>ERZ795062.846-NODE-846-length-23421-cov-5.111829_pt1 | contig 23421 bp, 21 predicted proteins | sample MGYA00375146_ERZ795062 | MGnify/ENA primary metagenome ERZ795062 (study PRJEB30191, sample SAMN05720281) | activated sludge metagenome | isolation source: Anaerobic digester | place: USA | collected 2015-07-16 ... | reverse complement strand
CGCTATAAACGTATACACGCTTTCCAGGCGTGCGACTTCAACCACTCATCCACCTTTCCAAGAATAGAAAATTATACGATAGATTATAGCTTCAGGCAAGAGCGGCCTGAGAGTGTATGAATTTGTCTATTGCTTCAATCGTTGTCGAAAAATTTTTTATCGTACAAAACCAGCTAAGTATTTGCATGTATGCTTAAAAGCTGGTTCGGATATGAACGCAAAGGATAGTTTGTGCTAAAAAACTGGGGCTTACAAACGCCATTGTTACTTCTTCTCCCTCGCCATCAGTGCCAGATACATCAGCGCCACATTGATCGAATCGTTGAGCGCATCGTGGCGGGGCAGGTCGGGAACGCCCAGTTTTTTAATCATCGGCGCCATCCGCAGATCCACATAAGTATCGTAATACTTTTCTTTCATTTCCTGGCGGTAATAAACGCTGGAAACTTCAATCTGTTTTTGCGGCAACTGGATGCCGAGCATGGGCTTCAGGAATTTGTTCACCATCGCTACATCGTATTCCAGATAATAGCCCACCAGCGGCCGGCCGCCGACGAAATCAAGAAACTGGCGGATGGCTTCTTCCACCGGAATGCCATCGCTCAAATCCTTAGGGCGCAGGCCGTGGATGGTGACGTTAGTGGCTTCCATCATGCCTTCGGGCTTCACCAACACATAAAACGAATCACTGGTGAGCACGGTGTTACCGCGGATTTTCACCGCGCCGATGGAAATAATCTCGGCTTCTTTCACATTCAGGCTGGTGGTTTCGCAGTCGAAGCTCACCAGTTCATCGGGATGCTCTTGATAAAGTACTTGATATTTTTCCTCTTTCAGCCGCTTGCGCTCACGTTCGCGCCAAAATCGTTCAAACATTTTACGCTCCTAGCTATTCAGATGAAAATGGAAGCGGATCACGCCTTTAAAGCGCTTCACCACTTGCAGCGCGTCTTTTAGCAAATCGCGCTCAAGGGTAGATAGCTCTTTGAGATCAAGTTGATTCGGTTCTTCCGTATCGAGGTGGTTCAGTGCAATGGCATTCAAGCCGGCTTTCAGGCGCAAGTCCATCAGGTAGCTGAGCGCTTCGGCGACATCGCGCCCCAATTGGTCTTCGATGCGGTGTTGTTCGACCAATTTATGAATGCGGTCAAAAGTATTGGTTTCGCTGATGCGGGCTTCCAGCGCCAGCGCGCGCATCCCGTGCACCACCGGGAAAATCCCCATCTTTTTGATGTCCATTTTCTGGCTGCCGCCGCGATTTAAGAGCTGCGAGAAGAAGCCTTGGCTTTGACTATCGAACTGCTCGACCGCGCGGGCGAACATCATCAGCATGCCGACATCGTTATTCAGATGTTTGGTGAGAAAATCTTTCACTTCGGCCAATAGCGACGGATCACCGGCCACGGTTTGCGCGTCGATAAAAATCGCCAGATTCATCATGCTGGTGGGGCTGGGTGAAGTACACCAATCGCGCACCATCTTCTTGAATTCAGGCAGGCTTTTGCGCCATTCGGGATTGTTCACCATGATATTGCCACGGCAGGGCGGGTAGCCCAGTTTTGAGAGGGTGGCGGAAAACTGGTTGGCGGCTTGCTCGGCCACCGCGGGATCAACCCCTTCGCGAAAAATCAGCGCATTATCCTGATCGGTTTTCAAAATTTGCTCGCCGCGGCCTTCCGATCCCATCACAATCAGGCAGGATTGTTCGTATAACTCGGCGGGCGCAATCATGCGCCAGGCTTTTTCAAACAGGCTGCCGTTTAATACCTGCATCAGCTGCGCCAACTGCGGCGCGCGCACACCGTTGTCGGACAACACCTGCACCGATTCGGTCATCTGCGCGGCGATGGCGGCCAATTCTTCCAGCGTTTCCGCCCGCTCCAGCTGCTGTGCGACCAGATTGCTGTGGTTGGAGAAATAGGCGAGGATGTCGATTTGCTCCAGCGCGCCAATCGGCTGGCCGTTTTCTTCCACAATCACGCGCTGGATTTTGCACTGCATCATGCGCAGCAGCGCATCAAAGACAAAATCATCAATATCGACCGCAATCAGATTGAACTGAGTCCAACGGTGCACCGGCTCGCTGCTGGCGGCACCGGCGATGATGATGTCGCGGAAGGCCGATTCGGTCATCAGGCCGACGCGGCCTTCGTGGCGTACCAGCGCGGTTTTGGTGCGCCGCTCTTTCATTACTTCGGCGGTTTCTAATAAGCTGATATTACCGTCTATCCACGTGGTGTCTTCGCGGTAGGCGTTGCGCACTTTGGCGGTAAACAGGCTGGCAAACTCATGCTCTTTGCTGCGGCCGGAAAGGCTGGCGAATTTTTCCGCTACGCTGGCATAAAAATATGCGCCGAATTGCGAGTTTGACTTCATGATCTCGGCCACTGTGTCTTTCGGCACGGTATACACCAGCGCCTGCTCTTCCACGATAAACTGATGCGGGCTGCTGCCTTCCACCAATGCACGCGCTTCGAATGTATCGCGCTCGTGATAAAGCGCCACCACTTCGCCGTCGCTGCCGATTTCTTTAATCAACCCTTTGATCACGATATACAGATGCTCAATCGGCTGCTGCGGCTGGATGATGATTTCATTGTCGTCGAAAAAAGCGATGTTCACCGCGCTTTGCAAAGTGGCGCGCTCATGCGGGCTGAGGCTGTCGTAAGGCGGATAGCTGAAGTCGAATCGTTCCATGGTTTCTCTTTCGTAGCGGATATTATTATTGGCTATTTTGAATGGCTTGAGGTTTTGTGAGTAAAACCTCTATTTGATTATGCCATGATTCGGGCAGAAATGGCATTAGAGTGAGCAGGGGGATTATTTGAGCTAAATCAGAGTTGGAAAGGGGAATGCATGTCTGAAAACAGATATATGTTGTTTTTCAGACAGGCATACAAAGAGAGAATTAGGCAGTTATAGGAAAACAATATTCATTGGCATTCAGTTTTCTTCCAAAGGGCGGTTTTCAAGGTAATGTAATGTCTTCATCAAACGCTCTTGGACAAACTCTTTATTAGTGAAATATTCCTCACCCGCAGACAGCCAAGTTTCCACAATCTGTCGTAGATTTTGTTTCCCGCTTAAGTAGATCGCAATTAAGCGTATAGAAAAATCGCTATAAGTAAATAACCCTTTACCTATATCATGTTCATCGGCGGTTACCGTGTGTATTTTATAAAATTTATTCATGTCATCATGGTTATAAATAAAAATTATATTACGCCAGCAAAGCAGCCAAGCTTTGGCTGTTGCCGCAGATGCCGTTATCTTGTTGCGGTACATCCAATGCGGATTCGATAATCAGCAGGTTTTGCGGACGGCCAGTGTGCAGGCCGAGGCGGATTTCGGCGGGAGTAAACGGCAATTGGTGGCGGCGGGCAAAGGCTTCGGCGCGTTGGTTGGCAGTTTCTAACATGCTTTTTAGGCTGCCTTCCAGATGAAAGGCACGGGCTTGCAACACCAGAATACGGGCGGCAAACCAATCGGCTTCTTCGGTGAATACAGCGGGGCTGGGCTGCTCGAAATCATGGCGTTGGGCGGCAATCATCATCGCCAAAGTGCGGATTTGCGGCAGCATGGCTTCGCTGAATAAGGGATGTTTGTTTTCGGGCAGGGAAGTGCTAAGAAGTTCGAGGCGGTGGGCATTGCCGTCTACCACGAGGTGGCATACGGTGCGTTTTTCAGTATTTAAGATGGGATGGGTGGTTAATTGAGCGGTTTGCATCATCAGACTCCTGAGTATTTTGGGATTTTTTATCAGGCAGCCGTTAAGTCTCAGATAATAAAACAGCCGCCAAGTTAAGATAACGGGCGGCTTTTTTGTTTCGCTTGACTCTCTGTTTCAGACAGGCATAAACAAGCACCGCGCGTTTGAGCGGTACCAATAAGAATAAGCGAAAGTAAACTTGTTCATGTGACTTGTCTTTAGCAAAGCGAAAATAATTGAAGCAAGATTAAAACAGCTTGCCGAGTATTGTCAATATCCAATGAATGAATCCGACGATTAAAGCGATAAATTCACGCAAACCTTCCATTTAACTGCCCCATTTTTGCATCAGACTGTGCTCGATGCGCAACTGATCAAGAATGCGGGCGACCACAAAGTCGATTAAATCTTCCATGCTTTTCGGATGATGATAAAAGCCGGGCGAAGGTGGCAGAATGACTGCGCCCCATTGCGAGAGTTTGAGCAGGTTTTCCAGATGCAGGGTGGAAAACGGTGCTTCGCGCGGAACGATAATTAGCGGGCGGCGTTCTTTTAAGCAAACATCGGCAGCGCGCTCGATTAAGTGGTCGGAAGTGCCGTGTGCTACCGCCGCCACTACGCCCATGCTGGCCGGGCAGATAATCATTGCGTCGGCGGGGTTGGTGCCGGAAGCGGGCGGGGCGAACCATTCGTCTTTACCAAACACCCGCAATTGTTCGTGGCTCACTTGGAAATGCTCGCACAACATCTGTTGGCAGGCTTTGGCATCGCCCGGCAGTGCCCAATCGGTTTCCTGCTTCGCCACCACTTGCGCGGCCTGCGAATACAGCAGCCACACAGTTTTCCCGGCTTGCAACAGGCATTCAAGCAGGCGTATGCCATAAGGCAGGCCGGAAGCGCCGGTGAAGGCCAGGGTAACGGTTTGGATGGGGTGGGTGGTATTCATGGACGGATTTCAAAGAGAACAAATAATCTGACCGCGCTAACCGTTTAAAGTTGCGCGGGCAGTTTTTTCAGACAGGCATATTATTAAAACAAGCCGAAATAATGGCAGATATACAGCAGTAAAACCAATAAAGGCAGCAGTAGCCACAAAGTTGCCCGTTTTAAAGCCGCTTCGCCGCGCAAATGGTGGCCGACGGCTTCAAACAATACGAATTTCAACAGAAACGCACATTCGCAGGCAAGAATAATGCCGCGAATCAGGTGAGCACTATCATCGGCAGACGGACGCAGTATAAAAAACAGCGCAGTGACCGCCGGTAACAAGCATACCAGCAGCCAGCGCCATATCATGTTTTTTGAACGGGTTTCGGCCATGATGTTTAGCGGGTACCGAAAATTTTATCGCCGGCATCGCCCAAGCCCGGGATGATGTAGCCGTGTTCGTTCAAATGGCTGTCGAGGGCGGCGGTGTAAATCATTACATCGGGATGCGCTTCGTTCACCAAACGAACGCCTTCGGGTGCGGCCACCAACACCAGTGCTTTGATGTTGTGGCAGCCTTTGCTTTTCAGCAAATCAATGGTAGCAACCATCGAGCCGCCGGTGGCCAGCATCGGGTCGATAATCAAGGCGGGGCGCTGCTCAATGCCGCTGACGAATTTTTCAAAATAGGAAACCGGTTTTAAGGTTTCTTCATCGCGTTGCAGGCCAACCACGCTGATTTTGGCGGTGGGAATCAGGTCGAGCACGCCGTCGAGCATACCCAAACCGGCACGCAGAATTGGCACCACGGTTAGGGTTTTGCCTTTAATCCGCTCACCTTTAAGCGGGCCGCACCAGCCGTCGATATCGTAAAGCTCGGTATCAAAATCGCGAGTGGCTTCATAAGCCATCAGGCGGCCAAGCTCGGTGGTGAGGGTACGGAATTTATAGGTGCTGCATTCGGCTTCGCGCATCAGCGTGAGCTTGTGCTTGACCAGCGGGTGGTCAATAATGGTGAGCTTCATGGTGGTTTCCGAAAAAAAAATGAAAGGGTGCGCGTTATTATAAGGTTTATCGGGAAGCACGGAAAGACAGCTTTTAGGTTTTCAGACAGGCATTCTGTTGTCTTTATATTTGTAGAAGAGCAAACACCGTATGAATAAACTCATCATTACCGGCCACAGCCAAGGTTTGGGTAAAGCGTTGGCCGAATATTATCTGCAACAAGGTTGGCAGGTGTTGGCTATTTCCCGCCGCGAGTGGCCGCAAGCGCCGGAGCATTTGCAGCAGTGCGTATTGGATTTGGCCGACAGCCATCGTTTGCAACAAGTGTTGTCCGGCGGTATATTGGCCGATTTTCTCAGCGGCGCCGATCAATGGCTGCTGATTAACAACGCGGCGCAAGTTGCGCCCAATGCGTTGGCGGGCAAAGCCGGTTTGCCGCCGATTGCAAGCGCTGTATCGCTCAATATTCTCGCCCCTTTGTTGCTGTGTGAAGAAGCTATCCGTGCCGCACCGCCTGCCGGCTTGGGCGGAATTGTGCACATCAGCAGCGGTGCCGGCCGCAAAGCTTATCCGGGCTGGAGCGTTTACGGTGCCAGCAAAGCGGCGTTGGATCATCATGCACTGTGTTTGGCGGCCGAGCAACATCCCAATCTGCGGGTGGCCAGCATCGCGCCGGGTGTGGTCGATACCGCTATGCAGGCGGAAATTCGGCAGTCGGCGGAGCAGGATTTTCCGCTGTTACCGCGTTTTAAAGCTTTAAAAAATGAAGGCGGCTTGAGTTCGCCACAAGATGCCGCCGCAGCCATCGCCCGCTTTTTGGCTTCGCCTTTATTTGGTAAACAGGTGATTGCCGATATCCGTGATTGAATGCCTGTCTGAAAAATGGAGTACCCGAAAAAATGAAAAACACCGATTTCCAATCCGCGCTGAAAGCCTTGGGCAAACAGGCGAAAGCCGAAGCCAAGCAGCGCGAAGAGAAGCAAGCGGCCGAGCGTAAGGCGGAAGCCGAAGCCTTAGATTTTGCCAAAGAAATGGGAGCGGTTAAACCGCTGAAAAACAGCCAGCGCTACCAAGCTCCGCGCGATAATGCACCGATAAAAGTACGCAAAGCGGAAGAAAACCTGCTGGATGAGAGTGACTATTTTTATGTGGGCGAGGGGCAGTGGTTGGACATACCCGCTTCGTTCAGCAAAAACGGCCAAGGCCAAAACGACATCCGCCGTTTGCAGGCCGGGCATTGGGAGGTGGTGGCCGATGTGGATTTGCATGGCTACAATCAGGAAGAAGCGCAAAAAGTGTTGAACGAATTTATCGAATTTGTGAAAAAGCGTGGCGTGTGCGGCGAAATCGTACACGGCAGCGGTTTGGGTTCTTCAGGTTATCAGCCGGTGTTGAAAAATCTGGTGCGCCGTTGGTTGATGGCGCATCCCGATGTATTGGCGTATACCGAGCCGCATAAAGGGAATGACGGTGCGGTACGGATCTTGCTGAAAAGGCCGCAGCGTAACGAAGAATAAAGTTTTGGCTTTACCGATATGCCTGTCTGAAAAATATCATGCTGTGTTTAGCATATTTTTCAGACAGGCATTTTATATTTGAGGTAGTTCTCTTGTATATAAAGTAAATCATCAAAAAGCATTATGGTTCTGGAAAAGGCGCTTTTTTGTAAGTGTTGATTTTCGAAATGGATGCTTTTGATTGATTGTTTAGTAAAATTTATTCGTAATCGAAAATATTTTGTTGTATTTAGAATATTTTATTGATTTTGACTGATTTGGCTTGAAATTTTTTTCGATTATGTATGGTTGTAAAATTTGCCAGTTTCGGCAATAACTGATACGATTCACCAGTTAGAAAAATAGCCGGTTATTGTTTATCCAATATCCCTTTTGTGATGGGATGTTCCGACAATAATTTTTAGTTTTTATACCAAAAACGGCACTCCGCAAAACGGCCTGCTGCCTGTCGATAATGCTCAACAGAAGGGATTGTAAGATGTCCACCCAAGTTCATGATATTGATCCGATTGAAACCCAAGAGTGGTTGGACGCGCTAAGCTCGGTATTGGAAACCGAAGGCGAAGAACGCGCCCATTTCATTCTTGAAAACCTAGTGAAATACACCCGCCGTCGCGGTGTTCACCTACCATTTGATGCCACTACTGCCTATCTGAATACTATTCCGGTTGGCAAAGAACAAAAATCTCCCGGCAACCACGATCTGGAACACCGCATCCGCGCGGCTATTCGCTGGAATGCCGCCGCCATGGTGTTGCGTGCTGGTAAAAAAGATTTGGAATTGGGCGGCCACATTGCTTCTTTCCAATCTGCCGCTACTTTGTATGATGTTGGCTTCAACCATTTCTGGAAAGCCAAGGGCGAAGGCGAAGAAGGCGATATGGTGTTTGTTCAAGGCCACTCTGCGCCCGGTATTTATGCCCGTGCTTTTGTAGAAGGCCGTTTGAGTGAAGAGCAACTTAACGGTTTTCGCCAAGAAGCTGATGGTAAAGGCCTTTCTTCTTACCCTCACCCTCACTTGATGCCTGATTTCTGGCAATTCCCCACCGTATCCATGGGCTTGGGCCCGTTGATGGCCATCTATCAGGCACGCTTCCTGAAATATCTGGACTCGCGTGGTCTGTCAAAAACCAAAGGACGTAAAGTATGGTGTTTCTGTGGCGACGGTGAGATGAGTGAGCCGGAAAGCCAAGGCGCAATTGCACTGGCGGCACGCGAAGGTTTGGACAACCTGATTTTCGTTATCAACTGTAACCTGCAACGTCTCGACGGCCCGGTGAACGGCAACGGCAAAATCATTCAGGAATTTGAAGGCAACTTCCGCGGTGCCGGCTGGAATGTGTTGAAAGTGATCTGGGGTGGTCGCTGGGACGGCCTGTTGGCGCGCGATACCGAAAACCACCTGAAAGAGCGCATGAACGAAGTGGTTGATGGCGACTACCAAACTTATAAAGCCAAAGACGGCGCTTATGTACGCGAACATTTCTTTAATTCACCGGAATTGAAAGAGATGGTTGCCAATATGTCTGACCAAGAAATTTTCGCCCTCAACCGTGGCGGTCACGACCCGCATAAAGTTTACGCTGCTTATCATGAAGCAGTGAATAACGCTCAAGGTCGTCCGACTGTGATTTTGGCCAAAACCATTAAAGGTTATGGTATGGGTGCGGCTGGCGAAGGTCAAAATACCGCCCACCAAGCCAAGAAAATGGATGTGGAATCACTGAAAAAATTCCGTACCCGTTTCGGTATTCCGGTGAGCGACGAGCAAATCGACAGCGGCGATCTGCCTTACTACCGCTTCGCTGAAGACAGCGAAGAAATGCGCTACTTGCGCGAGCGTCGCAATGCTTTGGGCGGTTATTTGCCGCAGCGCAACCCCAATACCGAAGCTTTGCCGATTCCGCCGTTGGAAGCCTTCGATGCCCAACTGCAATCAAGCGGTGAGCGTGAATTCTCCACTACCATGGCTTTTGTCCGCATCCTGAATACCTTGTTGAAAGACAAACAGTTGGGCAAACGTGTGGTACCGATCGTGCCGGACGAAAGCCGTACCTTCGGTATGGAAGGCATGTTCCGCCAATACGGTATTTGGAACCCGAAAGGCCAGCTCTACACCCCGCAAGACAAAGACCAACTGATGTTCTACAAAGAATCGATTGACGGTCAGATTTTGCAGGAAGGCATTAACGAGCCCGGCGCGATGGCAGACTGGATTGCCGCAGCAACTTCTTATGCCAACAACCGTTACGCGATGATCCCGTTTTACATCTATTACTCGATGTTCGGCTTCCAACGCGTAGGCGACTTGGCTTGGGCCGCCGGCGATATGCATGCGCGCGGTTTCTTGGTTGGCGGTACCGCCGGCCGTACCACCCTGAACGGCGAAGGTTTGCAGCACGAAGACGGCCACAGCCAGATTCAGGCCGATCTGATCCCGAACTGTGTCTCTTATGATCCTACCTTCCAATACGAATTGGCGGTGATCGTGCAAGACGGCCTGCGCCGCATGTATGTTGAGCAGGAAGATGTGTTCTATTACCTGACCGTGATGAACGAGAACTATGCTCACCCGGCCATGCCGCAGCGTGAAGGTATCGAGCAAGACATCCTCAAGGGTATGTATTTGTTCCGTGCCGGTGCCGACAGCGACAAGAAAGTACAGCTGATGGGTTCGGGCGTCATCCTGAACGAAGTGATTCATGCAGCCGATTTGCTGAAAGCTGATTTCGGTGTGGAAGCCGATATCTGGTCTTGCCCGTCGTTCAACCAACTCTACCGTGATGCCATCGAAGTGGAACGCTACAATCTGTTGCATCCGCTGGCCAAAGCCAAAGTACCGTTTGTGGCACAACAATTGCAAGGTCATAACGGCCCGGTGATTGCTTCTACCGATTATATCCGCAGCTTTGCCGAACGTATCCGCAATGCCATTCCGCAAGAAAACGGTAACTTCGTTGCGTTGGGTACCGACGGTTTTGGTCGCAGCGACAGCCGCGCCAATCTGCGCGACTTCTTCGAGGTTGATCGCTACCACGTGGTAGTGGCGGCACTGAATGCGCTGGCCGACCAAGGTAAGTTGGAAAAAGTGGTGGTACAGCAAGCTATTGAGAAATACGGCATTGCTACCGAAACCGCCCCGAGCTGGAAACGCTAACACCGCAGGCCGTCTGCTTCAGACGGCCTGCTAAAGGAACTGTATATATGAGCATAGTAGAAATCAAAGTGCCCGATATCGGCGGCGCTGAAAATGTAGATGTGATTGCGGTAGAAGTTAAAGCAGGCGATACCATCGCTGTGGATGACACCCTGATTACCTTGGAAACCGATAAAGCCACCATGGATGTGCCGGCTGATGCTGCCGGTGTGGTGAAAGAAGTAAAAATCAAAGTAGGCGACAAAGTATCGGAAGGCAGCTTGATTCTCACGGTAGAAGCCGCCGGTGCCGCAGACGCATCTGCTGCCCCCGCAGCTGAATCCGCACCTGCCGCTCCGGCAGAGACTGCACCAACTGCACAAGCTGCGCCTGCTGCCGGCGGTGTGAGCGTGATTGAAGTCCCCGATATTGGCGGTAGCGAAAATGTAGATGTGATTGCCGTAGAAATCAAAGTCGGCGACACCGTTGCATTGGACGATACCCTGATTACGCTGGAAACCGATAAAGCCACTATGGACGTACCGGCGACTGCCGCTGGTGTGGTGAAAGCGGTTTATATCAAAGTGGGCGACAAAGTTTCGCAAGGTGCGAAGATTATTGAAGTAGAAGGTGCGGCTTCAACTGCTCCCACCGCTGCCCCGCAAGCCACAGCTCCGGCTACCGAAGCACCGAAAGCAGCTCCTACACCCGCTGCGGCGGCTCCTGCTGCTCCGGCCGCCAGCGGCGCACCGAAAGCCGCTTTTGGCGCCACCCCGATCAATGAAGCAGCCTTTATCAAAGCGCATGCCGGTCCTTCGGTTCGCAAACTGGCGCGTGAACTGGGTGTGGATTTGGGTTTGGTCAGCGGTAGCGGTGCCAAGGGCCGTATTGTAAAAGAAGACGTTAAGTCTTTCGTAAAAGGTGTAATGCAAAACGGTGGCGCACTGAAGAGTGCGGCTGCACCGGCGGCTTCTTTGGGCGGTGGTTTGGATCTCTTGCCGTGGCCGAAAGTAGACTTCACTAAGTTTGGTGCGGTTGAGGTGAAAGAACTTTCCCGTATTAAGAAAATTTCCGGCCAAAATCTGGCGCGTAACTGGGTGATGATTCCACATGTTACCCAACACGACGATGCCGATATGACCGAACTGGAAGAATTCCGCAAAAAGCTCAATAAAGAGTGGGAACGCGAAGGTGTGAAATTGTCGCCGTTGGCTTTCATCATCAAAGCCTGTGTAAAAGCGTTGCAGCAATTCCCTGAATTCAATTCTTCTTTGGACGGCGATAATCTGGTACTCAAACAGTATTACCACATCGGTTTTGCTGCCGATACGCCTAACGGCTTGGTGGTACCGGTGATTAAAGATGCCGATAAAAAAGGCTTGAAAGAGATTTCTCTCGAACTGGGTGAGTTGAGCAAAAAAGCCCGCGACGGTAAGCTTAAACCGCAAGAAATGCAAGGCGCCAGCTTCACCATTTCCAGCTTGGGTGGCATCGGTGGTACTTACTTCACGCCGATTGTAAACGCGCCGGAAGTGGCTATTTTGGGTGTATGTAAATCACAAATCCGCCCGGTGTGGAACGGTTCAGAATTCGCTCCTCGCCTGATGTGCCCGCTGTCGCTCTCGTACGACCACCGTGTAATCGATGGCGCTGCTGCCTGCCGCTTTACCACTTATCTGGGTCAGGTATTGGCAGATTTCCGCCGCATTTTGGTGTAAGTATGGCTTTTCAGACAGGCATGGTTTAAATACAGATGATGCCTGTCTGAAACCTTGACAGAGAAAGAAGCAACATGAGTTTGATTGAATTAAAAGTCCCCGATATCGGCGGCAATGAAAATGTGGACATCATCGCGGTCGAAATCAAAACCGGCGATACGGTTGCCCTTGAAGATACCTTGATTACCCTGGAAACCGACAAAGCCACCATGGATGTGCCTGCTGATGCGGCCGGTGTGGTGAAAGAAGTAAAGGTTAAAGTAGGCGACAAAATTTCCGAAGGCGGTGTGATTGCAGTAATCGAAGCTGCTGCGGCTGTCGAAGCCCCTAAAGCGGAAGCTGCACCTGCCGCCGCACCGGTTCAAGAAGCGCCGAAAGCGGCTGCTGCCCCGCAAGCCGCTCAGTTTGGCGGTACATCGGATGCCGAATACGATGTAGTAGTATTGGGCGGTGGCCCCGGCGGTTATTCCGCTGCTTTTGCCGCAGCCGATGAAGGCCTGAAAGTGGCGATTATCGAGCAATACAGCACTTTGGGCGGTGTGTGCCTGAACGTGGGCTGTATTCCTTCTAAAGCCTTGCTGCACAATGCGGCGGTGATTGATGAAGTGCGCCATTTGAAAGCCAACGGTATTTCTTATCCCGAGCCGGAAATCGATATCGATATGCTGCGCGGTTACAAAGAAAAAGTCATCGGCAAGCTGACCACCGGTTTAACCGGCATGGCCAAAGCCCGTAAAGTGGATGTGATTCAGGGGCTTGGTAAGTTTTTGGATGCCAACCACATTGAAGTGGCGGTAACCGAAAGCAGCGAATACGAACAAGCGACTGAAACCGGTGCCAAAAAAGTGGTGGCGTTTAAAAATGCCATCATCGCCGTCGGCAGCCGTGTGGTGAACCTGCCGTTTATTCCGAAAGATCCGCGTATTGTCGATTCTACCGGCGCGCTGGCACTGAAAGAAGTGCCGCAAAAAATGCTGATTATCGGCGGCGGCATCATCGGCTTGGAAATGGGTACGGTATACAGCACATTGGGCACCCGCTTGGATGTGGTAGAAATGATGGACGGCCTGATGCAGGGTGCCGATCGCGATTTGGTAAAAGTTTGGCAGAAACTGAACGAATACCGTTTCGACAACATCATGACCAACACCAAAACCGTAGCGGTAGATGCCAAAGAAGACGGCATTTATGTGACTTTCGAAGGCGAAAAAGCACCGAAAGAGCCGCAGCGTTACGATTTGGTGCTGGTAGCTGCCGGCCGTGCGCCTAACGGCAAGCTGATTGACGCGGAAAAAGCCGGTGTGATCGTTACCGATCGCGGCTTTATCGAAGTGGATAAACAGCAGCGTACCAATGTGCCGAATATTTACGCCATCGGCGATGTGGTCGGTCAGCCGATGTTGGCGCACAAAGCGGTACACGAAGGCCATGTGGCGGCGGAAAACTGCGCCGGCCATAAAGCCTTCTTCGATGCCCGCGTGATTCCGGGCGTGGCCTACACCGCACCGGAAGTGGCTTGGGTAGGCGTTACCGAAACTTCCGCTAAAGAACAAGGCATCAAAATCACCAAAGCCAGCTTCCCGTGGGCGGCTTCCGGCCGTGCGATTGCCAACGGCTGCGAAGAAGGCTTTACCAAGCTGATTTTCGACGCCGACAGCGGCTTGATTATCGGTGGCGGTATCGTTGGCCCGAATGGTGGCGATATGATCGGCGAAATCTGTTTGGCGATTGAGATGGGCTGTGATGCCACCGATATCGGCAAAACTATCCACCCACACCCGACTCTGGGTGAAACCATCGGTTTGGCTGCGGAAGTAGCGCTGGGTGTGTGCACCGATTTGCCGCCGCAACGTAAGAAGAAATAATCGAACGGTTTGAGTTGTTTGATTAGGAAGCTGCCTTGAATATCGGGCAGCTTTTTATTTTGGCTGGAATTTAAATGCCTGTCTGAAAACGAGCCAGCGAGTTTTCTGACAGGCATATTGGAAATGCTTATACAATGTTTTAAAGAGTGGGATAAGCAAAGAAGTAAGATGCTACCGTAAAAACGTTCAGACAGGCATTAATGCCTGTCTGAACGTTTTTGTTAAAAGAAGTTTTTAGCAGTTTATTGTTTGGCTGCTTCAATTTGGATATTGAGTTTCACATTCTTGCTCATACCGGCGCTAACCAGATAATCCATGCCCCACTTGGTGCGGTCGATGGTGGCTTCAAAGTCGCCGCCGCATACTTCGGTTTTCAGCATCGGGCTTTGGTAGCAGTTGAATTTGCTGGCTTTCAGGCTAACGGGGTGGGTTTGGCCGAGCATGGTGAGTTTGCCGTCTACACGGGAAACTTTGTTGCCTTGGAAGTGGAAGCGGGTGGAAACAAATCGGATTTCAGGGTATTTTTCGGCATTAAACAGGTCTGCCGATTTCAGGTGTTGGGTGAAATCGTTGCTGCTGCTTTGCAGGGTGTTTACCGGAATACGCAGGTCGATGCCGCCGCTGCGCTTGGCTTGGTCAAATTCCATTGAGCCTTCCAGATTATAGAAGCCGCCGATATTGGTGGAAGTAGCAAAATGATCGATGGCAAAACGCGCATTGGCGTGATGTGGGTCGATTTTGTAAGTGGCCGCTGATGCGGTGGCAGCCATGGCGGCGGTGAGAGCGGCAAAAACTAGGATTTGTTTCATTTAGGTTCTCCTTGGTTTGGGAAAGGAAGTTTAAAGTTTATCTGGGGCTTAGTTTAACGGTTTCTTTTCCTTTGATATATAGCTTGAAAGAAAATTTATATTTTCTTATGAAGAAATGGTATTCAGAAAAACAGCCGTCTGCGGAAAGACAGGCGGCTGTTGGGGGGAAGTGATAGCGGCTTATTTCAGAATCGTTACTTTTTGAATCACAATCGGATTTACGGGTACGTTCTGATGTTGGGCATAATCGGTGGTGGAGGATTGGGCAATTTGCTGCACCACATCCATGCCGCTGGTGACTTTGCCGAATACAGCATAGCCTGCACCTTGTGCGCTGCTATTTTTGCGGTTGAGAAAATCGTTATCGGCTACGTTGATGAAGAACTGGCTGGTGGCGGAATTTGGCGAAGCGGTGCGCGCCATGGCGATGGTACCGGTTTGGTTGGTCAGGCCGTTGTTGGCTTCGTTTACAATCGCTTTATCGGTGGCTTTTTGCACCAAGTTGGGGGTAAAACCGCCGCCTTGAATCATAAAGCCGTCGATCACGCGGTGGAAAATAGTGCCGTTGTAAAAGCCTTTTTGTGCGTAGTTGACGAAATTGGCTACGGTTTTCGGGGCTTTTTGCTCGTCTAAAGAGAGCTGGATACTGCCCATATTGGTGTCGATTACCGCACGGGTTTCAGCGTGTGCGGAGAAAGCGGTCAGGCTGATGACGGCGGCGAATAGGGGGAGGATTTTTTTCATAATCGTTACTCGTGAGTGTGTTGTGGTAAGTAGTTGGCTTTGGCTATTGGTTAGTACGATAAAGCGAGCCATCATTTTATTTTTCTTCGGCCAAAGTAAGAAAATAAGCAGCCCATCGCATACCAACCAGCCATGTTTAGAAGAATAAATAAGGGTAGGGTATTATCCAGCCAGCGGTTAGCAAAATGGGTGATAGCCAAGCTGATAATGGAAAATGGCAGAGCCAGTACAAACAGTAAGAAGCCATTCCAACTTCCTTCGGTAGGCGAGACCGATATTATCCAGGCTGCCATGCCGTAGAGCAGGGAGAATATAAGCCCCAGTTTGCTTCGATAGGGTTTCATAGCGCAGCGATTGTAGCGGGAAATTGTGTTAATAAGAGAAGGGCTTGTTTAGGATTATGAAAAATATCGGCAAGATAGAGAATGCCTGTCTGAAAACAAAACTTTTCAGACAGGCATTTAATTGATGCGCTGATTACTGATGCAAACGATTGATATATTCCACTTCTTCCTTGCTGCCCAATACCACCGATACGCGCTGGTGGAGGCCTTCGGGAACGATGTCGAGAATATCTTGCTGGGTATTGCTGCCTGCGCCGCCGGCCTGTTGCAAAACCAACAGCAAGGGATTGGCTTCGTACATCAGGCGCAGTTTGCCGGGTTTGGCCGGATCGCGTTTGTCGGCGGGGTAAAGGAACACACCGCCACGCATCAGAATGCGGTGGATTTCTGCAACCATGCTGGCCACCCAGCGCATATTGTAGTTTTTGCCGCGTGGGCCATTTTCTCCGGCCAGCAGTTCGTCAACATAACGCTGCACCGGTTCGTACCAATGGCGCTGGTTGGAAGTGTTGATGGCAAATTCTTTGGTTTGCTCGGGTACTTGCGGGTTTTCGCGGGTGAGGATGAATTCGTTGTGGTGGTCGAGGGTGAACACGAATACGCCGTGTTTCAAAGTGAGCACCAATTGGGTTTGCGGGCCATATAAAACATAGCCGCTGGCCACTTGGTCACGACCGGCTTGCAGAAAGCTTTCGGTGCTCAAGGCTCCTTGCGGTTTGGCCAAAATCGAGAAAATGGTGCCTACCGAGATGTTTACATCGATATTAGAAGAACCGTCTAAGGGGTCGAACAGTACCAGATAGCCGCCGTTTTCATGGCAGCTCACAAAAGTTTCTTCTTCTTCACTGGCCAAACCGGCCACCGCCAGATTGGTTTTCAGTTTTTCAATCAACAGATTATTGGCGATAACATCCAGCTTTTTCTGATCTTCGCCCTGCACGTTGCCGGTACCGGCTTCGCCGAGAACACCGGCCAGTGCGCCTTGACGTACTTGGGTACTGATGTTTTTACAGGCTTCAACGGTGGTGATGACCACGCTGCCGAGTGCATCGGGCAGTTGGTGGGCGGCCAGATGGTCGTTCAGGAAGGAGGAGAAGGTTTGCATAATCGTTTCTTTCTCTAAAATAAAACCGGTTCGGTGAATGTTGAATTATACCTGTAATCGGTTGTAATTCGAGATTAAGCGTGTACCGGCGTGCGTTTATTGAGCGGGAGCGGTGGGTTGATAATCAGCGGAAGAGGGTTGCCCCGGCTTGGCTTGCTGATCTTGCTTTTTATCGTCTTTATCCGGAATAGCGGCATCAATCACCGCGCCGGTGCCTTTTACCACCAGTTTACCGGCGGTAAACACCGTGGTCGCGGCCAAATCGACGGCACTGGCGACCAAACAGCCTTGCAGTGAAAACACCAGCGGCAGCAGTATGACAAAACGGGGTAAACGCAGGCATGTCATCAGTGTGTATCCTTGTCGTGGTCGTGATGATGGTCGTGTAGCGCTTGGTACCAAGCATCGTCGTCGCCGTCAAATTCTTCCAGTTCGTCAAAGTCGCCGTTTTCAACCATGGCTACCAGTTCTTCTAAATCGTGCGCGCCTTCCACCCAGAAACAGGGAATATCGGGTGGTGTTTCCGGCGCCAGCAGCGCGGCGGTGCCGTCGTGCCAAGCCAGCCAGTAGCCGTTGGCGGTTTGGACAAAAACAGCTTCGGGGTGGATGTGTTCGTTTTCGGTGTTGATGAGCATACGCTCGGCGATTTCGCTTTGGAAAGGCAGGGAATTCATGGGATAGCGCTTGTTTTTAGGTTTCAGACAGGCATTATGATATAGTGAATGCATCTGAAATTCTAGGCTAAACAGGAATCCTGATGCGTATTTTACTGATTGAAGACGACCCGCAAATCGGCGACGGCCTAAACCGAGGCCTGCAAAAGATGAACATGGCGGTGGATTGGTTTCGCGACGGCCTGCAAGGCGCATCGGCGTTGGAAGTGGCGCCTTATGATGCGGTGGTGCTGGATTTGGGCTTGCCGAATATCGACGGGCTAAAGATTCTGGAACAATGGCGCAGCAAAGGGTTGGATACGCCGGTGTTGATTCTCACCGCTCGCGATGCGATTGTCGACCGGGTGAGCGGTTTGAACCACGGTGCCGATGATTATTTATGCAAACCGTTTGCCTTGGACGAAGTAGCCGCTCGATTACAGGCTTTGGTGCGCCGCACGCAGGGACACGCCAGCAATAAATTGGTGTATGGCGCGTTGGAATTGGATTGTGCGGCAAAAAACGCCACACTGCACGGCGAGGAGTTGCCGCTGACCGCGCGCGAATGGACGCTGTTGCAGATGTTGGTGTCGCAACCGAAACACATCATCAGCCGCGCGCAGATTGAAGACAAGCTGTATAGCTGGGATCAGGAAGTGGAAAGCAATGCGGTGGAAGTGCATATCCACCATTTGCGTAAAAAAATTGGCAGCGAGTTTATAAAAACCAAACGGGGCTTGGGTTATCAGCTGGGGGAAGCGCCGTAGGGTGGCGGTTTGCTTTAGGGGTTGAGCTTAACAATAGCGACCTTGGTCAAGCCTGAGTATGACGATACAGTAATGAGTTAAGTTATCTGGCTATATTGTGGCAAAAACGAAGCGTTGCGCCCTGTTTTTTGTTGGATAAAGAGAGATTGCCGGGTATTTCTTTGCCTAGCAGGGTACAATTGCTGAAGATTTCATTCTTTAATATAAACCAAGAAAAAATATGATATTAAGATTAGCTTTAATGTTTTCCATCATGCTGCTGTTCGCCAAGATGATCTTGATGGCTGCCAGCTATATGGCAGGGGAGGCGAACGATCCCGGTAATCTCACTCCGGTAGATGCTGTTGTTGTGGAACGTAATCGTTTGGTTGGGATGCAGGCAGAAGAAAGGGTAGCGGAAGCGCAGATCGCATTAGCAAATGCGATAGAGAATCATAATGCTGCCGCCGCCCCGGTTGTATTGTCCAGCGAGCAAAAGAATTTGCGCGCGCTAGGCATATTGGCGTTGGTGGTGTTGGTGCTGTCTGTGTTGTATAGAAGAAATAAAACCGTCGCCAATAATGCCTAACTTTAACCCAAACGCTGGTATGCCTGTCTGAAAAATAAACGGTGAAACATCCGTGATGGGTGCTTGATGTCAATAACACTGGCTGGGAAAACCTTTGGCATCATGCTGGCAATAACGGCTTTCGTTTGGATTCCAGCGGTAGCCTTCGCCTTCGCCATTGGCAACTTTTTTGGGCTTGCCTGCTTTTTTCGGTTTATCGCTGTTAGCGGCATTACCTTTGCGCTTGGCAGATGACTGTTTGTTCAGTTTTTTTAGTTGGTCGCATGACGGAGTACCGTTGCGATCTTTAAGCAAAGAGCCTTGTTCAATCATGCAGGCACGTTGCAAACGCTCGTGCTCGAAAGCGTGGGCGCTGAGGGGCAATAACAGTATAGTGATGGCGAGTAGAGTGGTTTTCATGGCGTTTTCCTGATGTAGAAATAAAAGTATTGATAATGCCTGTCTGAAAAGATTTTTTCAGACAGGCATTATTGCTTTGGTTATTATTTCATATTTTATTGAGACATGATAGAGCTTAGGGTTTGAAATCCAGTATACGGTAATTCGTTTGAAGTAATGATTTCCTATCTATCAAGTGTGCTTCTTCGCTTACCGGTACCTGTAATTGGTAGTTTTCCAGCCATAATCCTACGCTCTTTATTTTTCGAAATAATTGATTTTTCTGATTATAGGCCAAGGATGTACATTCAACACGATGTCCCATCCCTTTTACATTTTGGGGAAAGAGTTGAGGATAGTCTTGAACGGCTTCGGCTGGAAAAGCTTTGCAAACGGAACGCCAAGTGATTGTCTTGCCATGCTTCCAGTTGTCAGGCGCTGTTTGGACACTCTGCTGTAATTGTATTTCAAAAGGGGTAACACGATTCTGCTGCCATTGTGAAGGTAAGTGTGAAATAAAGAGGCTTTTAGTTTGGTGTTTAATCAATCCGTTAAAGGTTAAACTTAAAAAACCGGGGTATAGATCCAAGCTGGAAAAGTGTTCAATGGTATCGCCATTTATTGCAAAAGTTTCGTGAGTATCTATTTGGAAAATATTGCGGTATTGAGTGGGCTGGATACTGATGTCGGTAATCAGGTTGTATTTCTTATTTAGTATGGGTTCGCTATTCTCATTTTGTTGGGTGAAGTATTGCTGCTCTTGATAGTATCTAATGCTGCTCACCGGCATCGGTGTTTCGGGTAGCGCATACTTCTCAGAGGTCTGCCGTAAAAACTTGTCGGACAGTTCTTTTGTATGGGCTTGGTAGGTTAAACCCAGCAATAGGGATAATGTGGTGAGTTTGAGTAAGCGGTTCATGATAGTTTTCCACAAGATAGAGGAATTAATGTAAGAAGTTGGGTCAGTTAATACTACTTTAGTCTTTGCGTTGTTCAGATAATGTACGAATGATATATAGATTTTTCTGTACGACAGCTAATTGCTGCTGAGCTTCTTGCTGTTTGCGGGCTAAACGGCTGCGGATTGTGTCGCTGTTTTTGAGTGTTTGTAGCTGTTGTTTCAGTTGAGCAATTTCTGCCAACAATATTTCCCGCCGCCACTGAAGGTATGTGATGGTATCCTGTAATTGCTGTTGCTCGAAAGCCGTTATTTTTGCTTGTAAAGCCTGCCAAGCTTTGGGCTGGTGTTTTGGTGGAAGCGCAAGTTTGTAGCTCAAACGAACACATGCCCGCCCGCATTGCGGACAATACACCTGATCCGAGCGGGTTTTAGGTTGGCGTTGTGCGGTGAGGCAGTGGAAGCAAACATGGTTAGTGTTGGAAGGCATGATACTAAGCGAGTAGATGAGAACAGGATTTCATTATAAAAATGGCCGTCTGAAACTTGTCAGACGGCCATTTATGGGCTTAACCCAAAGCCTTGCGCGCACCGGCAAACAGGCGGTACCAGCCGGAGAGTTCGCTGTCTTTCCATTCATCGGGATGCCAGCTCATTTGCGCGGTGCGGTACACGCGCTCGGGGTGGGGCATCATGATGGTGACGCGGCCGTCAGTGTTGGTGACACCGGCGATACCTTGCGGCGAACCGTTGGGGTTGAGCGGGTAGGCTTGGGTTACCGCGCCGGTGCCGTCGATATATTGCAGCGCAACCGCCAAATCGGCCGGTACTTGGCCGCCGTGCAAGGCGAAATCGGCACGGCCTTCGCCGTGACTGACCACCACCGGCAGGCTGCTGCCCTGCATTCCGGCCAGAATCAGCGAGGGCGATTTGGGCACGGTGACCATGCTCAAGCGGGCTTCAAACTGCTCGCTGGCGTTGCGTTTGAACTTCGGCCAGTTTTGCGTACCCGGGATGATTTCGGCCAGGTTGCTCACCATTTGGCAGCCGTTGCAGACGCCCAAGGTTAAGGTGTCTTGGCGGGCAAAGAAGGCGGCGAATTGGTCGCGCAATTCGGGGTGGAACAGAATGGATTTCGCCCAGCCTTCGCCTGCACCCAAAACGTCGCCGTAGCTGAAGCCGCCGCAGGCTGCCAGCATTTTGAAGTCGGCCAGCTTCACGCGGCCGGCCATCAGGTCGGACATGTGCACGTCGTAGGCATCAAAACCGGCGCGGGTAAAGGCGGCGGCCATTTCCACCTGCCCGTTCACGCCTTGCTCGCGCAATACGGCGATTTTGGGTTGGGCGCCGCGGTTGATAAACGGTGCGGCGAGATCTTCTTTTAAGTCAAATGTCAAATCGGCAAACAGCGCGCTCTTGGTGTTGTCGGCCAGCAGGGCAAATTCGCTGTCGGCGCATTCCGGGTTGTCGCGCAGGTGTTGGATTTGGTGGCTGGTTTGTTGCCAGGTTTGTTGCAGGTCGAGAATGTTGTTGTCAAACCATACGGTTTGATCGTCACGGATAATCAATTGATTGTTATCAGAAACGACACCAACTTCTTGTACTGCCGATAAGCCCGTTTTCGTTGAGGGTATGAATTTGTGTTCGAAGAACAAGTTGAGTACTTCACCCACATGCTCTTTGCGGACTTGAATCACGGCGCCCAATTCTTCATTGAATAAAGTCCGAATCAGCGCATCCTGCCATTCGGGGGACTGTTTGACCGCTTCAGTGGTTTGTTCAGCTTGCTCACGGTAATTGGCGATAAAGGTACTGCCAGCCAGCAAGCCGATATCAATATCCAAACCTACACGCGCCGCAAACGCCATTTCCGCCAGCGTAGCAAACAAGCCGCCGTCCGAACGGTCGTGATAAGCCAGCAGTTTGTCTTCGGCCACCAATTGCTGAATCACTTCGTAGAAGGCTTTCAGACGGCCTGCTTCGATATCCGGCGCTTCGCCGCTCAAATCGTTATACACCTGGCTTAAGGCCGAGCCGCCCATGCGCGCTTTGCCGAAGCCCAAGTCCACCGCCAGCAATACGCTGTCTTTCACATCTTTCAATTCCGGCGTTACCGTTTTGCGCACATCCTGCACCGGTGCAAAGCCGGTGATAATCAGGCTCAACGGCGAGGTAACGGTTTTTTGCTGACCGTTGTCTTGCCACACGGTTTTCATCGACAGGCTGTCTTTGCCCACCGGAATGCTGATGCCCATGCTTTGGCAGGCTTGCGATACGGCTTCTACCGTGCGGTAGAGTTTTTCGTCTTCACCGGCCACACCGCAGGCGGCCATCCAGTTGGCGGACAATTTGATGTTGCCGATTTTGCCGATGTTCACGGCGGCGAGGTTGGTGATGGTTTCGCCAATCGCCATGCGGCCGGAAGCGGGTGCATCGAACAGGGCGACGGTGGGTTTTTCGCCCATCGCCATCGCTTCGCCGCGGTGGGTGTTGAAGCCCATCATGGTCACGGCGCAGTCGGCCACCGGGGTTTGATATTTACCCACCATTTGATCGCGGTGACTCATGCCGCCGACGCTGCGGTCGCCGATGGTAATCAGGAAGTTTTTGGCGGCCACGGTGGGCAGGCTGAGTACGCGGTAGGCGGCTTCTTTCAGGTCGATTTGGGCAGCGTCGAACGGTTTTTCAGACAGGCTTACGGTTTGGTCGTTGCGGGTGGTTTTCGGCGGTTTGCCGAGCAACACGTTCAGCGGCAAATCTACCGGATTGTTGTCGTACAAATCGTCGCGCACTTGCAGATGGCCGTCGTCGGTAGCGGTGCCGACCACGGCAAACGGGCAGCGTTCGCGTTCGCAGATTTGGCGGAACAAATCGAGATGCTCAGGCAGGATCGAGAGCACATAACGCTCTTGCGCTTCGTTACACCAAATCTGCATCGGGCTTAAGCCGTGTTCTTCCAGCGGCACCTCGCGCAGTTTGAACACCGCGCCGCGTCCGGCATCGTTCACCAGTTCGGGGAAGGCGTTCGACAAACCGCCCGCGCCCACGTCGTGAATGGCGATAATCGGGTTGCCGCCGCCCAATTGCCAGCAGCGGTCGATCACTTCCTGCGCACGGCGTTCGATTTCGGGGTTGCCGCGCTGTACCGAGTTGAAGTCCAAATCGGCGGCATTGCTGCCGGTATCCATAGACGAAGCAGCGCCGCCGCCCAAGCCGATCAACATGCCGGGGCCGCCGAGCTGGATCAGCAACGCGCCTTCGGGAATGCGGTGTTTATG
>ERZ795062.842-NODE-842-length-23574-cov-5.788426_pt1 | contig 23574 bp, 19 predicted proteins | sample MGYA00375146_ERZ795062 | MGnify/ENA primary metagenome ERZ795062 (study PRJEB30191, sample SAMN05720281) | activated sludge metagenome | isolation source: Anaerobic digester | place: USA | collected 2015-07-16 ... | reverse complement strand
CCTCGATCTCCGGATCCGGGCGAGGGTCTGCGACGTTTCGGCGAGGGCCACGGCCACCAGCGACGGGTCCATCGACAGCGACATCACCGCGCTGACGGTGGTGCCGTGCGGCCGGTCGGCATCCATCACCGTGATGATCGAAACCGGTGCGCAAAGATTAGCCATCGCCTGCCGGAACTCGGTCTGCAGGCTCTCGGTGTGCAGATCCCCAGTGTGCAGATCCCCAGTGTGCAGATCCCCGGTGTGTAAACCATGGCGGGGTGCGGACATGACGGACTCCTGTTCACGGATTCCACCGCGGTGCGGCGGAGTACTCACCCGGTGATCCCGGCGGCGGCCCAGAACTGCTCGAACGACGAGGGGACCATGTCGTTGCCGAACGTCACCTGCCCGTCGATGAAGCGGTGCACCATCACCATCGTCGTGTCGAGTTCCACCCCGCCCAGTCGCCGATAGATACGGACATTCGCGGTGACGATCTCGTCACCGACCACCGCACAACCGATCACCTCGTTGCGTGACTCGTCGAGTTTGGCGAGCACCCCGAAAGCCTCCAGGAACTCTCCCTTGGTGTAGAGCCGCACGGTGCCGTCCACGGTGAAACCGGCCCACGTCATGTCGTCGGCGTACAAGGATACGAGCAGGCTCGCATCCCCGGTGTCGGCGGCGGCGAAGGCCTTGGTCAGTGCGTCGGCGTTCTGCTGTGTCATGGTGATTCCTCGCTGAGTCATGGTGATCGCTCTCCGACGGAGAACGTGGTGGTATGTCGTCCATCACTCTGGCGGTTGGTCGGCACAGGGATAACCGGTCGACTACGTGATCTGGGCCCCGCGCCGGGCGGCCCGCACCCGTTTCGGCATGAATGCAGGTCAAGCCGCATTCCTGGGCGTGGAATCCGGCGGCCGTGCACCTGCCCGCGGTCATCGGTGACACATCTTGACCCCCGGGGTTGTCGTCATCGGCACCGCACAGCAGAGTGATCTGCATCACCGAATATGGGGAGCGCATGTCGAGAGTGCAGATGCCGGACGAGAGGCAGCACAGTGAATGGCGAGAGGCAGCATAGTGAACGCTGACGAGTGGTCCGAGATTCAGCGGTGCCACGCGGAGGGCGAGACCATCAAGGGCATCGCGGGGCGACTCCGGATGTCCCGTAACACGGTGCGGCGTGCCCTGGCGATGCCCGCACCACCCGTCGACCATCGACGCGCCAAGGGTTCGGTCGTCGACGAGGTGGACGGCGAAATCCGCAGGATGCTGGTCGCCGACCCCGATGTCACGATCGCCGCGATCGGGCGCTCGATCGGCTGGAGCCGCTCGCGGACTCTGCTGGCCCGCCGGGTGAACGCGATCCGAACGGAGAACGCGGCGCAACCGACCAGGCCGCCTGCGGCAGTATCGCCGGGACTTCCCCGTCCCGCCACCAGCTTCGTGGGGCGGCGCGGCGAGCTGGTCGATCTGCGCCGGCTCCTGGGCGACCATCGGCTCGTCTCCGTGGTCGGGCCGGGCGGAATGGGCAAGACACGCCTGGCGATCGCGGCGGCCGAGGACTTCCGCCGTGCGTTTCCCGACGGTGTCCGGTTCGTCGACTTCACCGCTGTCCGCAGTGCGTCACTGCTCGCCCAATCCGTGTGCGATGTCCTGTCGCTGGACAATCGGGAGTCCGGCGAAGGATCGGCACAGGACACCCTCGCCACTTTCCTGCGCAACCGCCGGATGCTGCTGGTACTCGACAATTGCGAGCACGTGGTGGATGGGGCCGCGGCATTGGTCGCCCACCTGCTGGAATCGACGACGCACCTTCGGATCATCGTGACCTCGCGTGAATACCTCTCCATACCGGGTGAACATGTCTTCCACCTGGGGGCCCTGTCCACCGAGGAGACCCCCGACGTGAGTCCGGCCGTCGAACTGTTCACCCGCCGCGCGTCGTCGGCGCTCGCCGGATTCGAGCTGACCGACGCCAACCACAATGCGGTACAGCGGATCTGCCGGCGCCTCGACGGCCTGCCGCTGGCCATCGAGCTGGCATGTACCCGGCTGAACGTACTCTCGGTCCACGACCTCGCCGATCTCCTCGATCGCCGGATGTCGATGCTGACCGTGGGATCGCGCGACCGCACCGCACGGCATCGGAGCCTGCAGGCCACGACCGACTGGAGCTATGAGCTCTGCACACCTTCCGAGCAGTTGCTGTGGTCGCGACTGTCCGTATTCGTCGGCGGATTCAACCTCGACACCGCCATCGACGTATGTGCCGACGACCGGCTGCCCGCCGAGTCCATCGTGGATGCGGTCGCCGGTCTGGTCGCCAAGTCCGTGGTATCCAGGGAGACCGACGACCTGCGCGCCCGCTTCCGCCTCCTCGAGTCGATCCGGGAATACGGCTGGGGCAAACTCTCCCCGCGCGAGCGCGATGCGATGAACACCGCGCTGCTCAACTGGTGCGCGGAAATCATGGTCGACTCCGCGACCCACTGGTACGGGCCCGATCAGGTGGCCAAAGCCGCCGTAGTGCAGGAAAATCGAGGAAATATCCGGGCCGCGCTGGACTTCGCCATGGCCTCTCGCGACGACGAGGCACCCACCGCCACGGCCACACACGCCCTGGGCTCGGCCCGGTTCCTCTGGGCCTGTGGGATATCCGGCCGCGAGCACCGCATGTGGCTGACCAAGGCGCTCGACCTACCGCACGCGTGCGACAGGAACAAGGCGCGGATGTTCGCGGTGCTCGCCCTGCTCCAGACGCTTCAGGGTGACCGCGAGTCGGCGGCGTTCTCGATACAGCGGGCCCGCAGCCTCGCCGACCGCGTACACGACCGGCAGACCGTGGCCCTCACCATCCACATCACCGGTCTGCGCGACTTCTTCGCCGGCGACTTCGTCTCCGCGGGAAGATACTTCGACCACGCGGAAGCGCTCTACAGCGACGACGAAGCCGACCTCCTCGCCACGCTGCGGGTACATCGAGGGATGTTGCTGAGCTCGGTGCTCGACATCGCAGGCAGCCGGGCGGTCTTCACCGAAGTGCACGAGGCTGCCGTCGCCGCGGGTGAGAGCTGGTTTCATTCCTATGCGACCTATGGACTCGGGCTCACCGCCCTGCTCGCCGGAGACCCCGGGCGGGCCGTCGAACTGGCGTCCCGAGCCCTCTGCGAACACCGGTCGTTCGGTGACATCGTGGGTATGACGCTGATGGCCGAACTTCTGGGCTGGGCCCTCGCCGCCGACGGATCCGGGGAGCGTGCCGCGGTGGTACTCGGCGCCGCGTCGTCGTCGTGGGGACTGTTCGGGCAACAACTGTACGGATCGGAGCACTGGAATGCGTTGCGCGCGGGAGCCGTTGCCGTCGTACGCGCGGACCTGGGTGAGGCCGCCTTCGAATCATGGTGGGCCCGTGGTGAAGCACTCTCTGCCGCGGAACTACTCGACTATGTGAATACGGGCGGGGCGAATACGGGCGGGGCGAATACAGGCGGGGTGGATACGGGCGGGGACGGTGCCGGATCCACGCACACAGCGAGCGGGCGAAAGTCGGCGGCGGCCCGGTACCCGTCAACAACCCACCGCCCCTCGACAACTCACGCCCCGTCGACAACTCACAGCGACTTCCTCGGCTCCCTGTCGCGGAGAGAACAGGAGGTGGCCACACTCGTCGCCGACGGCCTGACGAACAAGGAGATCGCCCAGCGGCTCGTGCTGTCCCCCCGCACCGTCGAGGGTCACGTCGAACACGCACTGCGCAAGCTCAACATCACCCGCCGGACACAGCTGGCCGCGGCGCTCGCCGGCTCACGGCCGGCGCCCTGACCCGTTCGGGACGCCGCGAGCAGTTCCAATTGGGCGCGACATGTCATGAGAGTCCGCCCCGGGCAGTCATTTTCACACTGACCGGGGCGCAGATCCCACGGTGGCGAGGAGGCCGGAGCCTACCCCTGGGCCGGTATCCCTACACCTTGCACAGCGAACCTGCATCCACCGGGAGCGCGACACCGGTGACATACCGCGAGGCGTCCGAGGCCAGCCACACCACCGCGTTGGAGATGTCACCCGCCTCGACCCACGGCGTCGGCAGCAGGTTCATGCCCGACTCGCATGCCTCCCGGAAGTCCTCGTGCGTCGGATGTTCCAGGTCCGGGCGAAACAGTCGATACATTGCCTCGTGATCGATCATGTCGGTCAGCACCGACGTCGGATGTACCGAATTGCACCGGATACCGTGGGCGCCCAGCTCATTCGCCGCGGTGCGGGCCAGACCTGTGACCCCGTGCTTGGCGGCCACATAGTGAGCGAAGTTCGGGAATCCCTGAAGCCCTCCGGTTGAGCTGATGAGAATGATCGAACCGCCCTCACCCTGCTCGATGAGGTGGGGAACGGTGGCACGCATCGTCTTCCACACACCGGTCAGATTGATATCGACCATCTCGTCCCACTGCGTTTCGGTGAGTTCGTGCAGCGGTGCCGACGAGAAGATGCCGGCGTTTGCCACCACCGCGTCGAGCCGGCCGAATTCGGCGATGCCCTCCTGAACCGCGCGCTCAAGGCCGACGAGGTCGCGGACGTCCACGATCGAGGTCAGCGCACGCCGACCGGTCTTCTCGACGAACCGGGCGGTCTCCTCCAGGTCGTCGGGCGTGGCGCCCTTGTAGTCGGTGGTTCCGACCTTGGCGCAGATATCGATCGCGATGATGTCCGCGCCTTCCTCGGCGAGTCGGATCGCATGCGAACGTCCTTGTCCACGTGCGGCTCCCGTGACGAGAGCCACCTTGTTGTCGAGTTGTCCCATGATTGCGCCTCCTTGGGCGTTCGTCGTTCGGATGCGCCGACGATGTCGGCGAAGAGTCGGCAGGTGTGCTCAGCGGTTCCGGTAACCGGGCAGGATCGCGGGCGCGGCTTCGACCAGGGTCATCCGGTCCACCAGCGCATGCTGGGTTGCCACCGCCGCGTCACGCACACAGCGCCCGAGCGCGCTGGGGTTGCGGACCGTGGCACTACCTGCCCAGCGGTGCGCGAACGTGACGACCTCACCGGCGACCTCCTGCACCCATGTGGCCGCCTGACGCATCCGGGCCCGCTGCTCGTCGGAGATCGCGATGCCCTGCGCCGCGGATTCCTCCGCATCCCCGAAGACCTGATACACGTAGGCCTCGGCGGCCCGGAACTGCGCCTCATGCCGCATGAAGTCGAGCCGGAAGAGTTCCGAGTCACCCACGGGACCGTCGTAGCCGGGCCGGATCTTGTTGTCGACGATTCCGGCGATCTCCTGCAGGGCGCGCTGCGCCAACCCCAGCGCGACGGGCGCATGGCCACCGACACCGATGCCGAGCAGGCCCAATTGATAGACGGGTTCAGCCTGGGTGGGAACGGTCGCGAAGGTTTCCATCGTGAACTTGTCGGGTACGAAGCGGTCCTTGACCTGATAGTCGTAGGAGCCGGTGCCGACCATGCCCATCACGTTCCAGTTCCCGAGGAATTCGACCTCTTCGCGGGGCAGGAAGGCGATCCGGCACTGCGGTTCACCGTCGACGAGCACCGGGTCACCGTTGTCGTCGACAACTACGAATCCGGCGCCGATCCAACTCGCATGGGCCGAGCCGCTGGCGAACTGGTACCGGCTGTTCACGCGATAGCCGCCGTCGACCCGGACCGCCTTGCCCGTGGGAACCACCATGCCCGCGGTGATCGCCTTGTCCTGACCGCCGAACATCTCGTATCCGCCGTCGGTGTTCATGAAGCCGGCGGCGACCGCGGCGCTACAGATGTTGGCCATGAACGCCCAGCCGGTCGAGCCGTCCGCGCGGGAGATCTCCTGGATCACCTTGAAGGCGGTGACGATGTCGCTGCCGCCGCCACCGTACTGCTCGGGGATCAGCATCCAGAACAGTCCGGCGTCCGAGAGTGCCTCGAACACCGGGCGGGTGATGGTCGCGGCCTCTTCGATGCGGTTCGCCTCGGCCTCGATCACCTCTGCCACCGCGCGGGCCCGCGCGATGTAGTCGGGCGCGGCCAACTCGGTTGGTGCCGGTCGGAAGTCGGTTGCGGTCATGGGGCCCTCCTGGACGGGTCTGCGTTACTGCTATGACCTGACTCACATTGCCGACGGAGGGCCGGTACCCGCAGCGGGTGGACTACGTGGTCTCTACGTGTTCACGCTCACACCGGGTCGAACGCGGAGATCAGCCATTTGCCGCCCTCGCGCTGCATACCGATGCGCACGCTGCTGGAGGTGAGTTCGGCTTCCGGCTTCTCCTTGGAGGTGGTGGACTGGTTCAGGAAGACCAGCACGGTGGCCGAATCGGCCGACAGCCTGTCCACCGCGGCCCGGCTCACCAGCGCACGGGTGGTGATCTGACTCTCCTGGACCTTGGGTTTGACGACCCTGTCGGTGAACTCCCGGTAGTACTGGAGAAATTGCCCCGTCAGGTGTGCGCGGCCCTTCGCCAGATCCGAATCGAGCGTTTGCGGGGCGTACGAGAGCAGCGCGGTCGTTCCCGCCTTGGCCTCGGTCAGCACCTCGCGTTCGGTGGCCGCGCCGGTGGCCTGGTCATCGCTGTACACGGTGAAGTACATGGCCGCCACGGTCGCGACCGCCGCCACCATCACCACCGCGGCGACCAGCAAGGTGAGATTCTTGCGCAACCGCACCCAAAGGCCCGCCGCCCCTGCCACCTTCTGCTCCGGATTCGCCGCGGCGGCCGATGTTTCGCCGCCCGACTCCTTGTCTCGCCCGGCCTGGCCGGGCGTGCCTCCGGTAGCCGGTTGGTCCGCCGGTTCGGCGGCATCGTGGGCGGTGTCGGAGCCTGTCACGTCAGTGATTGTCATGGCACAAAATCCACCTTCGAGATCTTCATCGTTCCGTCGACGTCGGTGACCGTCACCCGCAGACGCCATGTTCTGGGTTCTTCCTTCGCACCCGCGGCATTGGTGACCTCGGATGTCGCCGCCACCAGAACCGTCGCGGTGTCTCCGTCGACCGACTCCACCGCCGACGAGGTCACTTTGCCCTTGGTCGTGACCTCGGACTTCTTGATCACCGATGTGAAGTCCTTTGACCGGTCGGTGAAGTCCTTGGCGAACTCGCCGGTCGACAGATCCACGATCCGTTTGACGTCGCGTTCGGCATTGCGGTAATCGAGCGAGGTTACGGCCACCACACCGAGTTCGGCGACATCGCTGAACCGGGCCGCACGATCCTGCCGCTCACCGGCCTGGTGGTGCTGCCAGCCGATGGCCACCGCTCCGGCGACTGCCGCGAGAGTGACCATCACCATCACCGCCAGCGCCACACCCACTTTGGACGGTCGCAGCAGCTTCCGCCCGAGCGTGCGCAGCCGTCCCGGCCGGCCCGACTCGGCCGGCTCCGCGGCTGTATCCGACTCGGCCTGTTCCGCAGCGCTGTCGTCCTCGATCGCATCCCCGTCGGGCGCGTCCTCGCCGACCACGTCCTCGCCGACCGGATCCTCGCCGGGCGTCGTCGCCGGGGCGGCGATCGCCGCGTGGTCCTCGGCCGGCGAAATCGGCTCGGCCACCTCCTGACCCGGCTCGGACTCGACTCGTTTCCGCCCGCGCGCGGCCTTGACCCGGGCTTTGGCCACCTCGGCGCGGGCTCGTGCGGCGGCCGCTTCCGCCTCGGCGGCCGCGGCCTGCGCTTCGGCCAGTTCCAGTTCTGCTGTGTCGGCGTCAGCGGTTTCGCCGGTGAGCATCTGAGTCATGAGCCCTCCATCGGATCAGTCTCTTGTGCTGGTGCACGTCATCGCGGCATCATCGCTTGCCACGTGGCCGGACGGTTACCCGTGAGGTCGGTCTGCCGATATGCCTTGCCATCGGAGCCCACATAACTTCCGTCACTGGGATTGTAGGAAGCCGAGGCCACCCGCACACCGTTATCGGCGGATTGCTGCCCCGATCCGGTGTTCGAGGACGGAACGATACCCTGCCGCAAGAGGTTCGGGTCCTTGGGATACTTCCCGATCAGTGGCTGCCTCGTCGCCAGCGGCTCATACCGCTCGTCGCTGTTGCACATAGCCGCGGTGGGGGCCCGCTTACCCGGCTTGGTCTGGCACGGAAAGTTCCGGATGCCTCGCATACCGATCGGACTGTTCTGCGGCAGTTTGCAGTACAGGCCATCGGGGGTGTCGATGGTGGTGGTGTCCTCCGGCGGACGCCAGTTCGACGGATCGAGGAAGCCGACGGTGCACGCGGGCGGATCGGAGACCCCGCTGATCCGGAAAGTTCCCAGACCCCACTGTGTTCCGTTCCGATTGGGCTGCACCGTCTGGATCATCGAGATCGTCGGCGGCAGCAGCACCAGAATCTGTTCCAGACCCGCATTGTAGGTCACCGCCAGTTGCCCGACGGACGTGACGTTGGCCAACAATACCGGCAGGGTCAGCTTCACCGAGTCCAGCGTCTTTTCCACCTCGTCGGCGAATCCGGGTCCCGCCGACAGCAGATCACGGATCTGCGGCACATTGGTGGCCAGCTGTTCGGTCGTACCGTCCAGTCCCGCGGTCCACTCGCGGATCGCATCGATGCTCGACACCTGCGAGTCGACCAGCGGTACAGCATTTTTCAGCAGCGTTTTGGTGTCGTCGCCGACGCCGTCGAGTCCGTCGGCGAAGGTGGACATCGAGTTGATCAGGTTCTGCAGGTCATAGCCACGTCCACCTACACCCTTGTTGAGCTCGTCCACCAGCGTCGACAGGTCGTCCTTCGGTATCGAGGAGACCAGACCGTTGAGTTTGGCCAGCATCGGAGCCACCGGCTCGGGTATGTCCACCTGATCCGCGGTGATAGTCGCACCGTCGCGCAGGTACGGACCCTCGTCAGTGGTCGGCACCAGATCGACGTAGAGTTCACCGACCGCGGACATACTGCGGATGTTGGCCCGCAGACTCCGGGGAATCCGTTGATCACCGTCGATCGACAGCGTGGCCGCGACACCGGCGTCGGTCAGATCCACGTTGGTGACCCGCCCGACATCCACGCCCCGATAGCTGACATTGGCGAACTGGTACAGACCACCGGTGCGCGGGGCCTCCAGCTTCACCGTGATCCGGCCGATCCCCACCTGCGTCTGAACCTGCATGTAGGAGAACAACATCAACCAGCTCGCCAGGAGCCCCAGGACCACGAAGACCGCCAGCTGGATCTTGACGAATCGTGACAGAATCATCGTCCCCCTCCCTGCGAACGCGTGATCGGGAAGAACAGCGGATTGTGTGTCGGTGTGGACTTGTAGCCGGGGTCACCGGGTGCAAACGCGATCGTCTCGGTCGGATCGCCCAGCGGGGTACCCAGCAGCAGTTCCTTCTTCAGCCGCGGCACGGTGAGGTCGACGGTCGCGTGCAGGTTGATGTAGTCGCCGCGCACCGCCCGGTCGATGGTCCGCTGCCCGTACGGGTAGACCAGTCCGTAGGCGATCGCCTTGTTGATCTGCGGACCGACGTCGGCGAGCGAACGCAGCGTCGGCTCCAGATGTTCGAGGTCAGTAAGCAGGTCATCGCGCACCTGGTTGATGACGGCGGTGGTGGTGTCGCTGAAGCCTTTCAGTTTGGTCAGCGCGGTGGTGAGTTTGGGCGCCTGATCGTCGAGAACCGCCAGTGCCGGCGGAATCTTGTTCAGCGCCGTGCTGATCACCTCATCCTGGTCGGCGAACGAGGTGCTCAGCCGTTTGGTCTGGGAGAGCAACTCCACCAGATCCCCGCGCTGGCGGTCCAGGGTGCCCACGAAGACCGAAAGGCGCCGCAGCAGTTGCCGGATGTCGGCCTCATTGCCCACCAACCCGGAATTGATCGACGTGATGATCTCGCCCAGCTGACCCAGCCCGCCGCCGTTGACGACCGTCGACACCGCCGCCAGGGTCTGTTCTGTCGACGGGTACGACGACGACTTCTTCAGCGGGATCGTCGATCCGGGCGGCAACGTCCCGACCGGGGCTTCGCCGGCGGGCGGGTCGAGTGCGATGTGCATCGAACCCAGAAGGCTGGTCTGGCCCACCTTCGCCACGGCGTTGCCGGGCACCACGGTGCCCTTCTTCAGCCGCAGTTCCACCAGCGCCTGCCAGTCGCGCACCTTCATCTCACCGATGCTGCCGACCTCGACATCGTTGATCAGGACCGGCGAATTCTGCGACAGCGTGCCGACATTGGCTACCTGAACACTGATCGAATAGTCACCGGAGGAATTGCCGACGGTGCCGGGCAACGGCAGCGAGTTGACACCGTTCCAGCTGCACCCGCCCGCCAGCACCGTGATGCCCACCAGGGCCGCGGCCAGAAATGACGTGCGTGGTCCGCGCGTACTCATCGTTCACCCCGCCGACTCGGCAGCAGCAGCTCTTCCCGGTTCTTGGCCGACCTGGTGTTGTTGCCGGCTGTGTTGTTGCCGGCTGTGTTGTTGCCGGGCATCAGGCGCTTCTCGCTGTAGATGACATTCTCCGGATCGGGACCGAGTACCGGATTCAACGGCACCGGAAGGTAATTGAAACTCAGCATCGACAATACCGGCCCCAGGTACTTGCGACACTTTGCCGCCCCTTCGGCCGCGGTCAGGTTTTCGATGCTCGCGATCGACGAACATACGAACTGGACCGGGTTGGAGAAATTGTTCACCACGAACACACCTGCCTGCGTGCCGGTGTCCGGGCTGTAGATGTTGTAGAAGTTGGCCAGGTTGTTCGGGTAGGCGTGCAGCAATTGCTCCACGGTGTCGTGGTTGTCGGCGAGGATCTGAGTGACCGATGCGAGCCGCCGGACCTGTTCGGATGCGGCGTCGCGGTTGGCGGAGACGAACCGCTGGACATCGGCCACCGCGCGCGAGAGCGTGGTCAGCGCGGAGTCGATGTCCGAGCGGCTGCCGTCGAGCACCGAGCTCACGGTGGCCAACCGCTGTTCGAAGGATTCGATCTGATCGCTGCTGGAACCGACCGCCTTCACCAGCAACGCCAGGTTGCTGATGGTGGTGGAGATATTGCCGGTGTTCTCCCCCAGCACTCGCGACAGGTCGGTCAGTTCACGCAGCGCCCGGTTCATCGTGTCGCCGTTGCCGTCGAACGTGTCGGCCGCGGCCCGCACGAAGTCACCGACCACGCTCGCACCCGGAGTCTGGCCCGGCTCCACCTGCTTGTCCGGTCCCAGATCCGTTGCGAGCCTGGTCAGCTGCTTCTTGATGTCGTCCCATTCCGCCGGGACCTCGGTCCGCTCGAGCGGTATGACCGCCCCTTCGGCAAGCACCGGTCCGGTCCCGCGGTAGGACGGGGTGAGCTGGACGTACCGGTTGGCGACGAGGTTCTGCGCGACGATCACCGCATGTGCCTGCGCGGGGATCTTCACGCCCCGATCGATGTCCATGGTCATCCGCACCGTCGTGCCCCGAGGCTTTATCGCGGTGATCGTGCCGACCTTGACGCCCGCCACCCGCACATCGTCGCCCTTGTAGATTCCGGTGGTGGCCGGGAAGACGGCGGTCAACTCGCGGGGGCCGGTCAGTGCGCGGTAGCCGAACACCGCTCCGGCGAGAACGCCCACGACCAGCACCGCCGCGAGCGCCGTCATGATGGTGCGTTTCATCATCCGGCCTCTTTCTTGGTAGTCGGGGTGCGTGTGGACGACGGTGCGGGATCCAGTGGTGTTCTCGGCAGCGGTATTCCGCCGCCCAGACCGGGGATCTTCGCTTCGGGTTGCAGACCGAAGGCGCGGTCGATGAACGGCTGGAAAAGCGGTCCGGGGATGAGGTTTCCGACGAATGCCTGGTAGAAGGGCCCGCCCGAGACCGCTTCTCCCTGGGTCGTACTGACCTTCTGAAACAGCGGCAACGCCTTGTCGAGGTTGTCGCGGTTCTTTTCCAGCACCGCAACCACCGAGTTCAACTGGGCCAGGGTCGGCCCGAGTTGCTTCTCGTTGTCGGCGACCAGTCCGGACAGTTCCTGGGACACAGCCGTGACGTTCACGAGCAGCGAGGAGATCTCACGGCGGCGTTGCACCAGGACGCCGAGCAGCGAGTCGGCATTCAGGATCAGCGTGTTGACCTTCTCGGCCCGCTTACCGATCAATCCGGTGATATCGCCGGTGGCCGAAAGCAGCTCACGCAATGAGCCGTTGCGCGCGTTGATGCCGCGGGACACCTCGGCGAGCGCGTCGAGGGTGGGCCCCAGGTCGGGGCTTATGGCGGTCATCGTGTCGGTCAGCACCTGCAGCGAGTCGTTGAGCTGATCGGTATCGATGTCGGTGGCGTTGGTGGTCAGGTCGTCCACGGCCTCGTTCAACGAGTACGGCGATGCGGTCCGGCTCACCGGAATCACATCCGACGGGTTGAGTGTGCCCGCGCCCTTCGGTTCGACGGTCACCACCCGCTGCCCGAGCAACGATCCGGTCCTGATCTGGACCGCGGTGTCGCGTCCGAGTCGGGTGCCGGTGTCGACGGTGAACCGCACGCGGGCGAGGCCGTCGACGAGTTCCACCCTGGACACCGTCCCCACCCGGACCCCGGACACCGTCACGTCGGCGCCCGCGGCCAGCCCGCCAGCCTCCTCGAAATCAGCCTGGTAGGTCACCGTGGAGAACCATGCCGTCACGTTCGCCATATTCAGTCCGGCCATGACCATCAGAACGATGAGCGTCAGGCCCACCCAGCCGGCCCGGACCAGGCCGCCGCCGCGGTACTTATACATTGTCGGCGCACCTTCCGTTCGTCTGCTCGATCCATGGCAGTGTGACCACCTTGCCTGTCGGATCGGACACCCGGACGGTCACCGCACACACGTAGTACTGGATGAAGTTTCCGTATGTTCCGGTGCGTACCAGCTTGCGGAAGTTGTCCGGCGCACGCTGCAGCGACTTGTCGAGAACGTCCTTGTCGGAGTCCAGATTGGCTGCCAGTCTGGACAGTTGGTCGATGTTGCCCGACAGCGACGGACGCGCCTGCGTCAACAGGGTGGCCACGGTTGCGGTGCCCTTGTCGAGTGAGTCGATCGCAGTGTCGATCGGATCGCGCTGAGCGGCGAGCTTTCCGATCAGGCTGTCGAGCCTGTCGATGGTCTCCCCGAAGCGTTCACCGTCCTTGTTGAGGGTAACCATCACCGTCTTGAGCTGATCGATGACCTCCTGGATCACGCCCACGTTGTCGCCGAGCGTGCCCAGCAGGGACGAACTTCCCTGGAACAGGGTCTGCACGGTGGTGGTCTGCCCTTGGAAGACATCGAGAATGGCACCGCTGAGCGCGTTGACCTGTCCGGGTTGCAGACCCGCGATGACCGGTTTCAGGCCACCGAGCAACACATCCAGATCGAGCGCCGGATCGGTCCGGCTTTCGGGGATTTGTCCACCCGAGCGCAACAGCGTCGTCTGCTTGCCCTCGGTGAGTTCGAGGTAGCGGTCACCGACCAGATTGAGGTAGCGGACCGCGGCCCCCGAATCGGCCGGGACGCTCAGCCACTTGTCGACGTCGAACGAGACGTGCACCTGATTCTCGTCATCGAGCCTGACCTCACGGACCGTGCCGACCCGCACGCCCGCGATCCGCACCGTGTCGCCCGAGCGCAGTCCCGACACATCGGCGAACACCGCGCGGTACTGGGTGGTGTCGCCCGAACGCCGGTCGCTGAAGACCAGCAGCAGGAACGCGCCCAGCACCACCATCACGGTGATGAACACCGTGAATTTGATTGTGGTGGAGTCCATTCTGTGTCTCATCGCGGCGATCCGTCCGGGATCGGGCCGAACAGCGCCTGGTGCAGGCTCTGGGTGTTGAGCTGCAGCGTCTTACGTCCGGTGGCGAACATATTGGCGCCGGTGTCGGCGATCAGGAACGGTGCCCGCTGCTGATACTTGATCGGCATCCCCACGCACTGCGGGCCGCCCTTGGCCCCGACCTTCGGCCGGTCGCTGAGCTTGTACGTCTCGATACCCCACAGGAAGTTGGCCGACAGACCCAGTCCCGGAACGTCCGCCGGAGGCGACACGGCAAGATCTCCGAAACCGTTGAGCGAACACGTGAGTGCCGGATTATACTCATCGGTCAGCTCAAGGGTGGGCACCAGCAGCCGTAGCGTCTTGGCCAATGCGGGCCCGTTGTCGCCGAGCACCTGCTTGCCGGTGTCGGACAGTCCGATCACGCTGGTGAGGAAGGCGTCGAGCTTGTGCTGGTCGGTGACGATCGCGTCACTCAGGGTGCTGGTGTTTCGCACCGTATTCAGCAGTGGACCACTCGTGTCGGCATAGACCTTCACCATCTCGGGAGTCTGCCGCAGCAGTGCACGCAGCGACGGGAGTTCCGAGTTCACCTTGCCCAGATAGTGATTCATATCGACCAGAGCCTGTCCGAGCTTCTCGCCATGCCCGTTCAGACCGGTCGCTATCGCGCTGAGTGCCGCGTTGAGATCGGCCGGCCGGATCTGCGCGAGCACCTCGGTCAGATCCTGGAAGACCGTGTTGACCTCGACCGAGACGTTCTCCGTGGACAGCGTCTGACCGGCGCGCAGGTGGCTCCGTGACGGATTGTCGGGCATCACCAGTTCCACGCTCTTGGCACCGAAGACTGTGGGCGCGGCGATGCTGACCCCCACATTCTCCGGGATCTTGCCGATCCGGCCGGGATCCATCGCCAGGGTGAGAGTCGCGGTCCCGGGATCGTCGTAGGCGACGGAATCGACCCGGCCGACGGTGACACCGCGCAGCTGCACCTTGGCGTCGGCGTCCATCACGAGCCCGGCCCGGGGCGCCCGTACCGTCACGGTGTCGCTGCGGGTGGTGGCGCCGGTGAACATGGCCACCGCCAAGGTTGCCAGCCCGATCACCACCAGAAGCATTGCCAGACCGGCCAGAGGCCGGGTCAGTGCTGTACGCGTCGTCATGTCCCTAGCCCGAGAGGTTGAAGTTTCCGTTGGATCCGTAGATCGCCAGGGCCACCAGCAGTGTCACGGTGACCACCGCGACCAGCGAGGTCCGTACGGCGTCGCCCACAGCCACCCCGACACCCGAGGGACCGCCGCTGGCGAAGAATCCGAAATAGGTGTGGATCAGCAGGATCAGCAGCGCCATCACGAACGCCTGGACGAACGACCACACCAGGTCGAGCGGATTGAGGAAGGTGGTGAAGTAGTGCGCGTACAGACCCGAGGACTGCCCGAGCAGCACCACCGTGGTGAAGCGGCAGGCGGCGAACGAGGCGATCAGCGCGATGGCGTACAGCGGGGCGATCACGATCATCCCCGCGGCGATCCGGGTACCGACCACATACGCGATCGGGTTGATACCCAGCGATTCGAGGGCATCGATCTCCTCGTTGATCCGCATCGCCCCGAGTTGCGCGGTCGCACCGGCCCCGAATGTGGCGGCCAGACCGATACCGACGACCACGGGGGCCGCGATTCGTACGTTGATGAATGCCGACAGGAATCCGGTCAGCGCCTCGATGCCGATGTCGCCGAGCGAGCTGTACCCCTGCACCGCCAGCGTGCTGCCAGTTGCCAGGGTGAGGAATCCGACGATGACGACGGTACCGCCGATGAGTGCGAGATTGCCCGCACCCATGCTGGTTTCGGCGATGAGCCGGATCGTCTCGCGCCGATAGTGGATCGCCGCGTGCGGCACACTGCGCAGCGCACGCGCGTAAAAGATCGCGTGGTCTCCGAGCCGGCCGAGACCGACTATCGGCCTGCGGAGCTCACGGTTGATCCGCGGGTGGCGGACGCTCGGAATCAGTGACGGAACAACTGCCATGACCTGCTCACCTACTCAATTGCACACCGACGGCGGTGATCACGACGTTCACAACGAACAGCGCGATGAACGCGTAGACGACGGTCTCGTTGACGGCGTTGCCGACGGACTTGGCCCCACCGGTCACGATGAGGCCGCGATAGCAGGCGACGATCCCGGCGATCAGGCCGAACGACAGCGCCTTGACCGAGGAGATGATCACCTCCTGGGTGCCCGTGAGCAGGGTGATTCCGGCCGCGAAGGCACCCGGATTCACCCCCTGCACGAACACGGAGAACACATAGCCACCACCGATGCCGATCATGCACACCAGGCTGTTGAGCAGCACCGCCACCAGCCCCGAGGCCAGCACCCGTGGAGTGACCAGGCGCTGTACCGGATTGATGCCCAGCACCTCCATCGCGTCGATCTCCTCGCGGATGGTCCTCGATCCCAGGTCGGCGCACATCGCGGTGGCACCCGCCCCGGCGACGATGAGTACCGTCACCATCGGTCCCACCTGGGTAACGGCGCCGAAGGCCGCCCCGGCGCCGCTCAGGTCGGCGGCGCCGAGCTCGCGCAGCAGGATATTGAGGGTGAAGCTCACCAGCACGGTGAACGGGATCGCCACCAGCACAGTAGGAATCAGTGACACCCGGGCGACGAACCAGGACTGGTCGATGAACTCCCGGGTCTGAAACGGCCTGTGGAAAGCGAACCGGGCGGCGTCCGCGGTCATCAGGAACAAGCCGCCGATCGCCTTGAGAGGCCCCGACGAGTACCGGGCGACGATACCGCCGCCCCCCGGCGCGGTGTTGGTGCTCATGCCTCTCCCCTTACAGCGATGTGTGATTCGGTTCCCGCGACGTCTGCTCCTACTTCAGGCAGGCGCCCGCATCGACCGGAACAGTGAGACCGGTGATGTACCGGGCCTCGTCCGAGGCGAGGAACAGTGCCACGTTGGCGACGTCCTCGGGCTCGACCCACGGCACCGGCAGCACGTGCATCATCTGCGACAGCGGCGCGAAGTCCTCCGGCCCCGGGTGTTCGAGGTCGGGGCGGAACATCTTGTAGGTGGCCTCGTTCATGATCATCGCGGTATTGACCTGCGACGGGTTCACCGTGTTGACCCGGATGTTGTATTGGGCCAGCTCCAGCGCCAGGGTGCGCATGACACCGACGACACCGTGCTTGGCGGCCACGTAGTGCCCGCAGAACGGGTACGACTTGAGGCCGCCCACCGAGCTGGTCAACACGATCGAACCGCCACGCCCACCCGCGATCATGTGCGGAATCGCCGCCTTGGCGGTGTGCCACACACCGGTGAGGTTGACATCGATCATGTCCCGCCAGGTCTTCTCGTCCATGTCGGCCAGGCTGTCACCGCCGGTGGCGATTCCGGCGTTGGCCACGACGATGTCCAGACGTCCGAGCTGCTCGACACCCGACTTCACGGCCTCGGTGAGACCGTTGAGATCGCGGACGTCGACCTTGGCGGTGACGACGCGGCGGTCCTGCGCCTTGACCAGTTCGGCCGTCTCGGCCAGGTCCTCTTCGCTCGAGAGATCGAAGGGTACGCCGTCGATGGGGGCGCACACGTCGATCGCGATGATGTCGGCGCCTTCTTCCGCGAGCCGGACAGCGTGTGCCCGACCCTGGCCACGTCCCGCTCCGGTGATGAAGGCAACCTTGTCCGCTACCCGACCAGTCATGAATCCTCCTGTGTGCTTGGATATTTCATTTGATGCAACGAGTTGATACGAGATCGCGACTCAGATGGTCGCCGGCAAAGTGTCCCAGCCCCGGACCGTCGACGTCGGCGAGAGCGCTGCCTGCGACAGGTCGACCTCCCACTCGGGGAACCGTTTGAGGATCTCCTCCAGTGCGATCCGGCCTTCGAGCCGGGCCAGCGCCATACCCAGGCACAGGTGCCGCCCGGCACTGAAGGTGAGGTGCGCCTTGATATCCCGATGGATGTCGAAGGTGTCGCCGTCGGGGAACTCCCGCGAGTCACGGTTGGCGGCGGCCAGCAGCATCAGCATCACGCTGCCCTCCGGGACCGTCTGTCCGTAGTATTCCACGTCGCGGGTCACGTACCGCGCGACGTGCGGCGCGGGCGGCTCGAAACGCAGCAGTTCCTCGATCGCGTTGGGGATGAGCGACGGATCCCGCGCGAGTTCGCGGCGCTGGTCGGGATGTTCGGCCAGAACCTTTCCGGACCAGCCGATCAGCCGGGTGGTGGTCTCGGCCCCGGCCCCGGCCACCACGTTCAGGTACGTGAGCAGTTCCTCGCGGCGCAGCTTGCGGACCACCCCCTCCTCGTCCTTGAACTCCACGTTGAGCAGTTCGGTCATGATGTCGTCCGATGGATGCTCGGCCCGCCAGTCGATGTACGCCTCGAAGTTGCCCGCGGTGGTCATACCCTCCTCGGCGGCCTTCATCGGCTTGCCGTCCTCGGTGCGCATCTGATCGTTGGCGAAGTCTCGGATGATGCTCTGATCCTCTTCGGGAATGCCCAGGAGCATACCGATCACCTTCATCGGCATCTGCGAGCCCAGATCCTTGACGAAGTCGAAGTTGCCGGTGCCCACGAGCGGATCGAGGCAGGCGGCACAGTAGTCGCGGATCTGGCCTTCCAGACCCAGCACCTTCTTGGGGGTGAACATGCGCGACAACAGCTTCCGGTGGATATCGTGGATCGGCGGATCTTCGAAGATCACCACGCCGGGCGGGATCGGGATGTTCGCCTTGATCAGTTCCAGGATGGCGCCGCGCGCCGAACTGAACGTCTTGAAGTCGACGAGCGCCGCATTGACGTCGGCGTACCTGCTCAACGCGTAGAAGTCGTGATCGGCGTTGTAATAGAGCGGCTGCTCTTCGCGGATCGCGGCGAACGCCGGATACGGGTCGGCGTTCAGCGTCAGATCATAGGGATCGTACTTCACATTGCTCGCGGTGCTTGTCACGGAATGGGCCTCTCGCATGGGCTGGGGTTGATGTTTGTAAATCCTTGGGAGCGTCTACTGCTCGGAGTTCACCGGGGAGGACGTGGATGCGTCTGCGGCGACGCGCCGGGCGGCGTCCGCGGCGGCGACGTAGGAGAAGATCACCGACGGACCGATCGTCGCGCCGGCGCCGAGATACTTGCGCCCCATCACCGACGCCGTGCAGTTGCCGGCGGCGTACAGACCGCTGATCACGTTTCCGTCGGTGTTCAGCACGCGCCCGGCCTCATCACACAGCAGTCCGCCGTTGGTGCCGATGTCACCGGGGTACATCGCGACCGCGTAGAACGGGGCCTTGGCGATGGCGCCGAGGCAGGCGTTGGGCCGGTGGGTGGCGTCACCCTGATAGCGTTCGTGATCGCCTTCACCGCGGTGGAAGTCCTCGTCCACACCCGTGTGGGCGAACCCGTTGAATCGTTCGACGGTTCGCGCCAACGCCACCGGGTCGATACCGCACTGGCGAGCCAGGTCGTCGAGGGTCGCGGCCTTCTTCATCACACCATCGGCGATCCATGTGCGCGGGGTCATCCCGGGCGCGGCCGTGGCGAAGGTGTAGTGCGAACGGTGCCGGGAGTCGATGATCAGCCAGGACGGCAGCGCACCGCCGGTCTTCTTCTCGTGGGCGAACATGAGTTGCCCGGCCTCCTGGTACGCGACCGCCTCGTTGAAGTACCGATTGCCGTGGGTGTCGACGATGATCGAGTGCGGTTTGCAGCGCTCGGACAAGGTCATCGACGGGGTTCCGTCGGCGAGCAACCATGAGGGCATCCACCAGCCCTCGTCCATCATGTCGGTCGCCGCGCCGATACCCATCGCCAGCCGCAGGACCTCACCGGTGTCGCCGGGGTTCGCGCTGGTCCACGCGACCTGCCCCGGCTGATCACCCGCGAACTCGTCGCGCATCCGCTGATTGCGGGAGAATCCACCGGCGGCGAGCAAGACACCACCGCGGACACCGATCCGCAGGGTCCGGCCGCCGCCTTTCCCGTCGCCGGGCGCACCCTTGTTCAGGACCGCTCCGACCACCGTGCCGTCGGCGACGACCAGTTCGACCAGCGACGTCTCGGTCCACACCGGCACGCCGCGATTGCCGAGCGCCTTGAGCAGGTGCGCGATGAGCGCGGCACCGTTGGTGACCAACTTCTTGCCGCGCAACCGGCCGCCGATGGTGCGGCGCATCACCCGCGCCATCACCGACATGCCCTTGCGCGTACGAAGATTGGACACGTACCCGGCCTCGTAGGTGTACATGGTGAGGTCACCGGCCACCGGGGGACGCAGGAGCCCGGCCTGCTCCCCCAGCTCACGGGTATCGAATGCCACCGCTTCCACCGACCGGGACCGTGCGTGCCCGCCGACCACACCCCGGGCACCCGAGTAGTAGTCGCTGTAGCCCTCACAGCGCACGAACCGCACGCCTTCGTCCTCGAGGAAGTCGAACATCTCGTTGCCGGCGGTCAGGTAGGTTTCCCGCCGCGCCTGCGACGACGCCGGTGAGCACTCTTCGGCCTTACCCGCCACCGAGTCGAAATAGGCACGGGCATCGTCGAGCGAATCCGGCACGCCTTCGCGCTTCATCAGCGGATTGTCGGGGAGCCAGACGATTCCGCCGGACATCCCGGTCGAACCGCCGATCTTGTCGGTCTTCTCGGCCACCACGACGTCCAGGCCCAGGGCCGCGGCGCGCAGGGCGCCGACCAACCCTCCACCGGATCCGATCACCAGTAGGTCCGTGACGTGGTCCCATTCGGGCATTGCGATCCTCGTTCGTTGAAATCGTTGCGGGGCTGGATTGTCGAGCTCGGTGGCCTGCCAGGTGACAGGGACCTACCAGGTGACGGGGACCTACCAGGTGACAGGCAGCGTGTACACGCCGTAGGCGAGCCTGTCGGACTTGAACTCGATGTCTTCGATCGGGCATGCCACGGCGAGGTTCGGCGCGTGCCGGAAGATCGACTTGAAGACGATCTGCAGTTCGGCGCGGGCCAGCATCATGCCGATGCACTGGTGCGGACCGAATCCGAACCCCGTGTGCTGCACAACATTACGCCGAAGATCGAGCTTCTCGGGGTTCTCGAACGCGCGCGGATCCCAATTGGAGGAGGCCAGCTCGACGATCACACCGTCGCCGGCTTTGATGGTCTGCCCGGAGATCTCGATATCATCGGTGGCGATCCGGCGCTGCCCGTTGTGGATGATGCCCAGATACCGCATCAGTTCTTCCACGGCGTTGGCGATGACATCCTCGTCCTCGGTCTCCTTGATGATCGCGAGCTGCTCCGGATTCTGCAGGAGCGCGAGCACGCCGAGGGAGATCATGTTGGCACTGGTCTCATGGCCGGCGATCAGCAGGCCCAGACCCATCTGCGCGGCCTCGGCGGCGTCGATCTCCCCGTCCCTGGCCCGGATCGCGAAGTCACCGATCACGTCGTCGGTGGGTTCGGCCATCTTCTTTTCCACCAGCTCGTACATGAACATGAACATGGCCGCGAAGGCCTCCATGTTCTGCTCCGGCGTGGCATACCGGTCGACACTCTTGACCGCGTTCTCCTGGAAGAAGCCGTGGTGCTCGTAGCCGATGCCCAGCATCTGCGAGATCACGATCGAGGGCAACGGAAGTGCCAAGGACTCAACAAGATCCGCGGGCTTCGGGCCGGACAGCATGTCCGTGATCAGCTTGTCGGTGGTCTCCTGCAGGAACGGTCGCAGCGCGTTGACACGTTTGGGGGTGAACGCCTTGGTCATCATCCGCCGGAAGTGCGAGTGCTGTTTGCCGTCGCTGTTGAACACCGATTTGGGGCGCATCGCGACATTGGCCTTCATGCCCTCGTTCCAGTGCGGAAAGCCCTCCTTGGACTCGTCCACACTGATCCGCGGATCCTTGAGCAGCGACTTGAGTTCGGCCAGACCGGTGATCAGCCACGGCTCGGTGCCGTCCCAGATCTCGACGCGGCTCACCGGGTTCTGCTCCCGCAGCACCCGTGTGCCCTCCGGCGGAGCGAACGGGCACCGCATGTCGCGTTCCATCGGGAAGTACGGTGCCGTGTCGTTGTGGACTTCTGTCACGGTCTCGGTCATGCGGGCGTCCTCGATCCTTGATTCCTGGGCTGTACGTATCGGTGCGTGCGTCGTGTCTATGTAGGTGTCTTGTGCGGATGCCGCAACCGCGGTCCGTGGCGTTCCGTCCAGGACTCCGGACCGCGCTATGGCGGGCTCGACGGGCTCTGGTCCGGGGCCGACGGCCTGATCCCGCCGGTGCAGGTAGGGCGTCATCTGTCCAGATGCTATGGACCCGTTCCGAACGTCCGCGATCGGCGGTCCCACTCATCGGTCAGGGCCGTGCCGTGGGCGGCGCCGCGATATGTCTCACGCCACGCCGCCCACAGCGGGTCACTACTCCGGAGAGGCCGACGCGCCGACGAGTTCGGTGTCACCCTGTCCGGAACCCTGCTGTCCCGGCCCCTGCTGTCCGGAACCCTGCTGTCCGGAACCCTGCTGGGCACCGGCACCGGTCTTCAGCTTGTTGGGCGGACCTGCCACGGTACCGCCGTCCACCGGGAGCAGCGTGCCGGTGACGTACCCCGACCGATCGGAGGCGAAGAACAGCGCCGCGTCCGCCACGTCCTCGGCCGTGCCTTCGCGCTCCAGGGGCCGGTTGGCCGCCATGACGGCCCGCACCATCGCGGTGAACGCCTCGACGTCGGCGCCCATCTTGGCCGCCGAGGCGGCCAGGATCGGTGTGGGGATGTTGCCCGGAGCAATGGTGTTGACCCGGATGTTGTGCTCGGCCAGTTCGATGGCCACCGACTTGGAGAAGTGAATGATGGCGGCCTTGGAGGCACGGTAACTCATCACGCTGCCCCCCGCCTGGATGCCACCGATGGAGGAGATGTTGACGATCGATCCGCCGCCGGTCTCCACCATGCGCCGTGCGGCGGCCTGGGTGCCGGCCATCGCTCCGAGCATGTTGACGTCCATGACGCGGCGGAAGTCGGCCAGGTCGTCGTCGAGGAAACTCGGGTGCATCGCACCGGAGACGCCGGCGTTGTTGACCATGACGTCGATACGACCATGGGTGGCCACGACGTGATCGACCAGCGACGCCAGCTCGGCGGGTACGGCGACATCGACACGGACGAACTCCGCCGCGTCCCCCAGCCGTTCGGCCAGCGCGGCGCCGCCCGCCTCGTCGATGTCGGCGATGGTCACCTTCGCGCCTTCGGCAATGAATTTCTCGACAATGCCTTCACCCAGACCCGAGGCGCCGCCGGTGACGACTGCGATCTTTCCTGACAATTCATCGGCCACTTTCCGGCCACCCTTCGAAGTCGATGTAACGATAACGGGAGAAATATCGGCGTTGATACAAGCAATCGGCCATAGACCGATTTCCGGTCATGCACCGATATTCAAAGGAGCCCCGGTCCGGGTGTACTCCGCGGCGCAGCTACCCGGTCTCGCCGCATCGCCATGCGGTGTCGGCGTGCGGTAGCAGACGTCGCCGCTGATCCAAGGCCCCCCTGAACGATCGGTGCAGCACCTCACGAAGATTTCTGACTGTGGCGCATGTCTCATCTGCCCCTAGCAGGGTGGCAAGTGGCCGAAAGTTTGTCAAGCGATTGATTGAACTTGTAGAGTGGGTCGCACTCGTATCACCGAGTAGCGAAGCACGCGGCCGCAGGCCCACCCACGCGGCAGGCTCACCCACACGGAGCGGCCCTGAATCCGCCGGCGGGGTCCGGCCCAACCGGCCGCGAGGCGGACCAAGGGCCTCCCTGCCGCAGTGTCATCGCCCCGACCTCACCCGCCAGCCCGCCGAGACAAGATCAGTAAACTTTCTTCAATGACAAGAGGTACTGTCAGCGTCTCGC
>ERZ795062.841-NODE-841-length-23603-cov-44.717641_pt1 | contig 23603 bp, 23 predicted proteins | sample MGYA00375146_ERZ795062 | MGnify/ENA primary metagenome ERZ795062 (study PRJEB30191, sample SAMN05720281) | activated sludge metagenome | isolation source: Anaerobic digester | place: USA | collected 2015-07-16 ... | reverse complement strand
TTCACCGTCCCCCACTTCGGCCGCTACCTCCGCGCCCACCCCGAGTAGCTGTCGCGCCCTGACCTCGCCGCAGTTGCCTTGCCGGAGAAGGAGCGCGGCAGCTGCGGCGAGTTCGAGGCCCGGACCTTTGGCGGGCGGCCTAGCGCGTCAGCCTTGGCAGAGGCAGAAGGGATGGCCTGCCGGGTCGAGGAACACCCGGAAGGTCGTCCCCGGCTGGTGGTCATGCTTGGTGGCGCCCAGCCCGAGGACGGCCGCCTCCGCAGTGTCGAGGTCGTCGACGTCGACATCGATGTGCATCTGCTGAGGCACCTCCTGCCCGGGCCAACGAGGAGCGGTGAACCCCTCCACCTTCTGGAAGCCGATGGTGTGGCCATACTCGGCGCGCACGGACCACCAGCCGTCGTCCCCCTTCACCTCCCAGTCGAGGAGGGCGCCGTAGAACTCCGCCAGCGCTTTGGGGTCGGGGCAGTCGAGGACGACAACGGGATTGCGAGCGATAGTCATGGGGAGACGGTAAAGACATAAGCGGACGTTCTGCGTCCGGATAAGATTTCGGTATGCCGTCTGGGTCACCGGCCGCCCGCGCCCTGGTGGCGCTCGAGATCATCGAGCGCCGGCCCGGGATCAGCGCAGCCGATTTGGCGGAACGCCTCGGCGTGACCGATCGGGCTGCCCGCCGGTACGTCGCCACGCTTCGCGAGGCCGGGATCCCCGTCGAGGCGGCTCGAGGAAGGGATGGCGGTTACCGGCTGGGCCGAGGCATCCGGCTTCCGCCACTGCACTTCGGGGCGTCGGAGGCCCTGGCCCTGGTGATGGCTGCGCTTGACGGGCATCACGATGTGTCTGATCCCGAATCCCCCGTGGGCTCGGCGATCGCTCGGATCCTGCGCGCCCTGCCGACAGCGGTTGCGGCGCAGGCGGATTCGATGCGGAGGGCAACTTCGCCGGTGCCCGACCGCTCGGCCGCTCGGCCGGATCCGGAGATCACGGCAGCTCTCGTGGAGGTGTGCAGCGAGGGCCGGCTGGCGCGCCTCCGCTACCGGACAGAGGCAGGTCGCCGGCTGGAGGTCGAGGTCGAGCCCTGGTTCGTCGTCGTGAGACACCGGCGGTGGTACCTCCTGTGCCGACTCTTGCCCACGCAGGAAATCAGGGCCTACCGGGTGGACCGAGTCGACGCCGTCACCCCGCTGGCGGGACGGTTCGACCCGCCCCGGGGCGTCGATCCCGTCGCCCTGTTGGAGAGCCATCTGGCCTCGGGGTGGCCCTACGACGTCGTCACCGTCATCGACGCGCCCATCGATGAGGTCTCCCGATCCCTGCCCACGCACCTCGGGCGGCTGGAAGCGCTCGAGGACGGCACGACCCGGCTGGTCGGGTCCACGAGTATTCCGGAGATGTACGCCCAGGGACTCTCCCTCTGTCCCGCCCCTTTCCGGGTGCAGGACGGCGACGAAGTCCGCGCAGCCGTCCTCGCCCTCGGGCAACGCCTGCTCGCGGCGGGTAGCGGCATACCAAGTCCGCATGAGGCAGCCACCCACTAGTCGTTCGCGAACCGCGCGTGGGCCGAGCGGTTGGCCCCAGTTAGCGGCTTGGGTGAGACAGAAGGGGTGACCGCTCGGGTCGAGCAGGACCCGCCAACTCTCGCGCGGCTGCTCGACGGGAAGCGTCGCGCCGAACTCCACGCACCGCGCCGCCGCAGCGTCGAGGTCATCGACCGCGAGGTCCAGGTGAAACTGCTTGCTGCCGTGCTGATTCGGCCAGGTCGTTGTCACCGGCGTGGTCACGTCCCGCTTCGACGTCGACATCCGAGGCAGCGGGTGGGTCTTCGGCGTCAAGTTCCGACCGGGAGGTCTCGTCGCGCTCACCGGCGTCGGTCCGGCGCGGGCCTGGGCGGACCGGACCCTCCCAGCCGCGGGGATCGTTCCGGACGATGTGGCGCAGCACTGGCCGGTCTCGACGCCGACGGTGACCCGGGCGGGTGGCTCGCGACGACGGAGGCCGCGCTGGGCGGCATATCTCATCGCGTGGACGCCCGCTATGGTGCGCTGCTCGCGATCGTCTCGGACATGCTGGCCGATCGGGAGCTCGTCAGCGTGGCCCAGGTCGAGCAGCGCCATCACGTGACCAGCCGCACGTTGCAGAGGTGGTTCATGCACTACGTGGGGGTGGGGCCGAAGTGGGTGCTGGCCCGCTACCGGATGCACGACGTCGTCACCGCGATCGACGGCGGGTATGCCGGTTCGCCTCACCGAGCTCGCCCACCGCTACGGCTGGTATGACCAGCCGCATTTCACCCGCGACTTCACGACCCTTGTGGGCATTCCTCCCAGCCGGTACCGCGACGAGCGAACGAGCCGCATCCACGATATGACGTGACGTCGCCCGACGTGCGACCTGGCCCAGGAGCGAGGGCAGCCGAGAGACTGCATGCAGTCTGCATGCGCAGGCGATAGAATCCTGGTTCATGAGCACAGAGATCTTGCAGGTCCGCGACGTGCCGAGCGAGGACGCCCAGATCCTGCGGGCCCGTGCGGCAGCGCGCAAGATGTCGCTGTCGAGCTACCTGCGTGAGCTCATCCGCGACGACGCCTCCCGGCCCGAGTTGGGGGCGGTCCTGGAGCGGATCGCGTCGCGGGCCGGTGTGGAGGCCGACGGCGAGGACATCCGAGGCTTCATCGCCGAGGGACGCCGGTAGCGGTGGTCGTCGTCGACGCCTCGATCGTCGTGCGGCTCCTGCAGAACCGTCGGGGAGATGCGGCCCTGCGTGAGCGATTCAGTCGGGAGCGGCGTCTTCATGCCCCGGCGTTGATTGACGCCGAGGTGACGTCCGCCCTTCGGGGGTTGCTCATGACGTCGAAGGTGGCGATCCGCATCACTCGGGAACGCGCCGGGGAGATGCTCGATGACTACGCCGACCTCCCGATCGAGCGCCACCTCCTGCAGCCACTACAGCGACGGGTCCTCGAGCTGCGCGACAACTTCACTGCCTATGACGCCTTCTACGTCGCCCTCGCCGAAGCCCTCGACCTGCCGTTGCTGACGGACGATGGCAAGTTCGCCCGGTCCACATCCCAACCATCCCTCATCGAGACCTGGCCCTCGTGATGGGGCGCACCGCTTGGTGGGGAAATGAGGTCCTCCAGGCCAACGGCGCTCGGTCGAGATACGCCATTTGCCAGATGTGGGTCGCTACCTCAGCGAACGAATCTTGTGGATGTCGGCAGGACCACCTGCCACGTCTACCTGGCCCCGCGGCATACCTCCTCGCCTGCAACGTCGGCTCTGACCGCGCGTGAGGCAGAGGTGCTCGGGCTGCTCGACGAGGGCCGGTCCAACGGCGAGATCGGGCGAGCGTTGTTTGTCAGCACCAAGACGGCCAGCGTCCATGTGTCGAACATCCTGGCCAAGCTCGGCGCAGCCTCCCGCGGCGAGGCCGTGGCGTTGGCCCGAGCGGCGGGCTTGCTGGAGCAGTGAGTGGTGTGACAAATGACGGAATTGTCGGCCTGTTGACCACGTGACTGGCAGGGCCGCCCGTGTTGAAGGCGCCGTCGTTGACGACACGTGGTGGGCCGCTGGGGCGCCGGATCCCGCGTCCGTCGGAGACCCACTCTTGGAAGCATCTGAGCAGTGCCGCTCACCCCTGACTGCCGGGCCAGCGGAGTGTGTCTGCCAGTAGCGCAGAGTGGGGATGCAGCGCTGGCAGGATGACGGGATGTCGCTTCTCGACCACGCCATCTGGTGGCACGTCTACCCGCTCGGTTTCGTGGGTGCCTCGATCCGGCCGACGGCTGACCACCTCAACGAGTTGGCACACCCCAACCAAGCGCCGACCCCCGGCTCCCTGATCTCCTGGCTCGACTATGCGGTCGGCCTCGGCGCCAACGGGCTCCAGCTCGGGCCGGTCTTCGCCTCGACCAGCCACGGCTACGACACCGTCGACCACCTGCGCATCGACCCGCGCCTCGGCGGCGAGGAGATGTTCGACGCCCTCGTTGCCGCGTGCCAACAGCGCGGCGTCCTCCTCATGCTCGACGGCGTCTTCAACCATGTCGGCGCGCAGCACCCGCTCGTCCGCCGCGCCCTGGCCGAGGGGCCCGACGGCGAGCTCGCCGGCCTCTTCCGCCTCGACTGGACTCCCGAGGGCGGCCGGCCCGCCGGCTGGGAGGGTTTCACCGACCTCGTCGAGTTCAACCATGACGACCCGCGGGCCGTCGACCTCGTCGTCGAGGTCATGGAGCACTGGCTCGCGCGCGGCATTTCGGGGTGGCGACTGGACGTCGCGTATGCCGTGCCGCTCGCCTTCTGGCGCTCCGTCACGGACCGGGTGCGGGCGGCATACCCCTCGGCGGTGTTTGTCGGCGAGGTGATCCACGGTGACTACCGCGCGTTCGTCTCCGAGGGCGGGCTCGACTCGGTGACCGAGTACGAGCTGTGGAAGGCGATCTGGAGCTCCCTCGTCGACCACAATCCGTGGGAGATCGGGCACACGCTTGAGCGGCACGACGCGCTCCTACAGAGCTTCATCCCGATGACCTTCGTCGGCAACCACGACGTGACCCGCATCGCCACGAAGGTCGGCGACGCCGGCGCGGTCGTCGCCCTCGTCCTGCTGATGACCGTCGGCGGCACCCCCTCGCTCTACTACGGCGACGAGCAGGCCTTTCGGGGCGAGAAGACCGAGCGGCTCGGCGGCGATGACGAGGTCCGGCCCGCCTTCCCTGCTGCGCCGGACGCGCTCGCTGCCGAGGGGTGGTGGATGTATCGGACCCATCGGGAGCTGATCGCGTTGCGTCGCCGTCATTCGTGGCTGCAACGTGCGCGAACCTCGGTGGTGGACAAGGAGGGCAGCCTCATCACCTATGTCTCGACGGGCGCTGGCGAGACCGAGCAGGTCACGGTGGTCCTCGATCTAGGGGAGCAGCCCTCGGCAGTTGTCACTGACCACGCGGGGATCGAGATCTTCCGCTTCCCGTCGGCCCCCTGAACCGGTCGCTTCGGTGACCGGTGTCGGTGCCGACCGGCAGACTGGTCCGGTGGCCGACCGTCCCGACGTTCCCGACGCGATGCTTGAGCGGCTGCGCGCCGTGGCCGCCGGCCTGCCCGCGTGTCACGAAGAGGGTGCCTGGGTCGGCACTCGGTGGAAGGTCGCCAACGCGACGGTCGCCCACATCTTCGGCGGCGAGGACGGGCTCTTCCGGATCACCCTGCGCGGCGACCCCGACGAGGTGATGGCGTTCGAACACCTGGGGCCGCCCTATTTCCGCTCAGATTGGGGCCGCAACGTCATCGGCTTGGTGCTGGACGACACCACCGATTGGGTCGAGGTCGCCGAGCTCTTCACGATCTCGTGGTTCATCCAGGCACCCAAGCACCTCGCCGAGCAGGTCGACCTCCCGGCCGCGCCCGGTCACGGCTGACCCGTCGCAGCCGGACGCGCGGCATACCCCTCAGGCTTGGCCGTAGACCCGGGTGACGTGCAGCCGCAACACGAGCCGCTGCTGGGCCACCATCGCCGCCCGGAACTCCTCCCAGTCGGGGTGCTCGCCACTGAGCGCGCGGTAGAGCTCGACGAGGTCGTCGGCCACCGCGTCGTGGGGATCACGCGTCACCTCGCCCAACTCCGCCTCGGCCTCAGCTACGACGTACTTCCACGGGGTCGCGCCCATGACGAGGTAGCTGGCCCGAGGATCGCGCCGCAGGTTGCGGGTCTTGGCGCGATCGTCGGTCACCGAGATCGACAGGGTGCTCGCGTCGGCGTCCCAGCGGTGGAAGACGACCGACAACTGCGGGCGCCCGTCGCGCTTGATAGTGGTGAGGACCCCGCGGCCGCCGGGGATCGCCAGGATGTCGCGCAGTGCCTCGTCGCTCATGAACTCCACGGTATGCCGTGCAGGTCGCCTTCCCGCCGACCCCGATGGAGCTGATTGGAGGTTTGTCCGGTCGGACGTGCCGACCAGATATACCTCCACCCAACGAATGAGCCCGGTGGGAAGAGGTTCCCACCGGGCTCATCGTGTGCTGTCAGTTGAAGGTGGCCTTCACCGCTTCGAGAGTGACGCCGCGGTAGGTCGACTGCGGGTAGGGGGCCGTGTCCGCCTCCGGGTTGCGAAGGAGGAAGTTGATCACCACGAACCTCAGGTCGGCGGCGTCGACGGTGCCGTCGAAGTTGATGTCCGCGGCCCGGGTCGAGGTGCCACGTGCATCCCGGATGGCGATGGCGTCGAGGATGTCAATGACGCTGTCGTTGTTGACGTCACCGGCAGCAGCCTGCACCGTGGGAGCCATCACCCGACCTCCGAGGCCCTCAGGCCGGACGAAGGACGAGGCGACCGGCACATAGCTGGTGAAGTGGCCAGGGATGGACACGGTCAGCAGGTGCGGGTCGGCGGCGATGGCCACCCCGTCGACCGAGAGCGCCCTGTTGGCCGAAACCGGCACCTGGGTCACCGTCCCGTCTGGGGCAGTGAGGCTCGCAGCAGCACCGATCGTCGAGTAGTCGATCGTGTTGTCGATGGCGCTGTCCTCAGTGAGCAGCCCCTGGGCGACGAACGCGCCCCGCAACAACGCGGTGGGGTTGAGCATCTCCACCGAGTCGAAGAGGCGGTTGACGTTGACCGACGTGCCGTCCCTCTTCTTCGCCGTGACACTGACCGTCATGAACCCGGTCGCCGCAGCCCAGTTGCCGTCCTTGGCGATGGTCTCCACCTCGAGCAGGGGGAGGTTGTCGCCGGTCGCCACCTGCGGTCCGTCGAGCGGGATGGTGATCTGGACCGTCGGGTAGTCCGGAAGCGGGTTCTTCGTGATGACCAGCGGGGAGGTGCTGTATGCCGCGAGCGCTGCGGGCTTGCGGATCTCGCCCAGCTCGGTGTTGCTGATGCTGTAGCGCAGGGTCACCTTGACCTCACCCCATTGGTCGGCGTTCTGCCCGGTGAAGGAGTGGGTCGCCATCTGGTCAGGTGCCAGCGCCAACTTGTCGCTCTTGCTGTCGATGTAGGGCGCGCCCTCCTTGATGACGAGGAACTCCCGCCGCCCGCCGACGTTGCCGGCCATGTCAATGGCGGCGTAGCGGTCCGTCGAGGATGGGCTCGGGCCGAAGCTTGGGGTCAGCGCAAAGGTGCCGTCCGCTTGCGGGGCGTGGGCCGAGCTCGGTTGGATCGTCGAGAAGGTGAACCGGAGCACCAGGTTGTCCGCCTGGGTGATCGCGATGCCGGCGGCCTTGATCTTGTCCACCTCACCGTCGATGACGCTGCCGTTCAGGGCGTACTTCGTGGCGCCGTTGGGCACCTCCACGACCCGCTGTCCGTCGAGCGCGGTGGTGAACTTCGGCGGGGTGTTGTCGACGTAGAAGTCGGTGATCGCCGAGTACTGCTGGTCGGAGTCGTCGGTGCCGACCATCCGCAACTGGTAGTGACCTTCGCCGAGCACGGTCAGGCGGTTGCCGAGCGGCGCCCGCGGGTCCTTTGTGATCGGGAAGTACTTGCCGGTCCAGGCGAAGGGCCCGTAGTTGACGTCCTCACGCATCCCGATCGGGTCGAGGGCTCCGAGGTAGCCGATGTCCTGACCGCTCGCCGGGTCGACGATGTAGGCGTCGAGGTTGCGCATGTGCGACTTGAGGTTGACCGCGAAGGACAACTGCGGGGAGTAGACGTTCTCCGTGCGGGTCGACATCACCGGCTTGAGCGCCGTCAGCGCGGCGATCCCCTTGTCGGCGATCCGGAAGCCGAACGGCATACGGTATGCCGCGTTGCCGCCTTCGATGAGCACGTAGCCCGAGTAGAACCCCTTCGCGGCGGTGGCCGGGACGTCGAGACGGACGGTGAGGCCCATGTTCGCCTTCGCCTTGACCCGCAGGTCGGACGGCACGCTCACGCGGACCCCGTTCGCAGCGGCATCGGCCACTCCGGCGGACGTGCTGTAGACGGTGCGCACCGAGTAGGTGATGTCCTGGTCGGTCTTGTTGGACACGGTGACGTCGCGCTTGTCGTGAACGACCTCGCCCGTGGCGTGCAGGCCGAAGCCGAGCCCGCCGGTGAGGTCAGGGATCCAGTCGTGGCTGCTGTTGCCATCGGCGATGCTGATCCGGTCCTGGACCACGAGCTCGGTGGCTGCGTGCACGGCCTGGTAGGGGTCGAGCTGGCCGGCCCCCATCTCGAAGACGCTGTACTCGGTGGCGAGCGCGTCCGCGGTGTTCATGAAGGCGACCTTGACCTCATGGGGCTTGAGCCCGGGCCGGGCCTGCAGCACGAGGGCGGCGACGCCCGCGGCATACGGCGTGGCCATGGAGGTGCCCGAGAGTCGCTGGTAGGCGTTGGTGTAGTCGTCCAGGTGCGCGGTGTCGACAGACGACGGCGGCACAGAGGACAGGATGCTCACGCCGGGGGCGGTGATCTCCGGCTTGATGTCGTTGGTCAGCTTGGCCGGGCCGCGCGAACTGAAGGTGGCGAGTATCCCGCCGCCGAAGGTCGTCGTGCCGAGGTCGCTGAGCGTCACCTGGGTGGCGCCGGCGGCGAGCTGGTCGGTCAGTGCGGTCCCGCCGGCCATCGTCAAGGTGAACGTCGGCAGGAAGTTCAGGCCCTCGCCGAGGTAGTAGGGGATGAAGCCCTCCTCGGCGATGTTGTTGGCCAGCAGGACGGCCTTGGCGCCCTTGGTCTTGGCCAGGGTGATCTTGTTCTCGAGCGCGCTGTCGCCGCGGCGCATGAACACGACCTTGCCCGTCACGACCTTGCCGCTGTAGTCGGCGCTGAGGCCGCGGCCGACGTCGATGATGTCGCTGGTGGTCCCGACGAGCGGGGTGAGCGCGTCGCCGAAGGGCTGCGCGAGCAGTCGGAGGTCGGCCGTGCCGGACCCGACCGCTGCCTTGAGGGTGGGGACGGTGACGGGGGTGTCGTTCGCGCCCACGGTGATGGACAGCGCTGATGCCGCCGGTGAGCCGAGGGAGAACGCGCCGTTCTGGCCGTCGTTGCCCGCAGCGAGGACCGTGGTCACACCGGCGAGCGTGAGGTTGTCAGCCGCGGCACTGAGCGGGCTGTGGGGGTTGTTGAGGTTGGCGCCGAGCGACATGTTGACGACGTTCGCGCCGTCCTTGAGCGCCCGGTCCATCCCCGCGAGGATGTTCGAGGTCGTGCCACCGCCGTAGGGGCCGAGCACGCGGTAGGAGTAGAGGTCGGCCTCGGGGGCGATCCCCATCGCGTCTGCGCCGGCGACCGGCTTGCCCGCGATGATGCCGGCGACGTGCGAGCCGTGCCGCGTGTAATAGGTGTTGCCGTTGAAGTCCTTCTCGGCGCGGCCGGAAGCCTTCCAGTCGGCATACGTCGTCTCCATGGGGTCGCTGTCGTCGTTGACGAAGTCGTAGCCCCCCTTGTAGACGTCCTTGAGCGCGGGGTGGTTGTAGTCGATGCCGGTGTCGAGGATGGCGACCTTGAGGCCCTTGCCGGTCACGCCTTCGGCGTGCAGGCGGCGCACGCCCTCGGCCGAGGCGTCAACGACGGCGGGAGCCGCGGCCGCGTTGGACGGGGTGGTTGTCATGGGTGGCGTCGTCGCCTCGCGGACGAGGGCGTCCTCCCAGACCGCTGCCACGTCGGCGGACTCAAGGAGCCGATCGAGTTGCTTGCCCGAGATCGACAGGGCGAAACCGTTGTAGGCGTCGGAGTAGGTCTTGCGGATGTTGTAGGTCACCGACTTGGCGGCGAACGTGTCGGTGAGGAACTGCTTGAAGCGGCCCTGGGCCTCTTTGGCCTCGCGCTGGGCGGTGGCTGCGGAGAGCACCCGGCCGGCGGCGGCGGCCCGAGCCTGCTCGCTGGCGGCGGGGCCTTGGCGCAACTCGACGATGACGTCGACGGAGTCGTCGGAGGCCCGAGTCTTGGCATCGACGTAGATGGCTGGGGCCTGCAGGCCGGTCAGGCGGGTGAGCGCCGTGCGTTGTTCTTGGCTCAAGGCCGATGCTGCCGCGGGGGCCGGGGGAGCGCCGGCCGCCTGCGTGGGAGAGGCCGACAGGATCAGGGGGACGCCGAATGCCGAGATCGCCAGTGCAGCGGTGACAAGCGTCTTACCGGGGGGCTGGTGTCGTTTCATGTGGGCTCCGAACTGAGTGGGGGGTGTCTTGATAGTGACACCAGCCCACAGGCGTGACAACATCGTGAATACGACACGGCGGGAACTCGCCACGGTCAGACACCGAAAGAGGGTGCAGGCTTGCTGAGTGTGTTGGGACTAGACGAAGCCGAGCTCGCGGCATACCGAATGCTTGTCACCGGGCCCTCCGGAACGGCGATGGAGGTGTCCGGCGCCCTCGGTGTGTCCGTGGGCAAGGCCACCCGAGTGATCGCCTCGCTTGAGGCCAAGGGGCTCGTCGCGCGCTCCGGGACGGCCATCGATCACGTCGTGGCTTCGCCGCCGGACATCGCGCTCGGTGCCCTCATCGTCGAGCACCAGGAGGGCATCCGGCAGGCGGAGTTGGAGATGAGGGCACTGCGCGAGCGTTACCTCGCCGCGTCCAGCAGCCGGGCCGAGCAGGTGGTCGACGTCGTGCGAGGCCGCGAGGCGGTGCGCCAACGGTTCAACCAGTTGCAGCGCGGCGCCCGGCGGGAGGTGTTGGAGTTCGTCAAGGGCGACGTCGTCGCGGTGTCCGTCGATGAGAACGTCGAGGAGGAGCAGGCGATCAGCCGCGGGGTGGTCTACCGGTTCCTCCTCGAGCGCCAGACCCTCGAGCGTCCGGGCCTGATGGCGGCCCTCTCCGAGACGATCCAGGCTGGAGTGGAGCTGCGGGTGACCCGCGAGCTGCCCATCCGGCTCATCGTCGTCGACCGCGAGATCGCGATGATCCCGCTCGCCGGCGCCACCGACGACCAGTCCGGTGGGGCGCTGCTGTTGCGGGCCGGCGGGCTGCTGGACCTTGCCGTCAGCCTGTTCGAGGTGAAGTGGCGGGATGCCACGCGCCTGGACGCGGTGGTCGACGGGGCCGTCGAGGGCAGCGAGCTCTCCGCGAGGGAGCGGCAGATCTTGTTGATGCTCAACGCCGGGCTGACCGACCGGACCGTCGCCACGCGGTTGGGTCTGTCGGCGCGCACTGTGCAGCGGTATGTGGCCGACATGATGGAGCGGGCCGAGGTCGACACACGGCTGCAGTTAGGCGTTCAGGCCACCCGTCGCGGCTGGATCTAGCGCTGAGTCTGCGCGCTGGTTCCGACCGACTGGGTATGCCGCCACCCGATCGCCGTCGCGGGGAGCCCGGTATGCCGCCGCAGGCGCAAGTCCGTCGTGGTGATGTGCCAAATCGTCAAGTTCGGGGAGCCGGGGCGCCCTGTCGGACGAACGTGACTTGCTCCTCGGCCAGATCCACTCGCGTTGCCCGCCAGCCAGCGTCGTGGATGGCGCGAGCGACAGCACTTCCCTCGTATCCGGACCAATGGGACGCATGGCGTCGACACGACGGTGGCAGCGGGATTCCAATTCGATCCTCAATCTCTTCGAACGTGGCGTGGGCTTCGTCGCGGTCTACTTCACACAGCCAACGCCACAGCGCCCTGTACTTCCCGGTGTGAACCGTTGCCTTGACCCAACTCGTGGCAGTGGCAATTGCTTCGCCTGGTGACACATCGCCTGGCAACTCAGGTCCTTCGCCGCCGGGTTGATCAAGGTGGAGAACATCGTCCGCGGTCCAGATGTACACCCGTGGTCCGGGGCGATCCACCAGGGCTCGCGCGAAGCGCATGAGCGACTCGTCCCGTCCTTCCGTCCCCGCGAGGACGATCACGCCGATGGCGGCGCCGGCGTCGAGGATGTTGAGCAGGTCGCCCTTGATGTGTTTGCGTGTGCGCCAACTCGACTCGATCTCGAAAGCCACCACGGGCACTGCGTCCTCGACTCCGGGGAGTGGTGGAACTATGTCTGTGCACCAGACAACGTCGAGCCTGCCACCGGGGACGGGGTATTCGCTCCTCACGATGAAGCCACGTGCTCGGCCTGCACTTTCTAGCGCCTTCGTCAGACGGCGGTTCGTCTCGCTCGCGATAGCGCCTGTGCGATTCTCGGGCATGCCGCAACTCTAGAAGCAGGGACTGGCGATATCCCCGTGACGTCGAAGTGGCCTCGCCCCAATAGGGTGACCGGTAGTGGCTACCGACAACGATCCGAAACTGGCGGCTGAGCAGCGCGCACGCGTGCTCATCGACCGCCAACTCGTCGATGCCGGGTGGTCGGTCCAGGACAAGAAGGACCTCAACCTCTTCGCCGCCCAGGGCGTCGCCTGCCGCGAGGTCGTCATGAAGCAGGGCCATGGCCGCGCCGACTACCTGCTCTACGTCGACAAGCGCGTCGTTGGAGTCATCGAAGCCAAACCCGAAGGCACGACCCTCTCCGGCGTCGAGTGGCAGTCCGCGATGTATGCCGCGGGCCTCCCCGCCGACGCGCGCCTGCGGGCGGAGAGTTTCGAAGACAGGCTTCCGTTCGTCATCGAGGCCAGCGGTTCCGAGACCCACCTGACGAACGGCTACGACCCCAACCCGCGGGCGCGCCGCATCTTCAGCGTCCCCCAGCCGGAAACCCTCGCCGCGATCATCCGCGAGGCCAAAGCCCGCCCCGACGCCCCGACCTGGCGCGCCAAAGTCGAGCACCTCCCTCCTCTGGACGAGACTGACCTGCGCCCGGCCCAGGTCACCGCCATCCACGGCATCGAAAACAGCCTCGCCGCACACCAATTCGACCGTTCCCTGGTCCAGATGGCCACGGGGGCGGGCAAGACCTACACAGCCGTCACCGCGGCATACCGGCTGTTGAACTTCGGCGGGTTCCGGCGGATCCTCTTCCTCGTCGACCGCAACAATCTCGCTGAGCAGACCATCGGGGAGTTCCAGAACTACCGCGCGCCGGGCGACGGGCGCCGCTTCACCGAGCTCTACAACGTCGACAAGCTCACCAGCGTGGGGATGCTCGGCTCATCCAACGTCGTCGTGTCGACGATCCAGCGGGTTCACGCGGTCCTGCGCGGGCAGGAGGCACCGGCCGGCGACGATCAGAACCTCGACGGCTACATCCCGGAGGCACCGATCGCGGTCACTTACAACCGCGACCTGCCCCCGGAGGCCTTCGACCTGGTCATCGTCGACGAGGCGCATCGCTCGATCTATGGCGTCTGGCGCGGCGTCCTTGAGTATTTCGACGCCCACGTCATCGGCCTCACCGCGACCCCAGGCAAGCAGACCTTCGCCTTCTTCCACCAGAACCTCGTGTCCGAATACACCTATCCCCAGTCCGTCGCCGACCGCGTCAACGTCGACTTCGACATCTACCGGATCCGCACCGAGATCGGTGAGCAGGGCGCCCGCATCGAGGCGGGCACGATCGTTCCCATGGTCGACCGCCGGACCCGAGCCCAGCGACTCGAGGCGATCGACGCCGACATCGATTACGGATCGTCTGACCTCGACCGCGCCGTCACGGCCACTTCGCAGATTCGTCTCGTCCTCGAGACTTTCCGCGACCGCCTCTTCACCGAGATCTTTCCCGGCCGGTTTGAGGTCCCCAAGACCCTCATCTTCGCCAAGAACGACGCACACGCGGAGGAGATCGTCACCACGGTCCGGCAGGTGTTCGGCAAGGGCAACGACTTCGCCGCAAAGATCACGTATGCCGCGCGCGACCCCAAGGGTCAGCTGCAGGCCTTCCGCACCTCGCCGTCCCTACGGGTCGCGGTCACCGTCGACATGATCGCGACCGGCACAGACGTCAAGCCTTTGGAGTGCGTCTTCTTCATGCGCGACGTCCGCTCGGCGCAGTACTACGAGCAGATGAAGGGCCGCGGCGCCCGCACCATCGCCTCAGCCGACTTCGCCTCGGTCACCCCCGACGCGCGGGTGAAGACCCGCTTCGTCATCGTCGATGCGGTTGGCGTCACCGAGCACGCCTTCGTCGAGCCGCCGCTCAACCGCGACCCCGGGATCTCCCTCAAGAAGCTCTTCGACCGCGCCGCCGCGCTCACCATCACCGAGGACGAGATCGCCACGCTCGCCTCCCGCCTCGCCGCCTTGGAGGCCGCGCTCACCCACGCCGAACGCTCCGAGCTCGACACGGTCGCGGGTATGCCGTTGCGAGACATCGTCCGCCGCCTCGTCGACGCGGTTGACCCTGACACCCAGGACCGGGCCATCGAAGGGGCACCCGATCCGGCGGCAGCGATCCGGGAATTGCTGGACGCCGCAATCAAACCCATCGCCGCTAACCCGGAGTTGCGCAACCGGATCCTTGAGCTGCGCCAGATGCACGACCGAGTCATCGACGAGGTCAACAAGGACGTCCTGCTCGACGCCTATGGAGTCGTCGACCCCGACCGGGCGAGGTCCGTCGTGGAGGACTGGGCGGCATACCTGGTGGAGCACCGCGACGAGATCACTGCGATCCAACTCGTGGCCGAGGCGAAGGCGCGCCGCGTTGCGTTCGCCGATGTCGCGGAGCTTGCCGAGCGGATCTCGCGCCCGCCGCACAACTGGACGCCCGAGATCATCTGGGCCGCCTACGAGGCCGTCGAGCGCGGGCGGGTGCGACACAGCGATCGGCACACGCTCACCGACCTGGTCTCGCTGTTGCGCTTCACGCTGGGCGTGGACGGCGAGCTTGTTCCCTACGCTGAGCGGGTGCAACTCAGGTATGCCGCGTGGCTCGCTCAGCAGGCTCAGGCCGGCACCGAGTTCTCGCCGGGGGAGCGGTGGTGGCTCGACCGGATCGTCGAGGTGGTTGCCGTGTCAGCGGGGATCACGGACGCCGACCTGGACCGGGCTCCGTTCACCGAGCGCGGCGGTGTTGATGGTGCTCTGCGCGATCTCGGTGCCAGCCGCGCCGGTGCTCTCCTCGAAGAACTCAACACGGAGTTGACGGCGTGACCCCCGCTATGTCTGCATGGACATCCTCACGATTCGGCGACCGGCTATCAGTTCGATATGGGAAGGCACTGCCAAAGGAACTACGGGATTCAAGTGGCAGGTACCCGGTAGTGGGGTCAGCCGGGGTCATGACCTGCACCGAACTTCCTCTGGTTGAGGGGCCCGCGGTTGTTATCGGCCGCAAGGGCAACGTCGGCGAGGCACGCTATTTCGCGACGGGGTGCTGGCCCATTGATACGACGTACTACGTCGTAGTGCCGGAGGGAATCGACCCTGAGTACCTCACCCATCACCTTCGGGCGCTTGACCTCAAGCGCCTGGATAGCTCCACGGCGACGCCTAGCCTCCGCCGCCAAGACCTTGAGGCTCAGAGCATCAGATTCCCATCACTGACGGAACAGCGGCGGATCGTGGAGATCCTCGAAGACCACCTCTCCCGCCTCGACGCCGCCGACGCTGGACTTCGAACCCTGAGAGCCAGATTGCGCTCGCTTCGAGCGACCGCCCTCGATGGCGGCTTCGGGATAGGTACAGCCACAGACACTGTGCCCATGGGGGACCTGGTAGCGCGAATCTCTGCTGGCAAGTCCTACGGTGGATCGAGTCGTCCTGCTGCCCTGGACGAGTGGGGAATCATCAAGGTCAGTGCCATGACCTGGGGCGAGTTCGATGCCGCGGAGAACAAGTCGGTGCCAAACCAAAGTGTTGACCCTCGGTTTGAGATCAAGCCCGGCGACCTTCTCGTGAGCCGCGCGAACACAAGCGAGTACGTCGGTGCCAGCGTCCTGGTTCGGGAGGTCCGGCCGAGGCTCCTCCTCAGCGACAAGAGCCTTCGCCTCACGCCACGCCCCGGGGTGAGCGCCGAGTGGCTGTGGCGGGCGCTGCAGGCCCCGTCGGCCCGGCGTCAGATTTCGGCGCATGCTACGGGGACAAAGGACTCGATGCGCAACATCTCGCAAGTGGCTTTAACGAACATTGCCCTCCCCGAGGTTGACTCCGACTCCCAACGTTCAGCATTGCGAGACTTCGACGTCCTTGAGGCGAGCATCTTGAGGTTGGAGTCATCGGCGGCGGGGGCAGCAAGGAGGTCCCGGGCCCTGCAGCGCGCGGTGCTGGCGGCGGCGTTTGAAGGGAAGTTGACGGGGCGGCATACCGACGACGAAGTCATCGAGGAGCTGGCCGAGGCGCGCTCAGGCTAACGAGCGGCGACCCCGACTCCCGGGCCTACCCTGGTCGCGTGGCGGTGATCCCGAAGGGCGAAGTTGGGAGCGTCGTGGAGTCGATCGAGCGGGTCGTGTTCGATGTTGAGGCAGTGCTGGCCTCGCTGGCGGCGAAGCGTCCGGTCTTTCACTCTGAGGCGGACTTCCAGTTCGCTTTCGCGTGGGAGTCACAGAAGCGGTATCCCGGACTCAAGGTTCGCTTGGAGACTCATCCCGAGCCCAACGTCCGCCTTGATCTGGAACTTATCGAGCAGCCCACAGGTCGATGCATAGCTGTCGAACTGAAGTACATGACCCGGCTCTGGGCGGGCACGGTTGATGGTGAGGCCTTCGCCTTGAAGAACCACGGCGCATCCGACCTTCGGGGCTACGACGTGGTGAAGGACATCGAGCGGGTCGAGCGATTTACGGCCGCGAGCGCTGGCTGGTCGGGTCTCGTCATCACGATCACCAACGATCCCGGCTACTGGCGCCCGAAAGTGCACAGCCACCCGACCAATGCAGAAGCCTTCCGGCTCAGCGACGGAACGGTCCTGAAGGGTGAGCGCGCTTGGGGGCCCCGCACGGGCGGCACTTCGCGCGGGCGCGAAGCCGCGTTGCGGCTGAGGGGAACGTACGCACTCACCTGGTCGGACTACTCGCGCCTTGATGATGGCCCGGCCGGGACTTTCCGCAGTCTTGTCATTTCGATCGAGGGTGGCGGCATGGGTGCGGTAGAGAATGAGACCGTAACGGTCCAGTGCCCGACCGAGACGAGGGAGTTTGAGTCAGGTGACGAGTCCGCAGGCAACACTGGCCGGCGCTGAGGCGGTGCGCATTGCCGATTCCCTCGGGATCCGTGTGGGTGCGCTGCTAGGGACGCGGGCGTTGGAGGACCGAGTGGTGACGGGACCTGGCGGGTCCGATGCTGACTCGGCCGTGACGACGATGCGTGCCAGGCTAACCGCCTACCTCGAACTCGCGGAATACCTGGATGGGCAAGGCATCGAGGACCAGAGGGCGTTGCGGTAGTGAGTCAGTGGCGCCCGCCTAGGGCTGAGTTGGTCGTTCGTTTTGTTCGTTTCAGTTAGTGTGATCTGGATGCTAGACGTGGAGGCCGCCATGAAGACGGCAACTCTTGGCGCCCAAACCTACCTGCCGGAGCCCGAGGACGAGGCTGCCTCGGCGTCGTTGGCTGCCATGCTCACGGTGGTTGCACCGCAGGGCGCTGATCAGGCCGTCCTCGTGACGCGCAACGGGACGGCGATCCCATTGCCGCCACAAGTGCACGAGATCCTTCTAAAGGTGGCTGAAGCCCTGGCCACGGGAATGAGCGTCACCGTCGCACCGCTCCACGCCCGGCTGACGACGCAGGAGGCCGCCGACTTCCTTGGCATCTCGCGACCGACGCTCGTGCGGATGCTTGAGGCAGGCAAGTTGCCGATGACCAAGCCGGGGCGGCACCGCTTCGTGATGTTGCGCGACCTGCTGGACTTCCGAGAGGAGGAGTGTCGGGTCCGCAACGAGGCCCTCGGTCGAATGATCGACTCAGCCGAGCACGACGACCTGTACACGAAGACGGACGGTGCGCGGCTGATGCGAACGTCCGTTGTCTCAGGGGAGCGGGCCGGGCGGCCCGTAGAGCGCGAGAACAGCACGGACCTGACAGATGCCTGACTTTGGATTGGTTGCTGCCAACCGTGGCGCAACCGCGACGGACCGGTGTACGGTGGGGAAACCACATCCCCCACGCCTCTCCACGATGCGCACTTGGGGGATTTTCTCTTGCCTCGCCCAATGAAGCCGCTCCGTTCGCGCGGGGGCTTGACGTACGAGAAGTCCGCTCTGACTGAAGCTGAACTCCTAGAGCGTTGGATCGAACGCGGCCTCGTCCTCGTCGACCAAGAGCGCGCTGCACGGTACGTGAGGCACATCGGCTACTACCGCCTCTCGGCCTACGTGCGCACGTTCGAAGCCGGCGAGCGGGACGTCCTACGGGCCGGGACGACTTTCGATGAGGTCCTCAATCTCTACATTTTCGACCGGAAGCTTCGGCTGATCGTGCTCGATGCACTTGAGCGCGTGGAGGTCGCGGTTCGGGCAGCCATCGGCGACCACATGGCCCTAGCGTTCGGGCCGCATTGGTACGAAAGCGCTGGTCACTTCGCACGCCGCGATGTCCTTCACAAGCTCCTTGAGGAGGTCGACGCGATGGTGGACGGGCAGCTGCGACGTCAGCCTGAGGCCGCCAGCGGTCAGCACGCCTTCGTCTCCGCGATGGAGCACTACCTGACCCACTATGGGACGCCTCGGCGGCCACCGACGTGGCTCGTGTTCGAGGAACTCAGCTTCGGCATGGTCCGCAACGTCTATGACGCGCTCGCCGACCGGTCACGGCGGACTGCGATCGCAAGGACCCTGGGCGTCGAAGAGCCCGTACTTCGCTCCTGGCTCCTGAGCTACCAGCGGGTGCGCAACATCTGCGCTCACCATGGCCGCCTCTGGAACCGGGGCCTTGGGGTGACTCCGGTGATCCCGAAGTCTGAGTCCATCAGGTGGCTCCAAGACAGGGACTTGTTCACGCGCGACGAGTGGCGTCGGCAACGGTTGTTCCCCGTTCTGGTGTCGCTCCAGACGTTGTTGCATCAAATCTCGCCCGGATCGCTCTGGGCCACTCGGCTTGAAGTCTTGTTTCAGGAACACCCAGCCGTTCCAGTCTCGGGGATGGGATTCCCGCAGGGCTGGCTCGACGACCCCTTCTGGCCGAGGAGGCCCAATGACTGACGCGAGGCGTCTGGTCGACAAGCTGTGGTCCTACTGCGACGTCCTGCGCGACGACGGAGTCGGGGTTATCGAATACACCGAGCAGCTGACCTACCTGCTGTTCCTCAAGATGGCCCACGAGCGGGCGACCCGGCCGCTGCGGCCCCAGCAGATCGTGCCAGCCGAGTTCTCTTGGCAGCGGCTTCTCGACGCTCAGGGCGACCGCCTCGAAGCCGAATACACTCGTATCCTCATCGGTCTGGCGCGCGAGCGTGGGGTCATGGGCACGATCTTCCGCAAGGCCCAGAACCGCATCCAAGACCCGGCCAAACTACGTCGCCTCATCGTCGATCTCATCGACAAGGAGAACTGGTCGCAGTCGGGCACCGACATCAAGGGCGATGCCTACGAGGAGTTGCTCTCCAAAGGCGCGTCTGACAAGGGCTCCGGCGCCGGTCAATACTTCACTCCGCGCGCACTCATCCAGGCCATCGTCGACGTCATCCAGCCGACGGTCGATGACACCGTGGTCGACCCGGCATGCGGGACCGGCGGCTTCCTCCTCGTCGCCCACGACCACGCCTCCGCAGGCGCCGAGTCCATGACCCCGACCCAACGCGACAAACTCCAGGAGTCCTTCGTCCGCGGCTTTGAGCTCGTCGATGGCACCGCCCGCCTCGCTGCGATGAACCTGCTCCTGCACGGCATGGGCACCCCCGACGGTCCGTCCCTCATCGACGTCCGCGACTCGCTGGTCGCCGACCCCGGTTCACGCTGGTCGGTCGTCCTGTCCAACCCGCCGTTTGGGCGCAAGTCGTCTGTGACGATGGTCGGCGCCGACGGCCGCGAGGTGCGCGAGGACCACGAGATCGAGCGTCAGGACTTCGTCGCCACGACGAGCAACAAGCAACTCAACTTCGTCCAGCACATCATGACGATCCTCGACACCCACGGCCGCGCTGCCGTGGTCCTGCCCGACAATGTCCTCTTCGAGGGCGGAGCCGGCGAGGTGATCCGGCGCAAGTTGCTCACTGACTTCGACCTGCACACGATGCTGCGCCTGCCCACCGGCATCTTCTACGCCCAGGGCGTGAAGGCCAACGTCCTCTTCTTCGACAAGAAGGTGGCCCGCCCCGGCCTGCCCTGGACCGAGCGCCTCTGGGTCTATGACCTGCGCACCAACCAGCACTTCACTCTCAAGCAGAACCCCCTTCGCCGCGCGCACCTCGACGAGTTCGTGGCGGCATACAAGCCAGGTATGCCGCGTGCCCAGCGTGCGGAGAGTGAGCGTTGGAAGTCGTTCTCCTACAACGACATCGTTGCTCGCGACAAAGCCAACCTTGACATCACCTGGCTGCGTGACGAGTCCCTCGAGGACTTGGACAACCTGCCGTCTCCTGACGTGATCGCCCGCGAGATCGTCGAAGACTTGACCGCGGCGCTCGCCGAGTTCGAGGCGGTTGCCGTCGCCCTGGAAGAGCAACTCAGCCAGCCGCGATAGCGGCCAGGGCGCGGGCGCGGCCGCCGCGCACGGCATACCCCCTGGTCCCGCCAAACCGCGAGGCCACGGAAACGGGAAGGCGCTGGTGGCTCGACGGTTGTCGAGCCACCAGCGCCCTGTTGTCCGGAGCTGGGTCGGTCAGGAGCGACCGGTTACAGCACCTTCCCCTTCGTCGCGGTCACGACCGGCACCAGGTTGTGGAACTGGTCCGTGTAGGAGCCGACCGTGATCCCACTGACGCCCTGGTGCGAAGCCAGCTCGCCGAACGGCGCGCTCTGCATCGCGATGTTGAGGATGCGCATCGCGCTGCGCTGCAGGTCGCCCAACCGCATGTCGTAAGACGCGGGGTAGTTGCCCTTGATCACGACGGTGTATGCCGTGACCGCAGACGTGGCGTCGCCCGGTGTCGCGTGGGTGACGTTCGTGATGGTGATCGCCGCCTTCTGGGTGGCGCTCAGAGCGGTCGTCGCCAGCAGGTTGGTGAGCCCTGCATAGGCGTTGGCAACCGATGCGTAGCTCACCGCAGCCCAGTCCCTCGCACCGTCGTCGTGTAGACGGGGAGGCCGGCGACGTCGATGGTGTGCGTGACCTTCTTGGTCGCATTGATCACCCCGGCGGGGTTGTTGCCCGGCTTGATCAGGTCGTTGCCGGAGTACATCGACGCGACCGCACCGTGGCTACCGCCCCAGTCCGACATGACCAGGCCCTTGAAGTCCCACTCGCCACGGAGCAGGTCCGTGTTCAAGTCGTAGTTCGCCGAGGCGTAGGTGCCGCCGATCCGGTTGTAGGAGGTCATGATCGCCATCGGCTGGGCCGCCTTCACGGCGATCTCGAAGCCCTTGAGGTAGATCTCGCGAGCAGCCCGCTCCCCGATGGCCGAGTTGCCGCCGCTGCGGCAACTTCGGCTGCCTCGAAGCGGTCATCTCCGTTGACACCTTCTGCCAACAGATCGCCCACACCCATCCGGGCAGCGACCCCGATCACATCGGCCTCAACACCTTTCAGGACGAGGTCACGGATCGCATCCTCAACGAGGCGGGTCGCACCCTCGGGCGCGTGTTCGCCGACATGGTCAACCTGCTCAATCCTCAGGCGGTCGTTCTGGGTGGACGGCTGGGCACGGCGGGTCCAGCCCTCATCCGCGGCGTCGAAGCATCGCTGCAGCGGTGGGCCCAGCCCGCCACCGCCGCCGCGGCCAAGGTCGTTCCCGCGCTGTTGGGTGAGCGCGCCGAACTCACCGGGGCCCTCCAACTGGCCGCAGCCCTCGCCGCCCGACGGAACGCCAGCGACTGACCGCGAGAGATCCGGTGGAGGACGCGTGCAGGGCGGCGAGGACGAGCGACGCTGCGGCACAGGCAAGCCAGAGCATGCCGCTCCCTCGGGCAAGCAGAGCCGTGCCGACGGCCGGTGCGACGACCGCGGCAACACCCCACGACAGCCCGAACACGGTCATCACCGCAGCCGCGAGCCCTGGCTGGGCCATCCGGCCGGCCACCGCTTGGTAGGTGCTTAGGCAGAAGGCGCCGCTCGCGCCTTCCAGGACCGCGCCTAGCACGAGGAACCCGAGCTCCCTGGTCGCCCACAAGGCCAAGCCGGCGGCGAGAACGACGTGGCCGATGACGAGCATCGTGGCCGGGCGCAGCCGCTCCTCCCACCGGGCCACGAGGCGTTGGGCCACGATGGCCGCCGCTGCAGCCACCGCGAGGAGCCATCCGGTCACAACAGGGCTCCAGCCGGCGACCTCAACGGCGAGCGGGAGCATGAACACGATGACCATGACGAGCACGGCATACAGGGTGCCGATGCCCGTCCACACGATCAGGCGACGGGTGAGCGCCGAGCGCCACGGGGGCGAGGCGACGGCGCTGGTCGTGGAGGGGAGCAGGCGTGCGGCGACTGCCGCGGCGAGCAGGCTCGACAGAGCGTCGGCGACGAAGAGGGCCGAGACTCCCCAGGGCGCGAGCGGGGCGACCAGGACGCCCGAGACGACCCCGGCGACCGCGATGCTCGACCACAACAGCGCGAAGGTGGAGGCCTGCTTCGCGCCGGGCACGGTTTCCACCACGAGGGCCTGGGTGGCGGGTTCGATGATCTCGTAGGCCAGCCCCAGAGCGAGCACGCCTGCGATCACCACCGGGATCTTGGAGCCGAAGGCGATGATCAATTGCGCTGCGGCGCAAGCCAGCAGGCCGACGATTATCGTCGCCCGAGCGCCGAGTCGGGTGGTGAGCACCCCGCCGAGGATGCGCGAAGGCATGGTGCACAGTCCGAACAGCGCGAGGACCAGGCCGACCGCGGTCAACGATAGGCCGAGGTCGCGCGCCATCCGCAGACCGAGGAACGACATGCCGAAGCCGCCGGCCCGGTTCACGACGCGGACGAGCACGACCGCCCGAGTGACTGATGTAACCTCATTCGACAGTGACACACTGAGAGAGTAGGTGACCGGTCAGATGCAGTTCAACAGTCACGTAGATCGGTTGTTGGCGGTGACAGTGGGGTTGGTGAACAGCCTGACCCCCGGCCTCGACGGCGGACGGCGCGTGTTGGCGCCGACCGGAGCGGCGCTGGTCCGTGAGGTCGTCGAGGCGGTGCGGGGGGCGGCATACAACCCCTCGCCGACGCGCGCCCAGGCAGAGGCGCTGCTGCCGTTCGTCGAGCAAGCGCGAGCGGTGTTCGAGGCGGCCGACCGCCGCGACACGGCGCGGGCGGCGAGACTGGTCAACGCACTGCTGCTCGACTCCGAGGCGCGCGCCGCCCTGGACGAGTTCGATGGCGAATACCACCTGCACTTCCACGGGCCCGACACGACGTTTGCCCGCGGCTGGGCGGCGGGGATCGCCTCAGCGCTGGCGATGGCCCTCGGCGGCAACATCTACCGTCGGCTCGGGGTGTGCGAGGCGCCGGCGTGCGACCGGGTCTACGTGGATGCCTCGAAGAACTCGCACAAGCGGTTCTGCTCGACCCGCTGCCAGAGCCGGGTCAAGGCCGCCGCCCACCGAGCCCGCCAGTGAGTATGCCGCCTTCCATCTCGTTCGGGTGTCGTCGAACCGGGCAACGATCAGCGGCCGAAGCGGTCGGGGTGGGTCCAGGGCCAGTCGGATTCGATCCACGCCGCCACGGCATCGGCCAGTGGGGTGTCCAGGTGGGCACGGTCGGCGCGGACCCATGATTGGACGACGACATCGTGCACGTCCGCTGCGGGGTAGAGATAGACGCAGCCGATCACGTTGGCACCGTCGCCATCGCTCGGGTCGAGGACGGTGA
>ERZ795062.831-NODE-831-length-23765-cov-6.672164_pt1 | contig 23765 bp, 17 predicted proteins | sample MGYA00375146_ERZ795062 | MGnify/ENA primary metagenome ERZ795062 (study PRJEB30191, sample SAMN05720281) | activated sludge metagenome | isolation source: Anaerobic digester | place: USA | collected 2015-07-16 ... | reverse complement strand
ATGATGAACGAACTCCAGCAGACTTCCACGATTTTCGGCGGCAACATGCCGTACATCGAGGAGCAATACGAAAACTATCTGGCCGATCCGGCATCGGTCGAGCCGAAGTGGCGAGCGTACTTTGACGCCATGCGCGCCGGTGCGCAGGATGTTGCCCACCAGCCGGTGATTGACGCCTTCGCCGCGATGGCCAAGTCGCGCAAGGCGGCGACGGCGAGCATCGACGCTACGCTGATGGACAAGCAGCTCGGCGTGATGAAGCTGATCCACGCCTATCGCTTTGTCGGTGGCCGTATTGCCGACATCGATCCGCTCAAGCGCCAGGAAGTCCCGTTCATCAAGGAGCTTGACCACAAGCACTATGGCCTCGCCGACAGCGACCTGGAGACCGAGTTCTCCACTGGCCTGCTGCCGGTAAACGGCCAAAGCCGCGCCAAGCTCAAGGACATCATCGCTACCCTCAAGGCAACGTACTGCCGCTCGGTCGCCGTTGAGTACATGTACATGGCCAATGAGGACGAGCGCGAGTGGCTGCGCAGCCGCATCGAATCGACCTGTCTGAAGCCGAACTACAGTGCCGAGCAGAAGCGGCACATCCTCGAGCGCCTGACGGCTGCTGAAGGCCTTGAGCGCTATCTGCACACCAAGTACATGGGGCAGAAGCGCTTTTCCGGTGAGGGTGGCGACACCATCATTCCGGTGCTCGATCACATGCTGCAGCACGCCGGTGCGGCAGGCGTGCAGGAGACGGTGATCGGCATGGCGCACCGCGGTCGTCTCGGCGTTCTCGTCAACACCTTCGGCAAGCTGCCGAAAGATTTGTTCGCCGAATTCGAAGGCAAGTACGACACCACGCTGTCTGCCGGCGACGTCAAGTATCACAAGGGTTTCTCGAGCGACATCACGACGCCGGGCGGCCCGATGCACATCACGCTGGCGTTCAATCCATCGCACCTTGAGATCGTGAACCCGGTGGTGACCGGATCGGTGCGCGCCCGCCAGAATCGTCGTGGCGACAAGAATGGCCGCGAAGTGCTCGGCATCCTGTTGCATGGCGACGCAGCCGTGGCAGGTCAGGGTGTAGTACAGGAGACGCTGGCGCTGTCGCAGACCCGTCACTATGGCACCGGCGGCACCATGCATCTGGTGATCAATAACCAGATCGGTTTCACCACCAGCGACCCGCGCGACTACCGCTCGACCCTTTACTGCACTGACATTGCGAAGATGGCCGAAGTGCCGATCTTCCACGTCAACGCCGATGATCCGGAGGCCTGCCTGCTGGTCACCGAGATCGCGATGGACTACCGCACCATCTTCCACAAGGACGTATTCATCGACCTCGTCTGCTTCCGCCGTCTCGGCCACAACGAGCAGGACGAACCGATGGTGACGCAGCCGCTGATGTACAAGAAGATTCATCAGCATCCGGGCACCCGCAAACTTTACGCCGACAAGCTTGAAGCCGAAGGCGTGATCAAGGCAGGTGAAGGCGACCAGTACGTCACCGCGTTCCGCGATGCGATGGACAAGGGTACGCACACCAACAAGACCATTCTGGCCAACTATGTTGCGCCGTATCAGCAGGACTGGGCTAAGTTCGTCGGTCGCGTCTGGACTGACACTGCAGATACGACCGTTCCGCTGAAGACGCTCAAGGACCTCGCCAAGAAACTCACCACGATGCCGGACGGCTTCACGCTGCATCCGCGGGTGGAAAAGATGATCGGCGACCGCAAGGCAATGGGCGAAGGCAAGCAGCCGCTCGATTGGGGCATGGCCGAAAACCTCGCCTACGCGACGCTGGTGAACGAAGGCACGGGCGTACGCCTCTCCGGCGAGGACTGTGGCCGCGGCACGTTTTCACACCGCCACGCGGTGTTTCACGACCAGAACCGTGAAAAGTGGGACAGCGGCAGCTATATCCCACTGCAGCACATTAACCCGAAACAGGGCGACTTCACGGTGATTGATTCGATCCTGTCGGAGGAGGCTGTGCTCGGTTTCGAGTATGGCTACTCGACGTCGGAGCCAAACCAGCTCGTGATCTGGGAAGCGCAGTTTGGCGATTTCGCCAATGGCGCCCAGGTCGTGATCGACCAGTTCATCAGCTCGGGTGAAGTGAAGTGGGGCCGCGTCTGCGGCCTGACGCTGCTGCTGCCGCACGGCTACGAAGGCCAGGGCCCGGAGCACTCGTCGGCGCGTCCGGAGCGCTTCCTGCAACTGTGCGCCGAGCACAACATGCAGGTTGTCGTGCCGTCAACACCTGCGCAGTGCTATCACATGCTGCGCCGACAGATGCATCGCGACTGGCGGCGCCCGCTGATCGTGATGACGCCGAAGTCGCTGCTGCGCCACAAAGAAGCCGTCAGCACGCTGGAAGAGCTGGCAGAAGGCAGCTTCCAGACGGTCATTGGCGAGACCGACAAGATCGTTGCCAAGAACGTCAAGCGCGTGGTGGTCTGCTCCGGCAAGGTCTACTACGAACTGCTCGCGCACCGCCGCGAACAGGACATCAAGGATGTCGCGATCATCCGTCTCGAACAGCAATACCCGTTCCCGCACGACGACTTCAAGGCGCAGCTCAAGAAGTTCCCGAATGCGCATGAGATCGTCTGGTGCCAGGAAGAGCCGCAGAATCAGGGCGCGTGGTATCGCCTGATGGCCTACTTCCGCGCGGACATCAAACCCGAGCAAGTGCTGCTCTATGCCGGTCGTGCCGTCAGCGCATCGCCGGCCGTGGGCTATCTGTCCAAGCACAACGCGCAGCAGAAGGAGCTCGTCGAGAGTGCCTTCAGCTCCAAGCTCGGCACGGGGCAGATGTTGACGAATCTTTGATTTGTCAGGACGAATGACGAAGGACAAACGCGCTTTGCGTTAGACGAAATCCAAAGAAATGATCCGTAGGGTGGGCACCTTTGCCCACCACCACAAAGTAACCGCGTGGGCAGCGACTGCCCACCCTACGAGAAGAACCTGGAAGAGACTATGTTGATCGAAGTAAAAGTGCCGCAACTCGCCGAAGGCACACCCGAAGGCACACTTGCAGCGTGGCATGTGAAGGCAGGCGACGCTGTCAAGCGCGACCAGAATCTGTGCGACATCGAGACTGACAAGGTAGTGCTCGAAACACCCGCGCAAGGTGACGGCGTGCTAGTTGAGATCAAGATTGCCGCTGGCGCTACGGTCACCTCCGGCGTCGTGCTCGGCGTGATTGATACCGAAGCCAAGGCCGGAGCCGCCCCGTCGGCGACCAGTGCCACCGCTGCCGCAGCATCGGCCGCATCGGCACCGGCGCCTGCAGCCGCCGCCCCGGCTGTTGCGGCGACTGCTCCCGCAGCGCCCGGTGCACTGCCAGCCGCCAAGAAGATGATGGCCGATGCCGGCATCGACGCCGCCAGCGTGCAGGGCACCGGCCGTGGCGATCGCATCACCAAGGGCGACGTGATTGCAGCAGTGGAGGCAAAGTCAGCGCCTGCCGCAGCGCCTGCGCCCAAGGCCGCGCCCGTGTCGGCCCCGCCGGTCAACGTGCCGCTCGGCAATCGCCCCGAGCAGCGCGTCGCGATGACCCGCCTGCGCGCACGCGTGGCAGAGCGCCTGGTGCAATCGCAATCCACCGCCGCCATCCTGACCACGTTCAACGAGGTCAACATGAAGCCGGTGATTGATCTGCGTAATGTCTACAAGGACAAGTTCGAGAAGGTCCACGGCGTCAAGCTTGGCTTCATGAGCTTCTTCGTCAAGGCCGCCGTGCACGCGCTGAAGAAGTACCCGGTGGTCAACGCCTCGGTCGATGGCAACGACATCGTCTACCACGGCTACTACGACATCGGTATCGCGGTGGGTTCGCCGCGCGGCCTGGTGGTGCCGATCCTGCGCGACGTGGATCAAATGAGCATCGCCGACATCGAGAAGCAGATCGCCGACTTCGGCAAGCGCGCCGGTGAAGGCAAGCTTGGCATCGAAGAGCTGACCGGTGGCACCTTCACCATCTCCAACGGCGGCACCTTCGGTTCGATGCTGTCAACGCCGATCATCAACCCGCCGCAAAGCGCCATTCTCGGCGTGCATGCGACCAAGGATCGCGCCGTCGTCGAAAACGGCCAGATCGTGATTCGCCCGATGAACTACCTCGCGATGAGCTACGACCATCGCATCATCGACGGCCGCGAAGCGGTGCTGTCGCTGGTGGCGATGAAAGAGGCTTTGGAAGACCCGGCGCGGCTGTTGCTGGATTTGTAATGAAATCCCTTGGTTTGGCTACGAAAGAATCGTCCTGCGTTCGCGCTGGTACGGTAGTTTTGCTGTTTGTTGCGATGCTCTCGATGCAGGGCTGCGCAACTCTATCGCCTAGAGAGCGCGCTGAGAAAGAGTGCTCCAGCGCCCTGTCGAAGGACGCTTGCGTTGCTGTGGTTTTGCGTCGCGAATCCACATTTGACCAATGTAAGGCCGCGGGCGATGCCAGACACCGGCAGGTGTCGGTACCTGACGGCCAAGAGTGCCGAACGACAGGGACGATATCTGGCGGCGTTTACTCCGGCAGCACCAACTGCACGCCGAAGTACAAGCGGTGCCATGACCTGGCTACTATGGAGGCTGCGTTTGGTCAATGTGTAAGTAATACTGACCAAGCATTGGGCGCTCTAGTGGATCGATATCGCGCGTCACTGGCGTTCCTACAGGCGGCGAACAACATGTACGGCTGCACTTCCTACTGACGCGTTCGCACGCGCTGGACGTAGCTTCGTAGGCTGAGTGACTGAAACCACTACCGTAGCGCATCGACGCGAAGCGAATCCGGGGTTCCCAGTCGCAAACGAACTCGTATCAATTTGCCTTGACGCGCTCCGCTTCTCAAGGCTACGAATAAACGACTCACCGGACACGGTGAATGGAAGACACAATGGATCAATTTGACGTAGTGGTGATTGGTGGCGGCCCCGGCGGCTATGTGGCGGCGATTCGTGCTGCACAACTTGGCTTCAAGACCGCGTGCATCGACGAGTGGAAGAACGCCAAGGGCGGCCCCGCGCCGGGGGGCACCTGCACCAACGTGGGCTGCATCCCGTCAAAGGCTTTGTTGCAGTCCTCCGAGCACTATGAGCATGCGCTACATCACTTTGGCGATCACGGCATCACCATCAAGGGTGCGTCGATGGACGTGGCGAAGATGGTGGCCCGCAAGGACGCCGTGGTGAAGCAGAACAACGATGGCATCCTCTATCTGTTCAAAAAGAACAAGGTGACCTTCTTCCACGGCCGAGGCGCGTTTGCCGGTGCGGCGAAGGATGGCGTCTATCAGATCGACGTCAGCGATCCTTCCAGCACCTCGATCGCCGCGAAGCAGGTGATCATCGCCACCGGCTCCAATGCCCGCGCGTTGCCGGGCGTGGCCTTTGACGAGAAGCTGGTGCTGTCGAACGACGGCGCGCTCTCCATCGGCGAGGCGCCGAAGAAGCTCGGTGTGATTGGTGCCGGCGTGATTGGCCTGGAGATGGGCTCGGTCTGGCGTCGCCTGGGTGCTGAGGTGACGGTGCTCGAAGGCTTGCCGAACTTCCTCGGTGCGGTGGACGAGCAGATCGCGAAAGAAGCGGCCAAGCTGTTCAAAAAGCAGGGGTTCGCAATTCACCTCGGCGTGAAAGTCGGTGCGGTCAAGACCGGCAAGAACGATGTCACCGTCGAATACACGACGGCCGACGGCAAGGCAGAAACGGCGACCTTCGACAAGCTGATTGTTTCCATCGGTCGCGTGCCGAACACCACGGGCCTCAACGCTGACGCTGCGGGTGTGAAGCTCGACGAGCGCGGCTTTATCGTGGTTGATGGTGACTGCAAGACCAGCGCACCGAACGTGTGGGCGGTGGGTGACGTGGTGCGTGGCCCGATGCTCGCGCACAAGGCCGAGGAAGAGGGTGTCGCGGTCGCCGAGCGTATGGCGGGCCAGCATCCGCACATCGATTTCAACTGCATCCCGTGGGTGATTTACACCTCGCCGGAGATCGCCTGGGTCGGCCAGACCGAGCAGCAATTGAAGGCGGCAGGCGTCGCTTACAAGGCGGGCAGCTTCCCGTTCCTCGCCAATGGTCGCGCCCGCGCGCTCGGCAGCACCGACGGGCTGGTCAAGATTCTGGCCGACGCGAAAACTGACAAAGTGCTCGGCATGCACGTGATCGGCCCGGTCGCCTCGGAGCTGATCGCAGAAGGCGTGATGGCGATGGAGTTCGGCGCATCCAGCGAGGACATCGCCCGCATCTGCCACGCCCACCCGACGCTGTCGGAAGCGACCAAGGAAGCCGCACTGGCGGTGGACAAGCGGACGCTGAATTTCTAGCGTTGCGTTTACTTCCGTTCGTGGTGACCCTTCGACTCCGCTCAGGAGTAAACGCTGCGCTCACCACGCACTTTCCGTTCGTGGTGAGCTTGTCGAACCGCGAGCGCAGATCAACGGAGCCCTTCGACAGGCTCAGGGCGAGCGGGTAGTTGTTTGCTGCAAAACCTGGAAAAAATCTGTCAGGATCGCGGGATCACGCTGGACCCTGCGCAACAGCGTGCCGCGCAACGCCTGGCGCAGTTGAACGACGAGCTGCACGCGTTCAAGGACAAGCGCGCGTCGCTGATGGGCCTGGGACGCATGTTCGCGCGGCCACAGGTGCCGCGCGGTGTCTATTTTTTCGGCGGCGTCGGTCGCGGCAAGAGCTTCCTGATGGATGCGTTCTACGCCGGCACGCGCGTTCGTCGCAAGGTGCGCGTGCACTTCCACGCGTTTATGCGTAGCGTGCACGCCGAGCTGCGTGGCTTGAAGCATGAGGCCGATCCGCTAGTAGTGGTGGCCGAGCATCTGGCTGAGCGCTACCGGCTGATCTGCTTTGACGAGTTTCACGTCAGTGACATCGCCGACGCCATGATTCTCGGGCGCCTGCTGTCGAACTGCCTCGACAACGGCATCGTGTTCGTGATGACCTCGAATTACGCACCCGATCGCCTGTATCCCGATGGTTTGCAGCGGCAAAACTTCCTGCCGACCATTGCGCTGATCAAGGACCGGATGGACGTGATCGAGGTGGACAGTGGCGTGGATTACCGCCGCCGCACGCTGGAGCAGGATCACGTGTATCACAGCCCGCTCGGCGACGCGACCGACGACAGGCTCGCAGCGACGTTTGCACGGCTGGCAACCTCGAAGCCCTCCGCCGAGAAGCACATCACCATTCTTGGGCGCGATGTTGCGGTGCGGTGGCAGGCCGATGGCGTGATCTGGTTTGATTTCGCTGCGCTGTGCGAGACACCGCGTTCGCAGAATGACTACCTCGAACTGGCACAGTCGTATCACACGCTGATTCTGTCCAACGTACCGCTGCTGGCAACGAAGGACAGCAACGTCATCCGCCGCCTGACGTTGCTGGTGGACGTTCTCTACGACCATCGGGTGAAGCTGATCATCAGCGCGGCAGCACCGCTGGCCGAGATTGCTGCCGTCGATGATGACGTGAAAGACAGCGATACGCGCCGGGTGCTCAGCGAGTTTGCGCGCACTGCGTCGCGCCTGACCGAGATGCAGAGTGCGGAGTACATGAGCGAGCCGCATCTGCCGTCGCTGATCAGGTAACGGCATGTTGCCTTCGGCCTTTGCTACGCGGATTGGGCAGGAGCAGCTGCTTTGAGATTGGTCGCGGTCTCGATGGTCCGGAACGAGGGCGACATCATCGAGGCCTTCGTGCGCCATCATGCCGGTCTGCTCGACCATCTGGTGGTGCTTGACCACAATTCGTCTGATAACACGCCTGCCGTTCTCAAAGCCCTGCAGGCGGAGGGCCTGCCGCTCACGGTGTTGCACGATGAGTCGCTATCGTTCCAGCAAGGGCCGCGACTGACCGACCTCGCGCGACGCTGCTTTGCCCAGGTTGGTGCCGATTTCGTGTTTCCGCTGGACGGCGATGAGTTCCTGCGCACTGAGTCACGTACCGCACTGGAACGGGCGTTGCTGCAGGTGCCTGCCGGCTGTTGCGGCAAGATACCGTGGCAAACCTATGTGGCTAGCGACAGTGATGATTCGACCGAGGTGAATCCGGTGCGCCGCATGCGTCATCGGGTGGCCGAGGAGCCGAAAGCCGACGTCAAGGTGGTGCTTACCCGGCTACTGCTGTCTGATGCGCGCTGGCAACTGGTGCCGGGCAGTCACATGCTGCTTCGCGAGATGGCCGACGGCGCTACACAGGCAGCGGATATGGTGTTCGTTGAGGGAGTGCGGCTGGCACATTTTCCCTTGCGTTCTCAGCAGCAGTATCAGCAGAAAATCCTGCTGGGTTGGCTATCGACGCGTTTGCAAAACCCGACCGAGATGGTGGCGGCCGAGTCAGGCCAGCAGATGACGGCGATGTTCTGGCATTGGCGCGAGCTGTTCGCCCGCTTGCTGACCGATCCGTCGCTGACGCCTGCGGACCTGCGCGAGCATGCCCTGCGCATGTATGTTGACCGCGTGCCACTGAATCATCCGTTCACTGCTCACGCGTTGCTGGAGGACCCGGTCGCGGTTGACTACGCCCTGAGTTTGACGACGGCGCACGACAGCATCGCGCTGGTAAGCCTTGCGCTTTGGGCGGATCGCCTGTTGACCCGAGTTGGCGAGAAACTCTGACGGCCGGCTTTCGTGGCGCTTGCTGCGCTATGCTGGACGAGGTAAATGACCGCGGCGGTGTCCGCCATCCCTGTTTCCAGCAACCCTGATCGAGGCCGACCCATGAATGCATCGGTGCAGCACTTCACCGTTCAACGCAACAATCCAGCGCAGGGACGCTGGCATCAGGCCCCATTGCCGGCTGTCGGTGCTGGCGAGGTCCTGCTTCATGTGGATCTGGTGTCCTTCACCGCCAACAACGTCACCTATGCGATGTTTGGTGAGCGGATGAAGTATTGGGCGTTTTTCCCGACCAACGATGCTGCGAGCGGCAGCATTCCAGTGTGGGGATTCGCAGACGTGGTGGCATCGGCGGCCGACGGCGTCGCGGTTGGCGAACGCTTTTATGGCTACTACCCGATGTCCAGCCATCTGCTGGTGAAGCCGGCGCGTGTCGGTCCGGGCGGCTTTCTCGATGCCAGCGAGCATCGGCGCGAACTGCCCGCGATTTACAACCAGTACGTCCGCTGCAGCACTGACAGCATGTACCGCCAGGACCGCGAAGCCGAGCTGGCGATATTGCGGCCGCTGTTTGCGACCAGCTTTCTGCTGGATGACTTTCTTGCCGACAACCAGGACTTTGGCGCGACCAGGGTTTTGTTGTCGAGCGCGTCGAGCAAGACGGCTTACGGAACGGCGGCCTGCCTCGCGGCGCGCGGCAGCGTGGAAGTGGTTGGATTGACTTCGCCGAGCAACGCTGGCTTCGTCAATGCGCTCGGTTGCTATTCACGGGTGGTGACCTACGACGCGCTGGCATCGCTGGATCCGTCGGTGCCGACTGTTTATTGCGATTTCGCCGGCAACGCTGCGCTACGGGCTGACATCCATCGTCACTGCGGCGAGGCATTGACCTACAGTTGCAGCATCGGTGGCACTCATTGGGACCATCTCGGCGGCGGCGCCGCATTGCCCGGTCCACGTCCGGTACTGTTCTTTGCGCCGAGCCAGGCCAAGAAGCGGGCCGGCGAGTGGGGGCCGGACGGCTTGCAGAGGCGTCTGGGCGAGGCGTGGGAGCGCTTCATCACGCAGGTGACATCGGGCCCGACAAAGTGGCTGACGGTGGCAACCTCATCCGGGCAGGAGGCGATCAGCAAGGCTGTTGCTGACGTCATGCAGGGGCGGGTGCCACCGAACGAAGGCCATGTTTTGCGTTTCGGCAGTTAGGCACGGGTCTATTGCCGACAGCTTCATGGGGCTTGTGCGTGGCAGCAGCTTTTCGCTGAAAGTACCATAGGATAAGGGCTACAGGGGCGATTCGCCTGTTATCGACTTTCTGCCTTTTGGTGGTTAACGCCCCAAGCAATCGGTCTTTTCAGCAAAAAGCTGATTTCTCTGGCTGACAGGCTCGGACAGGAGCGTGTGCGTCCGGGTCACCCCAACAGGGCAATCGTGATCCAGTAGGACACCAGCCCGGCAGCGATGGACAGCAAGCCGATCATGCGCAACTGCCCGTCGCTAAAGCGCGCCAGTCGCAGCATCGTCTCCCGCCAGGCTCTGGGCGCCAGAAACGGCAGCAGGCCCTCGATCACGAGCACCAGACAAAGCGCGGCGAAAAAGTCCACAACGGCAGCCGGTCTGGCTATTTGCTTTTGCTGCCCTGCTTCAGGAAGCGGAAGAAGTCGGCGCTCGGATCGAGCACCATCACGTCGCTCTTGTTTTTGAACGATGCCTTGTAGGCTTCAAGGCTGCGATAAAAGGCATAGAACTCTGCGTTCTGGCCATAGGCTGCGCTGTAGATTGCAGCCGCCTTCGCGTCACCGGAGCCCTGCATCTCCTGTGCCTTTTTGTACGCCTCGGCGAGGATCACCTGCGCCTGCTTGTCGGCGTCAGCCTTGATGCGCTCGCTTTCCGCAGCACCGGTGGAGCGCAATTCTGCTGCGACACGCTGGCGCTCCGAGCGCATGCGGTCGAACACACGGGTGGACACCGATTCATCGAAGTCCACGCGCTTGAGACGGACGTCAACGATGCGAACGCCAATTTTCTTGGCATCAATCTCGGCGGCATCACGAACGATCGCCATGATTTTTTCGCGATCGCCGGACACCACTTCCTGCAGCGTACGGCGACCGAATTCTTCGCGCAGCAGCGAGGTTACAGTCTGGCCGATCCGGCGTTCGGCCTGCTTCTCGTCGCCGCCGACGGCACGGTAGAACTCGCGGGCGTCGGAGATTTGCCACTTGACGAAGGAGTCCACCTGTACGGGCTGGTTTTCCTTGGTGTTGAAGCGCTCTGATTCCGGGCTGTCCATCGTCAGGATCTGCTTGCTGTACTTGCTGACCGTCTGAATGAACGGAATCTTGAAGTTGAGGCCCGGCTTGTCCTTGATGGCCACCACTTCGCCGAGCTGGCGGACCATGGCGAATTCGCGTTCATCAACGGTGAACAGCGTCTGCGAGAACGCAAACACCACGACCAGGAATGCGGTGAGCAGGGGAGCGATCTTGTTCATGTTGTCAGCTCCTTTCTAGTTGCGTGAGTCGCGGCCACCGCGAGTGGTGTCGCGCGTGTTGCTGCTGCGGGTGTTGCCGGGTGCCTCCACGGCCGCAGCCGGATCGGGCAGCGGCGCACTCGGACGCGCCGCCTCAGTTGCGCTGCTGGCGCCAAGGCCGGTGCTGGCAGCGGCGCGGGTGCCATCCATCAGCTTGTCGAGCGGCAGATAGAGCAGGCTCTGACCCTGTCGCTGGTCAACCAGCACCTTGCTGGTGTTGCCGAGCACCGACTGCATCATGTCGATGTAGAGGCGCTCGCGAGTGACCACCGGGGCCTTGTTGTATTCGCCGACGACCGAAGTGAAGCGCGCCGCATCACCCTGGGCGCGGGTAACCACGCTCTGCTCGTAGCCGGACGCTTCTTCCAGCAGACGTGACGCACGGCCGCGTGCTTCGGGGATGACGCGGTTGGCGTAGGCCTGACCTTCATTGACCTGCTGCTCGCGGTACTGCTGCGCCTTGACCACGTCCTGGAAGGCCTCATTGACCGCCTCGGGTGCGGCAACAGCCTGCAGATTGAGCTTGCTGATGGTGATGCCAGTGCCGTAGCGATCGAGCAATTGCTGCATCAGCTTTTGGGTGGCGCCGGCGAATTCTTCACGGCCCTGGTTGAGCAGGAAGTCCATCTTGCGCTTGCCGACCACCTCGCGCATGGCGGTTTCTGCCGCCTGCACGACCGCTTCCTCCGGCTTGCGGTGGTTGAACAGGAAGGCTCTCGCGTCCGACAGCGTGTATTGCACTGCGAAGGCGATATCGATGATGTTGAGATCTTCCGTCAACATCTGCGCCTGTTTGGCGTCACGGTTGCGACTGGCCCCACGGAAGCCGACCTCGACCGAGCGAACCTGATTAAGGTTGACGATGGTGCGGGACTCGATCGGCCACGGGAAATGCCAGCGTGGGCCCGGTTCGGTGGTCTCGACATACTTGCCGAAGCGTTGCACGATGCCGCGCTTGCCTTCGTCAACGATGTAGAACCCGGTGGCGAGCCACAGCAGGGCACCTACGACCAGTGCCAGCACCAGGCCGCCCGCCGCAAAGCGCGGGCTGATCGGCGGAAACGGCGAGCCACCGCCGCCGCGTTTGCCGCCCTTCTTGCCTCCGAAGATCTCGCCGACGCGATCATTCACCTTTTTCATCAGCTCGTCGAGATCGGGCGGGCCATCCGGCTTATTGCCACGACCGCCGCCGTTGTTGCCACCCGGTGGCGGAGATGAAGGCGGGGGAGGCGGACTGCCGGTTGGCTGCTGTTCGCTGCCCTTGTCGCCGCCTTTGTCGCCAGATGAGTTGTCACTGCCGCCGGCGCCGGGCTTGCGGCCCCATTGCGGATCGTTCAGTGACAGCTTGATGCCGTTACGGAAGGCGTTGCGCCAGCGGGTTAGCAGCGAGGGTGTTGCTTGTGTGTTCATTGTCAGGTCGCGTATTTACGCGGCTTTGGCATTCTGCGACGCGTCGTCATGGGCGAACCCGGATTCAGCGTCGTACGGATAGCTATTTTGGCGTGGAAACCGCGCTTGCAAGACGCTACGCAGTTCGGGAATGCCCGCCCCCGTGCGCGCCGAAACAAAAACGCGACTCGCCGCACCGCTTTCATCAGTCTCGATACGGCCGGCGTCGGTGCCGAGGCCGAGCAGATCGCACTTGTTGACCACGATCAGTTGCGGAATGTCGGCAGCGCCAATCTCCTGCAGCACGGCGTTCACCGCTTCGATCTGTTGTTCGCGCTGGTCGCTGGCGCCATCCACGACGTGAAGCAGCAGGTCTGATTGCACCGCTTCCAGTAGCGTTGCCTTGAAGGCTTCCACCAACTCATGCGGCAGTGCGCGGACGAAGCCCACCGTGTCTGACACCACCAGCGGTTGTGCATCCGCCACGTAGAGTTTGCGCACGGTGGTGTCCAGCGTCGCGAACAACTGGTCGGCGGCGTAGGTGCCGGCCGCAGTGAGGCGGTTGAACAGCGTGCTCTTGCCCGCATTGGTGTAGCCGACGATGGCGATCGAGCGTGTTTGCGAGCGTTCGCGCTGCCGGCGCTGCGTGTGGCGCTGGCGTTCAACCCGATCAAGGCGCTCGCGCAGGGCGCGAATCTTCCCGGAAATCAGACGGCGGTCGATTTCGAGCTGTTTCTCGCCGGGGCCACGCAAGCCGATGCCACCGCGTTGCCGCTCAAGATGCGACCAGCCGCGTACCAGGCGGGTAGACAAATGTTCCAGTTGGGCGAGTTCCACTGCCAGCTTGCCTTCCGCGCTGCGGGCGCGCTGGGCGAAGATGTCGAGAATCAGTGTGCGGCGATCGATGACGCGGCAGGAAAGCTCGCGCTCAAGATTGCGCTCCTGCACGCCAGAGAGTGGATGGTTGAAGATCACCAGTTCAGCATGGTGTTCGGCGCAGGCCGCACCAATCTCTTCAACCTTGCCGCGACCAGCGAACAGTGCGGCGTCCGGCTTTTCGCGGCGACCGGTGATCACGCCGGCCGTATCCGCGCCGGCAGTGGCAGCCAGTGATTGCAGCTCTTCAAGATCGTCGGCGATAGGTGCCTTGCCGAATGCAAGTTGCACCAGCACGGCGCGATCATTACCGGCGTGTCGTTCAAACATGGGCGCGTTCCGGGCAGCAGAACGCGCCGCAGCGGGGATTACTCAGATGCGTCGTCTCCGTGCGGAATGCTGACAGCGCGGGCGGGAACGATCGTGGAGATCGCATGCTTGTAAACCATTTGGGTGACGGTGTTCTTCAGCAGCACAACGTACTGGTCGAAAGATTCGACCTGACCCTGCAGTTTGATGCCGTTCACCAGGTAGATGGAGACCTGGACGTGCTCCTTGCGTAGCGTGTTCAGGAACGGGTCTTGTAGGGATTGCCCTTTATTGCTCACTTCTTGTTCTCCGAATTATTGAATGATGCTTCCGAATACGCACCAGCCCGGCACGATCGAACGACGATCCTGCAATGAGATGGAGCCGGAGCCTGCAAGTTCAAGCACCCTTTCGGGTTGCACTGCCGCGGGAGGACGCGCCGAAATGAAAGCGATCAGCGCTGGCGACGACCCGACTTGCCGGTCTCTGCGTACGGATTATGCCCCGTACGCAGCTCAAGTCGTAGCGGTGTTCCCCTAAGTTCGAAGGCATCGAGGAAAAACCGCTCCAGAAAGCGCTTGTAGGTGTCAGAGATTCGGTTGAGCGAGGTGCCGTGGATCACGACCACGGGCGGATTGCTGCCACCCTGATGGGCGTAACGCATCTTTGGGCGGATGGTGCCCGCGCGCGGCGGCTGCTGCTTGACAATGGCGTCCTGCAGCGCCCGGGTCAGCTTGGGCGTTGACAGCTTCTTGAACGCTGACGTGTAGGCCCGGTTGGCGGCCGCCATGACCTTGTCGAGCCCCTGCCGGGTACGGGCCGAAATGGTCAGCGTCTCCGCATAGTCAACGAAGTACAGCTTGCGCTCACAATCGTCCTTGAGCTTCTTGCGAGCGTCGGCGTCGGCAATGTCCCATTTGTTGAGGCAGACCACCAGGGCGCGACCGGCATCCTGAACAAACGACGCCAGTTGTACATCGTGGTCGCTGACGCCTTCGGTGGCATCGACGACGAAGACCACCACATTGGCATCTTCGATTGCCTGCAGCGTCTTGATGACCGAGAACTTTTCGACGGCCTCGGTCACCTTGCCGCGTTTGCGCACGCCGGCGGTATCAATCAGCGTGTAGTCGCGATTTTTGTACTCGAAATCCAGATAGATCGAGTCGCGTGTCGTACCGGGTTGGTCGAACGCAATAACCCGTTCTTCACCGATCAGCGCGTTAACCAGTGTGCTCTTGCCGACGTTCGGGTGGCCGACGATGGCGATCTTGACTCGCGGCGGCGGTTCGGGGATGAACTCGGGCTCTTCGCCCTCGGCGGGCTCCACAGCCTCGACGACATCGCTGCCGGTGACAGCGATGTCCTCATCCTCACTGTCTGCGGGCGAATCGACAACCGGCAGTGGTGCCTTCTCTTCCAGCGCCATCTCGATCAGGGCATTTACGCGGTCACCGTGCGCGGCGGAGATCGCATACGGCTGCCCGATACCCAGCTCGTGGAATTCGGCAGTGACGCGGGCATCGTGCATGCCCTCGGTCTTGTTGACGGCGAGGTAGACAGCGCGACCGCGACGCCGCAGCAATTCGGCGATGCGAGAATCCTGCGGCGTCACGCCAGCACGACCATCGACGAGGAAGATCACGATGTCAGCTTCGTCCAGCGCCTGCAGTGTTTGCCGCGCCATCTCCTTGAGAATGCCGTCCTTGGCTACGGGCTCGAAACCACCGGTATCGATCACGACAAAGCGGCGTTCGCCGACGCGACCCTGACCGTACTGACGGTCACGGGTAAGCCCCGGGAAATCAGCTACCAGCGCTGAACGCGACTTGGTGAGCCGATTGAACAGCGTGCTTTTGCCGACGTTTGGGCGGCCAACGAGGGCAATGGTGGGAAGCATGAGAGGTGAGGCGTGGTGCCTGACGCGGAAACCGGCGGAAGCGAGCCCGCCGTTGTCGCGCCTGGCTAGCGAGCCGTTACCGCGGCGACCTGGCCGCTGCGGGTCTGGATCAGGGTCAATGCACCATCGGCTGTCTGCACCAGACCGGCATCCGACAGGAACGACTCACCGAGGCCACGTCCGGCGATTTTGCCTGTGGTGCGTTCAACAAGGTGCAGTGTGCCTTCCGCGTCCTGAATGGCCAGAAAGTCGCCCATCAGCGCGGTGCCGGTAGCGCGGCGCCCCGCGAGGACGTCCTGCTTCCAGAGGGTGCCGCCGGTGCTCTTGTCAAAGGCCTGGGCAACCCCTTTGTCGTCGGCGACATAGACTGCCCGTGCATCAATCTGCGGACCGGTCAGCGTGCTGACGTCTCGCGACCAGAGCAAGGTGCCGCGGATCAGGTCGAAACAGGCCACCCGACCCTGGTAGGCGGATGCGCAAACGCGCTCTGCGTCCACGACTGGTCTGCCAACGACATCCACCAGACGCTCCAGTTCGGATGCGCCTTTGGGCGTTGCCACGGTGGCTTCCCAACCGACGTTGCCGTTGCTCGGGTCCAGCGCCAAAAGCTTGCCCTGTGCGGTACCAACGAAGGCGGCGCCACGCACGGCGATGGGAATTGCACTGGAACGCACCGTCAATGCCGGCAGCTGGCGCTGAATGGTCCATTTGCGATCACCGGTCTTCGGATCCAGGGCTGTTATGCCACCGTCGCCGCCGACCACGAGCACTGCGTCGTCAAAGATCGCCGCTGGCGACACTACCTCGCTGCTCACGCGCGACGTCCAGCGCGTCGTACCAGTCATGTCCAGCGCAATCACTTCGGCCTTGCTGGTGCCAACGACAATCAAATCGCCGCCGACCGCTACGCCACCGGAGAGGTTGCCTTTGCCAGCAGGTACCTGAAAACGGTTGCTGACGGCGCCGGACTTTTCGTCGAGCACCAGCACAGTTCCGGTCGGGTGGGCGACGTAGACGCGCCCGTTGGCGACTGCCGGGACCAGCGCGCTCAACTGCTTGCCGCCAATCGCCGCCTGCCATGCTACCGAGGTGGTTGCGCTGCCGGTCACGGCCGGTAGCGGCAGAACCTTTTTCTCGGTTCCGCCGAGCCACGACGGCATGGAACTGCAACCGGCCAGTGCGGCCACTGCAAGCGCGGCGACGAGGCCGCGCGCTATCGGCGACGCCAAATTGAGCGTCATCGTTGCACCGCTGTTACGCGGCGTCATTTTTTGGCTCCGGTGGCCGCTGCCGGCGCTGCGGGAGCAGTTGCTGCGGCTGGCGCCGGTGCAGCAGGGATTGGCGCGCTGGTTGTGCCGCTCGCCAGTGCGTCCAGTTTCAGTTGCGTGTACTGCCTTTGCGCCCCTTTGGCGTCAAGCTTGGCGAGTGCCGCTTCATACGCGGTTTTGGCGTCGGCCGCTTTGCCTTGCAAATTGAAAATGTCGCCCTTCATGTCCAGAAAGAGGCCCGCGAACGATTCACTGTGCTTGCCTTCCAGCGCTGCCAGTGCCGCATCGAACTGCTTCTGGTCAATCAGCACTGCCGCAAGGCGAAGGCGGGCGAGGCTCTTCAGCTCGTCTTCGTTGCTGTTGGCAACGACCCATTCCAGTTGGGTTTTCGCCGTGGCCAGGTCGCCTGCGTCGACCGCAGCCTTGGCGCCAAGCAGTGCGCCGCGCGGTGCGTACCCGGTGCCGGGAAATTTCTCCAGCAACTGTGCCAGCGCGTCCTTGATCTTTGCGGTTTCGTTCTTGCCAACCGCATCACTTAGCGCGAAATACAGTGTGCTCGCCTCTGCAGACTGCTTGGTGGTCCACCACTTCCAGCCCTGGCTGCCGGCGATGCCCAGTGCGACTACCAGCACGGCAGCGGTGACGAAGTTACCGAAACGCGCCCACCAGGCCTTGAGATCGCCCAGTTTTTCTTGTTCGTCGAGATCGTAAGCAGCCATCTTGCAAATTGGAAAAGTTCGGTGGATCGGGTTAGCCGCGCCGCAGATGTGCCGCGACGGCAGAACCCATAATTATCGCCTGTTCGCCCTGAATTGGCTCCCCGGCAGCGTTGCGCATGGGTTTTACGGCTACCGTGCCGGCGGCGACTTCGTTGTCGCCCAGGATCAGTGCGAAGCGCGCGCCACTGGCGTCGGCCCTCTTCATCTGGCTCTTGAAACTGCCGCCACCCGCGTGCTGGGCAACCGCGAGGCCGCTGTCACGCAGGGTTTCGGCCAGCTTGCCCGCCGCGACGCGTGCGGCGTCACCCGCGTGTACCAGGTACGCATCAAGCGGCGCCAGGTTGCTGCGGTCGGCCAGCATCATCAGCACCCGCTCAATCCCCATGCCAAAGCCAATCGCTGGCGTCGATTTGCCGCCGAGCTGCTCAAACAGGCCGTCATAGCGACCGCCACCGCAGACGGTCAGCGGGCTGCCGAAGCGCTCGGTGACAAACTCGAACGCGGTGCGGTTGTAGTAGTCCATGCCTCGCACAATTCGCGGATTGACCTCAAAAAGCACATTGGCTTCCCGCAGCAATTGCTGCAGGGTCTCGAAGTGCGCGCGCGAATCGTCCTGCAGTGAATCGAGCAGGTTCGGCGCCGTCCCGTTCACTTCAATCACGCTTGCGACCTTGCTGTCGAGGATGCGCATCGGATTCGTGTGTAACCGCCTTTTGGCCTCGTCGTCGAGCGCGTCCAGATGCGCTTCATAGTGGGCGATCAGCTTTTGGCGGTATGCAGCTCGCTCGTCGGCGTTGCCCAACGAATTGATCTCCAGGCGCACATCGTCGATCCCGAGCTCACGCCAGATGCGCGCCGTCATGATCATGATCTCGGCGTCGACATCCGGCCCATCAAAACCGAAGCACTCGACATCGAACTGGTTGAACTGGCGGTAGCGGCCTTTTTGGGGGCGCTCGTGGCGGAACACTTCGCCCAGCGAGTAGATGCGCACCGGGCCGTTGTAGGTCAGATTGGCTTCGATGGCAGCACGCACCAGGCCGGCCGTCAACTCGGGGCGAAGCGTGAGCTTTTCGCCGTTGAGCTTGTCTTCGAAGGAATACATCTCCTTCTCGACGATATCGGTGACCTCGCCGATCGAACGCACGAATAGCGGTGTATGTTCGACGATCGGTGCGCGCATGTTGCGATAGCCGTACTGGCGTGCGACGCGGGTAACCGTTTCTTCGAAGAACTCCCATTTCGCGGAGTCTGCGGGCAGCACGTCGTTCATGCCGCGGACAGCTTGCAGTTTCATCGGCGTCGGCGCGTTAGAGGTGTTTTCCATACTTGAGTGGAGGAGCGTTTCAACAGGCATCTGCGCCGCAAGGTCGGCGCGCAGGTTTTGCGGGTAGGGGCCGGGGAGCACGGCAGCGATGCGGCAACGGCAGTTGGCGCCAACTGGCTCGGCGTGGGCGGCGCCCGACCGGTGACTATTATCGCCCAGTGCCCCGATACGTTCGCAGTCTGGCTGACGACGCGCTGCCTGGTCTGGTATCAGACGTCGCGCGACAACGACAACACCTGACGCCCCAAGCGGCGATGCTTCGGCTACATTACTGCGTCAAGACGCTGGCCTTCGTGCCCGGGTGATTCAGGCAACGGGCGATCAATAACAATCAGCGTGCCAACCAATCAGGAGATCCCGCATGGCTATTGATCCGAATTCGCCGGCATTCCCGGCGGAAGCTGCACGACTGCTAAAGATTGCTGACAGTATCGATATCAGCACCGTTGTCAGCCGCTATGCCCGTGAACAAAAAGTGACGCTACCCCGAGCGCGAGCTGTCGGCGTCGAAGGCAAGCGGTTTCTGGTGCTGTGTGCCATGAACGCACAACCTTACGCGGTCGGCGGAGAGGTTGATTCCTTCTGGCACACCTTTGTGCTGTTCACAGTGCGTTACGCCAAGTTTTGCCAGGCTGTGGCCGGGCACTTTATCCATCATATTCCCGGCGACGACATGACCGATGATGCTGCAACAGCGCGCGCCCGATATGCAGCCACGCTTCGCGACTATCAGTTGGCGTTCGGGCAGGCACCGGACCCGAGCATCTGGCCCCGATCTGTTGCCGCTGGCAACGACTCCGACGCCGGGCCATGCGTTCACGACTGCACGCCTGCGCTGGATGCCGCGATCCCCTGCGTTCATGATTGCACCCCCGCGGTCGGTGAAGCAGCGGGTTCGTGAGCAGATACTAAGGCGCTTCTGTGCGCGTTAATGACGTTGCGGCACGCGAAAACCATTTGTACGAACGCAGTGCGACCGGTGCTCCGGCACAGCACTACGACGCGCCCAAACCGGTGGTCACGAAAGTTCACCGCAATCAGCAGAACATGGTAGCTGACTGGGCGCGTGAGGTGATTGCGCTGCAGAGCGCTGGCAAGATCACCGAGGCACTGGCATTGGTCGAAGCCAGACTGGCCGTCTGCACCGACGACGGGCGTGCGGCGCTGCTTGCTGCCAAAGCGGTTGTTTTGGCAGCCAGGGGCGACCTTCGGGATGCACTGTCGGTCGCGACGGCTGCGCGGGAAGCGGCACGCCTTGCCGATTCGCAACCGGCGATGGCGGATGCGGGTCTGTCGCTGGCATTTGTCCTGCAAATGCTGGAGGAGCATCGTCGCGCCATCGATATCGCTTCCGAGTGTGATCAGATCGGACGCGAGTACGGCGACGAGTCGCTCAGATTTCGGGCGCAGCGACTGCTGGCGAACTCTTACTCCGTGATAGGGCGGCACGAACAGGCGATCTCCATGCTTCGTGCAGTGATTGCGCACCTGGCCGCCGACAGCGAAGGCAGTGGCTTGCAGTTGTACTGGGCCCGCCTGAATCTGCTAAGGGCAGAAGACAGGCAACTGCAGGCCAGCACGAGTGAACAACATGTTCGAAGGTTGGCATTTCGCAGCCTGTATGAGCGCTGGCACTCGTTTGCCGACGAAATGAGCGCTTTGCAACTGGTTCGGCTGCAGGCAATTGCGCTGGCAAAGGCTTGTCACGTGGTCAGCGAGTTGGGCGATGACCAATTTGCGCTGGCAAGTCACGAGGCGTCGTTGCCGCGACTCTACTCGGTGGGATTGCGTTCCAACTGCGCCGAAACGGAGTACCAATACGGCGTGGTGCTTTCCAGGCTCGGACGATTCGGGGAAGCCCGCGACGCATTGCAGCGATCCATCGCGTTGCTGGATGGTCATGGCCCGAGAATTTTGGCACTGGCCTGGGATGCGTTGTCGACGGTATTCGAGGCACTTGACTTGCCATACGACGCCCTGAGTTCGCTCAAGCAAGCGCGGCATTTCGAGCGACAGCTGCGCGATGGCGAGGCACTCGTGGCCGCCACGCTGGCGGAGCAGCGGGTGTTGATTGATCGTCTCAGCGATGAGTGGTCACGACTCGCATCCGAGGATCCCTTGACTGGCGTTGCCAACCGCCGCGCCTTTGACCGGCAGTTGGCGGCGATGACGGACGCTGTCAACGGTGACAGTCGCGCTGGTGCGGCATTTGCGCTGGCGTTTTTCGATCTCGATCGGTTCAAGCTGGTGAACGACGCTGCTGGTCATGGCGTCGGAGACACCGTGCTGAAACGATTTGCAGCGATCCTGAGCTCGGGACGCCGCGGTAACGACATGGTTGCACGCCTCGGGGGCGATGAGTTTGCGATTCTGTTTGCCGGAGTTCGTGCCGGTAACCTGGGCGGAATTCTGGACAGTCTGGTGACGAGCGTGCACAGCGAGAACTGGGCTGCAATTGACTCATCATTGCGGCTGACGGTGAGCGCGGGCGCTGTGCACACCGATGAGATCAGCGCGTCACAACGAACACCGACATCGCTGCTGCGGGTTGCGGACGAACGACTTTACGAGGCGAAGCGGAACGGTCGGAACCGGGCCGTCGTGGGTTTCTGACCCAGCTGCGTTGGCGTGACTTCGAATCCCTCTGCTAACGCGCGACTGACGCGATGGGTATCACCTGACGCCCAACTGCACCTGCGTCAGTGAGCGTCGCTCCCGGGCCGCCCCCGGAATAAGTCCGGTGCACGTAGGCATCCAGCAGGGCCTGGAAATCCTCGGCGATGCGGTCTCCCTTGAGTGTGACCGTCTTCTTGCCGTCTTCATAGACGGGAGCCACGGGTAATTCGCCGGTGCCCGGCAAGCTGATGCCGATATTGGCGAGCTTGGACTCACCGGGGCCATTGACGACGCAGCCCATCACCGCAACGCTCATGTTTTCAACCCCCGGATAGCTGCTGCGCCACACGGGCATCTGGGCGCGCAGGTAGCTCTGCGTCTTGGCGGCGAGCTCCTGGAAGAACGTGCTGGTGGTGCGACCGCAGCCGGGGCAGGCGGTGACCAGTGGCGTGAAAGTGCGCAGGCCCATCGTTTGCAGCATCTCCTGCGCGACGATGACCTCTTTGGTGCGGTCGCCACCCGGCTCCGGCGTCAGCGAGACGCGGATGGTGTCGCCGATGCCCTGCTGCAGCAGGATGCCCATTGCAGCGGTTGAGGCGACGATCCCCTTGCTGCCCATGCCCGCTTCGGTCAGGCCCAGATGCAGCGGATAGTCGCAACGCGCGGCGAGGTCGCTGTACACGGCGATCAAGTCCTGCACATCGCTGACCTTGCACGACAGGATGATCTTGTCGCCCGGCAAGCCGACGTCTTCGGCCAGCGCGGCGGATTCGAGCGCCGAGGCGACCAGGGCATCGCGCATCACCTGCTGTGCGCTCTTTGGCTGCGGCAGGCGCGAGTTCTCGTCCATCAGGCGGCCCATCAGGTCCTGGTCGAGACTGCCCCAGTTGACGCCGATGCGCACCGGTTTCTGCTCGCGACAGGCGATCTCGATCATCTGCGCGAACTGGGTATCGTGCTTGTCGCCACGACCGACGTTGCCGGGATTGATCCGGTATTTCGCCAGCGCCTTCGCGCAATCGGGATAGTCGCGCAGCAGCTTGTGGCCGTTGAAGTGGAAGTCACCCACCAGCGGCACATTGCAATGCAGTTTGTCGAGACCTTCGCGAATGGCGGCGACCGCAGCGGCGGCTTCCGGCGAATTCACGGTGATGCGAACGACTTCCGAGCCGGCGTTGGCCAGCGCAAACACCTGATCGATCGTGCCCTGGATGTCGGCGGTGTCTGTGTTGGTCATCGACTGCACCATGATTGGTGCGTCGCTGCCGACGACTACGTGCCCGATGCGTACCTGGCGCGTAACGCGGCGCCCACGCGGGGAGGTGGATAGGCTCATGTTGTTGCGCGGTACCGCCGCCTGCAATTACTCGATGCGGAAGCGGGCCACGTCGTTGCGCGTGAGCTCGCTCATGTCGAACGGCTTGCCGTCTACTGCAACTGCGACATTGCTGGCATTGCCCACGGTGAATGACAGCGGGAGCGCGCCATTGAACTCACGGGTCCCCGGTTGTGCCGTTTCCGAAAAAATGACTTCGCCCTTGCTGCGCACCTCGGTCCACGACTTCCCCTTGAAGGTAAGCGTGATGCGCTTTTCGCCCGGCCCGGGCAACAGTGGCGAGCTGGGCAAGGTGGCTGGTACCGGCGCAAGTGTTGCTGACGCGGGTGACGCTGCCGCCGGGGGCTCGTTTGCAGGCGAGGTAGCCCCGTCTTTGGCGGCGCCGTCTGCCGAGCCGCCCGCCGGCGGCACAACGACAGGCACTGCGGGCGCGGCGTCGCCGGGGCGTGCCGTTGTGGTTGGGCTACTGGTGACTGTACTTGCCTTGCTGGCGCTCGGCGCCATCGCGTTACCCTGCCAGCTGACCAGGTGACCCCACTGGAAGTAGGCCGCGCCACCGGCAAGCACCGCAATCAGGGTGGCAGGAACCGCCCAGCGGGCGACGCGGCTGCCGTTGTGATCAGATTCGTGCGCGATTTCGCCGATAGCCTCGGGCGTCGGCTTGAGTTCGGTGGCTGCAATCGACTGTGTGGTCCCCTGTTCGATGCCGACGCTCTCCGGATCAAGGCCTACCAGGCGGGCATAGCTGCGCATGAAGCCGCGTGTGAACGTGCGCTCCGGCAGGGCGCTCCAGTCTCCCGTCTCAATGGCGGTGACTTGCCGCACCGAGAGCTTGAGCTTGGTGGCGATGTCCTCCTGCG
>ERZ795062.820-NODE-820-length-23953-cov-11.998368_pt1 | contig 23953 bp, 21 predicted proteins | sample MGYA00375146_ERZ795062 | MGnify/ENA primary metagenome ERZ795062 (study PRJEB30191, sample SAMN05720281) | activated sludge metagenome | isolation source: Anaerobic digester | place: USA | collected 2015-07-16 ... | reverse complement strand
GACCAGTTCGGGTCCACCGTGGAGCACATCACGAACACGCTGCCGGGCTTCATCGCGCCCGCGCAGCCGCTGCCGTCGCCAGTCGGGCCGAACAGCACCGATTCGGTCTGTGCGGCGTTGACGACCACCGAGATGACCACGTCGCAGGCCGCGCCCAGCTCGGTCAGCGACGCACAGGCGGTGCCACCGTCGTTCGCAAACGCCCGGGCCACATCGCTGCGCACATCAAACACATGCGGCGGGTGCCCAGCGCGCCGCAATGAGCCGGCCATGCCGGCACCCATGGCCCCCAGGCCGATCAATCCCACACTTGGTTTCATGAAGGTGCGCCGGCATCAGGAGCCGGTCAGTCAAATTTGTCAGGTCATCATACAAATCTGGCGAAATCCAGCATCCGGATTTGCCCGCAGCGCGCGAACGCGGTCAGGCGGCGGGCAGTCCATGCACCAGTGGCTGGGCCAGGCGCTCACCCTCCTGGCTCCAGAAGGTGGGGTCAGCACTTTCGACGCGCCGGATCGCGTTGTTCATGTGGTCGCCGGCTGCCTGGCGGGCCCGTTGGGGATCGCCCGCCTGGATCGCTTGCACGATGGCGGCGTGCTCGGCCTGCACCTGGGCGGCAAAGTCGGCCCGGCGGGCCTCGTTGGCACGGGTCACGCGGGTCGCGCCGCGCAGGAACTGCGCCAGGTAGTCCAGCGTGCTGATCAGGAAGGGGTTGCGCGCGGCCTCGGCGATGCTGCGGTGAAAAAGAACGTCTTCCTCGACGCCGTCATGCCCTGCCGCCACGGCGGCATCCAGCGCGGCCACAGCCCGGTCGATGCGTTGCAGGTCATTGCGGCTGCGTCGCTGCGCCGCCAGAGCGGCCACCTCGGCCTCCAGTGCCCGGCGCACCTCCACCATCTGCACCACGGCCTCCAGCGAACGGGCGTGTCGCGCATCGAAGTTCAGCGGTGCGAAGGGCAGGCTGGCGTTCACGTAGACGCCGCTGCCCTGCCGGGATTCGACGAGGCCCAGCGACTTCAGCCGCGAAACCGCCTCGCGCACCACGGTGCGGCTGACGGCAAACTGCTCCGCCAGCCGGGCCTCGGGGGGCAGCTTGGCGCCGGGTTGCAGGCGCGCGCTGCGAATCTCGGCCGCCAGCGTTTCGGCCACCTGGTCGGACAGGCGCGCGCCGCTGGAGACGGGCGAGAAGCGGTTGGGGGCGGGCATGGCAGGCAGCAAAGGGCGAAAGGCCTTCAGGATAGCGGCTGGGGCGGGTGGCGCAAGCGCATGCACCCTGAGTGGCGGACGGCGGGTCAGGCCCACCCGGCCAGGCGCAGCGCCAGCCCGGCCAGCGCACTGGCCCCCAGCACCGGCATCACGCCCATCTTGAAGCGCAGCAAGGCCATGGCGGCTGCGGCGGCCAGGCACAGGGCCACCCAGTCGATTCGTGACCCAATTGGGCCACTTCCCGGCGTCGGAAGAGCAATATGCGCTATGAAAAACAAAGCAAGGCTGGCCACTACGCCGACCACCGCTGCGGTGATCGCCACCAGCGGTGCGGTGAAATGCAGCTTGCCATGGGTCGACTCCACCAGCGGGCCGCCAGCCAGGATGAAGATGAACGACGGCAGGAAGGTGAACCAGGTCACCACCACTGCCGCGAGCGCAGCACCCAGAAACAGGCTGTCCGGCCCCAGCACCTGCTTCGTCCAGCCGCCCAGGAAGCCCACGAAAGCCACCACCATGATCAGCGGGCCGGGTGTGGTCTCGCCCAGCGCCAGGCCGTCGATCATCTGCGGCCCGGTGAGCCAGTGGAAGTGCTCCACCGCGCCCTGATACACATAGGGCAGCACGGCGTACGCGCCGCCGAAGGTCAGCAGGGCGGCCTTGGTGAAGAACCAGCCCATCTGCGCGAGAGTGTTGCCGGTCGAGAACTCCCAGCCCTGGCGAGCCAGCAGCGCAGCCATCGGCAGCAGCCACAGCAGGGCGCCAACCGCCAGCACCTGGGCCAGCCGCCGCTTGCTGAACTGCGCATGGGCGGGCGTTGGCGTGTCGTCGCCGATCAGGGCAGGATGCGGGGTGACTTGCCCGGGGCCGTGACTGCCGCCAGCGGCAAATTGCCCGGGGAGGACTCTGGATGCTGCCCAGCCGGTGAGCGCTGCGCCCAGCACCACCCACGGAAACGCGATCTTCAGCACCGCGATGGAAAAAAAGCTCAGCAGCGCGATCGCCCACAGCAGCGGCGCACGGGCCGGCGTCTTCAGCGTCTTGCTGCCGATGCGGTGCACGGCCTGCAGCACGATGGCCGCCACCGCCGGCTTGATGCCGTAAAACAGGCCGGCGATCCAGGGCAGGTTGCCGAACGCCACGTAGACTCCGCTCAAGGCGATCAGGATGAACAGCGAGGGCAGCACAAACAGCGCGCCCGCCGCCACTCCGCCCCAGGTGCGGTGCATCAGCCAGCCGATGTAGGTGGCCAATTGCTGGGCCTCAGGCCCGGGCAGCAACATGCAGTAGTTGAGCGCGTGCAGAAAGCGCTGTTCGCTGATCCAGTGGCGCTCCTCCACCAGCTCGCGGTGCATGAGGGCGATCTGCCCGGCCGGCCCGCCGAAGCTGATGAAGCCAAGCTTGAACCAGAAGCGCAAGGCGTCAGAAAAAGAGACCGAAGTGGGCGGGCGTGGGGTGTCCATGGAAAAGGTCCGTCGGGTTGCCAGCGCTTGGACGGGACACGGCCTATGCGCGGACCCCCAGGCTTCCTCACTGTGTGTCGTCGCTGTTCCCGAGGGGGCGCGCCTTGCTTGGGACGGCCCGGCGCTGCGGCGGACCCGGGAGGCTGAAATCCCGCCGGATCGGATGGTAGCAGCGGCCAGCCCCTCTGCGCAGGGGTGTCACCAGGGTGGCGGCGCACGTCCCAAAATCTGGGATCATGCCGACATGACCTCCGACACCCTGCGCCCCACTGCTTTCATCGACAGCGACCACCCGGCCGTCCAGGCTTTTGCTGCTGAACACGGGCGCGGCACCAGCGAGCGTGAACGTGCCGTGGCCCTGTTCTACGCGGTGCGCGACGGGTATCGCTACGACCCGTATCGCCTGGACCTGTCCCCCGTCGGCATGAAGGCCAGCACGGTGCTGGCCAATGGGTACGGCTGGTGCGTGCCCAAGGCCACGCTGCTGGCGGCGGCCTGCCGTGCGGTGGGCATTGCGGCGCGCCTGGGCTTTGCCGATGTGCGCAACCACCTGTCGACCGAGCGCATGCGCCAGAGCATGAAGACCGACCTGTTCGTCTGGCACGGCTACACGGACATCTGGATCGACGGCGCCTGGCGCAAGGCGACCCCGGCCTTCAACCTGACGCTATGCGAGCGCTTCGGTCTGCTGCCGCTGGAGTTTGATGGCCTGCACGACTCGATCTACCACCCGTTTGACCGGTCCGGCCATCGACACATGGAGTATGTGCACCAGCGCGGCAGCTTTGACGACCTGCCACTGGGGCAGATCCTGGACAGTTTCCGCGAGGTCTATGGCGGGTTGCTGGGCTCCGATTCCGAAACTGGCGGCCTGCAGACGAGCGATTTCCTGGCCGATGTGGCGCGCGAAGCGCCAGGCACGGCGGGGCCGGTCTGAGGGGTAAAGGCTCAGCCGCGCTCGAATTTGAACACCGCCGTGCCCGCACGCAGGTTGGGCAGGAAACGGACCTCGCGGCCCTCCTGCAGGCCAAATGCGTCGAGCACGCGCAGGGAATTTTTCGAGGCCAGATCGGCGAAGTCCGCGTGAGTGCCCACCCGGATGTTGGGCGTGTCGTACCACTGGTAGGGCAGGCGCCGGGTCACTGGCATGCGCCCCTGCAGCACGCTCAGCCGGTTCGGCCAGTGCGCGAAATTGGGAAAGGCCACGATGCCCAGGCGCCCGACCCGGGCGGTTTCGCGCAGCATGGTTTCCGCGTTGCGCAGGTGTTGCAGGGTGTCGATCTGCAGCACCACATCGAAGGACAGGTCGCCGAACATCGACAGGCCTTCGTCCAGGTTGAGCTGGATCACGTTCACGCCGCGCTGCACGCAGGCCAGCACATTGGTGTCATCGAGTTCGACGCCGTAGCCGCTGCAGCCGCGTTGCCTCTGCAGAAGGTCCAGCAGCGCGCCGTCGCCGCAGCCGAGGTCCAGCACTCGCGAGCCCTGCGGGACGAGGCGGGCGATGGACTGCTGGATCAGGGCGTCGCTCATCAGACCGCTCCCGCGCCGGCGATGCGGTCGAAATAGGCGCGCACGATCCCCATGTAGCGCGCATCGTCCAGCAAGAAGGCGTCGTGGCCGTGCGGCGCATCGATTTCGGCGTAGCTCACGTCGCGCCGGTTGGCCACCAGGGCCTTGACGATCTCGCGGCTGCGCCTGGGGCTGAAGCGCCAGTCGGTGGTGAAGCTCACCAGCAGGAAGGGGCAGGAGGCCGCGGCCAACGCGGCGCTGAGGTCTCCGCCGTGGTTGCGGGCCGGGTCGAAGTAGTCCAGGGCGCGGGTGATCAGGAGGTAGGTGTTGGCGTCGAAGTACTCGCTGAACTTGTCGCCCTGGTAGCGCAGGTAGCTTTCGATCTGGAATTCGACGTCCTGCGTCGAATACCGGTAGCCGGTGGCGCTGCCCGTCACGGCCTCGCGCAGTTCACGGCCGAACTTCTCGTTCATCACGTCGTCGCTCAGGTAGGTGATGTGGCCCACCATGCGGGCGATGCGCAATCCGCGTTTCGGCAACACGCCGTGTTCGTAAAAGTGGCCGCCGTGAAAATCGGGGTCGGTCACGATCGCGCGGCGCGCCACCTCGTTGAAGGCGATGTTTTCGGCGGTGAGGTTGGGCGCGCTGGCAATCACCACGGCGTGTCCCACGCGCTCCGGGTACTGAAGGGTCCACGACAGCGCCTGCATGCCGCCCAGGCTGCCTCCCATGACGGCTGCGAGCTGGGTAATGCCGAGCGCATCGAGCAGGCGAGCCTGTGCGTTGACCCAGTCTTCGACCGTCACCACGGGAAAGTCGGCGCCATACACGCGGCCGGTGTCGGGGTTCGTGTCCATCGGGCCGGTCGAGCCGAAGCAGGAGCCCAGGTTGTTGACGCCGATCACAAAGAAGCGGTCGGTGTCCACCGGCTTGCCCGGCCCGATCATGTTGTCCCACCAGCCCTCGGACTTGTCCTGCCCTTCATAAACGCCCGCCACGTGGTGCGAGGCATTGAGCGCGTGGCAGATCAGCACCGCGTTGGATCGCTCGGCATTGAGGGTGCCGTAGGTCTCATAGGCCAGGGTGTAGTCGTGGATCGATGCGCCGCTCTGCAGGGGCAGTGCGGCCTCGAACTTCATCGACTGGGGCGTGACGACCATATTCAGAACAAAAAAATACCCGGTTGCGCCAAAGATGCGGAACCGGGATGCGGATTCCCTCTTTAGCTGAATTTCGGAACACCACGGTCCCGGCGCCCGCAAGCTGGAGCAAATCGGCGCTGGAAGTTAGTATAAGTCCAAGCCGGCGGCGCCGCCGCGGGCCCCAACGGGAGTCACGATGACAGAACTTTATGGCTCCGATGCCTACGCACCGCGAGAGATCGCGCAGCGGGTGGAGTCGGTCGGGGTGGCAAAGGCGCGTCTCGAAACCTTGCCGCTGCTGATGCTGGGCGTTCTTGCAGGCGCATTCATCGGCCTGGGGGCCCTGTTTTTCGTGCTGGTCAAGTCCGACGCTACATTGAGCTGGGCCGTCAGCCAGGTGCTGGGTGGCGTGGTATTTTCCCTTGGCCTGCTGCTGGTGGTGGTGGCAGGGGCCGAATTGTTCACCGGCAACAACCTGCTGGCCATGGCCTGGGCCGACGGCAAGATCACCAGTGCCGAGGTGCTGCGCAACTGGGTGCTGGTGTGTGTGGCCAATTTCGTGGGCGCCGCGGGCCTGGCGGTGCTGGTGTTCCTGAGTGGGCACCCGGACCTGAATGGAGGGGCCATCGGCCGCACGGTGGTGAAGATCGCGCTGGCCAAGCAGGACCTGTCGTTCTCGCAGGCGTTCTTCCGCGGTGTGCTGTGCAACGTGCTGGTCTGCATGGCCGTCTGGATGGCGATGGGCGGGCGCAGTGTGGTGGACAAGGCTGTGGCCATCGTGTTCCCGGTCAGCGCCTTCGTGGCGGCGGGCTTCGAGCACAGCATTGCCAACATGTACTTCATGCCGCTGGCCATGATGGTTCAGCAGTCAGGGGCCGGGCCGGCCGGTCTGGACGCGGTCACCTGGGGCGGCATGGCGGCGAATTTCGCCGCTGTTATTGCCGGAAACCTGGTGGGCGGCAGTGTGCTGGTGGGCCTGACCTATCACGTGATCTACCGGCGTGGGCCTCCGACCGCCTGAGCGGGCGGCCGGGCTGGATCAGCCCCAGCCCAGCAGCGCTGCGGCGCCCAGCATGGCAAACACCGCAGCCGACACCCGGTGCACGATTGGCAGGGGTACCAGCTTCGTGATTTTCTCGCCGAGCCAGACCACCGGCGCATTGGCAATCATCATGCCGAGAGTGGTGCCGGCGACGACCCAGAACCATGCGTGATACTGCGCGGCCAGCATGACGGTGGCAATCTGGGTCTTGTCGCCCATCTCCGCGAGAAAGAAGGCGACTACCGTGGTACCGAAGACGCCGAAGCGCGGGTGCTGGCGATCGTTGTCATCCTCATCCAGTTTGTCGGGTATCAACATCCAGGCCGCCATGGCCAGGAAGGAGACGCCGAGCACCCAGCGCAGCACGTCCGGTCCGAGCACGGCCGTCACCCAGGTGCCCAAGGCACCCGCCAGCGCGTGGTTGGCAACCGTGGCCACGAGAATGCCCCAGACGATGGGCCAGGGCCGGCGAAAACGCGCCGCGAGGACAAGCGACAGCAATTGCGTCTTGTCGCCCATTTCAGCGAGGGCGACGATGCCGGTGGAGACGAGAAAGGCTTCCATGAGGTGGTGGGGCCGGGCCGGACCATTGCGAACAACCGATGACCACACGGCATCTCCGGCCCGACCCCTTGCAGGGATGTGGAGGCTGTGCAGTCAAAGGTCTCGCCAAGTCTGAAAACCGTTTGCGCCATGCCCGCCGACGGCGGAACAAGTCTGTTGACGCAAACCCCTCTCAGGATTGAAGGGAGGCTACTCCCCGATGACGGCGTTGATTTTATCGCAATAGCTCGGGCGCATGGTTGCCCCGCATTGGCGCGAATTTTGCTTTGTTTTGGTGCGAAACCGGTAAATCGGTCAAATAAGCACCAAAACAGTTCGTTTATCCAAAGAGGAATTTATGGAAGCACTCAAACAGGGCGCAGACACCTTGTTCATCCTGCTCGGCGCCGTCATGGTTCTGGCGATGCATGCTGGTTTTGCGTTTCTTGAACTCGGCACGGTTCGCAAGAAAAACCAGGTCAATGCGCTGGTCAAGATCCTGGTGGATTTTTCGGTCTCCACGGTGATGTACTTTCTGATTGGCTATGCCGTGGCTTACGGGACCAGCTTCTTTGTGGGCGCGGAGCAACTGGCAGCGAAGAACGGTTACGAACTGGTGAAGTTCTTCTTTCTGCTGACGTTTGCTGCCGCGATTCCCGCCATCATTTCGGGGGGCATTGCCGAGCGGGCCAAGTTCTGGCCCCAGTTGCTGGCGACGGCGGCCATCGTGGGGTTCGTCTACCCTTTCTTTGAGGGCATTGCCTGGAACCAGCATTTCGGGGTTCAAGCCTGGATCAAGGCGGTGACTGGCGAGGAATTCCACGATTTCGCGGGGTCTGTGGTGGTGCATGCCATTGGCGGCTGGATCGCGTTGCCGGCCGTCATTCTTCTTGGTGCGCGCAGCAACCGATATCGCAAGGATGGTGTGGTATCGGCTCATCCGCCTTCCAACATCCCCTTCCTGGCGTTGGGGGCCTGGGTGCTGACGGTAGGCTGGTTCGGATTCAATGTGATGAGTGCGCAGACGCTGGACAAGATCTCCGGCCTGGTGGCGGTAAATTCACTCATGGCCATGGTGGGCGGCACCTTGGCTGCCCTCGTTGGTGGCAAGAACGACCCCGGATTCGTCCATAACGGACCGCTGGCGGGTCTGGTGGCCGTGTGCGCGGGCTCGGACCTGATGCATCCGCTGGGCGCGCTGGTGGTTGGGAGCGTGGCGGGCGGCCTTTTTGTCGTTATGTTTACCCTCACCCAAAACAAATGGAAGATCGATGACGTGCTGGGCGTCTGGCCCTTGCATGGTCTGTGCGGGGCTTGGGGCGGGCTGGCCGCAGGAATCTTTGGCGCCAAGGCGCTGGGCGGACTGGGTGGCGTCAGTTTCGCAGCCCAGATGTTCGGTACAGCGATGGGTGTCGGTTGGGCACTGCTCAGCGGGTTCATCGTGTATGGCGTGCTCAAGTTTACGATTGGCTTGCGCCTGAGTCAGGAAGAAGAGTTTGACGGCGCCGACCTGACGGTGCACAAGATCAGTTCGACCCCAGACCGGGAAGTGAGCTGGTAGATTGATAGAGGCGGGCCGGGCATTGACGACCGATGCCGGACGCCCGGACTGTCCGTGGGGCCAAATCGCTTTTTTTGCGTTTGGTACCTGCATGTGGCTAATTTGCCGGTTGTGGCGCATAATGGGATCGCGCGGTCACTGAGGCTGTGCGCGTTTGCGGTGTTTCGGTCAGTTTCGCGTCTTGAGAATTCTTCACTGGTTTGTTGATTGCGTTAGCGGACTCCATCGCGTTTTTTGAGTATCTTGAGGAGTCCTTCATGGGCAACAAACTTTACGTGGGCAACCTGCCCTATTCCTTCCGTGACGAAGACATGCAACAGGCTTTCAGCCAGTTCGGTAACGTCTCGAGCGCCAAAGTCATGATGGAGCGCGACACCGGCCGCTCCAAGGGTTTTGGCTTTGTCGAAATGGGCAGCGATGCCGAAGCGCAAGCCGCAATCAAGGGCATGAACGGCCAGAACATGGGCGGTCGTGACCTGGTGGTCAACGAGGCTCGCCCGATGGAGCCGCGTCCCCCGCGCAGCGGTGGCGGCGGTTACGGTGGTGGCGGCGGCGGCGGTTATGGCGGTGGCCGTAGCGGCGGTGGTGGTGGTTACGGTGGCGGCGGTGGTGGCGGTTACGGCGGTGGCCGTAGCGGTGGCTACTGAGCAACACTTTGCTCCGGAACTGTTCGCGGACAGTCTCCAGAAACCAACAAAAAGGGCCCTCGCGGGCCCTTTTTTGCGCCTGCCGCTCGGGGTTGAGGCGCATTGTCCGGAGAAACACGTGGGCGAATCGTACGCGTCTGACGCATAATTTATGAGCGCTGGTTCAGTCTGGCCATTTGCCGTCGCGATGAAACGGCCCCGTTTGCTTTTTCCCGGTGTTGTTCAAGCTTGTGAAATGGGAATGGGTTCCGTCGCTTTTCTCATGTGTTTTTAGGAGTCCCGTTCATGGGCAACAAACTCTATGTTGGCAACCTGCCATATTCCGTGCGTGACAACGATCTTGAGCAGGCCTTCAGCCAGTTCGGGGCGGTGACCAGCGCCAAAGTCATGATGGAGCGCGATACCGGCCGCTCCAAAGGCTTTGGTTTTGTCGAAATGGGCAGCGATGCCGAAGCGCAGGCAGCCATCAATGGCATGAACGGCCAGCCATTGGGAGGCCGGAGCGTGGTGGTCAACGAGGCTCGCCCCATGGAGCCGCGTCCGCCGCGCACTGGCGGCTACGGTGGCGGTGGGGGCTACGGTGGTGGCGGCGGCGGTGGTGGCTTTGGTGGTGGTCGTCGTGAAGGCGACGCCGGTGGTGGTCGCCGTGAAGGTGGCGGCTATGGCGGTGGCAACGATGGCGGATTCCGCAGCCCGTACGGTTCGGGCCCACGTGGCGGGGGCCGCAATGGTGGTGGTGGGCGCTCCGGCGGTGGGTACGGCGACAGCTATTGAGTCCCATGCGTTCACCCTGAAGGGCTCCTTTGGAGCCCTTTTTCATGGGCAATCGGGCGCGAGCAGTCCGCCTATTCGCCGGACTGGCGGCGTTTTCGAGGCCGTCCGGCAAAGGACCGGTCGAACAGGCTGTTCGGCATCAGGCGCAGGAGTTTCGCCACCACACCCATTTGCCAGGGGATCACGCGATAGCTCGCTCCGGCGGCGATCGCGGAAAAAGCCCTGTCTGCAAATGCGGCTGGCTGCATCAGGAATGGCATGGAATACCGGTTCTTCTGCGTCAGCGGGGTGTCGATGTAACCTGGGCAAAGGGTGACCACCTTGACACCGCTGGCACGCAACTCACCACGCAGGCTCTCACAGTAGGCGATCACTCCGGCCTTGCTGGCGCAATAGGCGCCATGCCCCGGCAAGCCGCGGATGCCTGCCACGCTGCCGATCCCGACAAGCGCGCCACTGCCGCGCGCGCACATCGGCGCAATGAACGGGTGAAAGGTGGCGGCCATCCCGATGTTGTTGGTGGCGAACACCTGACGGATCACATCCAGATCAGCGCGCACCGTGGAATCCACACCGACACTGATCCCGGCATTGGCGATCACCACGTCCGGCAGACCCTGAAACTCCAGACAGGACCTTCCGGCCACCACGATGCTATCCACATCCGCCACATCGGCGCTATAAATTTGGAAGCGCTTACTGTCCATTCCACGCTGGGCAGCCCATGATTCCATCTCAGACGTGCGGCGTGCGACCAGTGCCAGCCGATAGCCGGCTGCGTAATAACGCGCCGCCAAGGCCTGGCCGATGCCGCTGGATGCGCCAGTGATGAAAACCAGTCGGGTCGGCTGATGGGTCAGCATTCAAGGGGCCTTCTTGGGGGTGAGCACGCCGCGCACCTGTCCCGTCAACTCAATCACCGACACGTTGTCGTCATAGGTCATGGCGTTCCCGCTGAAACGGTCTTTTCCCTGCGAAATCACCACTGGCAGATGGGTCATGACTTTCCCCATATCGGACTGCACGTGAAGGTACTCGCTGCGGTACTCGACCGGCTCGGGAGGTCTTGCAGTCTTTCCAGGGGCCTCTTGGCGCAGGACATGGACTTCCCCGAACAATTGGACATCATCGCCTGTGGCGTCCGAGATCGCCCGACGCGCTGTCGCCACCGTTGGCATGCCGTTCTCACCAATGGTGCGCATCCTGACCTGTTCGATTTCCAGCGTATCGGTATCCGGATAATGGCGAGCCTCCTTGCCAAACACTTCGCTTTTCAGTTTGCCGTGAACGTCGAAGGACTTGATCGAGAAATTGCGCAAGAAATAGTCTGCCTCGTGCCGGACCGGTTTGCCACCGGCTGCGTCGATCACTGCCGGCGTGCTTCGGATGAGCCAGAACGTGACCATGGCGAACAGGCCCATCAGCACGATGGGCAAGTAGATGCTCAGACGATCCCAGAACAGGTGAAGCGAGGGCCGTTTCATGCCGCAGGCCCGGTTGTGCGTTCCAGCAAAGACGCATAGTGGCCTCCTGCGACGAGCAGCAGGTCGCAAAACTCACGCGCGGCACCGGACCCGCCCGCGGCCATCGTGACATAGTCGGCCAGGGCCCTGGCCTGCGCATGGGCACCCACGGGCGCGCATGACACGGCACAGCTTTGCATGACCGGCAGATCGGGCCAGTCATCGCCCATCGCCGCCGCTTGCTCCCAGCTCAAACCCAGTTCGTCCAGAATGGACTGAGCGGCCGGCTTCTTGTTCTCGGTGCCATATCGCACGTGGCGCACGCCGAGCGCCTCCAGTCGCAGTCTGAGCGGGCGGGAGTCGCGTCCGGTAATGACGGCAGGCGTGATGCCAGCCATCGTTAGAAGTTTCAATCCGTGCCCGTCCAGCGTGTTGAAGCGCTTCAGCGATTCACCCTGCTCGGAAAAATACAGACCACCATCGGTCAGTACGCCGTCCACGTCGAAGAAAGCGACTCGAATGCCTTGCGCTGACAAAAGCAATTCCGGTTCGAACCTGAGAACAGGGGAGACAGGGCGCATGGTCAGATCACCTTGGCGCGCATGAGGTCGTTGCTGTTGACGGCGCCGCACAGCCGGCCTTTGGCGTCAATCACGAGCACGCTCGTGATGCGGTATTGCTCCATCAGGCTGGCAGCCTCTGCTGCGAGCGCATCTTCCCGAATGGTCAGTGGTCGCGGGTGCATGACTTCGCCCGCAGTGGTCGTGCGAAGGTCGGCACCTTTTTCCACCAGGCGGCGAAGGTCGCCGTCCGTGAAGATGCCCAGCACCTGTCCGTGATCGTCGACCACCGCCGACGCACCGAGGCCTTTGGCGCTCATTTCACGCATCAGCCCGGTAAACGGCGTCGACGGCCCGACGCTGGGAAGGTGTTCTCCACGGCGCATGACATCGCTGACGTGGGTGAGCAATCGCCTGCCCAGCGCGCCACCAGGGTGGGAGCGCGCAAAATCTTCGGCCTTGAACCCGCGGGCGTCGAGCAGGACCACGGCCAGCGCATCGCCCAGCGCCAATTGCGCCGTGGTGCTGGCAGTTGGGGCCAGGTTGAGGGGGCAGGCTTCGCGGTCGACACTGCTGTCGATCGTGACATCCGCATGTCGCGCCAGTGTCGACGCCGTGCCACCAGTAATCGCAATCAAGGGAACGCCCTGGCGCTTCAAGACCGGGAGAATGGCAGTCAGTTCTTCGCTTTCTCCGCTGTTCGAAATGGCCAGAACCAGGTCAACGGACTTGATCATGCCCAGATCACCGTGACTGGCCTCAGCGGGGTGAACGAACATGGCTGGGGTACCGGTGGAGGCCAAAGTGGCGGCGATCTTGCGGCCAATGTGGCCACTCTTGCCCATACCCATGACGACCACGCGTCCGCGCACCGCCAGCATCATGCGCACGGCCCGAGCAAAGCCGTCATCCAGGCGTGCAATGAGGCCCGACAGCGCCGCAGCCTCAATTTCCAGGGTCTCGCGGGCCAGTCGGAGGGCGTTGGCAGGATCGACAGTCATGGCGGGATTCTATCGGCGTGCGTCAACAGGCTTCGGTTCCTGAAGCGCCTAGCGATGGCGTCGGCCCGCCACTTGCTAGCATTGGGGCATGACCTCGCTGGAACTCACGCTGCTGTACCTGCTTGCTGCCGTGTTGGGTGTGGTGGCCTGCCGTTCGCTCAAGCTGCCGCCCATGCTGGGCTACCTCGTGGTGGGGGTGGTGATCGGCCCGCATGCGCTGGCGCTGGCCAGGAGTTCGGAGGACATCCGGCACCTTGGTGAGTTTGGCGTGGTGTTCTTGATGTTCGTCATTGGGCTGGAATTCAACCTTCCCAAATTGCGCGCCATGCGGCGGCATGTGTTCGGACTGGGACTGTTTCAGGTCGGCCTCACGATCCTGCTGGTCACGTCCGGGTCTGCGTTCCTGGCGGTGATGGCGCCCACTCTATGGACGATGGAGTGGCGGACAGCCCTGGCGCTCTCGGGTGCGATGGCGATGAGCAGCACGGCCATCGTCGTGAAGATGATGGCTGAGCGCCTGGAGCTTGAGTCCGAGCACGGCAAGCGAGTGATGGGGGTCTTGTTGTTCCAGGATCTGGCGGTGGTTCCGCTACTGGTCCTGATTCCGGCGCTCGGCTCGACGCCGGAAAAGCTGTTCGCCGAACTGGCGCTGGCAGGGATCAAAGCAGTCGTGCTGATCACCGTGCTGCTGGTTGGTGGTCAACGGGTGATGCGAGGGTGGCTCACACTGGTTGCCCGGCGCAAGAGTGAAGAACTGTTTGTGCTGAATTTGTTGCTGATCACGCTGGGACTTGCGTGGCTGACGGAGCAGGCTGGCCTGAGTCTGGCGTTGGGTGCGTTTGTCGCCGGCATGCTGATTTCGGAAACGGAATACAAGCAGCAGGTCGAAACCGATATCCGGCCCTTCCACGACGTGTTGTTGGGTCTTTTTTTCATCGCGATCGGCATGATGCTGGACTGGCGGCTGGTCCTGGCGCGTTGGCCCTTGGTGATGCTTCTCCTGGTGCTGCCGGTGTTGTTCAAGCTGGGCTTGGTCACAGTCTTGTCCCGGGCCCTTGGTGCGACAGCCGGCGTATCCCTGCGAACGGGCCTGTATCTGGCCCAGGCCGGTGAATTCGGCTTTGTTCTGCTGACCCTCAGTGCCAGGAATTCTTTGGTCCCACCAGAGTTGTTCAATCCGATCCTTGCGAGCATGGTGCTGTCCATGCTGGCGACGCCCCTCATCATCCTGTACAGCAATCGGATCGTGATGAAGCTGGTGTCCAGCGAGTGGCTGCAGCAGTCCCTGCAAATGACCACGATTGCCCGCAAGTCCATCAATGCCAACAAGCACGTGATCATTTGCGGCTACGGACGCTGCGGGCAAAATCTGGCACGTATGCTTGAGCAGGAGGGGATTCCTTATATGGCGCTGGATCTGGACCCAGATCGGGTGCGTCAGGCGGCGGCGGCGGGGGACTCGGTGGTGTTTGGTGATGCGGCGCGCCTGCAGGCTCTGATCGCTGCGGGCCTGGCGCGAGCCAGTGCGGTGGTTGTGACCTACCTTGATGTGGGGGGTGCGATGAAGGTGTTGTCCCATACCCGGGCCCATGCGCCGCAGGTTCCCGTGATTGTGCGTACCCAGGATGATCGCGACCTTGAAAAGCTTCAGGCCGGAGGCGCGGCTGAGGTGGTACCAGAGGCCATCGAAGGCTCCTTGATGCTCGCCAGCCATGCCCTTGCGCTGGTAGGCGTTCCCATGCGCAGGGTGATTCGCATCGTGCAAGACCAGCGCGACGCTCGCTACAACCTGTTAAGAGGCTATTTCCACGGCGCCGATGACAGCAGCGCCGATGAACATGAACTTGAACGCTTGTCCAGTCTGACAGTGCCTGTTGGGGCTTCGGCGGTTGGCAAGACCGTCGCACAACTGGCATTGCCCGCCTTGGGGGTTCGTCTGGTCAGCCTGAGGCGTGGTGGCATGAAGGCGGTGGAAGCCGATGCCCTGACCGTGCTGAGTGGTGGCGACACGCTGGTGCTTTCCGGCAAGGCGGAGGCATTGGCTCTGGCTGAGAACCACATCATGCGGGCTTAGTGCCGCTCCTTCGTGTTGGTCGCTGCCGGGATAGTGTCTGACACATGTTCTGCTGTGCCTTCCTCCGCTGCAACGCTTGTCGGCGGCTAGATTTCGAGGACCTGTCCTGCGCGCAGCCAGTGGATATCCGGTGACTTGTGGTGCCGAAGGGGCAGGTTCCTGTCGAACTGCTGAATTTCCGCCAGGATCAGCTCCGTTTCGGCCGGCTTGGTGTGGGTGATATAGATCGGATAGTGCTTGGTGGCGTCGATGTTTTCAAGTTCCGTTGCCAGTACCTGCGGTGACAAATGCAAACTTCGTTGCGCGAGCAGGCTCTCGCGATTGCTGAACGCGGTCTCGATGACAAGTATCTCCACGTCCAGCTGATTCAGGCGCGTCCAGAAGGCCGGGTTGCGTCCCGTGTCACCGGAAAACACCCAACAACCCTTCCCAGCAGACACCGAAAAGCCGGCTGCCGGGACGGTATGAACCGCAGGGAGCACCTCGACGCGCTTGTCGCCGGCCAACAAGGTTTGCCCGATGGCGATTTCCTGAAAGCGGATGAAGGGCGCCGACTCGGATGGAATCCGGCTGAAGTCAGGCCAGATGACATCGTTGAAGATATGGGCCTGAAGCGCTTGGATGGTACCTGGCAAGGCGTTGATTTGCAGTGGATGGTTCCGACCCGCACCCACAGCATCCACCATCAGCGGAAGCGCAGCGACATGGTCCAGGTGGGAGTGGGTCAGGAAGACCCGTTCAATCCGGCGCATCTCCTCCAGTGATAGGTCCCCAACACCGGTGCCGGCGTCGATCAAGGTGTCGTCGTCGATCAGGAACGACGTGGTCCGGCAATCTTTCGCGATCGCGCCGGAACAGCCTAACACCCGTATTCGCATGGATTTCCCCGGTTCATTTGGTCTCGATATCGGTGGTTCCATCCCAGCCGAGGTCGGGTGGCAACCGTTTGCGCGAGGCGACACGGTTGGCATACAGATGGTAAAGGACATTGTCGGAGTCGGTGCGAAGCAGGTCGGCCAGGGCGCGTTCGCTCTGCGGCCAGTCCTGGGCGCGATAGCTCCTGAGCAGGGCCTCCCAGGTGGCCAGGTCGGAGGAGGCGAGGGTGCCCTTCGTCCCGATCGGGGCCAGGGGCCGGTAGATGGTGACCGGTTGCTCCCGCCCTTTGACGCGCACCTTGTCCAGTTCTTGCCAGACGAAGGCCGCGGCGTGGTCGTGCGTGGCTTGACTGGCGATGATGTCGACGCCATAGGTCTTGGTCAGCCCCTCCAGGCGCGAACCCAAATTGACCGCGTCGCCAACGACGGTGTAGCTCCGGCGAACGTCCGACCCCATGTCCCCGACGCACATGTTCCCGGTATGCAAGCCGATGCCGATGGCGATGGCGGGCTCGCCCGACATCTGGCGTTCCTGGTTGATCACCTGAACCTCCTGCGCCATGGCCAATGCGGCTCGAACCGCCTGAGAGGCATGTTGGTCTGAATCCAATGGCGCACCCCAGAACGCCATGATGCAGTCGCCCATGTATTTGTCGACGGTCCCCCGTTCGGCACGGATGATACGGGTGAGGCGGCTGAAAATCATGTTCAAGAGCCCTTGCAACTCACTGGGAACCATCCGTTCGGACAAACGGGTGAACCCCCTCATGTCACAAAACATGACGGTCAACTCGCGCTCCGTCGCCTGCATCGTGTATCGGTCGGGATCCTTGAGCATCTCGTCCACCAGTTCTGGGGGCACGTAGGTGCCAAACAGAGTGGCAAGTTCGCGCTTGGAGCGGCTCTCTACCCAGTAGCCATAGCTCATGTTCAGAGCAACCACGGATACAGACATCGTGAAGGCGGATGCTATGGGCAGTACCAGTCCATGACGCAGGTACAGCCATGAATTGAGCAGCACCACGGCACCCATCACGATGCCGCTGAGAGCAAAAGCCTGTAAGGCAGTCAGGACTGGAAGACCCAGGGCGAGCGTGATGCCCGCCACGAGAAGAACGACGATTTCGAAGCCCATGGCGTAGTCGGGCTTAGCCAGCATCCGGCCATCCAGCAAGCCCGAAATCAGGTTGGCGTGGATTTCAACGCCCGGATAGGCTTCGCTGACCGGGGTGGCGCGCAGATCCAGCAGGCCAGGGGCAGTGGTTCCGATGAGCACGATCTTGCCTTCAAGCTGTCCGGCTGGCAGCCGCCCTGCAAGCACGTCCGAGGCCGAGTAGTATCGAAAAGACCCGCCCTTTGTGGCCCCTCGCCCCCTGAAGGGAACCAGCGCAGCCGCGCGATGGTCGACGGGAATCGCCAGGCTGCGGCCCGCTTGTTTCAAGACAATGTGTGCCGGGCCCGGGTCCGCATCCGATGAACCCGGTATCGATGAGCGTGGGAGTTCAACTTCGGGCATGCCGATCAGGTGCCGGAACATTCCCAGGGCGAGGGACTCGTAGAACTGACCTTGGTATTCAGCGATCAACGGTGTCGATCGCACCACGCCGTCCGCGTCAGCGATGGCATTGAAGAAGCCAGCCTGTGGCGCGGCCGCTGCGAGCGGGGCGATATTGGCGCCAAAACCATTCCATGTGGTTGCGCGGATGGGCTGCCTGCGCTGCGAATCAAGCGGGCCGACCGGTGCCGGCAGCACGCCGGAATTTCGCCCATCCCGGTCGCTTGTGAAGTAGTAACCCAGCACGACTGGGCGCCCCTGAAGGCTGCGCGAGAATTGCGCGTCGTGATCCAGGCTTTTCTCAAGCTGGCCGACCTGTTCTATAAAACCGGCGTCGCTTTGCAAGGCTCCCTGCGCCAACTTTCTCAGTTGGTTGAGGCCGGAGCTTTCATCCGCTTCGGCAAAAACGACATCAAATCCAACCAGTGATGCCTTTTGGCGGTCAAAGATTTCCCCATTGAGTTCCGCCATCCGGTTACGCGGCCAAGGCCATCGGCCAACCTCGGCGAGGCTCTTTTCATCGATGTCGACAATGACGATTCGCTCATCCAGTGTTCCAGGCATGGTGGCGCGCAAACGCGCGTCATAGACGAGGTTGTCGAGCCGCTGAAGCACGCCCAGTTCAACGATCCCGGTGGCATGCAAGAGCGCGAGCAGGATGGGCACCGCGCTGATGAACAGCCGCGGCCAATGGCGAACCAGAATGGACGCCCGCTCCCCAAGACGAGGAGCCGTTCGCATGGCTGCGATCCAGGTCCCTGGCGTCAGGCTTGCACGAACTGCATCTGGATGCCGGCCAATTCCAGCAAGTCCCCGTTCTTGAGGGTCACGGGATCGTTCTGAATCGGGGCTCCATTGACCGTGGGGCTTTCGGCGCCATCCACATGCGCCACCACGAATCCTGATGGGCGTCGGGTGATCGCGGCGACCGCCACGCCGGGTTTGCCGATCGTGGTCACGACCTTGACCAGGGCGACTTCGCGACCCGCTGCCGCGCCACTGAGCACGCGAATCGCGGCACTTCCCGTTGCCGCTTCAACGGGCGCTGGCATGGGTGGTACAGGCGCGGGCGTTGTACCGCCCGCGGCACCGGTCTTGATCACCATGGTCTTGTCGAATCCTGTCCCCGCCTGGTCTGACTGGAAACGAATCTTGTACTTGCCGATTTCGATGGTGTCGTTGTTCTGCAACGGCTGTTTCTTGACTGCTTTGCCGTTGATATAGGTGCCATTGGTGCTGTTGAGGTCTTCAAGGACAGCCTCGCCGTCCACCATCTGGATGACGGCATGTTCCCCACTGACCGCCAGATTGTCGATCACGATGTCGTTATACGGCCGCCGACCCAACGTGGTGCGGTCCTTGGTCAACTGCACTTCCTTGATGACAACACCGTCGATCGATACGATCACTTTCGGCATGGCCGACTCCTGTTCCTTGACTGATTCCGTCCCAAACCATTAACGACGCTATTTTCCCAGCAAACGATCGATCAGGCCGCGTTTTTTGGTACTTTGGCTCGCATTGACCAGCAAAACGGAAATATTATCCCGTCCGCCGGCAGCGTTGGCGATGGTGATCAGGTTCAAGGCCAGCGTTTCCAGGTCTTCGCTGCGCGAGAACTCGGTGGCGATGGTCGTGTCGCTCACCATGTCGGTCAGGCCATCCGAACACATCAGGTACACGTCGCCGGGCTCAACCCGAAACTCGTTGACCTCCAGTTCGACCGATGCTTCGACCCCGAGCGCACGGGTGACCAGATTGCGGTTGGGGGACACCGCCGCCTGCTCAGGGGTGATCAGGCCGGCATCCAACTGCTCCTGCAGCAGAGAATGGTCTCGGGTAATCGGAACCAACGTGTTGTAGCGCCACCGGTAACAACGCGAGTCGCCGATGTGGCCCAGAATCAGTCGGGAACCTATGAACGCACCCACGACCAGTGTGGTGCCCATTCCGGAGTAGTGGGCGTTCGATTCCGCCGAAGTGAAAATGGACGTATTGGCGTTCTCGACGCAGATCTCCATGGCGCGTTTGACATCTCTGGACAACGCTTGTTCGCCGGCCTGCGAGAGCCATTGACCGAGTTCGGTCGTGATGAAGGTGGTTGCCATGCCGCTGGCAACTTCGCCGGCGTTGTAACCGCCCATGCCGTCGGCCAGGACGACCAACCCGGTCGCCGGGTCCACGGACACGGAGTCTTCATTGTTTTCCCGCATGCGCCCGGTATCGGTCAGCGCTGCATAGTCGTAATTCATCGTGAAATCCGGGTTGAGGGCTCGCAGTCGTCGGCAGGTGGGGTCAGCGGCGACGAGGTGGCTGGATGGCGGTATTGTCGCGCCCCTTGCCTTCGTGCTGCTCCATCAAATGGGTTTCTTCAAACGTGAGCGTTGCCGAGGGCATGCCCGCCGCGGTCTCCAGCGGGGCCTCGGGGTCGGTCCCTGACAACGTGGCGACCAGGTCAGCCGCCATCGACTCGCCGTCCTGATACCGTGCGTCGGGCTGCTTTCGCAGGGAACGTGCAACCACGGTGGCGAGGCGAAGCGGCAGGTCGTGGCGCAACTGCCGGACATCAGGGGCCTCCTCGTTGGCAATCTTGTACATCAGTTCGGCCATCGATTCGCCCCGGAACGGCAACACGCCGGTCAGCAGCTGAAACAGCATCACGCCCAGTGAAAACAGGTCGGAACGGCCGTCAACCTTGTGGCCGGCGATTTGTTCCGGGGACATGTAGCTGGGCGTCCCGAGAACCAGGCCGGTTCGGGTCCGGCTCGAATCCGTGATCCGGGCGATCCCGAAGTCGGTGACTTTCACCGTGTCGGTGGTGGGCTCGTACATGATGTTGGCCGGTTTGATGTCGCGGTGGACCACATTTTGGACATGGGCGTAGGCGAGCGCACGCGCCACCCGTGCCACGATGGACACGACCTGCGGCACGGGCAGCAGTTGTCCTTCACGGCAATAGACCGTCAGATCCCGGCCCTTGAGATACTCCATGGCTATGTAGGCCAGGTCATGTTCTTCCCCGGCATCGAAGATTGTCACGATGTTCTGGTGCTGCAAGCGTCCGGCGGTTTCCGCTTCCCTGAAGAAGCGCGTGCGCGCGTCGGCCAGCGCCTCTCCCTCGAACTCCTCACTCAGCGCGAGCGTCTTGATGGCGACGATGCGTCCGATGGTCGGGTCGCGGCCTTGATAGACCACGCCCATGGCACCTTTGCCAAGCTCCTTGTCGATCCGGTAGCGCCCCAGCATCGGCTTTTCGACCGCGCCGTCCGCCAGCAGCAGGGTGCCTCCGGCGTGAGCTGGCCCGCCGCCCAGAATCACCGTCTGCGCCAAACTCCGGACCTTGTCCAGCTTTGCGTGCAGTCCTGGATGGGCTGGATTCAGACGGTGCATGTGCTCATAGACCGCCTGCGCCTTGTTGAACTGACGTTTGCGTTCGAAATCAAGGGCGAGATGGCTCAGGTTGTCCAACACGGCCGGGCTTGACGGTACCCTACGGAATCGGTCGAACGCCATGTCCAGCTGGCCTTGTCCCTGGAAGGCCAGCCCCATCATCCGGTTGGTTTCGGCTGACTCCTCGTCCGAGCGCTGTTTGCCCGCTTCGGTGATCAGGAATCGCTTGGTCGTGAGAGCCAGATGACCGATCAGCAGCAGGCTGGCGGGCAGCACCAGTTCCACCCAAAGGAAGGCTCTGGACAACAAGGCGAACTCCAGGGATATCCAGGTGGCAAAGAGCAAGCCGGTGGTCAGCGCACCGGCGCCGGCCTTCAGCCTGGGAAGGAGCATGACCAGGTAGGCGGCCGTCAACAAAACCGCGCCCATCGTGGCCCAAAGGGTCCAGGGTGGCTGCATGATGAAATGCTCGCCAAGCAGGCTGGACGTTGCATGGGCCAGGTATTCGACCGGGGTCAATGCCGGAGAAACCGGCGCTGGAAACGTGGCGCCCAGACCCGCTGCTGTGGCACCGATCAAGACAATCTTGCCGGCAAACCGATTCGGCGGCACTTTGCCGCTGAGCACATCGGCAAATGAATCAATCACAAAAGGCGGTTTGCCATCCCGGTCGCGGTAGAACTGAGCAAACATGAACGCTTCCGGGCTGACCTTCACCTTCAGCTTGCCGACCCGCAAGACGCTGGCCGCTGGATCCGGCTCGATGTCATCGCGGCCCAGATTCAGGCTGTGCGCGGCCAGTACCAGCGCCATGGAGGGAACCGCCGTGCCGTAGTAGTTGATCAGCAAGGGCTCCCGCCTCAGGTAACCATCCGCGTCAGGTGTCTGATTCAGGTGGCCGATGCCGGCGGCCTGTGTGCCGAGTGTCTCAAGGGGCTGTTGTCCGCTGAGCGCCGGCAGCGCAAATCCGGGGAGGTTGGCCACCGTGCTCTTCAGCGCGTAGGAGGGCAGCGGCTGGTCCGTTCGGCCGAGCGGCTCGCCCAGCCGGTAGACGGAAGGCAGAATCACGCGGCCGGAACGCGCGATGCTGGTGGCCAGCTTGCCGTCGGTGTCCAACGCGGCTTCTGCTTCGTCGATGACACCGAGCAGGGGATCCAGCCTTTGTTCCGGGGTTCGATCACTGCCCGGTGGCGGCTGCACCAGCGCCTTGATGCGACGCAAGTAAGCCAAGCCCCGATCGGTCTGCGGTTCGAAGAAGAAAGCCGTGTGCCCGATGGTCTTTGCTCCTGCGCCGGTCAATCGGTCGATCAGGTCCGCATGGACGTCCCGGGGCCAGGGCCAGCGTCCGATGGTGGCGATGCTGGCATCGTCGATGGCGACAATGGTGATCCGTTCCGAGGGCATGCGGGTGGTGCTGGTGCTCCCAAAATCGTAAAAGCGGCGCTCCAGGGTTCCGAAGAGGTCGGTGACCTGGTTCAGCAGCAGGACGGCAATGACCACGGCCAGACCGACGAATGCGTCGGAACGCCAGAACACAGTGTTTGCAGAGGATGATGTCGGCATGCCCAAAGCTGGTTGACGCGCTTGCTCCTGAGCCGCAGGAGCGGGATGCCGGGCCAGGCAAAAGTACCTGCGTCAGGTGGCCCGGAAAGCGCTCAAGTTACCAGACGGGACTTTCCATCGCAAGTTGCTCGTCGCCGGGCCTCGCGTCAACTGGCAATTGTTTCGGCTTCCCGCTGTCGTGGGCACCGAATACCGGATCCCGTTCACCGGGCAATGCAAGTTTGCCGACGCACTATTTGGTGCCCGACCGTGCGTTCAGGAACTTGCCAATACCGACCACGAGCACCGCGCCAGCCGCCGCAGCAGCATAGTGAATCCAGGGGTTGGCTGCCGCGAAACCTTTGAGCGCCACGTCACTGGCGATGGTCTCACCGCCCACCCAGCCGATCAGGGCGGCACCCAGGGTGATGATGATCGGGAAGCGGTCCATGAGTTTGATCATCAGCGTGCTGCCGAAGATGACCAGAGGAATGCTGATGGCCAAGCCGAGGATCAACAACGTAGTGCTGCCCTTTGCAGCAGCGGCCACGGCGATCACGTTGTCCAGGCTCATCACCAGATCCGCGATCAGGATGGTGCGCACGGCAGCCATCATGCTGCCATATTCCTTGCCTTCGTTCTCGCCGTCTTCTTCGTCGCCAAGCAGTTGAACACCGATCCAGAGCAGCAGCAGGCCGCCCACGATCTGAAGGTAGGAGAGTTCCAGCAACTTGGCCGCGACCACGGTCAGCACAATCCGAAGGACAACGGCCGCTCCCGACCCGAAGAGGATGGCCTTGCGCTGTTGTGCGGGTGGCAGTGACCGGGCCGCCAGCGCGATGACCACGGCATTGTCACCAGACAGGATGATGTTGATCCAGATGATCTTGATCAGGCCGATCCAGAAGTCGGTGCTTTGCAGTAGTTCCATCACGGTGCTCCGTTGTTATGAAGAATGCAAGAAGCGCCCGCAACAGACGTTGGGAGCGCTTCTTTGGTGCTCAGCCGGAGTGTAGCGGGGCCAGGGCGCCCCGTTGTCCGTAGTTTTGCTTAGCTCAGAGCTGGGCTTTGAGCAGCTTGCCCAGTTCGGAAGGGTTGCGGGTCACGATGAAGCCGCACTCTTCCATGATGGCCAGTTTGGCATCGGCCGTGTCGGCGCCGCCGGAGATCAGCGCACCGGCATGGCCCATGCGCTTGCCGGCGGGAGCCGTCACGCCCGCGATGAAGCCCACGATCGGCTTCTTCATGTTGGCCTTGCACCAGCGGGCGGCTTCGGCTTCATCGGGGCCACCGATTTCGCCGATCATGATGACGGCATCGGTGTCCGGATCGTCGTTGAAGGCCTTCATGACGTCGATGTGCTTCAGGCCATTGATCGGGTCGCCGCCGATGCCCACGGCGGTCGACTGGCCCAGGCCCACTTCGGTCAGCATGGCCACGGCTTCATACGTCAGCGTGCCCGAGCGGCTGACGACGCCGATGCGGCCCTTGCGGTGGATGTGCCCGGGCATGATGCCGATCTTGATCTCTTCCGGCGTGATGATGCCGGGGCAGTTCGGGCCCAGCAGCAGCGTCTTCTTGCCGCCGGCGGCTTCCTTGGCCT
>ERZ795062.813-NODE-813-length-24107-cov-71.742059_pt1 | contig 24107 bp, 23 predicted proteins | sample MGYA00375146_ERZ795062 | MGnify/ENA primary metagenome ERZ795062 (study PRJEB30191, sample SAMN05720281) | activated sludge metagenome | isolation source: Anaerobic digester | place: USA | collected 2015-07-16 ... | reverse complement strand
TCGAGAAGAGGAGGACGCCGCCTGATGGATCATACACAAGATTTGACAGTAACTCAGAGGTAACTGAAGAGGCTTTCTTTGAGAATGAGCAAATAGAAGAAATCCTGGCTCGTCTCCACTATGCCGCTTCTAAACAATGGTTTACCTTACTTACTGGTGACTGTGGAACTGGTAAATCCACTCTGGTTCGGAAATTATCTTCTACTCTTTCTGCCTCTGATTTCCAGGTCCTGTATCTCTCTGACTCCCAGCTTAAGCCCTATCATTTCTACCATGAACTGTTAGAGCAATTGGGAGTAACCGGCCGTTACTCCCGGGGGGATGCTAAAAGACTCCTCCATCGGGAGATGGAACTGTTGTGGGGAGTCCAGGGTTTAAAGCCAGTCATCATGGTAGATGAAGCTCATCTTTTAGAGCGGGAAATGTTAGAAGAGATTCGATTTCTGCTCAACTACAAAATGGATTCCCGGAATCCCCTGGCTCTCATTCTGGTGGGACAAACTGAGATCCGGGATAAACTCAGAAAACCAGTTTACACTGCTATAGCTCAGCGACTTGACTTGCACTGTCATCTGGCTCACTTTGATGAAGCTGGTACCAGGTCTTACCTCTTACACCATCTCCACTATGCTGAGTCTCCCTCTGATATCTTTTCAGATGAAGCGATAAAGGAGATTTTTCATTATTCAGCTGGTAGTGCCCGATTGATTAACAAAGCCTGTACCCATTGTTTGATGTATGGGGAACAACATCAGAAAAAGATCATTGATGACCATATAGTTAGGTATGTGATAGAAAAAGAACTCCTGTAAGTTGACTTTGAGGACTGAGGTATTCTCAAGGAAGAGTATCTCAGTCCTCTCTTATTCTTGGACACAGCATCTAGCAGTTAGAGGACATTTTATCCTGGTAATTGCCAGACAAAATAGCCTGGTAGAAACACTTGCCTTATTTTACCATTTTAATTTCTCATAGTTAAATCAGAGTTATAAGGGGTAAGCTCCCTATCACCCCCGGAAAACCAAGAAGCACAAAAGATAGGAAAAGAATTAAAACAATTACGCTGGAGAAAGGGCACGATAGCATCGTTATCTTGCTTTTTTTAATTTTTTCTGCCTTTTTCTAAACATTGTCAGGCTGCCAGGTGAGGCTACCGATTGACACATAATACGAAGAGAGCGAAGCGCTAAGTGTAGGAACATCGCAATAGGTTTTGCAGTTAACTTTAAGTTCGCCGGAGCAGTTAATAAGATAATTTAGTTGCTATTTCTTCTACACCTCCCCGTAAAGTATTCATCACCGTGCAGCCTCTTTCTCCTGCTTTTATGATTCTTTCTTTTTCTTCGTGAGTTAAATTACCAAGTAGTTCCACTTCCATTTCTATTTTTTGCACCCGGGAAGGAGAGGAACCTAATTCTCCGGTGATTCGGGTAACTACTCCCTCCAGAGGAAAATTTTTGGTCTGGGCATAAGCAAAGACTGTTCCAGCAAAACAACTTCCTAAAGCAGCCAGTAAACACTCCACCGGCCAGTATCCTGCTTCGCTTTCTGCTCCTCTACTTTTAAATAAAATCGTCTCTTTTCCTATGTGGGCTTCGATTTTCCCTCTTCGGGCTACAAGCTCTACTTGAGCCATTTTTCTACCTCCTTACTTGGTTTTGAGATTAATGTTTAGTATCATTATACAATGGAACTCTATTTTAAGGATTAAATACTCTTTTATAGTGAAAAATAAAAAGGGGGCAAAATCATGAACAAAAAGTGGTGGCTACTTCTCTTAGTGACTATCTCTCTTCTTCTCCTTTCTGGTTGTGCTCAGGTAGAATTAGCAGTTAAAGTGGCTGGCGATGCTACTATTCCCGCTGCTCGTATTGCGGTGATAGTAAATGACACCACAGTTTTGAGCCAACTAAAAAAAGTAGCTGTGGATGAATACAAAAAGTTATCTGAGGAGGAAAGAGAGTTTGTAAAAGTAATGACCAAAGAAGATGCCCCTCCCTATATAGTGGCCTGGGAGTGGAATTTCCCTGACCAGGAAAAAGCTCAGGAGTTTACTCAACAATTCCTAGGTAGCACCGCTCGTCTTTCTAAAGATGGAGACCTGGTAGTCTTAGAGGCTAGCCTGGAAGGAAAGGAGCTGGACAATCTCTTAGATCAGTGGGGAGGATCAGCCGTAAAGCCTTTTTTGAATTCCATCACTCTTTTTATTAAAGCTTATATGCCAGGAGAGATACTGAGCTATTTAGAAGGAGAGGTAGATGATAAAGTCTGGCAGCAGGAGCTAAACCTGGGAGAGGTATATAAAAATAAACCCACGATAGACATCGAAGTGATTTCCCGGGATAAATAAAGAGAAGAATAAAAAACACCGGGAGGGGGATGGAAGAAAGCATCCCCCTCCCGGTGTTTGTAGGAAGTTAAAACTCTGCTATTGAAACTCTTCTTTGATTTTTTGTTCCAGTTCCCATGGTATCAGGTAGATATCCTGATAGCGATACTCGGTTTTTTCTCCATTTCTTACTGTAGTTTCTACGGTTAAGAGTCCTTCTTTTTCTCCCTTTCTCTCTAAAGAGACAACCCGGGTTTCCCAGGTTTTTTGCAGGGAATTTTCTTTTTCCCCCCATATTTCACATATTAAGCTTCCTTCCTGGAGATAGACAAAAATAACCACTTTCTGTGCAGGATAGAAAAATCGAAGGTCTTTACTCCCATAGCTTACTGCCGCGTCTCTTCCTGGAGGAACATAAGAAGTGGTTTCTGAATATCCGGAATGGGGATGACGTTCTAAAATTTGAGCTTCAGTGCTTAATAGAGCATTATATAAAGTAGAAGATACCTGGCATACTCCTCCCCCATAACCGGGAGATAGCCTTCCATTAACCATTATACTGGTTTCGAGATAACCATCCTCTTTTTCTGCTCTGCCTACTATGTTATTAAAGGAGAAAATTTCTCCTTTTTCTAATATGTAACCGTTGATGGAAGAAGAAGCCTTTTGAATATTATAAACTGTGGGTTCATCTTTACCTTCAAGAGAAGTTTGATAACGGGCTAATAGATGAGGGGTTCCCAGTTTTTCAAGAATAAGGGAGGTGTCAATTTTCGGCTGCAGGAGTTGAAAGGTAGTGAGAGTTATTTCTTCTTTTCCCCGGGAGAGAGCTTCTCGGAGCTCTAATATTGCTCCTTCCTCATCAAGCTTTTTCCCTTCCCGGGAGGGAATTACCCTTTTTTCCTCTAAGCGAGCATCTTCCGGGGGAGAATAAGTTTTTTGAGCTAAGTCATCCAGAAGGCTTTTGACTTTTTCTTCATCCCAGGAAAATAAAAGGGGAACTGTTTCTCCCTTTCCTTTGAGGATAAACCTCTTCATTTCCTCAATATTCCAGGAAATTCCCAGTTCTTTTTTATCGAGGGAAATGGTTAAACCATTCACTTTAAGAGAGAGAGGAGATTCCAGCCACCTCTCTTCCATTATCTCTAAAAAAGAGGATAGCTCACTTTTTTTAAGGTCACCTAAGTCAACACCTAATAAATTGCCTTCAATTGGCTGAGAACAAGAAGAAAGAAACAGAGATAAAAGCACTATCTCTGTAATTAATAAGATTAGGTGCCATCTACGGAGCATGGTTATTTTCTAATGCTTTTCTTTAGAATTCACGGGACAGGAATTTCTTCTCTGTTTTCTTCTTTACCAGTTGCTTCCGGAGAGCTCTGAGGGGCGGTGTCGGGCTCTGGAGATGAGCTTTCTACGGCTATCTGCAAAGACTCGGCTATGGTAATTTTACTTTTCTCCCGCAACTCAGCCACTAAATGGTTAACTTTGACTCTTTTTTGCTCTTCTTTTAAAAGTTTTTCTATGTTTTCTCTTACCTCTTCATAGTTTTTTTCTTCCTGGGGCTTAAATTCTATTATCTGATAGATACAATAGCGCTCTCCCACCTTAATTACAGGAGTAATAGCCAGAGGTTCGTCCTTGAGAGGAGCAAGAACTTCTTTTACCTCGGGAGACAAGGTGGTTTCACTTACCCAACCTAAGTCTCCCCCCTGAGAAGCATAGGAATCTTGAGAATTATCTTTAGCCAGCTGGGCAAAATCTTCTCCTACGTACAAACGTTTTAAGACTGCCTCGGCCTCTTCTTGGGAAAAAAAGGTCATCTGCCGCAGGTGATATTGAGGAGGAGTGGTGAAAAGGGATTTATTTTCTTCATAGTATTTTTGTATCTCTTCTTCTGGTATGGTGATTTCTTCTGCCAGGCTGTCTTCCAGTTTTTGAATCATCAATTCTCTTTTTATGGCTTCCCGCAGAGCAGCGAGATTGAATCCCTGGTATCCTAAATATCTTCGAAAATCTTCTTCAGAGGGGAATTGGGCCTTGATAAGTTCTATTTGTTCTTCTATTTCAGAAGAGGAAACCTTAATTCTTCTCGATTTGGCTTCCTGGTAGAGAAGCTCGTTTTGAATCAGGTTTTCCAGTATTAAACGGCGCAAGAAAGTTATAGAATTTTCGTCCATCTGGTTGAGAGTTTTAGAATCGTACTGAGAAATTAGATTACGAAAGGCTTGGTCCAGTTCATAAAAAGTGATAGCTGTACCATTGACTGTAGCTGCTACTGCCTGGTTGCCTCCCCCTGAGCGGCGAGAACCGTAACCGTAATAAATAGTTACAGCAAAAGCTATTACCACAATTATGAGTATTACATCTAAATGCTTGCGCAAACTTCTCAACATTCAGTCCACCTCTGTGACTTCTAAGTTTTTAATGTCTTTAGAATACTACTCCATTAGTTCATTTTCTGTCAACTGCTTCAGGGCTTTTGTGTAGTTATTCTGTGATAGCGTCCCCTTAAATTCTCAGGAAAATGTCTCTTTAGTAGCAGAATGAAAGGCTACTGAGGAAGGAAAAGCGTCTTCCTCAGTATAAGGGGGAATGCTTCCCCCTTATGAACTCCTCTTCTTTTCCCCTCTCCCTTGATTCTTTTTTCCTTCCCTCTCCCTTCCGGGGAGAGGGTTAGGGTTAGGGTTAGGGTGAGGGTGTCTTTTTCTCAAACCTGTCACCCCTGAATGGTTTTGTCAGGGGTCCGGATAATAAAAATCCTCTCTATAACCCCTGAAAAAAGAGGAACTTCCTCCAGGGGGAGAAAAACTTGGGATTGCCATATAAGCAAAAATACGAACTTGTAACGACCACTTCGGGAGAGACGGGTAAATGAGGTTCGCGATTAACCCTGCCACGCGAGAGAATGCGCGAGAATTGCGACGATGACATTCAGAGAGGAGTTTAAAATGATTTTTTATGGTTTACAGAGTTAGCTAATATAATGATGTTTGAAATCAAGATTGAGTATTATGATGATTTCCAGGCTCTTAATTTGAAGGTATCTGCGAAGATGCAGTTAAAGTCAGAAAATATAAAATAACCGGGGCAAAAATGTTACCTTCACTATAAAATCCCCCCTGGCTTTGATAATTGCTGCTGATTTTGCTCATTCTGCTCATTCTGATGTCTCAAGCCCGTATAAATACAGGATTAATATTTTATTCTCTTAAAAGTGTAGTGGCAAAATAGCATATTCTAATTTAAAGAATATAGATTTGATGCAGGTTTCAACTAATTGAGGTGTCAAAGTCGGGGTTTGTCTTCCAGGGGCAACTCTTTTTTAATCTCTGAAAGAAAATTAGATATAATCAGGATGCTCCTCATAAAAGAGGAGACTAACTTGCAGCTCATGATACAGGCCAAGCAGTGGGAACAGTATATGTTCCCACCCATGCTATCGGTCTTATTGTTTAAAGTATACCGTTTTTGTAATTATTCTGTAATAATACTGGTATGGGAAAGAGGCCCCAGAGAGGATTGCAAAAATTAATTATCATCAACGAAGTTGTCGATATAACAATTGCTGTTAGTGAAACAGCACAAATTTTAGGTCCGAGTCCATGTTAGTTTTTTTACCTGCGTTATAGCTAACATATCCAGAAAGGAATATGTATGCGAACTTAATTCATTATATGATCATCAAAATGAGGATATACGACCATTCAGAATAGCCGAAGAGAGTCGGCATACATATGAGGTGATAAAAAATGGGATTATTGATAGATAAAGGAAGAGGAAAAGAAGTAGCGGAACTACTTTACAATTTGTTCTCAACAACTGGCATTCAAGGTCGAAATGAAATGCCGGAAGATATAATGCCGAAAGGTGTAATTAGGGGATCGCTTGAGCACATCATGTTCATAACTCTGACAGTTTCTATAGACTATCAAAGAGACGCACCAGCATTATGGAGTGCTTCGAGAAAAACTTTTGAGGATCCAGATATAAGGTATTTATTCAATCCTGAGGATTTACATAAAACTTCTCCCGAAAAAATTGTCGAAGATATGCAAATATATAAGCTATCACAAAAGCCACGAAAAGATGCCTTTATCTGGAGAACCGTGGGCATAACATTTTATAAAAAATGGGGCAGTGACCCCCGAAACTTTCTTCAAAGTTGTAACTGGGATGCGCCAACAATCTTAAAACGACTAAAAGAGGATGTTCATTTGTACAATAGTCAGTGGAAGCCTGATTATCCATATCTTCGTGGGGATAAGATCGGTCCTCTGTGGTTAAGGATGCTCAGGGATAATATTGGTATTACAGAATTAAAGGGCTTAAATAGAGTTCCTATCCCTGTAGATATTCATGTAGCCAGGGCTACTTTAACGACAGGAGTTGTAAGAGGAAAATTTAAGGGCAATTTGAATGAGTTATTTGAGCATATAAGAAGAGCATGGTTTGAAAGTGTAGAAGATTTAAATATTAAGAATAAACCTATGATTGCTTTAGATGTGGATGAGCCTCTCTGGCATTTGTCAAAATATGGATGTTCAAAGAGAGATAAAATAACGGGTGCCTGTCCAGTTTTTCATGAATGTGAAGCGCATGAATTTTGTGTGAGAGGTATGATCAAAATCGATAATAATAAAGTAGAAATAAATACATGAGGGTGTTATGCATCGTTCCTTGTGGGAACAAAAAGATATGGGATAAAAAGCCAGATGCCGGTCCACAAAAAGCGAGAGATGTGTATACAGGTCCTTTTGCTAGTAAGTGCAGAAAATATGCTGAGCAGTTTTATCCCTCCTCCTGGCTGATATTATCTGCTAAATATGGGTTTTTGTTTCCTGATGATATCGTTCCTGGTCCTTATAATATCAGTTTTAATGATAAGAATACCAGGCCTGTAACTACTGAGGAGTTAAGGTCTCAAGCAGAAAGAAAAGGATTATATGACTGTAAAAAAATAGTGGTTTTAGGCGGAAAGAACTACACACAAATCGTCAAAGAGATTTTCCAAAATAAAGAAATTCACGATCCTTTATCCGATTGTAAGGGAATTGGTTATATGATGGAAAAACTTAACAATGCAATAAAAAGAGGAATCCCACTGTGATAAAAACCTCGTCCAATAGTGGATAAAAGGTTTTTCACTTTTTCAGATCATCTTTGACAAGAATGCTATTGGATTATTGCAATAACTCATGTTGAGCTATATTCCAGATAAAGAGCCTGCTAAGAGTCCTCTCATAAAGTAGCGACCCAGGAAAATGTACAATAAAAGAGGAGGAATGGCAGTTATGAGAGCTCCTGCCATCTGGATGTTCCACTCTACAAAATATGAACCAGCGAGGTTATTGAGAGCAACGGTGATAGGCTGGATACTTGGCTTTTGTGCCACTACCAGCCCAAAGAGGAAGTCATTCCATATAGAGGTAAATTGCCAGATCATAACCACAGCAAAGCCAGGCATAGATATCGGTAACATTATATCTTTATAAATTCTTAAGAAACCGCCTCCATCAATTTTTGCTGCTTCTAATAGTTCAGTAGGAACTGTGGAGTAATAGTTCCTGAATATTAATGTAGTTATAGGTATTCCATAGACACAGTGAATAAAAATCAGACCTGGGATAGAGCCATACAACCCTATTTTCTGTAAAACTACTACCATAGGAATTAAAACGCTCTGATAAGGAATAAACATACCAAATATAATGAGGGCTAACACGGTGTTAGAAAATTTAAATTTCCACTTGGAGAAGACATAACCATTCATAGAACCTAAAAGGGAAGATATCAACGTGGCAGGAATAACCAGATATATACTGTTCATAAAATTCTTAGATAGACCGGTTATCCCTTTTGATGCATCGCCCCTCCAGGCAATTTTAAAACTGTCCAGGCTTATGCTTTGAGGAAGTTTCCACATATCTTTCAGACTCACTTCAGCAAAACTTTTAAAGCTGGTTGCTAAAAGCACATATACAGGTAAAAGATAAAATATGGCGAATAATATCAAAACCAGGTATAAAATAATTCTACTTGATTTACGGCTCGTGCGTATTTTAGCTTCCCTCCCTTAAACCATGCCTCAGATAGGGTATTATAAGGATAGCTACAAAAATTAGTAGAATAGTGGCGATAGCTGCACCTTGAGCGAAGAAATTACCTCTAAACGTAGTATCGTACATAAATAGAGCCGGGACATCGCAGGAAAACCCAACCCCCGCTCCTGTCATGGCTACTACTAAATCAAATATCTTTAGAGAGATATGGGTGAGAATAATAACTGCTCCTAAAGTAATAGGTTGTAACAACGGTAAAATAATGTATCTATATACCTGCCAGTTACTGGCTCCGTCTACCTGGGCTGCTTCAGATAATTCCTGAGGTATACCTCTGATACCTGCGAGGTACATAGCCATGACATACCCTGACATCTGCCATACCGCAGGAATTACCACCGCTTTTATTCCCACGTTAGGGTCGGTATACCATCCACTTTTTAAAAATCCCAGACCTATTTTATCTAGTAGCATATTGATGCCTAAAGAACCAGTGGTAGCAGTGCCAGGGTTTAGCATCCATCTCCATACCACTCCGGTCACAATAAAAGATATAGCCATAGGAAACAGATAAATGCTTCTGAAAACGTTTTCAAATCGAACTTTTCTGTCCAGCAAGATAGCCAGAAGAAGACCAATAGCGATAGATACTACAAGGAATAAGACAGTAAAGACCAGAATATTTTTAAGGCCTATCTGAAAACGAAGGTTGTGAAAGAGGTCGATATAGTTTTTGAATCCCACAAAGGTGAAATCGGGAACCACATCTTTCCATTTAGTTAAAGATATCCATCCTGTCCAACCAATAAACCCATAGACAAAAACGGCAATAAGGATAACAGAGGGCAAAATGAACAAGAAAGTTAGAATCTTTTCTCCTCTTGTTTTTTTCATGAACCTTTTTCCTTTAAAGGTAAAAAAGAAGAGGGGGGAAGCTTCTTCCCCCCTCTCTCAAAAGCTCTCTTACTGAGCTACTCCTGCTCTTTCTGCCACCTGTACCAGAGCCTTCTGGGTTACTTCTATATCAGGACGGGCTACAAAAAGAGAGATAACATCTTTGAACTCAGTGACCCATCCTTCCGCGGCTGCTGCACCATGCATTACACTGGGAACTATAACATCTTTTTCCCAGTCCTCCATAACCGACTTCTGGTAATCACCAAAAAGATCTCTGTCTACATCGGTTCGGGCAGGAATAGATCCTTTCTTGAGGTTAAAAGCTTCCTGTCCTTCTTTAGAGCCTAAGACTTTCAGGAAGTTTATAACATTGTCTCTGTTCTTGCATCCCTTGGGAAGGCCAAAACTATCAGATAGAGCATCGAATATCCCGGCAGTTTCAGGAACCGGTACCCATCCAAAATCGGTATATTCTTTGGAGAAGAAATACCCTGCTACCCAATCTCCCATTATGCCCATTGCGCCTTTCCCGTCTATGATATACTCATAGGCTTCGTCCCAGGTAAAGGCAGCATGGTCAGGATTAACATAAGTAACCATTTTCTTAAATGTCTCTAAAGCTTCGGTAACTCCTGGATCTGACCATTTGGTCTCGCCAGTCCACAAACCGCTGTAGCCTTCTGCTCCCAGTTTAGCAATCAGAACTGTTTCAAATACATGAGCGGCTTCCCATCCATCTTTTGTGCCCATAGTAAGAGGAATAATCCCCTGTTCCTGTAACTTATCTGCTATTTCGAAGAATTCGTCAAAAGTCTGAGGTGGATTTAGCCCGTTATCGGCAAAAATCTGTTTGTTATACCAGAGAACATTAGCTCGGTGGATATTTACCGGTACGGACCAGTAATCACCTTCATAAGAAACAATGTCTAATATGCCCTGGGGCATAACATCTACCCATCCTTCAGACTGGAAAAGATCGGTTAAAGGCTCCATAAACCCGGTTTTAACCCAAGTATCGATTAGCTCTTTTCCAGCATGCACCTGGAAAGTATCAGGTGGATCCCCGCCTAACATCCTGGTTTTCAATACTGCTTTAGCATGAGCTCCTGCTCCACCAGCTACGGTAGCATTGATGATTTCTATATCGGGATAGAGTCTGTTATAGATATCGAATAGCGCCTGCAGTCCTTCAGCTTCCCCGCCTGCTGTCCACCAAGAAAAGATTTCTATGGTGCCTTTTTCCTGGGAGAAAGCAAGGGTTCCTAAAGCGAGAACTAACAACACAGAAAGCAACAAAGATAAACCTTTAGAACGCTTCATGTTTGTACCCTCCTTAATATTGTCGTTCCAGGTAAAATTATATCATTTCCATATACCAGGTCAAGCTTTTCGGGCTCTATGTCAAATTGTGTGGAAACATTCCCTCTGTGTATGAATCCCGGTAATATCTTTCTCCAGTAAACTTCTAAACTCCTCAATCCCCAATATTTCTCTTTAACATCTTAATCTTAGTATTACAATCCTCCATATAACCATTGATAGTTCCATTATTGAAATGATTTAAAATCAGGTTTTCTCCGTCTTCGGAGCATTCTCCCTCGTTTAACTAATTCAGCATCGAAAACTATCTGGAGATTAAAGATGATGTTATCTAAAATCCTAAGTAAGGGCTTCTTCTCTACTCATAGTTCTTTAATCTTCCCTTTTATCCGGTAGAAACTCTTATAAATTAAAAGGTCATTTACCTTCATCTATCCCTGAGTGTATCTCGTCTTCATCCAGGATAGAGCTCGAGCATTTTCTCATCAATTAATTTCTCCAGCATACGCCTCGGGGCACTATAACTTATTCCTGAATCTCTTTGCCCCTGGAGCGGCACTTCTATCTTCAAGCTGCCACAGAGTTTCTCTTGCCATGTTTATAGAGCTTTACCGATCCGGAGGGCGGGCATATTTCTTTTTTCTTTTCAATTGAAGCTTTATAGAGCTGTTGTTCTTGACAACTCCTCAGGATTTAATTAAAATGCCAGTGGTTTAAGATTTTTCTTAAAAAGGTGGAGGAAGTTAGGATGTCGACCAAGACTTATGTTCCAGATGCGGAAAAAATAGAAAAGAAATGGTACGTAGTAGATGCTGAGGGTCAAGTTCTGGGAAGATTGGCTTCTCAGGTTGCCCAGATTTTGATGGGCAAACACAAAAGCATTTATACTCCCTTTATGGATGTGGGAGATTTCGTAATAGTGGTTAATGCTGAAAAAGTAAAAGTGACCGGCAAAAAAAAGGACCAGAAGCTATATCGCTGGCATACTGGTTATCCTGGGGGATTTAAATCGGAAACTCTGGGATCTCTTCTGAATCGTCGGCCAGAAGAAGTTATTCGTCGAGCAGTGTGGGGCATGATTCCTCACAATCGTCTGGGAAGGAAAATGATTCGCAAGCTTAAAATTTATTCTGGTCCTTCTCATCCTCACCAGGCTCAGAATCCTATTCCATTGAAAGATAAGGAGTGAATAAAGTGGCAGTAAACCCAAAATATTATGCTACTGGTAGAAGAAAAACCGCGGTGGCTAAGGTATGGCTTACCCTGGGGAGCGGGAAAATAGTGGTGAACGGCCGCGATTTTCGAGATTATTTTCCTTTGCCAGTTTGGCAAATATTATTGCAAAGACCTCTGGCTTTAACCGGGAGTGAAGCTCGGTTTGATGTGGAAGCTAAGGTTTCAGGAGGAGGATTGAGTGGTCAAGCAGGGGCTCTGGCTCACGGGATCGCCCGTTCTTTAGCCCTGGTGGATGAAAATTTACGACCAACCTTGAAGAAAGCCGGGTTACTAACCCGTGATCCTCGAATGAAAGAGCGCAAGAAATACGGGCAGAGAGGGGCTCGAGCTCGCTTCCAGTTCTCCAAGCGGTAAAGTTTTCTTTTTGCCCCCGATAGGGGGCTTTTCCCCATTTTCTTGCTCTTACCGACTCATTGCCTTTTAGAACATGGGGGAAGAAAGGATTGTTCAAAGTGGCCGTCAGCACTTATCCCCTTTTGGAAATTGACCTGAGTGTAATAGAGAAGAACGTAGAAGTCCTTCTCAAAAAGTGTGATAGCTGGCACCTGCATCCGGTAGTGGTAACCAAAGGTTTTCTGGCTGATGCCCCCCTTGTTTATCTTTTTTATCGCTCAGGGATAAGGAGTTTTGCCGATTCTAATCTGGAGAATTTACTTCACACCAAGAAGTTATTGCCCTCCGGGGTGCGACTTTCCCTCATTCGCCTTCCTATGAAAGAAGAAGTAGAAGAAATTGTAGCACAGGAGATAATACCTTTTGTTTCTCACTGGGAAATGGTGGAAGCACTCAACTGTGAGGCGGAAAAGAGGGGAAAGGTTTTACCTCTCTTTTTAGCCTTAGAAAGTGGCGATGCTCGGGAGGGCTTTCTTCCTGAGGAGATAGAAGAAATGGGGGATAAAATTGATGATTTCCCCCATATTAAGGTAGAAGGGATTTGTTCTACTTTAGCCTGTCTCAGTGGAGTTTTGCCTGATGAGGAGATATTAGAGAGACTTGTAGCTTTTAAGAAGGGGTGGGAAGAGAAATGGGGAAGAAAAATTATTCTCTCTGTGGGAGGGACTACTTTTCTCTCTCTGTGGGAGAAAGAGAAGGAAATAAAAGGAGTAGATGAAATTCGCCTGGGAGAAGCTCTGCTTTTCGGGAACGATATTAGCCGGGGAAGGAATATAGAGTGGTTAGAAAGTGGAGCTTTTACTCTTAAAGCAGAGATAGTGGAGATAAAAAGTAAAGAACCTGATAAAGGGAAAGAAACGGGCTTTGATGCTTTTGGAGAATCTGGTTTTTCATCAAAAGCGGGAAAAAGAAAAAGAATGATTCTGGCTCTGGGAAAACAGGATAGTGACGAACATCAATTATATTTTGCCGATGAAAATGCTAAAATAGTAGGAGCCACCAGCAATTACCTGGTTATAGATATAGAGGAAAGCAATAGAGTTTATCAATTAGGAGAAGTGGTGCAATTCCAGGCGGGTTATGGGGCAGTGTTACGTGCCTTTCTCTCTCCCTATGTGAGGAAAGTGTACCACTGGTAGGAGGAAAGCTATGGATAGAAAAAGATTTCGAGGTAGAGACTTTTTAGATCTGGTTGATTATTCCCGGGAGGAAATTCACTACCTTTTAGACACTGCTTGTGAGCTGAAAAGGTTGGATATGATGGGGATAAGGGATGAAAAACCCCTGAAGGGTAAAATAGTGGCCCTTCTTTTTGAAAAGCCCTCCCTGCGAACCCGGGTTTCTTTCGAAGTGGCAGTGCGACACCTGGGGGGAGAAAGTTTTTACCTTGGATCTCAAGAAGTGGGATTGGGACAGCGAGAGGCAGTGAAAGATGTAGCCCAGGTTTTAGACCGGATGGTGGATGGTCTCGTGATTCGTACTTTTGCCCATGAAAACCTTCTGGAAATCGCCCGCTTTGCTTCTATTCCAGTGATTAACGGTCTTTCCGATCTTTATCATCCCTGCCAGGTGTTAGGTGACCTTTTGACTATTCAGGAGAAGAAAGGAAAACTCCGGGGATTAAAAATCTGTTTTTTAGGAGATGGCAACAATGTCTGTCACTCCTGGATAAATGCTGCTTCTATTCTGGGGCTGGAGCTCGTAGTAAGCACTCCAGAGCGCTATCGAATTTCTTCTCAAATTTGGGAGGAAGCACAGGAGAGAGGAAAGAAGAATGGTGCTCGAATAATTTATGAAGTTGACCCCCAAAAAGCAATAGAAGGAGCGGAAGTGGTTTATACTGATGTATGGGCTAGTATGGGTAAGGAGGCAGAAAAAGAGGAGAGGAAAGTTTTTTTACAACCCTATCAGGTGAATAGTCATCTTCTATCTAAAGCTTCCCCTGACTTCATAGTTATGCATTGTATGCCTGCTAAACGAGGAGAAGAAATTACCGACGAAGTTATGGATGGGCCACATTCAGTAGTAGTGGACGAAGCGGAAAATCGTCTTCATGCTCAGAAAGCTCTTTTGACTCTAATTTTGAGTTAGGAGGAGGCCTGGTTGTTTCCAGCTTGGCTGTGGCGTTTTATACCGGAAGTCATAATACTATATTATCTTTTTTATCGTTTGGGTAGCCTGGTGCGAGGGACTTCCCTCTTTTTATCTTTCAAATGGCTGCCCCTTTTTTTTCTTCTGGCTGGTACTTCTAATTTTTTAGGATTTCTAGAACTCAAATTTTTCTGGGAACTGTTGATTTTTACTTACCTGGCAGGGAGCTTGATAGTTTTTCAGCCCGAGCTCCGGCGGGTTTTCTTCAACCGGATTCATCATCGGGGAGAGTCAGTTAGAGATTACTTTTTTCAGGATGAGGAGAACAGAAGTGAATTCATCAATAATATTGCTTTAGCCTGTCAGACTCTCTCCCGCAAAAAAATAGGAGCCTTGATAGTTCTGGAACGTAATGATAATTTGCGAGATTTTATCCAGACCGGTGTGGCTATCGATGCTTTCTTTTCTCCGGAGCTCTTGTTCTCTTTGTTTTTACCCGAGTCTCCTCTTCACGACGGTGCTGCTATCTTAAGGGAAAATCGAATTGTAGCAGCGGGGTGCATTCTCCCTTTAGCGGAAAGTACCGAAGTTAAAAAATTGGTGGGAACTCGCCACCGAGCAGGAATCGGGATAACCGAACAAACTGATGCTCTGGCTTTAGTAGTTTCGGAGGAAACTGGTAAAATATCTTTAGCTGTACATGGTAAAATGGCCTGGGACATTGAGATAGGGGCATTGAAAAAGATGCTAAAAATTTTGTATAAAAAGGTGTGAAAAGTGGCCAGGATAGAAAGACTTAAGAAGAAGTGGCAAGATTTTAAGCGAAAGCGAAAAAGAGATAGAGAAATCAGAATTTGGGCCTGGTTATTAGCTTTGAGTTTCTGTTTTTTTCTGTGGAGCGAAATACTGTAGTACCGAAATAAAAAGACGAAGGCTTTAAAGAAAGGAGGATTATTTCTTGAATAACTTTGCCAGCAAAAATATAAGAAACGTAGGTCTTTTTTCTCATGCCGGGTCGGGCAAAACTACACTGAGCGAGGCTTTGCTTTTCAATGCTGGACTGTTGTCCCGTCGAGGTAGAGTGGAGGAAGGTAATACCGTCTCCGATTGGCAACCGGAAGAGATAAAAAGAGGCATATCTATTGACCTTTCTATCCTTCCCTGGGAATGGAAGGGATGTAAAGTTAATTTAATTGATACTCCAGGATATGCTGATTTTGTGGGCAATGTTTTAGGAGCAATAAGAGCAGTGGATAGTGCAGTGGTGTTATTGTGTGCGACCTCAGGAGTGGAGGTGGGGACAGAAAAAGTTTGGGAATATATTTCTCGGGAAAACCTGCCGGTCATTTTTTTTATTAACCGGATGGATAGAGAAGGAGCCAATTTTGATGAGGCAGTAGAGGAGTTGCAGGAGAAAATAAACCCCAGAGCCACTCCTCTTTTTATCCCGGTGGGCAAAGAGAGTGACTTTAGAGGAGTGATAGATTTACTTCATTTTCGAGCTCTTTACTTCGGGAAAGAGGGAAAGGTAGAAGAGGGTGAAATACCGGAGGAGATGAAAGAAGCAGCCCAAAATGCTCGAGAAAACTTAGTGGAAAACATAGCTGAAACCAACGATGAGCTTCTGGATCTGTATCTTGAGGGGCAAGAAATCTCTCCTTCTCAGCTGGAAGAAGCTCTGCGGGTTGCCATCCGGGAACGTCATATATTCCCCATTCTATGTGGTTCAGGAGGGGAGAATAAAGGGGTGGACGTCTTAGCTGACTTTTTAGTAGATTTTGCTCCTTCACCCTTGGAGCGCCCTCCAGTGCGGGGAGTTAATCCTCTTACCGAAGAAGAGGAAGAGAGAAAATGCGATGAAAATGAACCATTTTCTGCACTGGTATTCAAAATCATTAGTGACCCTTATGTGGGAAAGCTGGCTCTTTTCCGGGTTTTTTCTGGAAAAATTTCTTCCGACTCTCGTCTTTACAATGCCTCACGAGGAGTGGAGGAAAAAATAGGGCAACTCCTCTTTTTGCGGGGAAAGAATCAGGAATCAGCAAAAGAGATAAAAGCAGGAGATATAGGAGTGGTGGCAAAAATTGATGAGGTTTACATTGGAGACACTCTGGCCAATCGGGAACACCCCATTGTTTTTCCCTCTATTTCCTATCCCGAACCTACTTACATGGCAGCTATCAGGCCGTTGGGTAAAGGAGACGAAGAAAAAATCAGTCAGGCTCTGTCCCGGCTCATGGAAGAAGATCCTACTTTCCGGTTGTATAGAGACCCGGATACCAAGGAAGACATCGTTTATGGAATGGGAGATATCCACCTGGACGTTTTAACGGAAAAGATGAAGAGAAAATTTGGAGTGGAAGTTTCTCTTACTATTCCCCAGGTTCCCTATAAAGAAACTATCAAAAAACCTGCTAAAGCAGAAGGAAAGTATAAAAGACAATCGGGAGGAAGAGGACAGTATGGACACGCTTTCCTGGAACTGGAGCCTCTACCCCGGGGGCAGGGCTTTGAATTTGTGGATAAAATCGTGGGAGGGGTTATCCCTCGAAACTACATTCCTGCAGTAGAAAAAGGGGTGCAGGAAGCAATGCAAGAAGGTGTTCTGGCTGGATATCCAGTGATAGATGTGCGGGCTACTGTTTATGATGGTTCTTATCACCCGGTAGATTCTTCTGATATGGCTTTTAAAATTGCTGGCTCCATGGCGTTCAAAAAAGGGGCGAGCGAAGCTGAGCCGGTTCTTTTAGAGCCGATAATGAGCGTAGAGGTGATAGTGCCTGAAGAGTATATGGGAGATGTTATTGGTGACCTCAATAGCCGAAGAGGAAGAATTTTAGGCATGGATCCTCAAGATAGCTACCAGAAAATTAGAGCTCTGGTGCCTCTGGCAGAGCTTTTCCGCTACTCAGTGGATTTACGCTCCCTTACTCAGGGGCAGGGATATTTTACTATGAAGTTTTCCCATTATGAAGAAGTGCCGGCTCAACTTGCTGAAGCTATAATTGAGAAGGCCAAGAAGGAAAAAGAAGCGGTTTCGTGAAGCAGGGAATTTTAGTGGGAGTGGATATAGTAGAGATAGAGAGAGTAGAAAAAGCGGTAGAGAGATTTGGTGATCGCTTTTTGAACAGGCTTTTTCTGGAAGAGGAACTCAATTTTTACCGTTCTCCAGGGAGGCGGCGAGAAGGGATAGCAGCTCTTTTTTGTGGTAAAGAGGCGGTAAAAAAACTCTTTTTATCTAAAAATTTCCTTCTTCCCTGGCGGCAGGTTAAAATAGAACACACCTCCGGGGGAAAACCGGAAGTTAAACTTTCTCCTTTGGTTCCTGCTTTTTTTGAAGAGATTGACATCTCTATTTCTCACAGCCACCAGTTCGCGATAGCGGTGGCGATAGGGGTAGAAAAAGAAGGTGTAAATAATGGAACTGGTTAGCTCGCAAACCATGCAAAAGGCGGAGAAGGCCCTTTCTGAGAAGTATGGAGTAGATACTTTGCTGTTGATGGAAAATGCTGGACGAGGAGTGACGGAGGAAATAGTAAAAGTTCTGCAATGCCACTCTTTCTCCAGAGTTTATATAATGTGCGGAATGGGCAACAATGGCGGGGATGGGTTAGCGATAGCTCGCCATCTTCGCCTCCGTTTTCCTACTCTTTCTATTTTAGTTTACCTTGTGGGTAAAGGGAAAGAGTTAAAAAAAGATGCTCAGTTTAATTACCAGGTAGTGAAGAACTTATCTATTCCTGTGGTGGAGATTTCTTCCTCTCAGGAGGTGGAGTTAGAGAGAGGAGCTCTCGTGGTAGATGCTCTTTTGGGAACCGGTATTACCCGGGAAGTGGAGGGAATATACAGAGAAGTAATAGAAAAAATAAACGCATCGGATAACTTTGTGGTGGCTGTAGATGTCCCCTCGGGAGTGGAGGCAAGCGATGGTCGGGTAATGGGAGAGGCGGTGAGAGCCAATCTTACCGTTACTTTAGGGTTGGTAAAAAGGGGATTATGCAACTTTCCCGGGCGGGAATATGCGGGAAAGATAAAATTAGTGGACATCGGTATCCCTCTTTCCTTAGAAGAGGTGAAGCTCAAAGCCGATGGATTTTTGATTACCCCATCTATGGTAAAAGAAATGCTTCCACAGAGGCACTGGGATACTCATAAAATTTCTGCCGGAGTCTTGGGGGTGGTAGCCGGCTCTTCTCCCCTTTTAGGAGCTGGCCTTTTAGTATGTTTGGGGGGATATCGCTCGGGAGCGGGGATGGTGGTGTGGCCCTTAGCTTCTTCTCTTTCGCCCTTGGTTAAACTCTTTCTTCCTGAAGTGGTGAGTGTTAACCTTTCTTCTTCTGGGGAGTGGCATTATTCTTTATCTCACTGGGAAGTGGTGGAGAAAGCATTCCAGGATAGGAAGTGTGGAGCGCTGGCTGTAGGTCCGGGGATGGGAACCAATCCCTCCACACGTCTCTTTTTAGAGAAAGTGATAGAGAACTCCCGGGGAGTGATAGATGCTGACGCTTTGAATATTATTTCTCAGAATATAGACAGCTGGAAGGGTCACCTTACCGGTTGGGTAATTACTCCTCATTCTGGAGAAATGGCGAGAATCTTAGGTGTTTCGACGCCGGAAGTTAATGAAAATAGAATTGCCGCCAGCTTAGAAGCTTCTTCTCTTCTGGGATGCGTTACGGTTTTGAAGGGAGCAGGGACGGTCGTAGCTTCTCCTCGAGGAGAGATATTTTTAAATCCTACGGGAACTTCAGTCCTTGCCAGTGCAGGAAGCGGTGATGTTCTGACAGGAATTATCGCCGGATTTATGGCTCAGGGAATGAACTCCTTAGATAGTGCAATAAGCGGAGTTTTCCTCCATGGGTTGGCAGGGGAACTCCTGGAGAGAGAAGGAAAAAAACAGATTTTATCTCAGGAAATAGCTGGAAAACTGAATGAAGCTCGAAGGATGGTAGAAAATGGAGAATATACTCTTTCCTTTCTGGATGGAGATTGACGCTCAGAATTTGCATAACAATGTAGAGGTATTGAAGAGGTGGTCTCCCTCTTCTTCCCTTATGGCAGTAGTAAAGTCGGAGGCTTATGGTCATGGATGGGAAGCAGTAAATCTTCTTTATGATTACGGGTTGAGAAAATTTGGAGTGGCTTCGGTAGAAGAAGCGCACGAGTTGAGGAAAAGAGGTATAAAAGGGGATATATATCTTCTGGGAGGATTTTTCACTGAGGAAGCAGAAATGATTCTGGAAGATGGGTTGACTCCGGTGGTTTCCTCCCCGAAGGAACTGCAGGCTCTGGAAGAGTTGGCCAGAAAAGCAGATAAAATCATACCTTTTCACCTGAAAGTAGATACCGGGATGGGGCGAATGGGATTTTTACCTCAAGAGATAAATGGGGAATGGTGGAAAAGGTGGGGAAATAACTGTCATCTTTCCTTGAGGGGAGTTATGACTCATTTTGCCAGTGCTGAATCTGACCCGGCATATACTCACTTTCAATTTGACAACTTTCTTTCTTTTTTGGGTCGGCTTCCTGAAAATAATCCTTCCCGGGAGAGGCACTGTTGTAATAGCGCTGCCTTTCTTGCTTTTCCGGAAATGCATCTTGATTTATCCCGGGTGGGGATTGCCTTCTGGGGTGTTTCTCCCTGGGGAAGAAAAGCCACACTGCCACTGGATTTAAAGCCAGTGATGAGAATAAAGGCCCGGGTAAAGCAGGTTAAAACTCTTCCTCCTGGCTCTTCTGTGGGCTATGGGGGGACTTTTACTACCTCAAGGGAGACTAAAATAGCAATAATATCCATTGGTTATTCTCAAGGCTTGTTTCGCAGCCTCTCTAACCGAATGGAGGTGTTAGTGAGGGGGAAAAGAGCACCATCCCGGGGAAATATTTCTATGGATCAAATGACTGTAGAGGTGACAGAAATTGAGGGAGTGGAAAAAGGAGACATTGCCACTGTGGTGGGAAAAGAAGGAAAAGAGGAGGTAACCATAGAAGAAATAGCGGATTTAGCTCATACCGTACCTCATGAGGTTCTGTGCAGTTTAGGTAAAATTAAAAATCGGATGATTTATGAAAATCATTGCTCGCTGGCAAAGTAAAAGCGAAGAAGAAACTCGGAAGTGGGGAGAGAAATTAGCTAAAGATTTTTTGCGCCCCGGAGACCTGGTGATAGTAGCTGGAGAGCTGGGGGTGGGTAAAACTCAACTGGTGAAGGGAATAGCTAAAGGATTAGGTATAAAAGAAGAGGTTAAGAGCCCTTCTTTTTCTTTAGTTCATGAGTACAGAAAAGAAGGTTTCACTTTCTACCATTTAGATTTTTACCGTCTGGAAAAGGAAGAAGAAGTGGTAGATTTAGGATGGGAAGAATATCGGGAGGATGAAAAGGGGATAATGGTGGTGGAATGGGGAGATAAGTTCCCTTTTCTCTTTTCTCCCCCCTTTTTTCTGGTTCACTTAAGTTACAGAGAGGGAGATACAAGAGATATCGAGGTGTACTATGATTCTTGCTCTGGATAGCAGCACTTCCTGGCTCAGTATAGCTTTAGGTTCTGCTGAAGAGGTTTTTTTTCATCTAACCCACTATACTCAAAAAGACCATTCTCGCTGGCTTATTAAGCATCTGAGCCTTTTACAAAAAGAATTCAACTGGGAAAAAGATCTGGAGATAGTTCTGGTGGGTTTGGGTCCGGGCTCTTTTACCGGAGTGAAAATTGCAAACATTGTGGCAAAAGGTATAGCTTACTCTCTGGGAAAACCTCTGGGTGGCTTTTCTACTCTGGAGGTCATCGCTCATCAGGTTCCCGAGCGTATAGCTCAAGATTACGAAATTTTACTCCCTGTAATAAAGCACAAAAGGAAGGAGGTTTTCTGGATGGAACTATCACCTCAGTTCCAGGAGTGTTGCTCTTTTCCAGAAATTCAAGCAGGTCCTAAAGAAGAGGTAGCAACAAAATACGAAGGTAGGAATGTTCTCGTCGTTACTCCCTGGGTGGACATAGCGGAATTTTTGGAAAGTAAGGGTTTCTCTTTTTTTGCACCCCGGGAGTCTTTACCAGAAGCACGAGGATTAATAGAATTGTATCGGCGGAGAGAGAATGAAGCGATGGTAAATCGAGAAAATATTTTTACTCTGGTGCCCTTTTATGGCTCAAAGGTCTGGGGATAGAGAACCTTATTTATGGGAAGAAGGAGATTTTAAAATCTCCTGGATGCGGCCTTATCACCTGCCTCAGGTTATGGCCATTGAACAGAGCTCTTTTCCTCAACCCTGGTCTTATTCTTTATTTTTGAGTGAATTATCCAACCAGGCAGCTACCTATCTCGTAGCTTTCTTCCAGGGTAAAATCATCGGCTATCTGGGTCTGTGGATAGTGTGGGGAGAGGCTCACATTACCACTTTTGCCATTCATCCTGCTTATCGGGGAGAAGGGTTTGGTAAAAAGCTTTTTGGTTATGCGCTGGATTACGCTAAATCTCAAGGATGTAGTGAGGTCTCATTGGAAGTGCGTTCTTCCAATATTAAAGCACAGAATTTGTATCACAGTTTTGGCTTTAAGAAGATAGGAGTGCGCAAGCGCTACTATGCTGATGGAGAAGATGCCTGGGTAATGAAAAAGGTCTTTTGAGGGAGGATGTTTATTGATTCACGTTTTAGGTATAGAAACGAGTTGTGATGATAGTTGTGTGGCGGTGATTAATGATAAATATCAAGTTTTGTCCAATGTAGTATCCAGTCAAACTGAATTTCATCGTCGCTTTGGAGGAATAGTCCCGGAAGTAGCCTCTCGCAAACATTTGGAGTATCTTCCTCTGGTTTTGGATCAAGCTCTTCGGGATGCCCATCTTGATTTGGAAAATATAGATCTGGTGGCGGTGACTCAGGGTCCTGGTCTTCTGGGCTCTTTACTTATGGGAGTGTGTTTGGCTAAAACCATCGCTCTTTTTAAAGATAAAACCTTTCTCGGGGTTAATCATCTGGAGGGGCATCTCTTTGCCATTCGTCTCGAATATCCAGAAATCCAGCCTCCTTTTTTAGCCTTGATTGTATCCGGGGGGCACACTGAAATTATTGCTGTCCGGGATTGGGGAAAGTATCGTCACTTAGGAAGTACAAGGGACGATGCCGCCGGAGAAGCTTATGATAAGGTGTCCAAGTTTTTAAATTTAGGTTATCCGGGAGGCCCCATTATAGACAGGTTGAGCGAAGGTGCTCAAAGTGACCGTTTCCACTTTTCTGCTGGTTTAGAGAATGATGATACTCTGGATTTTAGCTTTAGTGGACTAAAAACTGCAGTAGTGCGCCATTACTCTTCTCTGGAAGAGGAAGAAAAAAAAGATGAGAAGCTCATTCGGGATTTAGTGGCTTCTTTTCAGGAAAGTGTGGCGAGAGTTTTAGTAAATAAAACTTTTAGAGCTCTGGAAATCCATGGTTTTTCTCAGATAGTGATGGGGGGAGGAGTGGCAGCCAATCGCCATCTGCGAGCGAAAATGAAAGAAGAGGGAGAAAAAAGAGGAGTGCAGGTTTTTTCCCCTTCTCCTTCCTTTTGCACCGATAATGGCGCTATGATTGCTGCCTGTGGTCTTTTCCACTGGGAAAGAGGGAGAAAAGATTCCTGGGAAATGGACCCTGACCCTCGACTTCCCTTGACTTCTATAGAGTGAAGACTGAAGGGAGAAAATTATCACCCTCACCCTGACTTCTTTCCGGAAGGGAGAGGGAAAAAGAAGGAATCAAGGGTTTCCTTTTTTGTCATGCCTGAAATCTTTTATCAGGCATCCACTGAGAGATGCTTTACCCTCAGTGGTTCTTGTCTTTTTTCTGTCTTTAATTTTTGTCTTTTGGGGGTTATAAGGGGGCAGCGCCCCCTTATTGTCGATAGAACCACTCAGGAATGACAGCTCCCCTCCGTCATGCCTGAGCGCTTTTATCGGGAATCCAGGTATTCTTGCCCTTAAATGCTATAGACCCCTCGTAGAACCACTCAGGGGTGACGGGCAAGGAGGTAATGGAGGCACTCAGGGTTAGGGTGAGGGAAAAGAAAAATCATCCTAACCCTCTCCCCGGAAGGGTGAGGGGAAAAATACGGAGAGCTCTCTCCAGAAGGATGAAGGAAAAATGGAGTTAAGGGAGAGGTTTATCAGTTCGAGATATACTTCTTTATGGCTGATACAAAGTCTTTTAAATCAGAAGTAATTATATTGTATAATTCCTCATCACTTATCAAATTATAAAGGTGAACCAGTCGGTTTCTATATCCGGCCATCTGTGCCAGTTTTTCACTTAGCTCCTTATTTATAATGCCTATTTCTCCCAATCCTTTGGCTATCGACTTATATTCAGTAGATAAATCCATATATCCTGATTTCGCCAAGATGTGACGTCCTATATCAAAGATGGCTTCCAAAGTTCTTCTCAAGAAGCTTTCTGCTGCTGCTGCATTTCTTTTTTGAGATATAAAGGAATCTTTATCCAGTGAAGCCAGGTCGTGGAGCTCCTGCAAGAAGGAATTTATAAGAAGTAACCTTTCCCTCACAAATTCTTTGTTTATCATGTTAATATTTCTCCAGAGCCTCTTCTATGTATTTCTCCAGAACATATTTAAAATCCGCTGCTCTTCTGAGTACCATCATTTCATAGTTGTCTTTGAATTCTTCGCTTACGCTATATACGCATATTCCCTTTAGTGCTTCAACCTGAAAGACAGAGTGACTCTCCTGCAAAAATACCAAATCTAAGGGGTAAGGCTTAAACAGCTCTTCTAACTCATTATATATATCTCCGT
>ERZ795062.812-NODE-812-length-24116-cov-7.346370_pt1 | contig 24116 bp, 16 predicted proteins | sample MGYA00375146_ERZ795062 | MGnify/ENA primary metagenome ERZ795062 (study PRJEB30191, sample SAMN05720281) | activated sludge metagenome | isolation source: Anaerobic digester | place: USA | collected 2015-07-16 ... | reverse complement strand
CATAGGCGTTGCCGCCATCGGCGGCGCGACGGTACCACTGCGCGGCAGCGGGATAGGATTGACCGCGCCCCTTGCCCGACTCATAGCAGAGCCCGTAGTTGGTGGCGGCGATCGGCTCACCACCGTTGGCGGCAGTTTCCCACCAGTTGCATGCCTCCACTGCGTTCGGCGCCACGCCCTTGTTGCGCGTGTAGATGCGGGCAACGCGAAACTGTGCGTCGGCGTTGCCGGCGCGGGCGAGCGGCAGGTAGAGCGGCAGTGCGCGGGCATCATCCTGGGCGCCATAGGCGCGCTCCGCCTCGGCCAGCGCCGCGCGTGCCGGGTCTGCCGGCGCTGCCGCGACTGCTGGTCGCGGTGGGTTGCTGTCGCAGCCGGCGAGCGCCGTGAGCAGGGCGGCCGTCAGCGCAGCGCCCGGAGCAAGTTTCAGCGCGCGGTATCTGAAATTCGACATGATGAGCCTCCGATAGCCTGACGATCAGCGTCGATGGACGAGCGTAGCGCGGTCAGGCGCCGCCGGCAAATCTGCCGTTCTGCCATCGACCAGCGTCGGATCAGACGTTTTTGCCGGATGACCTTGCGCCACAGCGGCCAAGGTGACGAGCCAACCCGATGCGCGTGCGCGTGACTTTCATTCCGCCGCACTGGCGAGCGGCTCGGTAATCGACAGCGCCTCGATACCGGCGTTCGGCAGCGAGAAATAGAAGCTTGCGCCTTCGTCCGGCGCCGCCTCGGCCCATACCCGGCCGCCGTGGCGCTCGACCGCACGACGCACGATGCTCAGGCCGATGCCGTGTCCGGCGTAGTCGTGCCCGTGCAGACGGGTAAACGGCTGGAAGAGGACGCGGGCGTTCTCGCGACAGAAACCAACGCCGTTGTCACGCACCTGCACCACCGTCTGCTCGTCGTCGCGACTGGCGAGCACCTCAATGCAGGCGTCCGGGCGATGGCCGCAGAACTTGATGGCGTTGCCAATCAGGTTGGTCAGCGCTGGCCGCAGCAGCGACGGGTCAGCCTCCACAACGGGCAGATCGCCAACGATGTAGCTTGGGCCGTGCCGGAGCGGTGCCCGCAGGTTGCTGTTTGGCAATCTGGCCACGTTGCTGGACGTGGCCGACACACCGTTGGTGCCGGTAGCCACGTCGCGACGCGCCGACGCCGCCGCAAACAATGCCATCTGATTGCCGGTCTGCGCTTCGGCAAGGGCGATCGCTTCGTGGGCCAGCGCCGTCAGGTCGACATGGGACTTGTGCAAGTCCTTGTCGCCCACCTTGGCCAGCGTGAGCAGCGCAGTCACCAGATCGGAGGACTGCTGCGCCTGGCCGGCAATCAGCGGCAGCACCCGCCGCGCCACCGCTGTATCGCCCTGGCGCAAGGCGTCGTTGGCGACATTGGCAAGGCCGGCGATACCGCCCAGACTGCCGCGCAAATCGTGCGACACATTGCGGTTGAAACTTTCGAGGCCAGCCACGATGTTCTGCAAGTCGGCAGTACGACTGGCGATGGTCGCCTCCAGCGAGGCGTTGAGGATAGTGAGTGAGTGCTCCGCGTCCATCCGTCGCGCGTTTTCGACCTCGAGCGCGACGCGGCGGCGCACCAGACTGACCGTGAGCACGGCAATGCCCAGGAAGATCTCCGGAATCAGTGCGTAATAGCGCAGCGTAAAGGTCTCGGCGCCGTTGGCCACCTGCCAGACCAGATAGACCGGCATCAGCACAATCCCCAGCGCGGTCAGCGCATGGCTGGACGAACGCTCGCGCAAGGCGGCGCTGAAGGCGGCGTAGACGATGATCAGGCCGGTCAGCATGTAGGGGAAAAATGCCCATGGCCGCGGCAGCGGGATGCCGGTTGTCGCGCAAAAGGTGATCGCCAGCGAAGGTACCGTTGCCAGCGCAATCAGCCAGTTCGACGCCCGCCCGGGTGCCGCGAAATATTGCAGCAGACCACAGGCACAGGAGGCTGCGGCCATGCCATGCAGGGCCGCAGCGACCGGGTTCATGTTGACGGTGTTCGGCCGCAACGAGGCATCGTTGAAGAAGTGAATGGCGAGAAAGCCATAGCCGAGCGCGATCCATGACGCGCCTGGCTCGCGATCACGCAGCCAGAGCACCAGAAAGATCGCTGACAGCGTACCGAAAATTACCGCAGCTACATCAGTGCCCGAGAACGGTATCTGCCCCGAGAAGTCCAGCGGAGTCACAGTTTTTTCTTTTTGGAGTTGCAGCGAGTCAGCAATGTGTCTGACGTTCTCATTGTGGCGCTATCTGGCTTAAAACAGAGGAAACAACACGGCAACTGGCTATTGATAAATAAGAATTTTCGGGGGAAATACGACAAACTTAGGGACCGAAGGATGCCCGCCGCCGCTGCCGGTGCACGCCACAGCCAGCCAATTCGGTGTCATCTGCCCGTAACATCGTTGTCATAAAACGCGAAGTGAGTGCCCCGGCAACGCTCCGACCATCGGGCGCTCGCCGTCTGACGAATCAAACCGCTTTCGCATGCCAGCCACCATCCTTATTGTTGAAGACGAACCTGCCATCGCCGAGCTGGTGTCGCTGCACTGCCGGCACGCCGGTTACACGGTCAAAGTGGCGCATGCGGTGCTTGACGCCCGTGACATCGTGGACGAAACGCTGCCCGACCTGGTGGTGCTGGACTGGATGCTGCCCGACAAATCGGGTATCGACTTCGCCCGCGAGCTGCGGCGCGACGAGCGTACCCGCGATCTGCCGATCCTGATGCTCACCGCCCGTGCCGCCGAGGACGACAAGGTGCGTGGTCTTGAGGTAGGTGCCGACGACTACGTCACCAAGCCGTTTTCGCCCAAGGAGCTGGTGGCGCGGATCAAGGCCCTGTTGCGCCGTGCCGCACCGGACGTGAGCGAGGAGCCGCTGGAAGTGGCGGGCCTGCGGCTGGAGCCGGCGTCGCACCGGGTCACCGGCGACGGCCTGGAGCTCAAGGTTGGCCCCACCGAGTTCCGGCTGCTGCGTTTTTTTATGGCCCGGCCGGAACGGGTGATGACGCGGCAGGCGCTGCTTGATGGCGTGTGGGGCGATCACGTATTCATCGAGGAGCGGACGGTGGATGTACACGTCCGCCGCCTGCGCCTCGCGCTGGAGCCCTCCGGCCATGACGCACTGGTGGAAACGGTGCGCGGCGGTGGTTACCGGCTGCGCAAACAGCCGCTGCGGTAACTGCGGGCGGCTGGCCCCTACCCCGCTTTCCTTTTAGTGTCATCACCCGCCACTACACTGCCGGCATGAAGGCGATCCGGCAAACCCTTGTCGCATTGGCGCTGATTGCGCTGGTGCTGTCGTGGGTATGGACGCCCTGGGTGGCCGTGGTGATGCTGGCCGCCATCGGCGCCTGGCTGTTCTGGCAGTTGCAACGTCAGGATGACGCCGCTGCCGCACTGCTGCGCGAGCCGGAATCGGTAGATCGTTCCTTTGACGACGCCATGGCCATCATCCGCGCCCGCCTCAAGGAAGGCGAGCAGAGCCTGCGCGACCGCGATGCCGAGATCGCCCAGCGCAAGCAGATCACCAATGCGGTGCCTGACGGTCTGTTCCTGCTCGACAACGGCGGCCGCATCATCTGGTGCAACCAGGCGGCGCTGGTGATGCATTCGCTGGATGCCTTCCGCGACATGGGCAAACCTATCGCCCAATTGATTCGAGCCCCGGAATTTGCCCGTTATCTGGACGATGACACGCAACCAGAGCCAGTGGTGACGCTCGGCGGTCGCTCGATCGCCTTTCATCTCGAGCGCGGCAGCGAAGGCGCGCGCCTGCTCTTGACCCGCGACGTAACCGAACGCGAGAAGCTCGACCGCATGCGCCGTGACTTTGTCGCCAATGTGTCGCATGAGTTGCGCACACCCCTCACTGTCGTCGGCGGCTTCGTGGAAACGCTCACCGATCTGCCACTCGAACCGGACGAGCGCAATCGCTACCTGCAACTGATTGCCAACCAGACCACCAACATGCGGCGGCTGGTGGAGGACTTGCTCACACTGGCGCGACTGGAGAATGACCAGTTGCCGCCGGAGGCCACGCAAATTGACCTGGCGCTGGTCGCGCGCGACGCGCTGGCAGACGCCGAGGCGCTGTCGGCAGGCGCACACACGTTCGAGGCAACGATCGCCCCCGCACACTTGCTCGGCAGCGTCGGCGAGCTGCGCTCCGCGCTCGGCAATTTGCTGTCCAACGCAGTGCGCTACACGCCCGCGGGCGGCCGCATCACGCTCAATGTCGCCGCTCGCGCGAACGGAGAAGTCGTCGTTGAAGTGAAGGACAGCGGCGTCGGCATCGCCGCCGAACACATCCCGCGCCTGACCGAGCGCTTCTATCGTGTCGATCGCTCCCGCTCACGTGAAACCGGCGGCACCGGCCTCGGCCTCGCCATCGTCAAACACGTCGCGCAACGTCACCGCGCCAAACTGGAGATTGAAAGCACGGTCGGCGGCGAGCAGCACGGCAGCACGTTCCGGTTGCGGTTTCCGGTTTCTGCAGCGTAACGAGACGGTACGGCTTTGCGCGGAAACCTCTGCTCAATAAGGGCTATCACTGCGAAAACAGCAGTAGTCGACTTGGCAATATTGCGACCCTCGGGCCGCATAAAACGGTCATTTCCCGCAATAGCTGATCGCGGCATTCATGCTTGTGTCATGTTCCGCGTTCTGCTCAAATAGTCAGCAAACTTCGACCGGGACACACGGACATGACACTGAAACGGGGGATCGCGCTCGCTGCAGCGTGCTGGGGGTTTGCTGCGCTCACCGCCGGCGCGCAAGTCAGTTGGGTTGCACCGCTCAATCCGCCAACGGCAATTGCCGCCGATCTAACCGACACATTCGTTGCCAGCGCTGGCGATGGCACGCTGATCGCAACCGGATTTGGCTCTGACGGCGAGGCGGTGCGCATGCGCATCGCGAAAATCGCGGTCAACGGCACCGAGCAATGGGTACGCTGGGCAGGCGCTGGCGCCAGTAGCACCACCGTAGCGACCATGGCCAGCGTCGCCCGCCCGCCACTGCTGCATACCGACGGCTCGATCACGGTGTCTTATGCCCAGGGCAGCAACACTTGCCTGGAAAACTATGCTGCCAACGGCGACCGGCGCGCGCAGTATTGTCTGACCACCACCGCCACGACGGGCTTGCGCATTGTGCGTGGGTTGGACGACGAGATTCTGTTTGCCGCCGGTAGTGCGCCGCGGACGATCCGCAAACTCTCGCGCACTGGAACTCTGCTCTGGAGCACGCAGGAAAACCTGTCGCCACCCACTTATCTGGCGTCGAGCATCGACAGCGCTGGCAACTACGTCGAAGTCTATGGGTTGTCGATGATCTTCTGGAGCCCGCTCACCGGCCAGCGGCTGGCGACAGCGACGTTGCCACAATCGTTCCGGACCACAGGCGCGAGCTGGAACAGCCCTATCGTTTCACGTAGCGGGCGCGACGTTGTACTGTTTCGTGACCTGACGACACCCGGTGGCGCAACTAACGCGGCGGTGGGTCGATTCGGCAGCGATGGCAGTCTGCGCTGGTCGATCAACCTCTCCTTTGCCGGTTCTGCTGCCGCAAACGACACCGTGACGTTGCACTCGGCCGACAACGACGGCGTTTACGTAGTACGTGCGAGCAATGTTGCCGGCGGCAACAGCGAAATCGTCAAACTATCGGCCAGCGGCGCGATCCTGTGGCAGCGGAACTACTTCCGGATTCATCGGGTGCTGGTCGAGAACAACACTCTTACCGCCATCCGCTCCGATGTTGGTGCTTCGGATTCGCACTCGTATGTCTTTCACCCCGCCGCTGCAAATGGTGATCTGGACAATCCAGTCATCTACAGCCGACCGAATTCGGCGACGCCCAGCGGATGGTTTGCGGTCAACGGCGGCACGATGGCAACCTTTGTCGCCGCTGCAAATGCGCAAGAGGCGGGTATTGCCAGCAAGTTGACTTATGTGGGTGACGTTACTGCCAATCGCTGGGTGTACGTCACCAGCAACCCGCGTTCCGCCTCGGCAGCGCAGTTGAACTGTCTGATGCCGCGGCTTAGCCGTTCAAGCCCCGATGGTTGGTGGGGCCGCACACAGGCCATCTCCGGTTCGGTTTCGCCGGCTGACTGGGCGAGCGTGTCACCCGCTGGATCCACCGGTGCGCGCACCGCGGTGTCGGCACCCGCGTGCGGGCCGGTTGTTGGTGCTGACGGCGCACGCGTGGTCGTCAGCGTGACGCCGCGTGCGGCAAAAGTGGACAACAGCGGAGCGACCGCGTGGACGACCGCCGGTGTCATCACGCCAACCGGAGATACGGGGCAGCCAGTACAAGCCTTTGCTGCCAACGGCGACACGCTGTATCAGATCGGTAATCTGCTGGGACGGGTCAGCGCGACGGGCACCATCCTGTTCGAGACCGTGGTGGGCGGCGATACTCCCCGCTTTCTTGCCATCGACAGCGCTGATGCCGCCTGGTCGGTGACAACACCACCTGCAGTGGCCACGTCAGTCCTCGTGACAAGAGTCAGCAGTGCGGGAACACTGTTGTGGTCTACGTCAATATCGGCGCAAGCTTGTGCCACTTTTGCCACGGCGGCCCGCCTGACAGCGGGCAACGAGCTGCTGGTGATGACGCAGTCCTGCGGCGGTCAGGCGACGTTGTACAAGCTTGATGCCACCGGAGCGCTCGTCTGGCAGCGGTCGGTCAGCACGCCATCGCCACGTTCGATGTCCCGACTGCGGGCATTGTCGGTCGACTCAGTCGGCAACATCTATGCTGGAGGTTGCTCGGCCAACGCGCTCGATCCGGCGAGTGGCAGCGACGCCGCCAGCCTGGTGGTGTCATGGAGCGCGGCCGGCAACGAGCGCTGGCAGGCGGGCGCGGATCTGATCGGCGGCGCCCGCGAGTGTGTGACGGGATTGGCGATCGACGGCAGCGACAACCTGTTCGCGTCCACCACGGTCTTGTCGGCCACCGAGTCGTCGCGTGCGCCGGTACTGTGGTCACTTTCCAGTGCCGGCGGCGAGCGCTGGCGGCACGCGACCGCGCTGGCCAACCCAACTGCGGGCGCCACCGATCTGGCGCTCGACACTGACGGCACGCTGCTGGCGCTTGGCGAGGCGCTCGCCAACGCGGCAGGGCCGCGTCTGGCTACGCTACGGCGCATCGATGTTTCGTCGATTGGTAGCAGTCTGGTGCTGAAAGTGCTCGCCGCGCCGACGCAGTTCATCGGCTATCGTGCCCAGTTCCCGATCACGGTCGGCCTGCGCACGCTGGCCGATGCGCCGGCCACACGTGCCGTCGACACAGTGGTATGGCTCGCCCAAGTGGCGGGCACGGGCACGCTTGATGGTGGCCTGAGTTGCACGATATTGGCTGGCGCCAGTAGTTGCACGATTGCGGACACCCGCTATGACCGGGTCGAATCCGGCGTGATATTGAGTGCCAGCGCGGATGGTTTTGTGGCGGTCAATACGCCGTCGCTGGCATTTTCGCCTTCGGACACGGTGACCACGCTGACGCCACTTGTTGCCGGGCCGTACCAGGCCTATTCGGTGCTGCGCGTGCGCGCCAGTGTTGATTTGCCACCACCGCCTGCTGGCGGTTCTACCCCAGGTTCGCTGAACGGGCCGTCTGCGTCCGGACTGCCAGCGGGCGCCAACTGCGTGCCCCTGAGTTCGACCGTCGTTCCGGCTCCGGTCGAGTGTGATTTTCTGTTGCGCTCCGGCGTCATGCCATTAAGTGCGCAATTTTCGTCGTTCGATACTGGCAAGTACCTGAGTTCGGCGGCGGTGCCGCTGACGCTGCCGCGCACGCAGATGGCCACGATCATTCAGGCGACGCCCGACCCCGCCAACACCTATATCGCTGGCGACCGAGTGCGCTATCGTGTTTCGGTGTTGGTGGCGACGACCGGATTCAACGCAACGCCGTTCGTATCGTCATCGCTGTCGACAAGCGTTGGTTCCTGTGCGTTCCCTCTTCAGCTTGGCTCGCTGGCCAATGGCTATGCAGGAAGCTATTCCCTGTGTGAACTAACCTCGGCTCCGCTCGGCGCCTTTCAGGCCACTTTTAGCTTTTCGGGTGACGCCGATCTGCTGCCGGCGACACCGATCAACGTGGCTGCCACCATCAACGCCGGTGCGGTGCTACGTCGTAGCGGCACCACGTTCCAGGCCGGCACGTCGGTTTGCACCTTGTCGCCCGGCGTCAGCTGCCAGTTCACTGACAACAGCAACAATACTTGGCAGTGCGTCGGGCCGAGTGGCATGAGTGGCCAGGTGTTTCTGGTGCCGCCCGCCAACGGCATTCGCTACGTTTACCCTGCGACCCCGTTTGCGTACAACAACGTGGTCGGAATCGACAGCGGTGTCAACTCTGTCAACGCCGTGTATCCATCGACAGCCTGCAACCTCGACGTCGATGGCGATGGTGCGAGGATGACCATGACTGATGGTTTGCTGATTCTGCGACGCATGCTGGGCCTCAGCGGCGACGCACTGCTGGCGGGCGCGACGCATGCCTGCTCGCCTCGTACCGCCACTTCTGTCGCCTCGTCAGTCAACCTCACTGCATTGGATATTGACGGCGATGGCTCCACGAGAGCTGACACCGATGGGTTGCTGCTGTTGCGTTCGATGCTCGGTATTCGCGGCGACGCGATGGTGCAGGATGCGATCGGCGCAGGAGCAGCCAGACGGACCACCGCTGATATCAACAGCTATCTGCAGTCGACCTGCCTGTTCCCTTGAGCGCCCTTGAGCACTTGCAGTAACCGCCTGAACGTTGCCGGTCACGCCGGCCCCGGGACATGGGCAGTGGCGGTGTCGCTGATCGGCGCGGCTGCCGCCTCGGCAATGCCGAGTGATGCCATGTGCTTGCAGTAGTCCTGCAATCGGGCTGTGTCACAGTGCACGACCAGCGCAGTAACTCGCCCCCAGACGAGCGTGAAAACGTGCACGCCCTGGTTGTTGCCGGGGCTGCCATCGGGCAGCGTGAACTGGTCGTTCCAGCTCACCATTGCGACCGTATGCCAGGGCCAGCCGGTGACGGCTATCGTTTGTACGTCGAAGCGCAAATCGGGTAGCAGGCGTTGCAGCCTTCCATACCATGCGCTGGTGGACTGCACGGTGCTGCGTTCGCCTGCCAATGCGTGCTGCCCGTACATGACGTGACGATGCCGCTTGGCGAACTGCGGCACGATCCGCTCGTAGCGCCCGGCGTTGATGTCGGCGAAGGCGCGACGCAGCTTCTGGCGCACGATGAAGTGGTACATGCGGTCTCCTTTCGGCGCCGCTCAGGCGTTCGTTAAGTGGATCGTGACGCCCATCACGTACAGCAGCGTCGCCAGCGTTACGCCACGAAACGGGATGCTGAAAAAGTAGAGTCTTGCCAGCACGACGTAGGCAACGAGCGTGATCAGGCCGACCGCAATCAGGAAGCTGGATTGCCACAGCAGCGCCGTTTGCACCAGTGCGAGATAGCCGTAAACCAGCCCGAACAGAATGAGCCCCATGCTGTGGGTGATGTTGAAACCGTGGTTCGCCCGCCACATGTTGGTCTGCCGCGTGATGACAGGATGGGTTTTCTGCATCGCTTCCAGCACAGCCGGATCACGCGGATGCAGCTTGTTGCCATGCAGTGTGTAGAGTAGGTGGATGCTGCCGAACAGCAGAACGATACCGGCGCTGATTGCGATGAGCGTGGAGGCGAGCATGTAACGACCCTTTATGAATAATCTTTACATGAGAAAGATTGGCCGCATTCTTCCATCGCAATCCTTCTCGTGTCAAGATTGCGGCCATGAAACCCCTGAAAGCAGAACCAGCGGCGCGCAAGAAGCCAGCCGCAGCGACAGCCGCCCCCTCCGGCAAGCACGCCCTCGCGCCTGAGCCGGCCCCCGAGCCGAAGCCCTACCACCACGGCAACCTGCGCGAGACGCTGCTGGCGGCGGCGGATGCGGTGCTGGCGCGGCAGGGCGCGACGGGGATCACGCTGCGCGATGTGGCAAAGGCGGCTGGCGTGTCGCATGCGGCGCCGTACCACCACTTCGCCAGTCTCGACGAGATGCTGGCAGCGGTCGCCGAGCGCGGCTTCGCGCAGCTGACGGCGGCAATGGCGGCGCCCACCGACGAAAGCGATCCGCGTGAGCGGCTGCTGCTGATCTGCGAGGCTTACGTCAACTGCGCGCGTTCACACCCGGCGCAATTCCGTCTGATGTTTGGGCCGCTGCTGGCGCGCAAGCACGAGTTCCCGACGCTGAAGACCGCCGCCGAGGGCGCGTTTGCGCAGTTATTGGCGGCCTCGACGGCGCTTGACGCCGAGCGCGGGCCGGAACTGGCGCTGCTGGGCTGGAGCCTGGCACATGGACTCAGCAATTTGCTGATCGACGGTGCCTTTGATGGTCTGCCGATGGAGCTTCCCGCCGGCGCAACGCTGGCGCGGCAGCTGGCGGCGCGGGCGCTGGGCGAATTGGGCCGTTGAAGTTGCGGCCGTCGTGGCAGAGGAAATTGCAGCTCATTGGCTTTTTGGTGGAAGCTCGGTTTGATAAGGGCTTGGCTCGGCAAATAATCTGCAGTCGACTTCTGCCATTTCCGCGCCCTCGCCCGCATACGGCGGCGATTTAGTGAAAAAGTCATGCACTCGGGCATCTCGTCAACCGAGTCGCGCGCAGGCGATCTGCCAGCCTCGACGCGCATAATTTCTGGCTCACTGCCGCGCTGGTTGACTGCGCGCCAGCCCCCTCCTGCAAGGCTTTCCATGAAACTGAAAGAACCCCTCCTCTTCCGGCAACAGGCGTACATCGACGGTGCGTGGTGCAACGCCGATTCCGGCGCCACCTTCGGCGTCGACAACCCGGCCACCGGCGAAATCATCGGCAATGTGCCCGACATGGGCGCCGCCGAGACGCAGCGCGCGATCGACGCTGCCAACGCCGCGCTGCCGGCGTGGAGCAAGCTGAGCGCAAAGGCGCGTGGCGCTATCCTGCGCAAGTGGTTTGACCTGATTATGGCCAACGCCGACGATCTGGCGCAGCTGATGGTGCTGGAGCAGGGCAAGCCGTTCGCCGAGGCGAAGGGCGAAGTGGCCTACGGCGCCAGCTTTGTGGAATGGTTTGCCGAGGAGGGCAAGCGCGCTTATGGTGACGTGATTCCGACCCAGTCGCCGGACCGCCGCTTCGTGGTGATCAAACAACCCATCGGCGTCTGTGCGGCGATCACGCCGTGGAACTTCCCGATTGCGATGATCACGCGCAAGTGCGCGCCGGGCCTCGCGGTGGGCTGCACCTTCGTGGTCAAGCCGGCTGAGCAGACACCGTACTGCGCGCTGGCGCTGGTGGCACTCGCCGAGCAGGCGGGCATGCCCAAGGGTGTGTTCAACGTCATCACCTGTGACTCGTCAAAAGCGCCAGAGGTGGGCAAGGTGCTTTGCGCGTCGCCGATCGTGAAGAAGGTGACGTTTACCGGCTCCACCGAAGTGGGCCGCATCCTGATGCGCCAGAGTGCCGACACGGTGAAGAAGATGGGCCTGGAGCTCGGCGGCAACGCCAGCTTCATCGTGTTCGACGATGCCGATATCGACGCCGCGGTCGAGGGCGCGATGGCGTCGAAGTACCGCAACACCGGTCAGACCTGCGTCTGCGCCAACCGCATCTACGTGCAGGACAAGGTGTACGACGCCTTCGCCGCCAAGCTCACCGAGAAGGTGAAGCAGATGAAGGTGGGCCAGGGCTTCGAGGAGGGTGTGATGCAGGGCCCGCTGATCGACGGTCAGGCGCTGAAGAAAGTGCAGGAGCACGTTGCCGACGCCGTGAGCAAGGGCGCCACCGTACTGACTGGCGGCAAGCCGCACGCCAAAGGCGGCCAGTTCTACGAGCCGACCGTGCTGGCCAACGTGACGCCAGCGATGCGCGTCAGCGTCGAAGAAACGTTCGGCCCGGTGGCGCCGCTGTTCCGCTTCAAGACCGAAGAGGAAGTCATCGGTCTTGCCAACGCGTCGGAATTCGGCCTCGCCAGTTACTTCTACTCACGCGACATCGGCCGCGTGTGGCGCGTCGCAGAAGCACTCGAAGTGGGTTTGGTCGGCGTCAATGCCGGCGTGATCGCCAACGAAGTGGTGCCGTTCGGTGGCGTCAAGCAATCCGGCCTCGGCCGCGAAGGCTCGAAGTACGGCGTCGACGACTATCTCGAGATCAAGTACATCTGCATGGGCGGCATCTAGCCGCCGGGCTGCGCTTGATCCGTGTTGACGTGGCTCGGGAGCAGAGCTAAATGTCAGGCCGGGCAACGATCACGCAATTGCGTCCGCTCTGTTTGGCGCGGTGCAATGCGCGATCGACGCGGTCGAGGACGGACACGAGTGGCTCGCCCGCAGGCGCTGGTGTAACCGCGATCGACGCATGCAGGTGCTCGCCGGCCGCCTGATCGGACGGGATGGCGAGCGCGGCGACTGCTGCGCGCAATTTCTCGGCAATTGCGCCCGCGTTGCTCGCGGCCATGCCAGGCAGCCACAGCAGGAACTGGTCTCCTCCCCAGCGTGACACCATGTCGGTGCGCCGTACATTGCCCAGCAGCGCTTGCGCCACGTCGCGCAGCGCGAGATTGCCGACCAGCCGGCCAGCGCAACGATGGCGAGCACGCCACGGGTGGCATGTTCGCTGTCCAGATTCCACTGTTCTTCGAGTGTGCGTCTGGCATGCCGCCGGTTAGCCAGGCCGGTGACCAGATCGCTGGCCTCGTCCGGCAGGCGGTCGGCCTGCTGGCGCGAACTGGCCAGCACTGCATGCAGCAACTGGGCGACCGTCTGAAACAGGCCGGCGCTGGTGGATTCAAAGTAGCGGGCGCGGGTCGAATACACCGCCAGCAGACCGCGCTCGTCGCCACCGCTACTGATGGGCGCAATCAGCACGCTGCGCGCGCCATAGCGCGAGGCGGCAGCGCGCCAGGCACCATGCGTTGCTGTCGGCGACAAATCGAAGGTCCGGGTTGGCACACCGCTGGTAGTAAGCACTGCAGTTGAGCGCGGCGAAGCAAAAAAGTCGGCGGCGATCGACAGCCGTTTCTCGGCCAGAACGGCTGGACCCACCGCCACCTGCGGTTGGATCACTGCCGCGTTCGGATCTCCAAACCAGACCCATGCCATGCAAATGTTGGGGGAGGCGTTGACCATCGCCTCACAGTAGCGACGCGCCATGCCGGTTGGATCCGGGCGCCCGATAAGTTGCGCGCTGGTTTGCAGCAGCGCCTCGGCCAGCAATGCCTGCTCGGCCAGCGCGATGCCATCGGGCGAGCCTTCGCCCCTCAGCGACGACTTCTGGAACAGTTTCAACATGGTCTTCCGGTCTTATCCGGCAGCCAGCGTCCGTTCGTCTTGGTTTACTGCATCGCGAACCGGTACGGGCTTGCTACCGTGGCGGCTATCCTACTCCAATCGGCTGTCGACTTCTCGGAGTTATCTGACCACCTGCGGCAAATTGATTGCCAGCCGCGTCAGGCAGGCACTTCACTCAGTTGTGCAAACGGCAACTCCTGCTTGACCAGAATGACCGTGCACGGCGCCTCCATCGCCACCTTGATCGGGATGGTCGGTTTGAACGCCTGCAGCTTCAGCCCATGCGTCGCCGCGCCCATCACGATTACCGTCACGTGATTGCCGCGTGCATACTCGATGATCGCCCCCGGCACGTCGCCCGCCTCGATCACGTGGTGCGACACCTGCCGCCCTTCCAGATCAACGCCGCGTACCCACTGCTTTTGCCGTTCAAGGTGGTGACTGTGTACCCGGCTTTCGCTGCGCTCGGCGTCGGTGCTGCTGGTGTCGGACGGCGAAATAACGGTCACGCAGGCGAGGCGCGCACCCGGCCGCGAGCCGAGTGCCCGGTTCACTGCAACCCGTAGCGAGTACAGCGTGGCATCGGTGACATCCTTGTACGGCAGCGCCACCATGACGATAGGGACCTGATCAATCTGCTCCATCGGCAGCGGACTCGGTTTGTATTCCATACCCGCCGCCTTGAACCAGCGTTTGATATGGGTGCCGAGCGACGCGCCCTGCATTTCGTGGCCGCGATCGCCGATCTTGACCAGCGAGGGATCAGCAAGATCAAGCGCAAGATGGGCCGCCGACGGATATCGCTTCGCCGCCTCCGGCTCCAGGCAACGCAGGATGACTTCCTGCAGCCACGGCGGAATCTCGGAGCGCCAGGCCCGTGGCGGCTTCGGCTGCATCCACATGCGCTGGCGCAGGCCACCGGCAGTTTGTGGCTCGCCAAACGGCAATTCACCGGTGGCCAGCTCGTAAAGCATGACGCCAATGGCAAAGATGTCGCTGCGCGGATCGCCGCGCACACCGACCACCTGCTCCGGCGCCATCCACACCGGTGAGCCAATCGCCTTGCGCAACTCCTCCGCCAGCAAATCGGGATAGTGGCCGTGATAACTGAGCCCGAAGTCGAGCAGCACGCCGCCGCCAATGCCATCCTTACCGGGGCGAATCATCACGTTGGCCGGCTTCAGGTCCTGATGCACCACGTTCTGCCGATGCAGGCTGTGGGCGGCACTGGCGACCGCTTCACCCAGGCGGGCGATGGTCTCCGCATCCGGCTGGGTGCGCGTCTCGCGAGCAACGTCGAGCCAGTGCTGCAACGGCCGGCCCTCGATGTACTCCATCACCAGATAGGGCACACGGGTCAGGTCGCCCGCCGCCACGAAGCGCGGCACATGCGGGCCCGACAGCGCCTGCAGGATCTGCGCCTCGACCTCGAAGCCGACGATGTTCTCGGCGCCGTCGCCGGTCGCCATGCGTGGCACTTTCATCGCCATCCGGAATCCCGGATCGGGCGCGCCGTTGGCATATTGAACTTGATAGATGTGCGCCATGCCCCCCGAGTGGAGGTTGGCTTTGACCACAAACCCGTCGAGTGTTTCGCCCGGCTCCAGCAACTTCATTGACCCCTCGAAAGTCTTTCTGCAAAAAAATCCGGCAACCCTGCGGCACGGATGGCAGCGGCTGCCGCCGCATGGTCGTAGGCAACGCGCGCGAACGTGAGCCGCGCAGCATCACGATCAAACAGCGCGTACATGGCCTCCTGTCGCCCGTCACGCGGTTGCCCGACGGACCCGATGGTGGCGACCCAGCGCCGATGCGCTGGCACCGGAATCGCGGCACCGGGCGTTGGCACAAACTCCAGCAGACCCCGGCCCTGACCCTGGTAGTACAGCATCTGTCGGTGCACATGGCCGCCAAACACGTGGCGAATATCGGCGGCAATCTCGGTGGCGGCTGCCAGCGACTCGCCGGCGCCGCGACCGTCGTGCACATAGTGCCAGCGCTCCGGGAATCGACGCTGGCGTGAACCAGCAAGGTACTGCCGTCGCGATGCAGCAGCGGCAATTCATCGAGAAACTTGCGCTGCGCTGCGCTTAGTTGGGCGTGTGTCCAGCTTGCCGTCATCTCACCCAGGGCATCGCTGGCTACGGCTGGGGGGTGACAGGCCAGCGCATCGTGGTTGCCCTTGAGCACCCAGGCACCCGCGGCCGCCATCGCCATCACCCGCTCCACCACCGGCGCCGGGTCAGCACCGTAGCCGACCAGGTCGCCAAGAAATGCGAACTGCGTTGCACCACGCGCGCGTGCATCGGCGAGACAGGCGTCGAACGCCTGCAGGTTGGCATGGATGTCGGAGAGCAGCGCGAGCTTCATGATCGTAGCCGGCTCGCCGCCCATCACGCTGGACGCAGTCACCGGTCAGTTGGGATTGTCGCTGCGATGATACGCGCGGTGCAGCGGGCGTTGTGGGCGCTTGACGCAGGTCAAGCCATTGCCTGCCAGCAGCGTTATCGTGGCCTGCCATCACCTCTGCATCCGGCCAGCATGACCACCCGCCACCAGCTCCGTCGTCGCTTTCTCGTTCGTCGTGGTGTGATCTATTCGCTGATCATTTCGATGCTGATCCTGCTCGGCGGTGGTTTCGGGTTCTGGCTGCTTGACCCGCATGTGCACACGCTGGCGGACGGTCTGTGGCTGGCGTTCACCACGGCGGCAACGGTGGGCTATGGAGACATGGTGCCGTCAACGCATGCGTCTCGCGCGTTTGCAGTAATCGTCGTGCTGCTCGGTCTTGCCGTGCTGTCACTGGTCACCGCATCAGTCGCTGCCCTGTTTGTTGAAAAGGACGTGCACACCGAAGAGCGCGCCATCGAACGCGAACTGATGCAGGAGATTCGCGCAGTGCGTGCCGAGGTGGCAGCGCTGCGTCGTGAACTGGGTCGCTAAAAAGACGCCGCATCCGGCGGCCACTGTCGATGTGGCTCTGCTCCTAGTCGTTGGTCGGCACTGCGGGTGATGTCTTCTCTCCACGCTCATACACCACATGCGCGCGGCCGACGATCAGGCTGTCGATCTTGCCGATGGTCTCGGGGTTCTTGTTCGAATAGGGCAGCTTGCTCAGCACGTAGCGCATGGCGTTCAGCCGTGCGCGCTTCTTGCAATCACTCTTGATCACAGTCCACGGCGAGTCGGCAGTATCGGTATCGAAGAACATTGCTTCTTTCGCCCGCGTGTAGTCATCCCACTTGTCGAGCGAGGCCTTGTCGATCGGTGACAGCTTCCACTGCTTGAGCGGATGGTTCTCGCGTTCCTTGAACCTGCGGCGCTGCTCCTTGCGGCTGACCGAGAACCAGAACTTGAACAGATGCACGCCGCTCCTCACCAGATGGCGTTCAAATTCCGGCGCCTGCCGCATGAACTCTTCGTACTGCGCGTCGGTACAGAAGCCCATCACCCGCTCCACGCCCGCGCGGTTGTACCAGGAGCGGTCGAACAGCACGATTTCTCCGGCCGTCGGCAGATGCTGCACGTAGCGCTGGAAGTACCACTGTCCCGCCTCGGTCGGTGTTGGCTTCTCGAGCGCCACCACGCGCGCGCCGCGAGGATTGAGATGCTCCATGAAGCGCTTGATGGTGCCGCCCTTGCCGGCAGCGTCGCGGCCCTCGAACAGGATCACCACGCGCTGGCCGGTGGCCTTGACCCAGGCCTGCAGTTTGAGCAACTCCACCTGCAGGCGGTACTTCTGCTGCTCGTAGTTGCGCCGGAGCATCAGGTTTTTGTACGGATAGCCGCCGTCGCGCCAGTTGTCGGCGAGCTCATCGTCCGGGTTTTGCTCTGCAATCTTCTGACCTTCGCGATCATTGCCGAGCAGGCGCTTGCGGATCGCCTTCAGGTCGTCGCTGGACGCGCCGTCAAGCAGGGCGCGCAACGCTTTCGCCTTGTCGCGGCCACTTTGCGCCGAGTCCAGTACCGATTGCACTGCGGCCAGTTGTGCGCCCTCGGCGGCCTTTTCCGCCTCGCGGGCAGCAAAACTCTCCAGTGCGGCGGGCCGCAACCGTGGCGCCGTATCACCAGCGGCGACCGGGCGAGCCAACTTACGCGGCCGACGCGCAGCAGGTGTGGTTCGCGCCATCGGCTTGGTGGTAGTGGGGCGAGTGGAACGGCTGGCCATGGCGCTTCCTTGACGATACAAACGGACAAGTTTGCGACTGCCACGGCGGTGGCTTTTTGACCTGAGTCAATCGTGTCGCGTGACCGTCACTAAACAGGGTCAATCCGCCGGTCGCTGGAAAAAAAGCCCGACATCCCCCCAGCCATGCCAGGCGCCGGGCCGTTGCTGCACGGCGCTTTCGAGCAGCGTCACCGCTGCCTGCAGGGACGCATCGGCGCTGCTGCTGTCGAGTGACACCACCTTCAGTTCCGGCTGCAGAGTGTCACGATTCCACTGTCCGATGAAGACGTGGATCGGCCGCTGTTGCCGATGGGCGAGCTCTACTAGACTCGGCGGGAAATACGCCGTCGCGCCGAGAAATTGCACTGCCGCCGATCGATCCACCAGCGGCGGTGGCAAGTCGATCAGCGCCAGCACGCTGTTGCCCTCTTTCCACGCTTTCAGCACGCCACGGGCGGCGCCACCCCAGTCGGTGTAGATCAGCGGCGCGCCACAGACACGCTCAATCGTCTTCATCCGCAGCGTGCCGAACCAGAGCAGAATTCGCTCCGACCAGTTGGCAGCATCCGGGCCGCGCTGCATGACAATCGATATCGGCAGACCGAGCGTGCGCAGGTAGCGCGTGAGCCACCAGCCACCGCCGTAGTGGAAGGTGACAAACAGCGCCGGCGCCGCCAGCGTGGCTGGTGCTTCAACGCGCAGGTGCTTCGCCATCCAGCGGTCACTGCGGGTGAGCGAGACCCAGAGATCGGCGTAGTCGGTAACGCGGGTAAGGCGCAGGTCCGCAGCGGCCTCGTCTGCATCGGCAGCCGGCATGCGGTCGCGGATACCGGACAGCAGCGCGGCACTTTCCAGCCGGAACACCTCGGGGTTGCCGCGAATCCACGCCACCAGACGGCGGCGAATGAACATCGGCGACAACGCAAACGCCATCGGCAGCAGCACATGGTCACGCAGCCGCTCCCAGGCGGTCGTTGGCCCCTGTTGGGCACTGCCCATTGACACCAGTGCCGTACCAAACAGCACACAGGCCATGCCCGCGATAACGTTGAAGGTGATCGGCTCGCCCAGCACCAACCAGCCCCAGAACGCGGCAAAGGCGGGGAACAGGAAGGCGACGCTGGACGCACGCTGCGGGCCAACGGTCTTGATCAGATGAAAGAACAGCACGTAGCCTGCTACGGTGCAGAACACCGACAGCGCCAGCACCGCTCCCCAAGCCTTGACCGACGGCATCGTCGCTGGCGCCAAGACGATGCCGGGCAGCAGCAGCCACACAGTGGCGCCGAGCACCATCCCGGTGGCCGACGCCACTTGCGAGACCTCGGCATCCGGGCCGTCATCGGTGAGGTAGTGCTTGATCAGAAAGCCAGCGGTAGCGTACATGCTGGCAGCGAGTGCTGCAGCCAGCATGCCAACGACCGCTAATGGCGTCAGCGCCACCGGCTGCAGCCCAACCAGTACCAACACCCCGGCGAAGGCGAAGGCAATGCCCAGCCACTTCAGCGCACCGAGGCGCTGCTTGAACCAGAGCCACGCGATCAGCGCGCTCCACACCGGGGTCGTCGAGTTGGCAATCGCGCTGTAGCCAGCCGGGATGTGCTGCGCGGCAAAACTGTAGGCGATGAAGGGAATGGCGGTGTTCACCGCACCAACCGCGAGATAGGTTTTCCAGCGCCGACCGAGCGCGAGTGTTTGCCGGAACGCCGTCACGATCACCAGCATGATCAGGCAAGCCAGCCCGACGCGCGCAGCGGCCATCGAGAAGGCGCCGAACTCGGGTACGGCGACGCGCATGAACATGAAGGCGGCGCCCCACAGCGCGCCGAGCAGCAGCAGCTGCAAGAAGGCCCGGGAATTCACGCGACAGGCACCCGCTGGCGGTCCGAGAAGACCCGCCCACAGGCATTGGCTATTTGATGAAACGACCGCTGCATGCGGGCTTGCTGCTGAAAATTAACGAGGTCGACTTTGACAAAAAATACTGCTGAGCCCTCGTCAAATAAGGGCTTCGAACAAAAGCTGCTGGCTACTTTTTCGCGGCTGCGACTTCTGCTGCCAGCTCGGCGCCGGATTTGTAATGGGCAACCCGGTTGACCGTGGTGCGCAACGTGCGCTGCGTAAACGCGTTGCTGCCCTTCACCTCTTCGTTCCAGTATTTGTCAGCCAGCTGGCGGTTGCGCGGCACGTCGAGCAGGAAGGCGTCTCGCGAGCCAGCGCCGCCGAAGATGTAGAGCTTGCCGTCGAGCATGCGCCAGGTGTCGGCGTCACCGCCCCACGGAATGGCGTAGACGATGCCGTTGGCGCAGTAGCCACCAAACTCGGGCAGATAACGCGTCGGCTCCTTGTCAAACAACGCCTTGTTTTCGGCCGACGAGAAATAGAACGTGACGTTCTCGTAAGTGCTCTTGATCGCCGGATTGCCCTGTTTGTAGGCGTTCTGCGTGAAGTAGGCCACCACGTCGGCGCCCTTCAGGATCACCCGGTCATTGCCGTCCATCGCCACCGCGTTCACCGGCGACAGCTTGCCACCGGGGCTTTGCGTGACCAGCGGCGCGCAGCCGGCAAGGGCTAACGCCAGCGTCAGCAGAATGGTGCCAAAAAGAGTGGATTGAATGCGCATCAGTGGGCTCCTTCAGGGGAAAGGCATTGTAGGCGGCCGCTTGACCGGAGTTGCCTGGTCGATCGCTATCTCGAACACCCTGCGGCGGCGGCCAAAAACATGCCGCGCGCCGGCACAACTGCAGGGCGTCAATTAACAATTCTTTACATCCCGGAAAGCCACGGGTAAGAACTTGCAGTTAAAATCATGCCATTGGAATAATTCAGCGGCATCCCTGCGCGCATGCGCAACGGTCCGCCCCAAACGCCTTGAAACTTGTTACGGTAGTTCTACGTAGCAGCGGGCGACCTCAGCTTCGCGACGCCCTGCAATCCCTTTGCCAGCAGGATCACACCCTGCTTGAGGTGCTCGTCGTCGACGTCACTGGTGATACCCATCCGGCCCTGCCCGATTTGCCATGGCGTGCCGGGCACAGCGCCCGGATGATCGGCAGCGATCGGCCGTTGTCCCGCCCCCAGGCGGCGAACGTCGGGCTGGCGGCGGCATCGGGCGAGTGGCTCTGCTTTCTCGACGAAGATGACCATTACGACGCCGATTTCGTGTCGTCGATGCTGCGGCACGCCCGTCAGCAACCTGGGCGCCTGCTGCTCTATGGTCACAGCCGGGAGCAAGCTGGTGATGGTTCAACCAAGCACGTTGCCGCATTGCCATTCAATCGGGCGCTGATGGCCAGCCGGCCGCTGTGTCACTGGTCGGCGGCGCTGATCAACCGGCGGGTGATTGCACTCGGCTGCCGTTTCGACGAACGCCTTGCCGTCTGCGAAGACCAGGACTTTCTGGCGCAGATCGCGCAGCACGGCGACTTTGCGCTGGTGCCGGTGACCGCCTTCAACCACCGCGCCGCCTCAGACACTGCCGAAACAGGCGACGATCCGGCTTCGCGCGACGGGCTTCGGCTGTCCTGCGAGACATTGCTGCAGGCGAGGTGGGCGGGCAGCAGTCTTCATCACACGTTGCGGGCAGCAGCGGGCAGTCAGTCGGGCGTTGCCGCCTACTTCCGGCATGACTTCGCAGGCGCCCGTGCCGCCTTTTCGGCGGCGCTGCAGGAGTACCCGGACGATCCGAACGCCCTGCACGGCCTCGGTCGCCTCGACTTCGAAGCACAGCAGCTGGAGAGTGCACGCCGGCAGGTTGAACGTGCCATCGAGATCAACCCGGACGCGGCCGAGTTTCGTCTGACGCTGGCACAAATTCTCGCGGCGACGGACGCCACTGAGTCAGCCCGTGCGGAAGCAATGCAGGCAGCGCGCGACCCGCTGCTGCGTGAAGCGGCGCTGTCGCTGTTGTCGCGACTGCCATCTCGCGATGCGCCGGTAACCGCCACGCAGCAACCAGCGCGCCTGTCGCCCTGCAGTTGCGGCAGTGGCAGGCGGTACAAGGATTGCCATGGCAAGATCGGCTCGCTCACCAGCGAGCCTGAAGCGCCACGGCCCATCGACGCCAACGCCACCGTCATCCAGCAGGCCACTGCGGCAATGCAGGCTGGCGAAGCCACTCGCGCGATCAGGCTGCTCAGTGCGGTGTCCGTCAACAACGTCATCGATGCCGCGCTGGCAATCGACGCCGGCTCACTGCTGCTTGCTGCCGGTGACGCCAACGCCGCCAGCCCGTGGTTCGCGCGGGCCTTGCAACTTGATGCCGACGGGCCGGCCCGCGCGCTGCTGCGTCAATGTTGCGAGCGACAGTACGCATCAATTTATGCTGATTCCGTGTACCGTGAAGCAGCGCTTCTTTGCCGCCGGTTGCAGCCGGATACCGCATCACGGCCGCAACGCAGCGGCGATGCCATCCACATCGTGACCGATTTCGCAGGGGTGGGCGGGTCCGAGCGTCACGCAATGAATCTGCAGCGAATTCTTGCTCCGCATCTGCCCGTCCGGCTATGGTCTACGACACCGGTGCATGTGGCATGGAGCGATTGCGGCATCACGCTGATTGACAGCGCCGCAGGCAACTTCCCGCGCGATGGCACGCTGGTGCTGATTGGTCAATTTGTTGCCCTCGGTGACTGGTTTGGGCAGGCGAGATTTCACCGATTGGTCATCCGCAACAATATCGATCAGCCGCAGATGTTGCTGCAGCGACTGGTGGACGTGGAGCTGTACAACCGTCGGCTGACAGTGCAATTCACCTATCCGTCAGCACAATTCCGGGAGCGGGTCGGTCTGCCGGGCGCCGTCGAGTATTCGCTGACCGATCTCGATCGTTTTCATCCGGCCGTCCGCACGCGACGAACCCTGCGCACCGGTTTTACCGTCGGGCGTCACAGCCGCGACCACTACACCAAGCACCATCCGAACGACCCGTCGTTTTTCCGTGCGGTAGCCCGCGCCGGTCATCGCGTACGTCTGATGGGCGCGAGCGTCATTGCGTCGGCGCTGCAACACGACAGCAGCGACATCAGGGATCGCATCGAAGTGGTCCCCGCAGGCGCCGAGCCGGCTGCCGACTTTTTGGCATCACTGGACTGCTTTATCTATCGCGCCCATCCGTACTGGTACGAAACCGGCGGCAACGTGATTGCCGAGGCGATGGCGATGGCGATTCCGGTTATCGTCGTCGGCGAAGTGATGGGCATTGCCGCGCTGATCGAGCACGGCGTCAATGGCTTCTGCGTCGCCACCGAGGAGGAGGCGTTGGCCAAACTGACGCGGCTGGCCAACGATGAGATGCTGCGCGCCCGCATCGGCCGCGCCGCGCGTACACGTATGGAGCAATTGGCAGCCGAGCAGGACGACGCTGTTGTGGCCTTTTACACCGACCGACCACGCACCGTCAGCACCTCGATGCCGCTGACGGCGAGTTAAGCGCAGCGTTGCGTGACCGCGTCAGTGCTTGCTGAGGGCTGCGGCGATCCGCTCAATGAAGCCCGGCGCATGGGCTGAATCCAGCCAGCGCACCACCACGACGGCTTCGTGCGCCGGTTCGATCCACACGTAGTGGCCACCCGCACCGATCATGAAACTGGCCTGCGTTGAGGCGCCGGGGAAATTGTGACCGTCACGATTGAGCCATGTGAGCCAGCCGTAGAACGGCGCGATGGCGCAAGGTTCGGTCATACGCGCGAGCCACTGTGTTGAGACGACTTGCTCGTCACGGTGACGTCCGCCGCTGCGCATCCATTCGGCGATCCGCGCCTGATCACGGGCGCTGATCGACACCCCACCGCCCCAGTGCGTACCACCCGGCACGCTCTGCACGCGACGCTTGGTGCAGCTGGCATCGACGATCTCCGTCCACGCGTCGTCATAGCCTTCCCAGCGAAACCCTTCACCACCGCCCAGCGGTTGCAGGATGGTGTGCAGAAACGCCTCCGGCAACGGCTGGCGGAATAGATGCAGCAGCGCGAGCGACAACTGGTTGATGCGTACATCGTTGTATTCCCAGTAGGTACCCGGCGTATGCAATGGCCGCGCATCACCCTTCACACCGGCGGGCGGTCGTGGATCATGCGACACCGTGCGGTAGCGATCCACCGTGTCGGGCAAGCCAAAGCAGGTGCCTTCCCACTCGCTCGTCTGCTCCAGCAGATGTGCCCAGGTGATGCGCTGGTTGTGTGCTGAATCAAAACCGATGCCGGGCACGCGGGTGACGACCGGTTCATCCACGTCGGGCAGCAGCCCGCGCGCGTTGGCAACGCCGGCCAGCAGGGCGAGGTAAGTCTTGGCCACGCTGAACGTCTGATCGGCACGGTCTGGCGCACCCCAGGCGGCAATCTCTTTGCCATTTCGCAGCACCACACCCGATACACCACCACGCATGTGCACCGGGCCGCGCAGCACATTCCACGGCACCGGATCGCCATGATGCACGCCAAACGGTAACTGCCCCGGCAACGGCGCCGCATGCGGGTCACGCGGCCACGGCACTTCGTGGGATTGGGCGAACTGGATGGCGTCGGCGAATGCGTTCATTACGCCATTGTGCCGCGCCGGTTTCACGTCGCAGCAGTGGTGTGCCATTCGTAGGGCGGAACGCTTGCGGTTCCGCCG
>ERZ795062.809-NODE-809-length-24161-cov-12.158882_pt1 | contig 24161 bp, 25 predicted proteins | sample MGYA00375146_ERZ795062 | MGnify/ENA primary metagenome ERZ795062 (study PRJEB30191, sample SAMN05720281) | activated sludge metagenome | isolation source: Anaerobic digester | place: USA | collected 2015-07-16 ... | reverse complement strand
TCACAGGACATCGGGGATTATTTATCTTACAAAGATTTCAACATATTCTCAATATGCTGGATAGATTTCTCACGGCCGAGCAGGTAAATAGTATTTGGCAACTCTGGTCCATGCATTTCACCCGAAACGGCGATACGGATTGGCATGAAGAGGTTTTTGCCCTTGATACCTGTTTCTTTTTGGACTGCCTTGATTTGTAGGAAAATATTGTCTGGTTGGAAATCTTCGTCTGTCATGGCTTCCAATTTTTCCTTGAAGGCATTTAAAACAGTCGGAACAGTTTCTCCCGCCATCACTTCTCTTTCTTCCTCTGTCAATTCTGGGAAATCAGAGAAGAAAAGGTCTGTCAAACCCACAATTTCATCTGCAGAAGATAATTGTGGCTTGTAAAGTTCCACTAATTTCTCTGCCTTATCTGTCAAGCGACCTGCTTCTTCCAAGAATGGTTTGGCAAGGTTGAAAATAGTTTCTAAATCAGCATTTTTGATGTACTCATTGCTCATCCAGTCCATTTTCTTTTGGTCAAAGGCTGCTGGTGACTTGCTGAGGCGTTTTTCATCGAAGAGTTGGATAAATTGCTCACGAGAGAAGATTTCCTCTTCACCACCCGGGTTCCAACCCAAGAGACCGATAAAGTTGAAGACAGCTTCAGGCATGTAACCCTTACGACGGTAATCTTCGATAAACTGAAGGGTGTTGGTATCACGTTTGGACAGTTTTTTACCAGTTTCAGAATTGATAATCAAGGTCATGTGACCAAACTCTGGTGCTTCCCAACCAAGTGCTTCGTAGACCATGAGTTGCTTAGGTGTATTTGCAATGTGGTCATCCCCACGGATAACGTGAGAAATGTCCATCAAATGATCGTCAATGACAACGGCAAAGTTATAGGTTGGGTAACCGTCGCGTTTCTGGATAACCCAGTCACCACCGATATTACCACCTTCGAACTCGATTTCGCCCTTAACCATGTCATTCCACTTGTAAATACCTGCTTCGTTGACAGCCAAGCGAACAGTTGGGACAATGCCAGCCGCCTCACGCTCTGCGATGTAGGCTGTTTTTTCATCTTCAGACATACCCAGGTATTCATTGATGTAGCGAGGTGTTTCGCCCGCAGCTTCTTGACGCTCACGCTCCGCTACCAATTCTTCTTCTGTCACGTAAGACTTGTAGGCCTTGCCTTCTGCCAAGAGCTGATCAACATACTTTTGGTAAATATCCAAACGCTCTGATTGACGGTATTGCTCATGAGTTTCTGGACTCTCATCCCAATCAATACCCAACCAACGCAGGTTTTCAAGCTGAGAGCGCTCTCCGTCTTCCACATGACGTTTACGGTCAGTGTCTTCAATACGAATAAGGAAAGTACCGCCGTGATGGCGGGCAAAAAGATAGTTAAACAATGCTGTACGGGCATTTCCGATATGTAAAAGCCCAGTTGGACTTGGTGCATAACGCACACGAATTGGTTTAGTCATGATTCTCTCCTGTAAAATTTCATACTCAAAAAAATCAAAATCAAACGAACTTCAACTATCTGGGTGATAGTTAAAGGTGGGAATAAAATAATCCAGTGGAGTAAAGCAGCTCAGGGAACTGGTTCAGCCGGTCACCTATAAACAAGTAAACGATCATAGAAGCCCAAACTTACAATTGGGAGTCAAGAGACTGCTTCTAGTCGAATTCTTTCCCACTCTGTCAACCATGGTGTAGATTAACCTGCTACTTTTTCTTTTCAAGTAGCAGTCTGACAAGCTCAACTAGGGCTTGTCCCTCATCAAGTCAACTATGCCTGAATTTGATTTTCGCAGAGTAACAATCAAGAACATTATAGCACAGATATGAGTAAGAAAACAGAAAAATCAGCCTATACAGACTGATTTTGAGGTGTTTTTTGATTTCTGATAAGCCAGTTGATAACAATATAAGGCTAAAAAGCCACTTGCACTCAAGAAAATCCAGCTAATCTGATCAACTGATAATAGCAAGACTAAACCAGATACAACCAGCCGTAATAGAGCTTGACCCGACATGAAGTAGGTGGAAACACCACCTCCTATAGTTCCCAACTGCTCCTCTGGCATGGAATTGACAAATTTTGCATTAAATTTTGGACCACTTGCTCCGAAACCAATTCCCATAGTCGCTAAAAAGAATAGGTTGAGAGGCAATTGTTGAGTCAACATCCCTACAAATACCCCCAATAGTGAAAAAGTAGCTGCCACTTCAAGCGTAACCATGCTGGTCTTTTTGAACAAGGTAAAGACCAAAGAGGACCCCAAAATATTTCCCGCAAAGAAGATAAATAAAATGGTTGCAAGGCTTGTTTCAATATTTATTACTACCAAGTTAGGATCCTCGCTAATTAACAAGACTAAGGTTGGATAAAGTATTGCCCCACAGGCATTGATAATAGGGCTGGTAATCAAGACCAGGCAAAACTCAGGTATCTTGCGCAGCTCCCAAACCGCTTGTTTGAAAGAAGCAAAAATCCCCGGCCCTTTCGCTTTCTTCTCTGTCTGGCTTGGCAGCTCTGCTATTTTCAATGGTTGCTCCGTCAGAAGATTGCGAAAAATCGGTGTTAGAAACTGCATGATAAGAAATGCCACCAAAAATGTGCCGGCGTTTAAGAAGGCAAGATGCTGATAGGAAAGTAGGCCAACTAGAATGGCAGAGAGCGCTTGAAAGGCCATATTGAGCGTATTCGTTACAGTTTGACGAAAAGCAGAATACTCTGTTCCCTCTCTTCTTTTGGCGCTACACGCAATCCCAGAGGTGTATAGAGGCCGTTTTCATAAAAGCCAGCAAAGTCTGCAAAAACATTGAAAACCGATGCCACCACGACAATCCAAAGGGCCGGCTCAAAACCCATACAGAATCCAAGGATGAGGTAAAGAAGGACACGGAAGAGGAGGGTCAGCTTAATAGTGCCAATCTTGTTGACCGTTTAGTCTGCCAGATAGCCTGTAAAGAGCCCCATAAAGCTAGGGAAGGTTTCCGAAAAGGTTACGATAGCCATCGCTAGCCGGCTGTTTGGGACGAGCAATATAGTTCATAAAGGCCAGATAATAGACCACGTCCCCAAAGTTGGACAACATGTCTGATGCCAATATCCATAAGTAGGTTGAGTTTTTCAAAATCTTTTTCATGATAATCCCTTTTTTTGAATATCTTCCAGAATATTCCGACTATTTATTCTGCAGAGAAGCCAAATTTGACTTTCCTCTAGCATCTTAACCTTTCGTTGAGTAAATCGTTAGGGTTGAAAAAGCCAAATCACCTGTAATGTGAAGGATTTTCTCACCCGGTTCGCTTGCATAATTATTGGTGGTTGATAAGGCACTATCTAATTTCACAATTGCTTGCCAGTTAGCTGGCAAATATAATGTCAGTGAAGAGAAGGCTGCATTAATTTCAAAACTGGCTTTATCTCCTAAAATCACTGCTTGGTCAAAATAAATAGTACTAGAGCCAAAAGCTACATCAACACTGTCATGAATAAAATTCTCCTCATGGATATAACGAGTCGAGGAACCAAAAGCTGTATCACGCCCCTTATCGTCAATCACTCCTGAACCAAATTCTTGTCCATCATTCATTGCTCTTTTTTTCTTTGGCTTAAAAATCAAGTTCAATCCCAAGCAGAGCAACCCAAGAGAAATAACCATATTCCAAGTACCAAAACCAACCCATTCATAAACTGAATTTGCTGCGATAAATGCTAGGCCGAAGCAAAAAATACTTGAACGCCAATCCAATTTTACCAGACGATGAAATCCAGTAACAACTGTAATGACAAAACAAACAGTTGTCCAGAAAGGCATTGATAGATTAAAGCCTAAAGCATCTCTTATCAGTACTAAGACTGCCAAACCTATAACCAAGTATCCTATAATATGACGTTTCATCTCCCTACCTCACTTCTTGTAATTTTTCTTTTAACAAATGATAATAATGCCGTGACACATGAACTTCCTTATGGGTTTTATGAAAGGAAATTCGACTTGTTCCTGAAAAAGACTTATCCAATGAATACACAGCTCTAGCATTGGCAATCGTTGATTTAGAAACCCGACAAAAATACGCTGGAAGGCAGTCTTCCAATTCATATAGTTTCATCTTGACTTCATAGGCATCATCTCTGGTATGACCAATCGTCTTATTTCCATCCGTTTCAAAAAAGAGCAGGTCTTCCAGTTTTAAGAAAAATTCACTCGTTCCCTTATAAAATACTAAGCTGGGGCGATTCAATCGTCCTAAAACTTGTTGGATTTGCTCTATTTCAGGTCCAAGTTGACTCGCTCTAATGATAACTTCAACCTGATCTAAGCTGTCATCAAATTCAATCCTAACTTTCATAAACCCTCCTTTACTTTTGATACTCCTATTATAACAGGCAATTCGGGGAATACAAGGGCATTTCAGTAAGTGGTTACAAATTAGAGGTAAGTGGTAGAAATGAATAAAGAAAAATCCCTTGCTTTACACGAGGGACTTACTTTTATGTTGGATATTTCAGTATTAACTTCTTAAAAAATCGCATCAAGAAGTGATGTGCTACCACCACCACCGTCGCCACCTGTACGGACAATATGATTACCGATAACTTGAGCAAAGGTTTCAATATTCAAACTTTGTACATAGATTTCACCGTAACCTGAGAATGTATTGACAATCCCTTCACCTGTACCAATTGATTGCAAGAAACCATTTTCCATATGGATATTGTAATCTAGCTCTCGGCTCCAAGCAACGACATGCGCATTATCAATTGTAATACTACCACCTGTTAACTCAATTTTCTTAATTGAACCAAAGGCATTTGCTAAAAGAGTACCGTAACCCTCAGTGGTCATAACAAAGAGACCACCCTGACCACCAAAGAAAGCTCTACCTACACTTTGACGTTCCATCTTATACTGAGCAGAACCATCAAGAGCAAGAAATGCACCATCATTTAGGCGATATTGTTGAGCTCCAAGTTCTAAGGCAATGACCTGTCCAGGAGTAGAAGGAGCCAAAGCTATTTTTCCGTCATTGCCATTTGAAACTGCTTGGGTGATGAACATGGATTCCCCTGATACCATGGAGCGACCGATAGCTCCCATGAGTTTACCAAAACCAGAACCACTGCGCGCATTGAGCTTAGTATTCAATGTTACGCTTGGCGTGTGGTAAACCATACTTCCCTGCTGGATATAAGCTGACTCACCAGCTTCCAAAGCAATCTCTACTAAAGGAAATTGCATATTACTATCAATCGTGTATTTCATTCGATTATCTGACATAGTTGCCTCCTATTTTTTACGAAAAGTTCCTGTTAACCACAAGATAGCTATAATAAACCAAAAACAAGCTAAAACAAACCAAATCATTTTTAACTCCAGTTGTATTACTTTTATAACACAATTCTACAGCTAAATAGGAGAACTGTCAAGCATATTTACAAAAAAATAAAGGAATCTGAGCAACCAGATTCCCTCTGCATTATTTAACTTCTGTCATCACACCTGTATCCACGTTATATACAGCACCGTTGATAACAACATCCTCTGGAATTAGTGGAGATTTACGAAGCAATTCCATGTCCTCACGAACACTGTCTGCTACATCTGTAAATGGCAAGAAATCCTGTCCCGTTACATCTATACCTAATTCCTTATGAATATGGCGTGCAAAGTCTTCATTCGTAAAGGTCTGAGCTCCACAATCCGTATGATGTAGGACAACAATCTCACGCGTTCCCATTTGTTGCTGGGAAATGACTAAAGAACGAATCATGTCGTCCGTCACTCGCCCACCCGCATTCCGCAGAATGTGTGCGTCCCCTAATGCCAAACCAAGTGCCTGCGCTACGTGCAAACGTGAATCCATACAAGTTACAATGGCCACCCTAGTCTTGGGACGCAATGGTAAGTGATAATCTCCATGTAAAGCAACATACGCTTTATTAGCTTGCATAAAATGTTCAAAATATGACATAATTCCTCCTAAATCGATGAGAATTTCTGAAATCTTCAGACAATAACTACTTCTAGCTTAACACATTCTTTTGTATTTGTCGCAAAAAAAGGAGCGACAATCTGTTACTCCCGAATATTTTTATTAGTTAAACACTTTTTGCAGAACTTCGCCAATTGTTGTCACGCCGATAACCGTGATTTCCTTGGGCACCTTGATACCGGTCAGGGAATTTTTAGGAGCATAGACCTTGGTAAAGCCCAATTTAGCGGCTTCGTTAATCCGTTGCTCAATCCGATTGACACGGCGGATTTCACCTGTCAGGCCAATCTCGCCTATAAAGCACTCTTGTGGGTTGGTTGGCTTATCTTTGTAACTGGAGGCAAGGGCAACTGCGACCGCCAGGTCAATAGCTGGCTCATCCAGTTTGACACCGCCAGCTGACTTAAGGTAGGCATCTTGGTTTTGGAGGAGCAGGCCTGCCCGTTTTTCCAAAACCGCCATAATCAAGCTGGCACGGTTGAAGTCCAAGCCTGTCGTGGTCCGCTTGGCATTGCCAAACATGCTCGGGGTCACCAGAGCCTGCACTTCCGCAAGGATAGGGCGGGTGCCCTCCATGGTCACGACAATAGCAGAGCCTGTCGCCCCGTCCAAACGCTCTTCCAGAAAGACCTCACTAGGATTGAGGACTTCGACCAAACCCTGTGACTGCATTTCAAAAATGCCGATTTCGTTGGTGGAGCCAAAGCGGTTTTTGACCGCCCGCAAGATACGAAAGGTATGCTGCCGCTCGCCTTCAAAATAAAGAACGGTGTCTACCATATGCTCCAAGGTCCGCGGTCCAGCCAGGGTTCCTTCCTTGGTCATGTGACCGACGATAAAGGTTGCAATGTTGTTGGTCTTGGCAATTTGCATGAGTTCATTGGTCACTTCACGGACCTGACTGACAGAACCTTGTACGCTAGAAATGTCAGGACTCATAATGGTCTGGATAGAGTCGATAATCAGGAAATCTGGCTTAATCTTTTCAATCTCGGTCCGAATGCTCTGCATATTGGTCTCCGCATAGAGATAGAACTCGCTGTCGATGTCGCCCAAACGTTCCGCCCGCAACTTAATCTGCTGGGCAGACTCTTCCCCGGACACATAGAGGACGGTACCAATGGTCGAAAGCTGTGTTGAAACTTGCAAGAGTAGGGTGGATTTGCCAATCCCTGGATCGCCTCCGATCAGGACCAGACTCCCTGGCACCACACCGCCACCGAGGACACGGTTGAACTCCTCCATGTTGGTCTTGGTGCGAGCCACTTGAATGGAGGAAACTTCATTGAGTTTCATGGGACGGGTCTTCTCACCTGTCAGGCTAACCCGCTCGTTCTTGACTTCAGCGACTTCAACTTCCTCGACAAAGCTAGACCAGGAGCCACAGTTGGGGCAACGGCCCAGATACTTGGGCGAATGGTATTCACAATTTTGGCAGACAAAGGTTGTTTTTTTCTTAGCGATGATGATTTCCTCCTATAGAGTGTATTCTAGGATTTCGCAGTAGGCTAAAGTTACTTTGGGAACAAACTGGCGTATCAGCATATCGTGACAGACGATAACAAGTCGGTCATAGGCTTGGTATTTTTCAAGGGCCTGTAAAAATCGCTCTTTCATTTCCGCAGCAGTCTCATAGCGAGCAGGAGAAGACTCGGGAACCGCTCCGCCATTTTCCAAAAATAATCGATGAGCCAAGACAGCCTCATCTTGACTGGCATTTTGCCCCGTCATATCTGGTCGCCACTCATGAAAAAAGGGTTCGACCAGAAGAGGTAGTTGCTGGGCTTAAGCAATGTAGGTCGCAGTTTCCAAGGCCCTTGTGACGCTTGAAGCGACGACTACTTGAGCTTGGGAAAAGATAGGATTACTAGCAATTTCCTGAGCTAAAGTCCGCCCCTTTTCAGTTAAAGGAGCCAAATCCCGTCCAAAACCTGCATACAGAGCCGGGGATTATCATGCTGGTCAAACATACTGTAATTGGGCTCGGAATGCCGCACAAAGAGAATCTGCATAGTAGTCTATTTCCCTGTCGAGCCAAATCCACCTGTCCGAACGCCGTCGGCCTGGTCGCCGTCAGCCAAAAGGAAGGGGGCAAAAACAGCCTGTACGATTCGCTCGCCAGCTTCCACCACAACGGTTTCTTCTGTGATGTTTCGCATCTGGGCAAAGATATGACCTTCATTGGCTGGATTGCCGTGGTAGTCGCCGTCGATAACTCCAACCGAGTTAATCAGAACCAAGCCTTTCTTGCGAGGATTGGACGAGCGGTCGTAGAGATAAAGGACCTCATTGACCTGCATATAGGCCTTTACACCTGTTGGAACCAGCTTAATCTCGCCTGGCTCCAAGCTGACCCTCTCCGCAGCTTTCAGGTCATAACCTGCTGCATGAGCTGTCTCACGTTTTGGCAATAAGTTTTCATCTGTAAACTGACTGACCAGTTCGAATCCACGGATTTTCATAGTAGTTTCCCTTCAATTTCTTCATGCATAATACGCTCTCTATTATAATTTATTCGCAGGCTAAAAGCAAAACTCCAACCTAGTGGCTGGGGTTTTCAACTTTATTCAAACACAAACTGGTTGTGGTAGAGTTCGGCGCAGAGGCCGTTGAGCTTGAGAAGCTGACTATGGTTGCCTTGCTCAATCACTTTTCCATCCTTGAGGACGATGTTCAATCCTCAAATCTGACTTTATTTCTCCGATATGACCCAAAACAAATAGTAAGTGATGAAGATTGTTAATAGTCCCAGTCCCATTTTGACCAACAAAATAGGAGCCAGCCAGATAGAAATTGCCATTAGTATGTAAATTTGCCAGATGATTTGCTTTTTTCGTTTGCGGGAAATGGATTTGGTCTCAACGTAATCAGCTACGTAAAATTGATAAATTTTGGTATTGCGTAGCCATTTTTCAAACCTTTTTGAACTTCTCGCAAAGCAAAAACCAGCTAAAAGTAAAAGAGGGGTTGTCGGAACTATCGGCAAAACAATCCCAATGACACCAACCATCAAACTAACAAAACCAAATACTAGATAGAATATTTTCTGCATACTAATATTATACCAAAAGAACTCGTGAATTTTTTTAAAAATTTTATCACGTTTTTAGAGAACGCTTGCATTTTATTGAATAAATAGGTATGATAAAGGTACCAAATTTAGGAAAGAGGGAAGACGCTATGAAACTTCTAGGACTGGTCGGAACAAACTCCGCTCGCTCAACCAACCGCAAACTCTTGCAGTACATTGAACAACACTTCGCTGATAAGGCAGATATCGAACTGGTTGAAATCAAGGAACTCCCAATCTTCAATAAACCAGCCAATCGAGAATTACCAGAAATTGTCAAAGAATTGGTCGCAAAAATTGAGGCTGCTGACGGAGTCATCATCGGAACTCCCGAATATGACCACTCTATTCCAGCTGTCCTTATGAATGCCCTTGCTTGGGTATCATACGGTGTCTATCCACTATTAAACAAACCAGTTATGATAACTGGTGCTTCTTATGGAACACTTGGTTCCTCTCGTGCCCAACTACAGCTACGTCAAATTCTCAACGCTCCTGAACTCAAGGCCACTGTCTTGCCAGATGAATTTTTATTGTCACATTCCTTGCAAGCCTTTGATGCCAATGGGGAGCTCATTGATTTAGAAACAAGTCAAAAACTGGATGCCATCTTTGATGACTTCCGCCTCTTTGTCACTATGACTAGCAAGCTGTCTAACGCAAAAAAATTACTCCAAAAGGAAGCTGAAAACTTCGATTGGGAAAACCTGTAAGAGAGGAATATACTATGAAATTTGTCGGAATTGTTGGATCAAATGCAGAACAATCTTATAACCGCATGCTATTGCAATTCATTCAACGCCACTTTAAAGTGAAGTTTGAACTAGAACTTTTGGAAATCAAAGATGTTCCAATGTTCAATCAGGACGAAGACCAGTCTGATTGTTTTGCAATTCAATACCTTTACAACAAAATCACCCGTGCTGACGGGGTCATTATTGCTACCCCTGAGCACAATCATACCATTACTCCTGCCCTTAAGAGTACTCTGGAATGGCTCAGCTTTAATTTGCATCCATTCGAAAATAAACCAGTTATGATTGTCGGGGCATCTTACTACGATCAAGGAACTTCTCGTGCCCAAGTTCACCTACGGAAAATTTTAGATGCACCAGGTGTCAATGCTTACACACTACCAGGTAATGAATTCCTCCTTGGTAAGGCCAAAGAAGCTTTTGACGATAAGGGCAATATCATCAATGAAGGGACCGTGAAATTCTTAGAAAGCTGTCTAGACAACTTTATCAAGTATGTCGGTGTTGTATCTAAATTGAAAAAACCAAAACCAATCGCACCAGAAGATTTAGACTGTACCAAACCAATCGCAACGACCATCACTGGTGTGGATCCCGATGATCCAGATTGGCTAGAAAAGGCTTCTAAATTGGTTAACGCAGTTGAGGGAGACACTTATGTTAAACTGGACAATGGTTTGTTGACCGTTAACCAACTCAATATGTTCCTCAATGCGATGCCATTTGAATTGACCTATGCAGATGATAATAACCAGTTCCTCTACTACAACAATGGTCACCAAGAACCTGATACCATGTTGGGTAAACGGGTACTTGCTCAAGTAGGAAATCGCCTGTCAACTGTCCACGGTACGCTACCTCCTGCCCGCATGAAGAATGTTGAATGGGTTGTCGGTACCTTGCGTAATGGTAACCAGGAATATGTTCGTACCATTGTACCCGGTACCCCTGCTGAAATTATCAACACCCACAACTACCAAGCTATGTACTATCCTGACGGATCCTACGCTGGTATCAATGAAATTATCTTTAATTTCAAACCATGGCTAGATTGGTATCTTGAAGCTACTGGTCAACGCTTGGTTGGTGGTTCGGGAACTGCCGCAGCTCCTGCACATGTTGACGCAACCTCTGGTGCATCAGATGCTGGTAGTGCCCCTGCTACTTCCACACCGACAGATGCAGATTCTGGTGCATCCGCTCACTAATCGTTCACATATAGAGGCTGGGCAGAAAGCCCAGCACCTCTTCTCAGAGTTCGTGTCAACATCTCAGCGCAGTGGTTGATTGGCAGATTTGTTCGTGTTTCACACTCCAAATCTGACCTAATCAACTGTGCGGGGGTGGGAAGACGAACTCTTTTTAGACTGGTCGAGTTCTTTCCCACTCCCATATTTTCCAAACAAAATATTGATAATGATTTCACAAGGAGTTCCTATGTCACCGTTTCAAGAAAAAATTTCAGCTGCAGTTTCAAAAAAAGAAGCCCTTTTTGACGAAAGTCTAGGCCGCTATGCCTTGCGTTCTATGTATGCAGGAGCCTACCTGACTATGTCAACAGCTGTCGGTATTATCGGAGCAGACGTTATTGCCAGTCAATTTCCAAGTTTGTCGCGTTTTGTCTTTACCTTCATCTTTGCTATTGGGCTGGTTTTTGTTCTTATTTTTGGTGGTGAATTAGCCACATCTAACATGATGTATCTCACAACTGGTACCTACTATAAGCAAATTACCTGGAAAAAAGTGACACAGATGCTGCTATACTGTACTTTCTTTAACTTTGTAGGCGCTACTATTCTAGCCTGGCTCTTCAATCAGTCCTTCTCCTACCTCAATCTCTCTGATAAGAGCTTTGTCGTCAATGCCGTTACCATCAAACTTGGAAAATCTGACTGGAGCAATTTTATTGAAGGGATCACGGCTAATATGTTTGTAAATATGGCAATCCTTGGCTTCATGCTCATCAAAGAACAGTCTGCTAAGTTCTTTGTCATCATTTCCTCCATTTTTATGTTCGTTTTCCTCATCAATGAGCATCTGGTCGCCAATTTCGCATCTTTCATGCTCCTAGCTTTTAACGCTACTCGAAGCAATGTCGAAGCCTTCAATATGAGCAATATCCTTCGTCAATGGATTGTGGTCTTTTTTGGGAATTGGCTCGGAGCCGGTCTCTTTATCGGTATCGCCTACGCTTGGCTCAATCAAACCAAAACCAACCATATTGAGCAGTAAGCCTACCACAAAAACAGCCAAGATAAACCACGTCCTAAACGTTTAAGGATTGTGGTCTGCTTATCTTGGCTGTTTATTTTTCTATATATTATTCAAACACAAACTGGTTGTGATAGAGTTCAGCATAGAAGCCATTGAGTTTGAGTAACTCACTATGGTTTCCTTGTTCAATGACTTGACCATCTTTTAATACAATGATTTCATCTGCATTTAGAATGGTTTTAAGGCGGTGGGCAATGACGAAGCTGGTCCGTCCTGCAATAATGGCCTCCATAGCTTTTTGAATTTTAGCTTCAGTCACGGTATCAACGTTAGACGTTGCTTCATCCAGAATCAATACTTGTGGATCTGTCAACAATGTACGGGCAATGGAAATCAACTGTTTCTGACCTGTTGAAAATACATTTTCATCATCCGTTACATAAGTGTCATACCCTTCTGGCAAACTCATAATGAAATCATGAATGTGGGTAGCACGTGCGGCAGTTTCAACCATTTCTTGTGAAATATCATCATTACCAAATCGAATATTATCCGCAATGGTACCAGAGAAAAGCACTGATTCCTGCAATACAATACCGACTTTATTTCGCAAACTATCCAAATCATATTCACGAATATCACGGCCGTCAAACTCTACGCTTCCACCATTTACATCATAAAAACGATTAATAAGGTTCATGATTGTTGTCTTACCTGACCCTGTTGGACCAACGACGGCTATCATTTTCCCTTTAGGTGCCGAGATAGAAACTTTATTAAGCACTTTTTGACCTGGTAAATAACCAAAATCGATATCCTTAATCTCAACACCTTCCTTTAATTCGGTAAACAAGGGTGCGTTTTGAGGGCGAACCTCTTCGGTCTCATCAAACATTTCTTGAACCCGGTGAGCACCAGTGAAAGCCAACTGTAGCTCTGCCCAACTTGAAGCAATCTGCATCATTGGTTGATAATACTGTTGAGAATATTGAACAAAGGTAACAACCAAACCTAGTGCAGCGGCCGCCTCTAACGAACTATCATTAAGGACTATAGTTGAACCTACAAAAATAACAATCGCAGTGTTAACCAAGCTCATCCCGTTCATAAATGGGAATAAGATACCCCCAAATAATCTACCTTTAAAGGTGGTACGACGAACTTCCTCATTAAGCTCTAAAAAGCCATCAATGGTTTCTTCTTGGACACCTTGGACGATAATCGCTTTTTGACCAGAAATTTTTTCATCCATGTAGGCATTTAATTTGGAAACTGCAACTTGCTGAAGATTGGTATATTTTCGAGCCAAACGAATGATTACTATTAAAGCAAGTAAGGCAACTGGTGTTGAAGCTATCGTCACTAAAGCCAATCGAACATCCTGTCGGAACATCATGATAATCAAACCAATGTATAAGGCTACGTTGGTCATAACCTGTGTCAATGATTGGTTGAAAGTATTTTGAATATTATCCAAATCAGAGGTAAAGCGAGAAAGGATATCACCATCTTTATGGCGATCAAAAAACGCAATAGTCAATCGTTCTAATTTCCCAAAAAGACCCTTTCTCATACGGCTTGTAGAGTTGGCAATAATACGAGTAAAGAGCAAACTGTAAATTAAGTTGGCAATAACTGTCATAGCATAGGCTAGAAAGAGTTTGGACATAATACTATTAAAATCTGAGTAGTCCGCTTCAAAACCAATTTGTCCCATTTGCTTAGCAACAGCATAGCTTTGACCTATTTTGCCCATCTCTGCAATCGCATCCCCAAGCAAAACTGGACTTTTTACTTGTAAATAAGTAGCTGCCACGATTGCCAGAAAAATAACAGCAAAAGACAATTTATAGCGTTTAAAATAAAACCAGAAAAAACGTAAAGTCTTCATCTATTCTTCTCTCCCTTTCTGAGTTTCATATATTTCGCGGTAAATAGCATTATTTGCTACCAGTTCAGCGTGTGTCCCTTCCCCAATTAGACGTCCTTCGTCAAGTACAAGGATTTTATCTGCTTTAATCACTGATGAAATTTTCTGTGCAACAATGACCGTTGTTGTCGCTTTTAATTCATGGTTTAAAGCCTCTTGAACCAACTTCTCAGATTTGGCGTCTAAGGCTGAAGTCGAATCATCCAAAACAAGTACCTTCGGCTCACCAATCACACCACGTGCAATCGAAATCCTTTGTTTTTGACCCCCAGAGAAGTTATTCCCCCGTTCCTCGACTTTACTTTCATAGGTTTCATCTAGGCGATCTATAAATTCTTTTGCTTGAGCAATCCCCGCTGCGCGTTCTAAGCGGAGTAAGTCTGCTCCTGGAGCACCCTGTCGCAGGTTGTCCGCAATTGTTCCAGAGAAAAGAATAGCCTTTTGTAATACAATCGAGACCGTATCGCGAAGGGTATTTTTATTAACTTCCTTAACATCACGACCACCAATAAAGATACTCCCTTCTTGTGGATCAAAGAGACGAGGAATCAGTTGTGCTAAAGTTGATTTACCTGCACCTGTAGCACCAACGACGCCAACCATCTGTCCTGACTCAATCTCAAATGAAATATTTTTTAATGTCGGCTCTGTATCATGTGGATACGTAAATGTTACATTATCAAAAACAATACTTCCATTTAATTCTTCGTCTGGAACATCTACAAAGGTCATAGCTGGTTCGGTATTTAAGACTTCTGCAATCCGTTTAATCGAAATAGCTGCACGAGATGCCTGCATTCCCATAAAGCTCGTCATAATGATTGCGAACATGATTTGCATCAGGTAACTCATAAATGAAGTGAATCCCCCAACCGCTTCTATATTTGTATCTACCATCCCTGAAACAAGATAGAGAGATGCAAAGATAGCCATGTAGGAAATAAACATCATCAATGGTTGTAGAATTGAAAAACCATATCCAATAAAAATATTTAAATCCAGAAGTTCATTAGAAACTTCTTTGAATTTATCGTATTGATTTTTTTCTTGAACAAATGATTTTACCACCCGAATACCACGAAGATTTTCCTTGACAATGCTATTCATACGATCCATCAAAGTTTGAAATTTTCCAAAACGTGGTCCCATTTGTCCCATCACAATGGCCATAATGGCTACAATCAAAATCACCATGACAATGATCATCCACCAAAGTTCTGGTAGGGTTCTTACAGCCATAATAAATGCCCCGATAAATAGCAACGGCACGCGTAATAAAATAGTGAAAAGCATCATGGTCAGGTTTTGAATTTGCGTAACATCATTTGTCATTCGGACAACTAAATTACCAGCATTAAACTCTTCGATATTTGCATATGAAAAACTTTGAATTTTTCGGAAGGTATTTTCTCGAATGTCCGCAGATACTCCTTGGGCAATTTTTGCTGCATTAATTGTATTTGCGAGTCCAGCAAGCAAACCAATTCCGGCAATCACTAAAAGAATTTTCCCAACCCGAAAAATCTCATCTTGATCATTTAACAAAACTGCCGTCAAGACATCTTTGAGATAACTTGGTTGCAAAAGTGTTGTAATAACAACAATGGATGTTAGCACAACCGACGTCAATGCATGCCACTTGTAGCGTAGAATTGCATTTTTAAACATCATTATTCTCCTTATACTGTTTAATATTCTCCTTCAGCTGATGAATCAGCCGAATCATTGATTGGAAATCTTCCCGAGGGATTCCCCTAAAAAGTGATTCCGACATTTCTTGGTGCCAGTCCCTTAATGGTTGCAACTTCTCTTGACCCAATGGTGTCAAAACAACTTGCTTAAAACGCTTATCAACCACAGATGGAATGATTTGAACAAAGCCATTTTTTTCCATACGCTTAACCAAGTTACTGGCGACAGACTTAGATATTTTCAGTTCAGTTTCAATATCCTTTACAAAAATTTCCTTATCCATATGATCACCTAAAAAGTGTAAGACATGACCCTGCGGACCAGCCAAATGCTCAACACCATAGTGTTTTGCAATCTTTTCACTCAAGTATTCTAACTGATGAAAAACATGTCGTAAGTCTGCTATATGTGACATCAAGAACTCTCCTTTTTTGTTAGCACGCTGATTATTATAGTTCCTAAGAGAACTAATGTCAAGTCTACTGCTCTCTTTTTTTCATTGATTTGAAAAAGTGATCCCATAGAACTGAAAAACAGCAAAAAAAAGATTTATATTTTATATTTTTCCATTTCGTTTATACTGGCTTTAACAACCTTTCTCAAAATCTATTTTTTATACTACGTTTAAAATAGAACTCGGTTATGTCTTCCTCTAATTCCAATTTATTGCAATACAATTTGACTTTCTAGAAGTAATTCGTAAGTAATTCGTTCTTCATTTTTCCGTACATTCCTCACTCTCTTCCACCTCATATTACCATCCCTCCTGTTTGAGCCTCTCCCAAATGAACCACCATAATTGCACAACAATTGAATTAAAGTCAGCCAATGATTTTTCTGTGAGAATATACCTACTTGTGATATAATATTAGTAACAATCTATGCAAGGAGAGGTCATGGAAAAACAAAAAATTGCCGTTCTTGGTCCTGGATCATGGGGAACAGCTCTCTCTCAAGTCTTAAACGATAATGGACATGAGGTACGTATTTGGGGAAATATTTCCGAACAAATTGATGAAATCAATGAACAACATACGAATACTCGATATTTTAAAAATATTGTTCTAGATGAAAAAATTAAGGCATACAAAGACCTATCAGAGACTCTTGACGGAGTTGATGCTGTTCTTTTTGTTGTCCCAACCAAGGTAACTCGACTGGTGGCGAAACAAGTTGCGCAAGTACTCAAACACAAAGTCGTTATCATGCATGCCTCTAAAGGATTGGAACCTGATAGTCACAAACGTTTGTCTGAGGTTTTAGAAGAAGAAATTCCAGCACAACTTCGTTCCGAAATCGTAGTTGTATCAGGTCCTAGCCATGCAGAAGAAACAATCGTTCGTGATTTAACACTGATTTCTGCCGCATCAAAAGATATGAAGGCAGCAACCTACGTTCAAAACCTATTTAGTAATCGTTACTTCCGCCTTTATACTAATAATGATGTCATTGGTGTAGAAACAGCAGGTGCTCTGAAAAACATTATTGCAGTTGGTGCGGGTGCTTTACATGGTTTGGGCTATGGAGACAATGCCAAGGCAGCCATTATCGCCCGTGGTTTAACTGAAATCACACGTCTTGGCGTTGCTATGGGGGCTAATCCTTTAACTTATAGTGGCCTTTCTGGTGTCGGTGATTTAATTGTTACCGGTACATCTGTCCATTCACGTAACTGGAGAGCCGGTGACCAGCTCGGTCGTGGTGAAAAACTGGAGGATGTTGAGCGCAATATGGGGATGGTTATCGAAGGAATTTCGACAACTAAAGCTGCCTATGAATTAGCACAAGAACTAGGTGTCTACATGCCAATTACTCAGGCGATTTACAAGGTCATCTACCAAGGAGCTAATATTGAAGATGCCATTAAGGAAATCATGACCGGTGAATTCCGTCATGAGAATGAATGGCACTAATTCTTTTAGTTGAAAATAATTGCACAAAGGAATCTATGAACTATGAAAAAAGTTAGAAAAGCAGTCATACCTGCTGCAGGATTGGGAACACGTTTCCTTCCAGCAACAAAAGCACTCGCCAAAGAAATGCTACCGATTGTGGACAAACCTACTATTCAATTTATCGTTGAAGAAGCTCTTCGTTCTGGTATTGAAGATATCTTAGTTGTTACTGGTAAATCAAAACGTTCTATCGAGGATCATTTCGATTCAAATTTTGAATTGGAATTCAACCTTAAAGAAAAAGGTAAGAATGATTTGTTGAAAATTGTTGATGAAACAACAGGGATTCGTCTACACTTCATTCGTCAAAGCCACCCACGTGGACTCGGAGATGCAGTTCTTCAAGCCAAAGCATTTGTAGGGAACGAACCATTTGTCGTTATGCTGGGTGATGACCTAATGGATATCAAAGATTCAAAAGTTGTGCCATTAACCAAACAACTCATGAATGACTACGAACAAACACATGCTTCAACGATTGCTGTTATGCCTGTCCCTCATGAAGAAGTTTCTGCATACGGTGTCATTGCCCCACAAGGAGAAGGCATCAATGGTCTATACAGCGTAGATACATTTGTGGAAAAACCAAAACCTGAAGATGCTCCTTCTGATCTTGCCATCATCGGTCGTTACTTACTTACACCTGAAATTTTTGGAATTTTAGAAAACCAAAAACCAGGTGCAGGTAATGAGATTCAACTGACTGATGCCATTGATACATTAAACAAAACGCAACGTGTATTTGCCCGCGAATTTAAAGGTAACCGATACGATGTTGGTGACAAGTTCGGTTTCATCAAAACATCTATCGATTATGCTTTGCAACATCCTCAAGTTAAAGATGACTTGAAACAATACCTCATTGAATTAGGTAAACAGTTAGATAAACCAAAAAAATAACGTCAAATTCCAAATAGTCAACACTATTGGATTGCAAAGGTGGTAGCCAACTTCGTGCTACCCTTTTTTAATGAATAAAAACGGACGGATTCTCCCAATGAATGACACTGTTTCCAAAAACACAACCATGTCCATTGTTGCCACCGCTCTGCTAGGATTTTCAGGTATTCTTTCAGAAACGAGTATGAATGTGACATTTCCTACCCTACAAAAAGTTTATCACTTGCCACTGTCAAGCCTCCAATGGATTACAACCGTCTACCTTTTAGCTGTTGCAATATCAATGACTGTCAGTGCTACTTTGCAGCAAAATGTTAAAGAAAAAACCATATTAAATGTCTCTCTCATTCTATTCACATCGGGTACAATCTTAGCATTTGCAACCTCTAGTTTCTCCATCATGATCGTAGGACGCGCCTTTCAAGGATTAGGAACTGGGATTGGAATGACATTGATGTTCAATCTCATTTTAGAACGGATTCCTCCTCAAAAAATTGGGAACCTATATGGGGATTGGCGGTCTGATTATGAGTTTAGCCCCTGCTTTCGGCCCCACCTATGGCGGTTTTATGATTGCACGCCTTCCCTGGCAATGGATTTTCATCTTTATCCTACCCGTCCCCCTTATCTGTTTTGTTCTAAACCATCTCTACATAGAAAATAGCCAAAAAGGTGAGAAACGTCCTTTTGATATTTCGTCCTTCATACTGTTAGCTCTTGCGCTAATTACGTCGCTTCTAGCAATTACAAGTCTAGAAGAAGGTGAAATAAATTGGATATATTTAACTGTATTCATCCTTAGCTTGGCCGCATTTATCCATCGAAGTCTGACTATCCCTAAACCATTTCTTGATATTCGTGTCTTGAAAGTACCAACCGTTTGGCTTGGTTTAATTCCCTTCTTTATTTATCAATTTGCTTATTTAGGTTCAAACTTTATTATCCCAAACTTATTAATTGAAGCGAAGGGGGCAAGTTCCACTATAGCAGGATTCTCATTACTACCAGGTACTCTTTTGGGAGCCATCCTAGCCCCTGTTTTTAGCAAATTCTATGATTTAAAAGGACCAAAACCTTCACTATATATTGGGAATACATTATTTACCATAGCTCTTTCAATCATGGCCTTATTCACTGAAACATTGACACTCTTCAGTTTGGCAGCAACCTATATTGTATTCACCTTTGGAAGAAACATGGCATTTAACAATATCCTGGCCGTTTCAGTATCCACATTGCCTCAAGAAAAGAAAGCAGATGTCACAGCTATTTTTCAAATGATGCAACAATTTGCAGGTGCTTTAGGAACAGCTATTGCTTCTGTCCTTGCAAATAGTAGCCAAAATTTGACCGAAGGAGTCCAACGTGTCTTCTCTCTACAGCTATTCTTAGTCGTCATTATCTACTTCTTCTTCATTAATCTATTCCAACAGCTCAGCAAAGATTCCTGAAAAAGATTGGATAGTTACAATTCTTTATCTTCAAATGAAAAAGCCGTCAGAAAACAATTCTAACGACTTCTCTTAAAAACTAGCATCCGCTAGTTTTTTTACATGAAATAGAATACGCCCAGTAGCAAAGCAAACAAACCCAAATAACCAATGAAACTGTAAAAAACCTGTTTCCCAGTAAATAAATTTTTCTCTGTAAGCGGTGGTAAAAAAATAACGACTAAACAACCACCAATCGCTCCTCCAATATGTCCCGCCATGCTAATGGATGGGGTAAAAAGGCCTAATGCCAAGTTCAGTCCTAGAAGAAGCATGTAACGTTGACCAAGAACTTGTAAATAAGGGCTACGACTAAATTTTCTCAAAAGGGCCATGGCTGCAAATAAGCCAAAGAGCGAGGTCGACGCACCTGCGCCAACCACATCTGGTGTAAAGAAGAGAACAAAAAGGTTCCCCATAATACCAGATAATAGATAGAGAAGAAAGAACCTCCGGGACCCAAAAAGCCCTTCTAATTGGTAACCTAAACCAAGTAAAGTAATACCATTGAATAGAAAATGCTCCCAACCAATGTGGACAAAAACAGGTGAAACCAAGCGCCACAACTGAGTCGGATCATAACGCACTACTTCACCATACATACCACCGAATTCAAAAATCGTATAGGCTGTAGTGGTCTGCCCAAAGCGAAATATTTGTATAAATAGAAAAACAAGAGCCGTAACTGCCAACAAGCCATTGGTCACAGGGTAGCGCTTATCAAAAAGATTCTTCAAAAATCAACAACTCCTTTACTGGGATATCAAATGTCTGGTGTTCAAAATCATATAACTGGAAAGAGCCCAAGGTCGATACCGTCTCCCCCTGATAATCTGACAAGTAGCGGTCATAAAACCCTGCCCCATAGCCAACCCGAAACCCTACTTGATTCCATGCCAATCCAGGGACATGAATCCAGTTAATCACAGACTTATCCACAGGTTGTGAATAAGTCCCAGGTTCCCAAAGTCCAAACCTTGTTTTAACCAAATCATCAGGATTATATTCTACAAAATCCATGCGTCCTTGTGAATAGGTCTTAGGAATGAAAATGCATTTTCCATCCTTTTGAGCCTGTTCAATTAAGTAACTAGTATCGAACTCATGTCCCATAGAAAGGTAGGTCCCAAGCGACTTTGAGCACTTATAGGTGTCAGAGGAAAGGAGCCTTTCTGTTAGTTGCTGACTCCATCTTGCTCGTTGACTACTCGTTAGTCCTTGCAAAGTCCCTAGCACTTCTTTCCGAATTTCTTTTTTATCCACAGAAACTCCTTTTCTTTCAGAAAAAGACTGGAAAACCCAGTCTAATTTGCTTTCGTTTTCAAAAAATCGCTCAACTTATCCACAGCAAAGGGAAGCACTTCCTCTTTGGGACTGAGACGAGGATTGTGAAGGGGATAAGGCGTATCCACACCCAGCCAGAACATAACACCTGGAACCTTGTTGAGCAGGTAGCCAAAGTCTTCACCCGTCATGGCAGGTGGACAGTCAATCATTTCCACACCATCAACCTGTTCAAAATAAGTCATTAGTTCATCCGCCAACTGAGGATTGTTCTCCACAGGCAGATAACCGCTAGGATTAAGTTCGATCTCCAAGTCTACTCCAAAGGACAGAGCAATTCCTTCTGCTATTTCACGCACTCGTTTTTGCACCAAGAGGCTCATACTCTGGGTCAAGGCCCGAATGGTGCCATGCAAAAAGGCTGTTTCGGTAATAACGTTGTTGGTCGTTCCCGCGTGCATGGAGCCGAAGGTCACCACAGCTCCCTCGATTGGGTCGACATTTCGACTCACCACTGACTGAACTTGGGTCACAAAGTAGCTGGCTGCCACCAAGGCGTCATTGGCAGTATGGGGAAATGCTGCGTGACCACCCTTTCCTGTAAACCGTATCTTTACCTCACAGGTCCCAGCAAAGAGGGTCGCACGGTTGGTGGCCATTTGACCAACTTTGAGATCTGGTCGGACATGGAGCCCATAAAATTCATCTGGTAACCAATCCCCAAAAGCTCCCGCTTCATACATAAGCATGCCACCTGCTAGATTTTCCTCTGCAGGCTGAAACAAGAAGAGTAGGTTATGTTTCGGTTGCTGCTCTGCCATTTTCTCCAAAAGCCCCAAGGCAATGGTCATGTGGAAATCATGTCCGCAGGCGTGCATCCGGTCTGGTTGGAGGGACTTGAAGTCCAGGCCCGTTTCCTCCACAATTGGCAGACCGTCAATATCCGTCCGCCAACCAATCGTTTTTTGAGGAGCAGATCCTGTCAGATAAACCAAGATACCCGTCTCCCACGTGCGAACTTGGGAAAAAGAGCGGTCTTGAAGCAACCCCTCTATAGTTTCCATAAGAAAGGCATGGGTCTTGAACTCCTCCATGCCCAGCTCTGGAATCTGGTGGAGGGCCCGCCGTGTTGCAATTAAATCTAGCATAGCTACCTCTTAGAGTGTCCGCAAAGCCTCTTCCAAGGCTGTTTTTTGTTGGGTTTGCTCATCGATTTCCTTGATGATGCGGGCTGGTACACCTGCAACCACAACGTTTTCAGGTACATCTTGGGTCACAATGGCACCCGCTGCGACAACAGAGCCACTACCGACTTGCACACCTTCGATGACAACAGCATTGGCACCAACCAAGACATTGTCACCAACACGAACTGGATCTGCAGAAGCTGGCTCGATGACACCAGCAAGGACCGCACCTGCACCGATGTGGCTGTTCTTACCAACCGTTGCACGGCCACCGAGAATAGCACCCATGTCAATCATAGTTCCTGGACCGATTTCTGCACCGATGTTGATAACGGCACCCATCATGATAACGGCATTATCGCCAATCGTCACTTGGTCGCGAATAATTGCACCTGGTTCAATACGAGCATTGATGTTCCGTTTGTCCAACAAGGGCACAGCTGAATTGCGGCCGTCTTGCTCAACCACGTAGTCTACATTTTCAGTCAAGTTTGTCAAAAGTGGCTCGACGTCTTTCCAGTCACCGAAGAGGACGTTGCCAAGTTTTGTCACTTCTGCAGGAACAGGGCCGGCCAATTCCCCTTCAAAAGTTACTTTCACAGTTGTTTTTTTCACCGCATTACCGATAAAGGCAATGATTTCTTGTGCAGTCATTTTTTGTGCAGTCATAATGATTCCAATCTAAAAATAATATTTTATCTATTATATCAAAATTTTCAGAAAATTTTATGAAGAAAGATAAAAAATTGAAAAAGGAGCTGAGCAAAAAGTCCAAAATAAACAAAACCGCATGAAATCTTTTGCCTAAAAACGTTGATTTCATGCGGTTTCTTATTTATAAAATCAAACAATATTAGTTAGATTTCGAATTTTTTGCCCAGCCTCACTCAATTTTATTGAAGATTAATTACGCCTGTTTCCGTTCCCCAAAAACCTGTTTGAACTCTAAGTTGAATACTTGGGTCATTTGCTGTCTCTTCTGTAATATCAAAGACAACATTACCAGTAACAGAATTTTCAGGGTTTACTTCAGTTAAGAAAAATTTTGCATCTTGGTTAGCATAAATTCCCGCTGTTGAATCAGACTTATACTCTACATCACCTTTTAACAAGGTAAAGAAATCATCCGTTACGGTAATAGCTTCCTTACCGTTATTTTTCACTGTTACATTTAGCACTAGAAAGACTCCGTTAGCAGTCTTACCGAACTCTCCACCTACGTTAGTGGTAACCTCTTTTGAATTGACAAGGTAAACAACGTCTCCAACTGGAACTTCCTGTCCAATACTGTAAGTTGTAGCTTCTTTTTGTTCTTCCGAGCTACTCGCTGATGCTTCGGTTGTAGTTTGGGTAGTAGTTGACGTAGCTTGGCTAGAAGAAGTTGAGGAATTACCTCCACCACCCAATACACTTTGTAACCCACCAATCACAAACAATCCAACCAACACAATAAACCAAATTCGCTTGTAAAATGGTTTCTTTTGTACATAAACATTACCGTGCTCATCTTTAATTTTCTTTGCCATAAAAGCCTCCTAAATAGTGTAACTCCATTATATATATATATATATTTTGTCAAGTATAAAAATAAAAAAATTAGAAGTTTTACCTCCTAATTTTCAATCTGAAAGTTCTATAATGAAGTTAGCCACCTCACTTTGCTCAAAAATATTTGTTT
>ERZ795062.804-NODE-804-length-24227-cov-10.122994_pt1 | contig 24227 bp, 24 predicted proteins | sample MGYA00375146_ERZ795062 | MGnify/ENA primary metagenome ERZ795062 (study PRJEB30191, sample SAMN05720281) | activated sludge metagenome | isolation source: Anaerobic digester | place: USA | collected 2015-07-16 ... | reverse complement strand
TTATATCAAGGAAAGTGTTTTTACTTAGCCAATTATTTATTTGGATACATTTAAAAAATTATTTTCAAAATCTTTTAAAGTAACAAATACTTGTGGAGAAAGTATTAATAAACCAACAATATTAGGCAATACCATAAGACCATTAAATAAATCAGCTATGTCCCAAACAAGATCTACATCTAATAAGGAACCTAGTAATATAAATAATAAAACTAAAACCCTATAGTATTTGATACCTTTTTTTCCAAATAAATATTTTATATTGGATTCACCAAAATAATACCATCCTATAATAGTGGAAAAAGCAAAGAAAAATAAACAAATAGCAATAAACTTAGTGCCAAAATTACCAAGACCAATAGTATAAGCAAATTGAGTCATAGCAATACCTGTTAATCCTTGATCATAAGCACCAGTCATAATATTTATTAAAGCTGTAATAGTGCATATAATCAATGTATCAAATATGACTCCAAATATAGCAACTAAACCTTGTTCTGCAGGATGTTTTACCTTTGCTACTGCATGTGCATGGGGTGTAGATCCCATTCCAGCTTCATTGGAAAATAATCCCCTAGATATACCATATCGTATTGTCTCTTTTACTTTAACTCCTAAAACTCCTCCTACTGCTGCTTGAGGTGTAAAAGCTGAAGTAAATATAAGTTTAAAAGCGGGTATTATTTGAGAATAATTTAATAATAATATTATTATACTTCCTATTATATATAAAATGGCCATTATAGGTACTATTAATTCCGTAAAAGATGCTATTCTGCTAATTCCTCCAATAAGTATTAACCCAGCTATAATAGCTGTAATTACTCCCCCAATCCAACTTGGTATGTTAAACGCTGAGTTTAAAGCTATAGCTATAGAGTTAGATTGAACCATATTGCCTACGAATCCCAAAGCTACAATTATGGTAACTGCAAAAAAACCTGCTAAAAAATTACTATTCACACCTTTCTTCAAATAATAAGCTGGCCCTCCTACAACTTCACCGTCAATCCTATCTACATATTTTTGTGCTAAAACTGCTTCTCCAAATATAGTACCCATCCCAAAAAAAGCACTAACCCACATCCAAAATATTGCTCCCGGGCCACCAGATGCTATAGCAGTTGCAACTCCTGCTAAATTCCCAGTACCAACTTGAGCAGCTAGTGCAGTTGCTAAAGCTTGAAAAGATGTCATACCATCTGCATCTGCTTTGTCACTTTTTTTAAATATTTTCCCAAATACATATTGATTGATTGTCCCTATGCGTCGTACTTGAACAAACTTCAGCCTAAAAGAATAATACAGTCCTGTGCCTAATAATAAAAATATTAAAAGATTATCCCATAGTAGCCAGTTTAGTTTATCTACTATATCTAGTAATTTAACATTCATACTTATCCTCCTTTAAAACAAATTTAAACTCCAATTTATTATGTGCATTTACTTTTTTTAAATACTTCAATAAAAAAACCGACAAATCCGTCGGTTTTATATATGGGATATTAAAATAATATAAATAAGTAAGTAATGTAAGCACCTAGTAATATTAACCCTGTAAGCCTTCCTATTTTTTTATTTAACAACCCTACTAACACAAACAAAAAAGACACCAACATAGCCATAGGAATGTCAGTAAATAATGTATGCCCTGTAACTATTAGACCTTTATCGCTTACCAGTGTAGAGATTCCTACTACAATAGATATATTTATTATATTTGCACCTAATATATTGCCCAATGAAATATTTTGTTGCCCTTTCAATATGGCTACTATTGAAGTTACAAATTCAGGTATTGAAGTACCTATAGCTAGCAAAGTTAAACTTACCACTTGTTTTGGAATCCTTAAAGCCTTTGCAATTTCTACACCACTGTCAACTAGAATATGTGCTCCATATATAATTAATAGTATTCCTACTATAAACTTAACTCCATTTTTAATTAAATCCTTTTTGCAAATATATTTACCTTTGTTTTTACTCCTATATGTACTCTCTCGTCTATGCTCTAATATGTTTAAAAATACAAAGAAAATTTGTAATAATACCAATAAATACCCTTCTTTAAAAGTTATAAATCCATCTTTACTAAATAGAAAAAATATACATAGATAACCTATCATCATTATACCTTTTATCCCAAAGAATTTATCTTTAATTTTTATTGGTCTTATTAATGAACATATCCCTATTATAAAAGCTATATTACAAATATAAGATCCTATTGCATTACCAATAGCCATTTCAGAAAAACCTTCATTACTAGCAACAGTAGATACAAAAAACTCTGGCAAAGTTGTTGCCATACTTACAATAGTTGCACCTATAATACCCGATGAAATACCAGTTTTTTCAGCTATCCATATAGCAGCATCTACAAATAAATCTCCACCTTTTACAGTCATAATCAACCCAATAGCAAAAAATAATATCACTAGACTAATCTCCATACTCCCCTCCCAAATTATTATTTCATACCTACTATATTTATATATGAATAATTCCCTTATTATTACACATGATTAAGTAACCATAACCATAGTAGGGAATAAGATAATAATAGTTATATCAAAAGGAGTGCTTTAGATGGAAACAATATTATTAGTTCTTGCTTTGTCTATAGATGCATTTGTTGCTAGTATTGCTTATGGTGCTAATAAAATAAAGATCCCAGTTAAATCCATTATATTTATCGATGTTGTTTGTGCAGTATTTTTAACCTTTTCGATTTTTTTAGCTACAGCATTAAAAAAAGTACTTCCTTCTAATTCAACTTCTATAATTAGCTTTATAATACTCATAATACTGGGAATATATTATTTATTTGAAAGCATTGTAAAAAAGCATTTAGAAAAAAAATCCTCTACAATCACACATGTGAAATTAAAATTACTCAATATATGGTTAGTTATAGATATCTATATAGACGAAACTCGAGCAGATTTTGACAATTCTAAAACTATTAATCTTAAGGAAGCTTTGTATTTAGCTATTGCTTTATCCATAGATTCTATAGCAATAGGATTTGGAACAGGAATTGGAAATATCAATTATTTTACCGTAATACTTTTATCCCTAATGTGGAATATAATAGCCATATGGGGGGGCTTGCTTTTAGGAAGGAAATTTGTTGAAAAGACAAATATAAATTTATCCTGGCTATCAGGTATATTGTTAATTATATTAGCCTTTTTAAAATTGAAATAATATTTAAACCAACCTGTACAGGTTGGTTTAAATATACATAATGCCATCTAATACTATTTTAGCCTTGCCACCTATCTTTACACTATAACCTCCATTATTCTCATCTATTTTACAATAAATATAGCTTGGTCTATTCATAGCTTCTCCTTGTATTGATATAATTTCATTCCCATATAAATATCCCCTACTCTTTAGGAAATATATTAATCCGCCATTAGATGTGCCTGTAGCTGCCTCTTCATTTATACCAACGGCAGGTGCAAAATTTCTAGTGTATACTCTGGTGAAATTAGCTCCAGGTATATAAAAAGCATGCACTCCAATAACTTCTAAAACATTAGAAACTTCTTTAAGTTTATTAAAATCTACCTCTAAATTATCTAATATCTCCTTACTATTTATAGGTAAAAAAATATCCTTCAACCCCGTAGAAATAATTGTTGGTTTTATGTATTCATCCCCTATGCCTAGACTATCTATTCCTATATTAAAACACTCTAATAATTGTTCCATATATTTAACTTCACCAAAATCCTTCGGTGGTGCTTGTTCCATCAATATTTTGTTTACCTTACCATCACAAAAATATATTTCCACACTAAGTTTTCCCGCTTTTGTATTTTGATAGATTTTTTTAATGCCATTTTTTATAGAAGGTATGTAGTTTTTAAGTGCTAACACATAAAAAGCGCCAATAGTTCCATGGCCACAAAGATCTACTTCATGAGTAGGTGTAAAAAACCTTACTTCATAACTTTCTTCATCTAAGGGAAACATAAAAACAGTTTCTGAAAGATTCATCTCTCTAGCAATATTTTGCATATCTTCATTAGACAATCCCCTTGCATCTGGTACCACAGCTGCTGGATTTCCACCAAATGGCTTTGATGAAAAAACATCTACTTGATAAATGTCTATCTTCATTTTACTCACCTCATACCCATGTGTTTCACGTGAAACATTTAGTTTGTTATTATATCTAAAATCCTCTCTAAATCCTCCTCACTATAAAATTCAATTTCTATTTTACCACCACCTTTTTTAGAGATAAGTTTAACCTTTGTCCCTAAAGCACTCATTAAGTTTTCCTCTATCTCTTTTACAAAAGGATCTGTTTTTATGGTTTTTCCCCTACTTTTCTTTTTGGCTTTATTCTTAGCTATTTTTTCAGTTTCTCTAACATTTATTTTGTCATTCATTATAGATTCAGCAAATCTTAATTGTTCTTCTTTATCATCTATTGAAAGCAACGCTCTTCCATGTCCACTACTAAGTTTACCTTCGGCAATATATTCTAGTATTTTATCATCTAGATTTAATAATCTAATTGAATTTGCTATATAGGATCTGCTTTTCCCGATTGCTTTTCCTAACTCCTCTTGAGTCAAATTATAATCTTCAAGCAATCCTTTAAAAGCATAAGCTTCTTCAATAGGGTTTAAATCTTCCCTCTGTATGTTTTCTATTAATGCCAATTTCATTGCATCCTTATCGCTAACTTCTTTTATTATACAAGGTATCTCCTGTAATTTTGCTTCCTTAGCTGCTCTCCATCTACGTTCTCCAGCTATTATTTCATATTTGTTTTCCTTTTTACGGACTACTATGGGTTGAATAATACCATATTGGATTATAGAATTCTTAAGTTCCTCTAAGGATTTCTTTTCAAATTCCTGCCTAGGCTGGCGTTGATTAGGTTCTATCAAATCTATTTCAATATTAATAATAGATTCATCTTCTGATTTTTCACTAAATAAATCTGTTATTGGTTCATCGGGAATCAAAGCCGCAAGTCCTTTACCAAGACCTCTTTTTTTTGTAACCAATTAAAACCCCTCCTCTTGTAAATACAAAAACTCTTCTGCTAACTCAACATAAGCCTCTGCACCTCTAGATTTAGGATCATAATCTATTATAGATAAACCATAGCTAGGTGCTTCAGCTAATCTTACATTTCTTGGTATAATAGAGGTATATACTTTTCCTTTGAAATACTTTTTTACTTCATCTACCACTTGGATGGATAAATTAGTTCTACCGTCAAACATACTGAGAACAACACCTTCTATCTCTAATTCTGGGTTTAAACTTCTCTTTACTAACATGATTGTATCCATCAATTGACTAACCCCTTCTAAAGCATAATATTCACATTGTATTGGAATTAGAACGCTGTGAGAAGCAGATAATCCATTGATACTCAATAAGCCCAAAGAAGGAGGACAGTCGATAAAAATATAATCATAAAGCTTTTCTACTGCTCTTATAGATTGCTTTAAAGCCAGTTCTCTACCAGGTATTTCTATTAATTCTATTTCTGCACCAGCTAATTCCACATTAGATGGCACTATATCCACATTTTTTGCCGTTGTATTTTGGATTATTCCCTCTACAGGCGTGCCGTTTATCAATGCATCATAAGTAGATAATTTTAATTGTTTTTTGTCAATACCTAGTCCACTAGTAGCATTTCCTTGAGGATCTACATCTACTACCAATACCTTAAAATCTTTTTTCCCCAAAGCAGCAGCTAAATTAATTACAGTTGTTGTTTTGCCCACCCCACCTTTTTGATTAAAAATAGTAACTATCCGTGCCATATTTTACACTCCTATAATGTTTGTTTAATATATAATATCATAATTAGAGACATAAAATAAGATTTTTATTAATTTTTTCTCTTTTAAATAAATTAAGACAGACTTAAGTCTGTCTTAATTGTTTCACGTGAAACATTTTTAATAATTAGAATAACTATTTAACCTTCTGTAAAAACATAGTTTTTGATAAAATATCACCTACTCACGACTAAAATCACAAGTATGTGTGGCATTTTAACAATTAATTTTTAGGAATTTTAATAGTAACTTCTACAAAATCCCCTCTATCTTCTTCTAAATATTCTGCATTTATCCCACTTTGTTTTATAGCGGTATAAGCATTTTTAATAGTATTTAAATATATCCTAGTACTAATCAATCCTTTTATATTAGGCTTATCCTTTTTTGTTTCATCTTTTACTTCTTTTTTTATTAATTCATCTAGTATATCATTAACCAAGTTTTCCGTTTTACTTACATTAAATTCATTCTTTATTACTTTATCTAATACCTCTCGTTTTAATTGTTCATCAGGTAATTTTAGCAAAGCTCGTCCATGTCTTTCCGTAAGATCATGTTCAATTAAATCCTTTTGAATATCTTCTGGTAACTTCAATAGTCTTAATTTATTTGCAATAGTAGACTGGCTTTTCCCTAATTTTTCAGCTAACTGTTGTTGGGTAAATCCATGATCTACAATTAAACTATTATACCCTTCCGCCTCCTCAATAAAGTTCAAATCCTCCCTTTGCAAATTTTCAATTAAAGCTACCATAGCAGACTCATTGTCTTTATAATCTACCACAATAGCAGGTATCTCCTCTAGTTCCGCTAACTCCGATGCCCTAAGTCTTCGTTCACCAGCAATCAATTCATAGCTCTCATCTTGAATTTTTCTAACACTTATAGGTTGGATTAAACCAAAAGATTTAATAGATTGGCTTAATTCTTCCAAAGCTTTTTTATTAAAATCCTTTCGTGGTTGATATGGATTTGGTCTAATGGATTCAATTGGAATATATTTTATTTCTGGCTGTTCATTTTTCATTACAATTCCACTCCCTAAAAAGATTATTAAATCTATTGCTATTATTCTATAAAAATAAATTATTTCCTTCTTATTACCCAAACTTTTTATAGACAAATTGTTTTAAATTACAAAGGATTTTTCTTAGGTTTTCCTCCACCTCTAGGATATTTTGTCGGAGTTTCTTTTATTTTCTCTATAATTATCAAACTATGGGTTATATCACTTTCAGGTAATGTAATAAGCTCTGTATCCTTTATTCTCCCCCCAAGAATTTTAATTCCTTTTTCTGCTTCCTCTAATTCTTCAGTAAAATCAGGGCCTTTCATAGAAATAAAATATCCTCCCACCTTAACAAAGGGTAGAGAATACTCAGATAAAGTGTTTAGTGAAGCCACAGCTCTAGATATTGCTATATCATACTTTTCCCTATGTTTCTTATTCCTACTTAATTCCTCAGCTCTACCATGTACAGCAATTATATTTTTTAAATTTAGTTGAGAAATTACCTCATCTAAAAATCTAATTCTCTTATTTAGACTATCTAATAAAACAATATTTAAATCCTTCCGAACAATTTTTAATGGAATTCCTGGAAATCCTCCTCCAGTTCCTATATCTATTACTTTAGCTCCTTTTTTAAATAATTTAACTTTAAGAGGAGTTAAGCTATCTATAAAATGTTTAATGTCTATTTCTTCGTCATCAGTTATAGAGGTTATATTTATCTTTTGATTCCAATCCTTTAAAATATTTTTGTATAATATGAATTCTTCTATTTGTCTATCAGTTAAATCAATATTTAATGTTTTAGCCCCTTTCACCAAAGTATTTACATTAACCATCTTTATCTCCTTTCAATTTTCTACGCTTTTGCTCCAAATAAATCAGTAACACATTTATATCAGCTGGAGAAACTCCAGATATTCTAGAAGCTTGACCTACAGAATCAGGTTTAATCTGATTTAATTTAGATTTTGCTTCGTTGCTTAATCCTTTTATTTCATTATAATCTTGATTTTCGTCTAATTTTTTATTCTCCAATTTTTTAAATTGCTCTATTTGTCCCATTTGTTTTTTAATATATCCTTCATACTTTATTTGTGTTTCCACTTGAAGCCTTATTTCTCTAGGTAATTCTTCCCGTTCTTCATCTAATTCCTTTAACATATTATAATCCAGTTCAGGTCTTTTTATTAAATCATATAAGCTAGATGTAGTTTTTAATGGAGTACTCCCAACTTTATTTAAAAAATCATTGGTTTTTTTGTTTGGTGTTACTTTAAAGGATTTTAATCTATTTAACTCTTCTTCTATCATTTTCTTTTTCTTAATAGTTTTTCTATATCTTTCTTCTGTTACAAGACCTATATCATATCCTTTTTGAGTCAATCTAAGATCTGCATTGTCCTGTCTTAAAGTTAATCTGTACTCAGCTCTAGAAGTCATCATCCTATAGGGTTCATTAGTACCTTTTGTTACTAAATCATCAATTAAAACCCCAATATAGGCTTCGGATCGATCCAATATAAAAGGCTCTTTACCTTTAATATTTAACACAGCATTTATACCTGCGATTAAGCCTTGAGCTGCTGCTTCTTCATATCCTGATGACCCATTGATTTGACCTGCAAAAAATAAATTTTTAATTTCTTTATGCTCCAATGTTCTCTTTAAAATCGTCGGATCTATACAATCATATTCAATTCCATAAGCAGGCCTCATAAATTGAACATTTTCTAAACCTATAATAGTTTTATACATTTCTAATTGAACCTCTACAGGTAAAGTTGAACTTGCTCCTTGAACATACATCTCCCTTGTATCTAGCCCTTCTGGTTCTATAAATATCTGATGTTTATCCTTATCTGAAAATCTAACCACCTTATCTTCAATAGATGGACAGTATCTAGGACCTATACCCTCTATTACACCTGAATACATAGGAGAACGATACAAGTTTTTTCTTATTATCTCATGGGTTGTTGGGGTAGTATAAGTTAGATAGCAAGGTACTTGTTCTATATCAAAAATTTTATCCATGTTTAAAAAAGAAAATGGTACTATTTCATCGTCTCCTGGTTGTATTTCCATCTTAGAATAGTCTATACTATCTCCATGAACTCTAGCAGGAGTTCCAGTTTTAAATCTCCTTAACTCTATACCTAGTTTTTTCAATGAATCAGAAAGATAGTTAGAAGGTGAAAGTCCCCCAGGACCACTGGAATAGCTAACTTCTCCCATAAATATAACACCTTTTAAATATGTTCCCGTAGCCAAAATAACAGCATCAGCATAATAAACTGCTCCAGTCCTAGTAACTATACCCTTTACTCTATTTTCTTCAACCAATATATCTATGACTTCCCCTTGTTGCAAAGTTAAATTTGGTTCTTTTTCCAATACTTTTTTCATCTCTATATGATATTTTCTCTTGTCTGCCTGAACCCTTAAAGAATGGACAGCAGGGCCTTTAGAAGTATTTAACATTCTACTCTGTATAAAAGATTTATCGATATTTAACGCCATCTCTCCTCCTAGAGCATCTATTTCCCTAACCAAATGGCCTTTACCTGTTCCACCTATATTGGGATTACATGGCATATCTGCTATAGAATCTAAGCTTATAGTTAATATCAAAGTCTTCATGCCCATTCTACTACTAGCTAAAGCAGCTTCGCAACCTGCATGACCAGCTCCAACTACTATGATATCATAATCTCCTCCATGAAATCTCTTTAAATCCAACATAATTCTACACCCCAATCATAAAACTATTTACCTATACAAAATTCAGAGAATATTTTATCCAATACATCTTCACCTACAGTATCGCCAGAAATCTCTCCTAAATTATCCCAACAATTCTTAATATCCACTTCTATACAATCTAAAGGCATATTTATTTTAATTCCTTTTAACCCATCTTCTATATTCTTCTTAGCCTTAACAAGTTGATCTTTATGCCTCATATTGGACACTATAATCTGATTACTTGTATCTACTTCACCAGTATAAAACATATTTTTTATAGTATCTATTAACTCATCTATACCTACCCCAGTAGCTATAGATGTAGTGATAATTTTTTTATCAGGTAATAAACATCTTATATGCTCCTCATCTAATTTAGCTGGTAAATCAGATTTGTTTAATAACACTATGCTTTTTTTACCCCTTACTATATCAATTATTTTTTTATCATCCTCAGATAATTCCTCCGAAACATCAAATAAGGCTATAATTAAATCAGCTTCCTCCACCATATCTTTAGCCCTATCTACTCCTATTTTTTCAACTATATCTTCAGTATCCCTTATGCCTGCTGTATCCACAATTTTTAAAGGTATACCATCTATATTTACATATTCTTCTATAATATCCCTTGTAGTTCCTGGAATATCAGTAACTATAGCTCTATTCTCATTTAATATAGCATTTAAAAGAGAAGACTTTCCCACATTAGGTTTTCCTAATATTACAGTATTTAAACCATCCCTTAATATCCTTCCCCTATCTACTGTGTTCAATAATTTATCAATTTTATCAAGGACTACTTTAGCATCCTTTTCCAAATCATCATAGGTTATATCTTCTATATCTTCCTCAGGAAAATCAATGGATACTTCAATATGAGCAATCATATTTAAAAGTATATCCCTTATGTTCTTTATCTCTTGAGATAACCTTCCTTCAAGTTGCCTTAAAGAAACATCAAAGGATTTATCCGTCTTTGCATTTATCATATCTATAACTGCTTCAGCTTGAGATAAATCTAATCTACCGTTTAAAAATGCCCTTTTAGTAAATTCACCTCTATCTGCCAATCTAGCTCCATTTTTTAAAATCAATTCTAATATTCTCCTTACAGATATAATTCCCCCATGACAATATATTTCAACCATATCTTCTCTAGTATAAGTATAAGGTTCTTTCATATACACAATCAATACTTCATCAATTATTTCATCTTTTTCTGGATCTATAATATTACCATATATTAGCTTTCTATTTTCTCCATCTTTTAAACTCTTAATATTTTTACCTTTAAATATTTTATCTCCAATATCTATAGAGTCTTTGCCACTCATCCTAACAATACCTATTCCTGATTCTCCAATAGCAGTAGAAATAGCTGCAATAGTATCAGTCATTTGTATCACCTCATTCTTTATTAGATAAGAGAAACCCAGTTTAGAACTGGGTTTTAAAATAAACTATTTTGCTTGAATTACTACTCTTCTATAAGGGTCCTCACCTTCACTATGAGTATCTATCCCTTCTACATGTTGTAATGCTGAATGAATAATTCTTCTCTCATAAGGGTTCATAGGTTCTAATCTTACTGGTCTATTACTATACTTGGCTTTTTGTGCCATCTTATTAGCTAATCTAATAAGTGTATCTTCCCTTCGTTTCCTATACCCTTCTGCATCTACTATTACTTTAATATAGTGGTCCCGATTTTTATTTACTGCTAGACTTAATAAATATTGTATAGCATCTAATGTATTACCCCTCTTGCCTATTACTATACCCATATCCGAAGAATTAATATTCACTATATCCACATACAAACACGAACCTTCTTTCTCGACTACACAACTCCCATTTACATTCATACCTAAAAGTATCCTATTCAAAAAATTTTCTACTATTTCCACAGGATCATTAGTTACAGTTACTTTAACAGCAGCATCTCTAGTACCTATTAAGCCAAACAGTCCCTTACTAGGTTCTTCCAACACCTCTACATGAACATCCTCCTCATTAACACCCAATTCCTTTAATGCCATATCTACCGCTTCTTCAACAGTTTTTGAAATCTTTACAACAGACCTCATACTATCCTCTTTCCTCCTTAATCTTACCCAAAGACCTATTCGTAATTAACTGCTGTACTATTTGAAATATATTTCCTACAACCCAATAAAGAGCTAAACCTGCTGGAAAAGATTTAGCAGCCCAAAATATCATAAGGGGTAAAAATATATTCATGATTTTTTGACTAGCTGCAGCTTGAGGATCTACCTGGACATTAGCCGTCATTAACATACTCTGTATATAAGTAGTAATAGCAGCTAATAAAGGTAATCCCCACATATAGGGATCTGGCTGTTCTAAATTGGTAATCCATAAAAAGTTTTTGCTTATAGTTTCATATATTTTAGGATCTTTAAATACATAAGTAACAGGATCTCTTAATACATTAAAAAAAGCTATTATAATTGGAAATTGAATTAATATAATCAAACATCCTGACATTGGATTATAATTATATTCTTTATATAATTCCATCATCTTTGTTTGTTGGGTCTGTGGGTCATTTTTATATTTATTTTGAATTTCTTTCATTTTAGGTTGAATTTCATTCATCTTCTCAGTGGATTTACTCTGATGTAAAGAAATAGGTAAAAGAATAAGTTTGAATATTATAGTGGTTATTATTATTGCTATTGCATAAAAAGAAAAATTTTTTGGTTCAACACCAATACTAGAAACTAAATCAAAAATTAATTTTAACAATCCTCCAAATAAATTTCCAAGAAAGGCTCTCATCTATTAACCTCCAATCATTTTAGCGGATCATATCCTCCTTCATTAAAGGGGTGGCATCTCAATATCCTATTAATACTTAAATAAGTTCCTTTTAAAAAACCATACTTAGTGTAAGCCTCTATAGAGTATTGGGAACACGTTGGATAAAATCTGCAATTTCTTCCAATAAGTATATACTTTGAAATAAATTTTTGATAAAATTTTATTAATAAAATAGCTATTTTAGCCATTATATTTCACCTGAATTCTTCATTAAATGAGCAATACTTAATATATGTAGCATTGCACTTTCTAATTCCTTATATTCAATATCAACAACGTTTTTCTTAGGTATAAATATTATATCATATCCATCCTCAATGTTGAGAAAATTTAATCTACAAATTTCCCTCATACGTCTTTTTACTTTATTTCTTACAACACTATTTCCAATCTTTTTACTTACAGAAAATCCAATTCTAGAATAATCAAGTTCATTTTCCATCACATACAACACTATATTTCTATTCCAATAGTTTTTCCCATTACGATAGACTTTTTTAAAATCTTCATTACTTCTCAACCTATGCTCTTTTTTCATCATAATACTCCTCGATACTCAGCTTAAAAGATTTAATCAATTTGTTTTAATAAAAAGGCCACCTTTTTTTGCGGCCTTAAGCTGATAATCTATTTCTACCCTTTTTTCTCCTATTTTTGATTATCCTTCTTCCAGACTTAGTTTTCATCCTCTTTCTAAACCCATGTTCTTTACTTCTTTGCCTTTTTTTTGGTTGATAAGTTCTTTTCACTTTAGCCACCCCCTTCAAATCTACTATATCTATAACAATAGATTAAACTATCATTAAATGAAACATAAATACTACTATAGATTATATTTATACTCTTCTAATATGTCAAGAAAATTAAACTACCAATATCCACAAATATAATTATCAACAAATTATTGATGTTGTGGATAATTATGTTGATATAATATATTTTTTTTGATATTATTAAATATACATGTGGATAGTTTTTTTCTTCTCAAAGGGTCTTTACTTATGCACATATTGTGGATAGTTTGTGTATAAGTAGAAAATTTTTATTTTTATAAAAATCTCTATACTTGTTAATTAGTGACTTTATTATCCACAATAATATTATACACAAACTTGTGGATATTTTTAATTCTTCAACAAAAATATCAAATATACACAATATGAATATAGCTTATCCACAATTATTATACCATTTTTTCTCTTAAATATTAGCTATTATTTTTACTTTTTCTGTGGATAAACTTGTTGATATTTTAGTTGATTAGTTATAAAAATTCTTTTTATGGATATAATTTACAATACAAATAGGAGGATATTTTAAAATGGATTCAAATTTAGATAACATCTGGAAAGAAGTACTCAATATAATAAAAGTAGAATTAACGGAAGTAAGTTTTAATACTTGGCTTAAAACAATTAAACCTATTGGTATTGCAGAAAATAGGGTTATTCTTGCTGCTCCAAATGAATTTACCAAAGGAATCTTAGAAGGTCGTTACTTAAACTTGATAAAAAACGCTATTGCTCAAGTTACTGATAAAGAATACACAATCCAATTTATAATACCAGGAGATGAAATAGATGGAAATATTGGACAATCTATAATCAATGAAAATATAGAAGAAAACAAAAGATCTCAATTAAATCCAAAATATACTTTTGATACTTTTGTAATTGGCAATAGTAATAGATTTGCCCATGCAGCATCATTAGCTGTAGCAGAAGCACCAGCACAAGCTTATAATCCACTATTTATATATGGAGGAGTAGGTTTAGGTAAAACCCATTTAATGCATGCCATTGGACATTATATATTAAGCCAAACTCCAAAAACAAAAGTAGTATATGTATCCTCTGAAAAATTTACAAATGAACTAATAAACTCCATTAGGGATGATAGAAATAATGAATTTAGAAACAAATATAGAAACGTCGATGTATTATTAGTAGACGATATACAATTTATAGCAGGCAAAGAAAGTACCCAAGAAGAATTTTTCCACACCTTTAACGCATTACATGATGCAAATAAACAAATAATTATTTCAAGTGACAGACCTCCAAAGGAGATACCCACATTAGAAGATAGGTTAAGATCTAGGTTTGAATGGGGTTTAATTGCTGATATTCAACCACCAGATTTAGAGACTAGAATAGCTATACTTAAGAAAAAAGCAAAAGTTGAAAACATAAATGTACCAAATGATGTAATGTTATATATTGCAAGTAAAATCCAATCTAATATTAGAGAACTAGAAGGGGCATTAATTAGAATAGTAGCTTATTCGTCCTTAACCAATAAGGAAGTTACAGTAGAACTAGCAGAAGAAGCATTAAAAGATATTATATCCAATAATAAACCTAGAGAAATAACTGTAGATCTTATAAAAGATGTAGTAGCTAAGGAATATAATATTAAAATTGAAGATTTTAATTCAAAAAAAAGAACAAGGGCAATTGCTTACCCAAGACAAATAGCTATGTATTTAACTAGAGAATTAACAGATCTATCTTTACCAAAAATAGGAGATGAATTTGGAGGAAGGGATCATACTACTGTAATACATGCTTATGATAAAATAGAAGGAGATATAAAAGAATCTGAGGAATTTAAAAACAAAATCCATTATCTAACAAAAGAGATAAAAGGTGAATAGTCAACAAAAAATGTTAATAAATATGTTAACTAATTGTGGATAATTGTTTAAAATATTTGAGCCTTTTATAATGTTGATAACTCTATTTATTATAATTTAGTTATCAACATTATATTAAATCCTGTAAACACCATAGAGATCAATAAAAACATACTTATACACATACTAACAGCTCCTACTACTATTACTACTATAGTATTATATCCATTTGTATCTATAAGAACCCAAAACAAAAGGAGGTTATTATCAATTGAGAATACAGATAGATCAAAAAAGTTTATCTAGTCATGTAAATATAGTTCAAAAAGGTATATCATCTAGAACTACTCTACAAATACTCGACGGCATATTGATTGAAACGGTTGATGATAAACTAAAATTAACATCAACAGATTTAGAGATTGGAATAGAAACTTATTTAGATTGTAATATACTAGAAAAAGGTTCTATAGTAGCAAACTCTAAAATATTTGGAGATATAGTAAAAAAACTACCTAATTCTACTGTAGATATTGAAGTTAAAGATAATAATATAAATATAAAATGTGAAAATTCTGAATTCAACATACTAGGAAACAATCCTTTAGAGTATCCAGAATTACCAACTATAATAAATAAAAACTCATTTAAAATCCCTAGTGATTTGTTTAAATTAGCTATTAAACAAACGGTATTTGCTACAACTCAAGACGAAACAAGACCTATACTCAAAGGTGTATTATTGGAGATAAAGAAGGGTATCGGTTCCTTTGTAGCATTAGATGGATATAGATTAGCTTTAAAGAGTATTCCATTAAATATAGATGAAGAAATAAATATTGTAATACCAGCAAGGGTATTAAATGAGTTAAACAAGATACTTGATGATAATGATGATGAATTAACTATAAGTATTGCTCCAGGTCATATAATATTTAATATGGGAGAGACTAGAGTTTTTTCTAGATTATTGGAAGGACAATTTTTAAATTATAATGATATAATAAGAGAAGATCATAAAACAAGGGTAATTGTAAATAGGAAAGATTTTCAAGATAGTTTGGAGAGAGCTTCTTTGTTAGCAAATGAACAAAAAGCAAATTTGATTAAATTAAATATATTACAGGATAAAATAATCATTAAATCCAATTCAGAGATAGGAGATGTTAATGAAGAAATTATATCAAAACATGAAGGAGATATGCTAAATATAGCTTTTAACTCAAAATATATTTTAGAGGGAATAAAAGTTATAGATTCAGAAGAGATTGAACTTCATTTTATGGGGAGTTTAAACCCTTGTATTATAAAATCTATAGATGATGATAATTATACTTATTTAGTTTTACCAGTACGATTGGCTCAAGATGACTATTAAAGGAGTAGATTATAATCATGAAAGAGATAGAAATAAATACGGATATTATTAAATTAGATCAGCTATTAAAATTTGCCGGTATTACTCAAACAGGAGGAGAGAGCAAAATACTAATAAACAAAGGAAAAGTGATGGTAAATGGAGAAATAATAAAACAAAGAGGAAAAAAGATTAAAAAAGGCGATATTATTGAAATAAAAGACATGGACAAGTTTATTGTGATATAATGATATAGGCTGTATAGTTTATAAATACATTCTTCCCAAACCAGAAAGGTTTGGGAAGTCTACTTAATAGAAATCTGTAGTTACATAGACAATTTATGAAATTGTTAAAATTTGAGAGGTGCTATAATTGAACATAGAAACTATTAGGCTAATAAATTTTAGGAACTATGAAAGCCTAAATGTAGATTTAAATAAAAACATGAATATTTTTATAGGCAAAAATGCTCAGGGGAAAACTAACTTATTAGAGTCTATATATATGTGTGCTACTGGCAGATCTTTTAGAACAAATAGGGATAAAGAGATAATAAATCTAAAAAAAAATCAAGCCTACATAGGTGCTAATGTAAAGATTGGTAGTATTCAAAAATTTATTGAAATAAAAATGGAAAGAAATAAACAAAAGAGAATTAGAGTAAATAAAGTAGAATTAAATAATTTTAGGGAACTAAATAGTGGTTTAAACGTAGTAGTGTTTTCTCCAGACGATTTAAAACTTATTAAAGATGGACCTATAGAGAGGCGAAGTTTTTTAGATACGAGCATCTCCCAATTAAAACCTATATATAAACACAATATTAATAGATATAATAAAGTACTGTATCAAAGAAATAATCTATTAAAATCTAAAAAATCTAAAAATGAAATATTAAATTTATTAGAAATATTTGATATGCAACTAGCAAGAATTGGAACAGAAATAATTCTTTATAGAAAACATTTTATAGAGGAATTATCTAAATTGGCAGAGGAAATTCATAATAAGCTAACACAATATAAAGAAACTTTAAGTTTAGAATATATATCAAATATAGATTATAACAATAAGAACAAAATAGAATTAGAAAAAAATTTTTTAATTCTATTGAAATCTACAGTTAATAAGGATTTAATTACTGGTACTACAGAAATAGGCCCCCATAGAGATGATATGGTTATAAAAATAAATAATATAGATGCTAGATCCTTTGCATCTCAAGGTCAACAGAGGACTGTAGTGTTGTCTATAAAATTATCGGAAGTGGAGATTATAAAAACAGATAGAGGAATGTATCCTGTTTTGCTATTAGATGATGTTTTTTCAGAATTAGATGAAGAGAGAAGAAAATACTTAACTATGTCTTTTAATCAGACTCAAACTATTATAACATCAACGGATACTTTAACATTAAATGAAATAAGCTCAATAGATAAATCTGTGTTTTATATAAAAGATGGCAAAGTATTAAAATAGGGAGTAGATATAATGTTTTTGCATATAGGAGATAATATTAGTATACCAAAAAATGAGATAATAGCTATACTAGATAAAGATACTGTAGAAAAATCAATGGATACAAAGGCATTTATAGATAAGTTAATAGAAAAAGGATGTTTAATAAATCCCCATAATAAAAAAATAAACAGTTATATAATAACTTGTGTTAAAAATATAGATAGAAGAAATAGAAAAAAGTTCTTAAAATATGAATTATATACTTCCAGTATTTCTTCAAAATCCTTATCAGAGAGAAAAAACAAAATAATAAAAAAAAGATTGGAGGTCAAATAGATGGCTAAAGAAAACAATGGAAGAAAATATACAGCTGAAGAAATTCAAGTATTAACAGGACTAGAACCAGTAAGAAAGAGGCCGGGAATGTATATTGGTAGTACAGGACCGAGAGGATTACATCATCTAGTCTATGAGGTGGTAGACAATAGTATAGACGAAGCATTAGCTGGGGTTTGTGATACTATAAAAGTTATTATAAATGAGGATAATTCAATAACAGTAGAAGATAATGGATCTGGTATACCTGTGGAGATTCATCCCCAAACAGGTAAATCTACTGTAGAAACAGTATTAACTATACTTCATGCAGGAGGTAAATTTAATAATAGTGCATATAAAGTTTCCGGAGGATTACATGGTGTTGGTGTGTCCGTTGTAAATGCACTATCTGAATGGTTAATAGTAAAAGTTAAAAGAGATAATAAAGAATATATGCAAAGATTTGAAAAAGGTATTCCAGTAACAGATCTTAAGGTAATTGGGGAAACAAATACTACTGGAACTACTATAGAATTTCGACCAGATAAGGAAATATTTGATGAAGTAAATTTTAACTTTGAAACATTGGAATTTAGACTTAGAGAAATGGCCTTTCTAAATAAAGGCATAAAAATAACTTTAGAAGATAAAAGGGAAAATAAGAAAAAAGAGTTCCATTATGAAGGTGGTATAAAATCTTTTGTAGAATATATAAACAAGAATAAAACACCTATACAAAAAGATATAATGTATTTTGAATCGGAAAAAGATAATACAGTAGTAGAACTAGCTATGCAGTATACTGATGGTTACTCAGAAAATATATATACCTTCGCTAATAATATTAACACCCAAGAGGGAGGAACTCATCTCAGTGGGCTTAAAACAGCTATAACGAGAGCTATTAATGATTATGGAAGAAAGTATGGATATATAAAGGAAAATGAAGATAATCTTCAAGGGGATGACGTAAGGGAAGGCCTAACAGCTGTATTGTCTGTAAAATTGATGGAACCTCAATTTGAAGGTCAAACTAAAACAAAGTTAGGAAATAGTGAAATACGTGGGATAGTAGAAACTTTAACTTACGATTTTTTAACAAATTATTTGGAAGAAAACCCAAAAGATGGAAAAATAATATTAGAAAAAGCTATAAGTGCATCAAGAGCAAGGGAAGCAGCAAGAAAAGCTAGAGAAATTTCAAGAAAAAGAAGCATATTAGATAATACAACTTTACCTGGAAAATTAGCAGATTGTCAAGAAAATGATCTAGAATTAACAGAGATATTTATAGTGGAAGGGGATTCAGCGGGAGGCAGTGCTAAACAAGGTAGGGATAAAAGATATCAAGCAATATTACCATTAAAAGGAAAGATAATGAATGTTGAAAAAGCCAGATTAGATAAAGTTCTTGGATATGATGAAATAAGAGCTATGATAACGGCTTTTGGAACTGGTATTGGTAGTGAATTTGATATAAGTAAATTAAGATATGGAAAGATAATAATAATGACAGACGCAGATGTTGATGGAGCTCATATTAGAACACTATTATTAACATTCTTTTATAGGTACATGAGGGAATTACTAGAAAAAGGCCATGTATATATTGCACAACCACCGTTATATAAAGTATCAAAGGGAAGAACAGAACATTATGTATATAGCGATCAAGAATTGGAAGAATTACTTAATGAAATAGGTAGAACTAATTATAATATACAAAGATATAAAGGTCTTGGAGAGATGAATCCAGAACAGCTATGGGAAACTACTATGGATCCAGAAAAAAGGATTTTGTTAAAAGTAAACATAGAAGATGCAATGGCTGCAGATGAGATTTTTACTACCCTAATGGGAGATAAGGTAAAACCTAGAAGGGAATTTATACAAACCAATGCAAAATTGGTTAAGAATTTAGATATATAGGGAGGAAAAAAATGGATAAAGATAAAAATATTATAGAAGTCAATATTGAAGATGAAATGAAAACTTCCTATCTTGATTATGCTATGTCGGTAATAGTAAGTAGGGCTCTTCCAGATGTTAGGGATGGATTAAAACCTGTTCATAGACGAATATTATATGCCATGAATGAACTTGGACTAAGTCCTGAAAAGCAATATAGAAAATCTGCTAGAGTAGTGGGAGATGTATTAGGTAAATATCATCCTCACTCAGATGCTTCGGTATACGATGCTATGGTAAGGCTTGCACAGGATTTCAATACTAGGTATCCTTTAGTTGATGGACATGGAAACTTTGGTTCCATCGATGGTGATAGTCCAGCAGCTATGCGTTATACAGAAGTAAAAATGACTAAATTAGCTACAGAGATGTTAAGGGATATTAATAAAGAAACCATAGATTATAGACCAAATTTTGATGAAACCTTAAAAGAACCCGTAGTATTGCCTAGTAGATTTCCAAACTTATTGGTAAATGGCTCTTCTGGAATAGCTGTAGGTATGGCAACCAATATTCCTCCACATAATCTTAAGGAAGTAATAGATGGATTAATAATGTTGATAGACGACCCAGATACGGATATAGATGAACTTATGCAGGTAATCAAAGGGCCAGATTTTCCAACAGGCGCTTTTATAATGGGTAGAGAAGGTATTAAATCTGCTTTTAAGACAGGTAGAGGAAAATTGAAACTTAGAGCAGTAGCAGAAATAGAAGAGCATAGCAGAGGAAGAAATAAAATAGTTGTAACAGAACTACCTTATCAAGTAAATAAAGCTAAATTAATAGAAAAAATAGCTGAATTAGTTAGAGATAAAAAAATCGAAGGTATTTCCGATTTAAGAGATGAATCAGATAGGGAAGGAATGCGAATAGTAATTGAGTTAAAAAGAGATGCTAATCCAAATATAGTTTTAAATAATTTATATAAGCAGACTCAATTAGAAACAACATTTGGAGTAATAATGTTAGCTTTAGTAAATGAAGAACCTAAAATATTAAATTTAAAACAGGCATTAGTATATTATCTTGACCATCAGAAGGAAATAATAATAAGAAGAACTCAATTCGATTTAAATAAAGCAGAAGATAGGGCTCATATAGTAGAAGGATTAAGGATAGCCTTAGATAATATAGACGAAATAATTAATATTATTAGGGGTTCTAAAGAAGAATCCATAGCAAAAGAAAAGCTAATGGAAAACTTTGGACTTTCTGAAAGACAAGCTCAAGCTATATTAGATATGAGGCTTAGAAGATTGACAGGGCTAGAAAGGGAAAAATTAGAAGAAGAATACGAATCTTTAATAAAAGAGATAAATAGGCTTAAAGAAATATTGTCTAACGAAAGATTAATATATCAAGTAATTAAAGATGAGCTACTAGAAATAAAAGAAAAACATGGAGATAGAAGAAGAACTAGAATAATGCCTTCTGCTGATGAAATAGATATTGAAGATATGATCGAAGAAGAAGATGTAATAATCACTTTGACACATTTTGGATATATAAAGAGAGTGCCAGAGGATATGTATAAAACTCAAAGAAGAGGAGGTAAAGGAATAACAGGTCTCACTACAAGAGAAGAGGATTTTGTTGAAGATCTATTTATAACTTCAACTCATGATACTATACTATTTTTTACAAATAAAGGTAAAGTATATTCTCTTAAAGCCTATGAAATACCAGAAGGAAAACGTCAGGCTAGAGGAACGGCTATTATCAATTTATTAAACTTAACAGGAGATGAAAGGGTATCTGCAGTTATACCAATAGAAAAATATGATCCAGAAAGTAATTTAGTTTTAATTACCAAAAAAGGTATTATCAAAAAAACTAAATTAGAAAGATTTAAAAATATTAGAAAAAATGGTATTATTGCTATAAGTTTGAGAGAAGATGACGAATTAATAGGCGTTAGGAAAACTAATGGGAAAAGGGAATTGATAGTAGTTACATCTAATGGAATGTCTATAAGATTTAGTGAAGAAGATGTAAGAGAAATGGGCAGAAATGCCATGGGGGTTAAAGCTATTACTTTAAAGGATGATGATGAAGTAGTAGCTATGGATTTAATAGAAGAAGGTAAATACCTGCTAGTAGTTTCAGAACGTGGATATGGAAAAAGAACTTCATTAGAGGATTATAGATTGCAAAATAGAGGCGGTGTTGGATTAAAGACATACAATATAAAAAAGAAAACTGGCAAATTAGTATCAGCTAAAGTAATAGATGAAAATGACGATATAATTATGATTTCTATGGCAGGTATTATAATTCGATTAAAAGTAAAAGATATATCTGTAATGGGAAGAAATACTCAAGGGGTAACTCTAATGAAACTTAGAGATGAAAATGATAAAGTAATGGCAGTAGCAAAATATGTAGAAGAATAGAAATGTCTCTTAAATATTTAAGAGACATTTCTATTAAAAAGTTAAATCCTACTAAATCACTTTACATTATTTTTAATTTATTATAAAATAAAGTAAAATATAAGCGAAAACAAGGGGGGTAAATATGTCTTTGGATATAAATATTAAATTTAATGAAGATGATAGTATCTGGGTAGTCTATCCTAAAGGAGAAATAGATATATATACATCTCCAGAATTAAAAGAAGTGTTAACCGAAGCTCTTAACGAAAAAAACGGAGATATACTCATAGATGGTTATAATTTAGACTATATAGACAGTACAGGTTTAGGTGCATTGATAAGTATATTAAAAAGAGTAAGGGAAAAAGAAAATAAGGTGTATTTAACAAATATAAAACCAAATATTAGAAAATTGTTTGATATAACTGAATTGGATAAGGTATTTATATTTAAGGAGTGAAACAATGAAAAAAGATACTATAAATATAACTATTCCTAGTAAACCTGATTATATATCTGTGGTGAGATTAACTTCATCAGCTATAGCGAGCAATATGGGTTTAAATATAGAAGAAATAGAGGATATAAAAGTATCTATAGCAGAAGCCTGTATAAATGCTATTGATAAATCTAATCAGATAAATGTACAATTTGAAATAGAAAAAGATAAACTTATAATGAAAGTGGACAATGTATATCAAGCTAAAGATGATGATACTAATCAAAACAAAGAATTGGAACTAGGTATTTTAATTATAAAATCATTAATGGATAAGGTTAATTTTTCTGAAAAAGGAGTTGAGATGATAAAATATATAGAGGATGGTAATAAATGAAATTAGATAGGTATCATGATAAGATAGATATTAAAGATATTGATAAAATGGACAATAAAACGCTATTTAAATTATTTAAAGAAACAAAAGACCCTAGAATTAGGGAAATACTTATAGAAAGACATTTATATATAGCTGAGATATTATCAAAAAAATACACCAATAGAGGTATAGATTATGATGATATTTATCAAGTTGCATGTATTGGATTGATATATGCTATAGATAGATTTGATATAGATAAAGGGTATAAATTTTCTAGTTTTGCTACACCTACCATCATAGGAGAGATAAAAAAATATTTCAGAGATAAAGGTTGGACCATAAGGGTACCAAGGAGAATACAAGAATTATCAAAAAAAATAAATAATGCTAAAATAACATTAAGTCAGGAACTTCAACGTTCTCCTACAGTAGAAGACATAGCAGAGTACTTAAATTGTACAGAAGAAGAAATATTAGAAGCTATGGAGGCTAGTAAAGTATATACTCCTCAATCCCTTGATTTAACATACGACTCAAATAACGATGATAAAGATGTTAATCTGTCTGATCTTATAGGAGAAGAAGATGCCTATTTTGATAAAATAGAAAATAATGATTTCTTACTAAGAGGAATGAAAAAACTAAATGATATAGAAAAAAAGATTCTTGTAGATAGATTTTTCAATAAAAGAACTCAGGTAGCAATTGCAGAAGATTTAAATATATCTCAAATGACAGTATCACGTGTAGAAAAGCGGGTTATAGATAAATTTAGAAAAGAAATGGAGAAATCTTTAAATTAAAAATAGTAGATTGGTATTGACAATTAATAAAAAATGTTATATTAT
>ERZ795062.802-NODE-802-length-24294-cov-88.781922_pt1 | contig 24294 bp, 16 predicted proteins | sample MGYA00375146_ERZ795062 | MGnify/ENA primary metagenome ERZ795062 (study PRJEB30191, sample SAMN05720281) | activated sludge metagenome | isolation source: Anaerobic digester | place: USA | collected 2015-07-16 ... | reverse complement strand
TGTCATTCCCGAAATTCAGGCGGGAATCCACTGAGGAAGATGTTTTCCTCATCTTCAGTAGTCTTTTAATCTTTTAATCTTACGCCGTTAGGCTGTTTTCTCTTTTTCTGTTGACATCACTATTATAATATCTAAGGATTGGAGAGTGATAAATTGATTAAAGCAATTATTTTTGATATAGATGGAACCATTACTGACACCAACCCTCTATTCTTGCGGAGCATCTCTCAAGCATTTCGGGAGTTTATGGGGGTTGAGAAGCCAGAGAATTTTTTTGTTTTTACTGTGGGCATCCCCAGCCCTGAGACATTAAAGGCTTTGAATATTCCCCCCGAAATGGAAAGAGCTTTTGTGGCTCGCTGGCAGGAATTAATTTGGGAAGGTATGAGGGAAGTACGACTTTTTTCAGGAGTTAGAGAAGTAATAGAAGAACTGCACCAGGAAGGGCTAAAAATGGCACTGGTTACTTCTAAGATTCGCTCTGAAATGTCTTATCAGTTTGACCACTTCATGATAAACCATTTTTTTGAAACTATAATTTGTGCTGAGGATACCCCTCGTCCTAAACCTCATCCCGACCCTCTTCTCTTGGCTCTGGATAGATTGGGGGTAAAGAACAAGGAAGCTATTTTTATAGGTGATAGCATTTACGATATTCAAGCAGCAAAGAAAGCTTTGATTCCCTTTGCTCTGGCTTCCTGGGGGACACTGGAGCTGGAGAAAGTTCTGGAGCTTCACCCCGAATTTGTGTTAGAAGAACCGGAGGACATTGGAGAAATAGTGAGAGGAGAGCGAGATTTAACTCCGGCACTTTGAATTAATTAACGGATAATGAAAGCGTTGGAAACTTTTCTTTCTCCCAGAGGGTCAGAAGGTTGATTAAGGATTTGACCTTGAAGATAAAAAGTTGTGGAGCCTCCGCCATCCAGGTTGAGCGCGTTAACTACCCGGTAATTTTTCAATTCTTCTACTAATTCGGGAATAGTTAGCCCCACGCTATGAGCAGGATTTCTGCCATCCACCACTAAAAAAAGAATCTTCCCTTCTTCAGTTTGGGCAATGACAGTGCGAGGATGTTTTTCAGTTACTATTTTTTCGTTGAAATTACCGAACGGTCCCGGCTGTCCATTTCGGAAAAGAAGAGGGCCAGAACTTAAAATGTACCTTACGTCTTTCCATCTCTCCCAATCCTCATCTTTAGGGTATATCGACATTTTGACTTTAACTGAAGAGCCGGGGATGAGATTTTTCCACATCCATTGGCTGGCTTCTCCCCTGCCTTGTAAAATAAACCCATCAGTGGGAATAACCGTTCCCCCCTGGCTACTTTTAGTTTCTATAACTTTTCCTTTAACTATAATACTTTCTATTCCTTCTTGCTTTGGAGTTTTCTCCCCTAAGAAATGGTCGTAAAAAACTAATTCTTTTCCATTATTACGGCGATTGATTCCGGTAATGGAATAAGTGGCACCATTTTGTGCCTGTGCCTGGGCTTTAAACTTTAGCTCTCCGAAAAGCAACTGGTTATTTTCGGTGATACCCACGCTATACCACCCTTCTTGAGGCTCACTGAGGATTCTCCCATCTATCATTAGAGTTCCTAAAGGATCGCCATCCTGGGCAAAGAAACCTGCATTTACAGCAAAAATTGCTCCTTTTCTTTGGGCAATTTCGCTGGTTTTTTCTTTCTCTAACACTTTATCTTGAGCCAGGGCTATTTCTAATCGGAGAGGAGAATTAGGGTCAAACAGCAATCCCACGCTGAAGAAAGGTCCCACAGGAGTGGTAGGGGTAACAGTTGGAGTAGTGTCTGCTGTTATTTGATAAGATACAAAGCCCTGCTTTTGTAAACGAGTACTAACTTGAGAGGCCTCCTCTTTAGAGTAGGGACCTATTCTTACTTTGAAGAGGTCTCCCTCCTTTTTCACTTGAGCTGTTGTATACCCCAGTTCTTTGAGCCAGGTAGCTGTTCTCTCTGCTCTCTCCTGGTCTTGAAATGCTCCTACTTGGAGCATTACCTGTCCACTTAACGGTCCTTTTGCCTGTGTGGTTTCTAAACTGGGAGAAGGAGAGAACCCTTCTTTCTTTACTAAGAGGGTAATATACTGATTGATAACTTTCTCCCTTTGCCAGCTTACATCTCCCCGGGCATAGCGGGATATCTTTTCTTTTAGTTGAAGGAATTCACTTTTAGTGAGGGGGTCTTTAGGTCTCAGCTTCCCTGTGCTATCTCCCTGGAAAAGGGGAGGCTCTAAAGTACAGGCAAGAATCATCCACTTCTGGTCTTCAGAAGAGAGGTTGGATAAATCAGAAAAGGCAACGCTTTTTGTATCTACAAAGGAGAGCAAGTCTTGATAAGAAAGAGCCTGGATCACCATTTTTGCTGCTTCAAGACGGGTTATGGGCTTTTCTCCTTCTCCAAAATCAGGAATTCTTCCTGAAGGAAGCTGGAGAAGGCGAGTTAGCTCTTGAGAGAAATCTCTCCAGGCCACAACATCCTGAGCCTGTACAGAAACAGAAAATAAGGAAAAAATTACCAGTAAAAGAAATATTAGCTTTAATTGTTTCTTTTTCATTTCTGTGATTAGTTTAGCAAAAGTACTCAAAAAAGGAAAGACCAATTGTCTTTTTGATGGTTTTAAGCTAATTTTATTAGCTCTTTCCTTTGCCATTCCACTTATAAAAACCTCACAAAGCCCAGAATCCTTATTAAAATAGCGAATTTATGAGATATTGTGTAAAATACGAGGGAGTCGAAATAGAAGCATTAAGCGAGGCAGACACCAGGGCAAAACTTGTTGATTCTCTTTTCACGAGATAGGGGGGAGAAGACCTCTTCTGTGGCGAGGAAATCGATAGAATTGCCTCTGAAATACTGAAGTCTGCAAAAGTTCTGTATGTAGCGTAAAATTGTTGTGGCACAAGAAATGTAGCTAAATTTAAGTTTACAAAAGAGAGTTGAAAGGAGATTGATGATGACATGAATAGCCCCGGAGAAGAGCTCCTCGATTTTATGGTTGCGAATGCTATTTATCCTTTTTGCAGCAAAAAGGGAAAGATTTTTTTGAGATGTTCTAAGAAAGGGATACTAACCGAAGGAAAAAAGAAAGAAATCATTGAGCAATTGAATATCGAAACAGGTGATGAGTGCGAAACATTGAGAGAGGAAATTAAAAAACAGGTAGCAGAGCGTCGTACAACTCGTCCTATAAAAGAATGGATAAAAGAAGAAAGGCCGAGAGAAATGCTGGCGCGGCTGGGAGCGGAAAATCTGCCGTTATCCAAGCTTCTGGCAATAATTTTGAGAACAGGGAAAAATGGCTCGAGCGCTGAAGAGCTGGGCCAGACCTTGCTTAACCATTTTGGGTCATTAAGAGCGATAGATGCAGCACCAATTTCTGAACTATCTAAAATTGAAGGGATTGGTCCCGCTAAAGCAGCTCAAATCAAAGCATCGCTGGAGCTGGGTAAAAGGCTTTTCCAGGAAAGAGCCTCAACCCGGAAAAAATTAACCAGGCCAGATGATGTAATTAGCTATGTTTCTGAATATTATGCTCCTTATTTGAGGGACAAAGAAAAGGAATTTTTTAATGTAATTCTCCTGGACATTAAAAATAAACCCATTGATAATGTTGAAATAAGCAAGGGCAGTGTTAATGCGACTATTGTTGACCCTAAGGAGATTGTCAGGGCTGCATCTTTAAAGTCTGCATCTTCTGTAATCCTGGTCCACAATCATCCTTCAGGAGAAACCACCCCCTCCCAGGATGATATTGAGTTAACAAATCGTATTGTATCGGCATGCGAGCTTCTGGGCATAAAGGTGTTAGACCATGTAATCATTGGCAAAAATATGGAAGATTTTTACAGTTTCGCAAAAGAAGGATTGATAGGGTGAATCAAAAATCATAACCGCAGTATAGAAAAATGGATCTACTTAAATAAAAGGGCTAACCCTTCGAGCTTGCCCCTGCTCCTTCAATGAAAATTGGTTGCCCTAAGGCTCTTTTTTTATCGCTTTTCCTAATCACCACTACTCTTATGTAGCCCTCATCTCCTTCAACAAAATAGGTATCTTCCTTGACTCCTCTGATTACCCTTCTTTTCACTCCCCCTTTTGCAATCCACTCGATAGTGGCCTCTCTACTTGTGGAAGCCACAATTTTATCAGGATAAACTTTTACTGAGAGGTCCGGCCCTTCGGTAGAATAGAAGTGGCCGTTTCGCAAGGCGGCAATGATGCTATCTTCCCGCAAATCGGGAGCTGCAACTACTACCCAGGCTCGATTCGCTTCCCTGGCTATAGAGTGGCAATCATCTCCTGCCATCCCCCAGATTCGATACCCTCGGGTCAGCAAAGCGTCCCATTTATTCTCCGAATTAGTTCTCCATCTTTTTGCATTAATTACCTCTATACCGCAAGCTCCGGGTACAGATAATAACTCTCTCAAAGTCCACCCACTGAATAGAGGCCATCGGTTAGGATGAGCATAAATCGCTACCCCTCCCTCCTTTTGAATATGGTCAATAATTTTATCCGGCCGCATCTCGTCAGTTTGGCTTTTCACTCCTATTCCCAAAATGTGCCCTGAAGAAGAAGATTTTTCCACCCCGGGAATAAATAGAATCCCGGGAACTGTAGGAGCTTTTGTTATCTGATCATGGTCGGTAATCACCACAAAGTGGTATCCCAAAGACTGGTATGCCTCCATTACTTCCTGCAGAGTATCATCACCATCTGATGCTTGAGTGTGACAGTGGATTTGCCCCTTAAACTGAAAGTCTTCTTCTGGATAAGGGGAATAAATAGTAAATCGGTCAGAACGGATGGGTTGTAAATCAAGCAAATAATCAGGAGAAGATGCTTCAAGCGCAAAAAGATAGTCACCCTCGAGTCTGAACCCGTATCCAAGCAAAAAGCCAAGCAAGATAAAAACATTTACTTCCACAAACCAACTGCTTTTAATCAGCTAAATCCTCCTTTCAGATAATGTGGCAGACACACCGATTCAGTAACTCCCTTCCATAACAAGACCGTGTATAAAATAACACAGAACAAATAAATTATTAGAGCGCAAATAACGAACAAAACAAAAACTCATTTTTATAGTATCCCGTAAAAACCTTTCATAATTAAAGCATAACGGAAGAAGAAAGTAGCCACTAATAAATATATCAGGTTAAGAGAAGAAAAGGGGTTTTCTGATGAGTTGTTTCTGGCTAAAAATGGCACTATTTGAAATTGGATGGAAAAAAGAGACCTAAAACAATAATGAAAAGAAACTAAATACCCCCACAATGAATTAGCATTGTATTTGTCTTTGGAGAAAATATGGCACCCGCAAAGCCTGTCATGACTATAAAGGAGAAAACATACCCCTCATAACCCCAAAAAAACAAAAGACATGTTCGAGGGTCATAATGACCTCTTGGTGGCTTGCCACACGATGAATTCTACTGCATGGAAGGAAAACATAGTGCCAAGAGGGACATTACCATGGGCTTTACGGTTAACTATAATTAATTTCTCTATGATATAATAAATCGTGATCAATAGTAGTCGGTTTTTTCGTTTTAAACTGCAACAATCAAGGGTTTGGAGCTAAAAAAGATAATGAAGAAGAAAATTAAAATTCTCCATACTGCTGATTGGCATTTGGGCCTGGTATCCTGGAAAACCCGCCGGGAGGTAGATAGAGGAGAGGAACAAAGAGAAGCTCTGGAAGAGCTTATAGGGGTAGCAGAGAGAGAAAAGGTAGACCTCGTGGTTCACGCTGGAGACCTTTTTCACAGTTCTCATCATCCCGACAAAAAAACCATCAAGCTGGCTGTGGATACCATTTTACGTCTGGTGGATATCGCGCCTTTTGTGTGGGTGATGGGCAATCATGATTGGTATGCTATAGAAGGGTTGAAAAAAATTTTTCCTCCTCAAGCTTACATCATCCGTGATTATACTCCTCGGGAAATAGAGGGCATCCCTGTCACTGTTTTTCCTCTTCCTTACGTGAGTCTGGCTCGCCTTTTGGGTGATTACCGGGGAGATGAGATCCAGGATCGAGCTCGAGAGCTACTGAGACAGGAGATGAAAAAGTGGGAAAGAAGTTTTCTTCCTGATCGCTGGAACATCCTGGTAGCTCATGCTACGATTGAAGAATTAGCCCGATACGCTGAAGCTAACCCTCACCGGGAAGTGTTTTTGAAAAAAGCTGATATTCCTTCTGCTTTTAACTACGGGGCACTGGGCCACTTGCACACCTTCTCTTTTTTGCGCTCGCCCTGTCCTCTTTATTATCCCTCTTCACTGGTAGTGGATAGCTTTGAACATGTGGGAAAAGAGGGAAGTTTTTTGCTGGTGGAATTGGAGGAAGGGAAAGAAAGCAAGGTGGAACCTTATTTTTTATCTGGCGCGCATTTGTGGGATTGGGAGTTGAAGGAAGAAAAAGAGATAGAGGAAATTTATGAGGAAATTTCTCAAGATATGACGGGGAAAAGGAATTATATTCGTTTGCGCATCAAGGAAGATTTTTATACCCCGGCTCTTGCCAATAAGCTAAAAGAGATGGGGGGAGAAAACTGGCAAATAGTGGTGGTGGAAGTTATTCCTCGAGAGAAAAAGGAAGTCGAAGAAGAACCACTTCCGGTGAACGAAGATTCTATTCCTCAACTATTTTCTCGTTATTGCCAGGAGCAAAACTTATCAGAAGAAGTGGTTAAGCTTTTTTATCGCTATTACCAGGAAGCAGGAGAGATTAGTGAGACCTCTTGAATTAGAAGTAGAAAAGTTTTTGGGCCTGGAGTCTCTTTCCCTTGATTTTGATTCCAGTTTTTTTGTTTTGGTGGGTCCAAATGGAGCAGGTAAATCTTCCATTCTGGAAGCTATTTTTTTTGCTCTCTTCGGGCGAGGTATCCGTTTAGAGCGAGGCAAAAGAGAATTGATTCATCGAGGATATCCCGAAGGTCCCCTGCGAGTGAAATTGAAATTCCTCCTGGGGGGTAATGAGTTCCAGGTGGTTAGAGAGTATTCTCCCCGGGGTGGGGTGGCAGTTTTAGAGAAAAAGGAAAATGGCGTCTGGAGGGGTTTAGCTTCAGGGGAGCAGCTGGTGAATAAGAAAATAGAAGAAATCATGGGTTTTGATTATCTCACCTTTAAATCTTCGGTATTTTTGCCTCAGGGAGAAACCCTTTCTTTTGTAGAAGCCACTCCTGCGGAGAGATTTAAGACTTTGAGCAGTCTATTTGGTCTTGAGTTGCTGGATGTAATTCGGGAGAGAGTGAAAGAGGAATTACGCTCTTTAGAAAGAGAGCTTCTTCCAGAAGAGAGTAAATTGGAGGAGCTGGAAAAAGAAAACTTGGAAGAGCAATTAAACTTGGCTAAAGAAGAAAAGAAAGATTTGGAAGATAAAACTGCAGATTTGGCTGGAGAGGAAAAAGACAAAAAAAGGCGAACCGAGCTATTGAACAGGCTCACAGAGATAAAAAATAACGAAAAAGAGCTACAAAAAAAGCATGATGATTTAGAAAAAGAGAGAGATAGAGCTTATAAAAAAGCTCAAGAAGACCGGGAGATCCAAAAAGCTTGGGAAGTAAAAGCTTCTTTCTGGCAACCCTGGCAGATAGTAGTAGAAAGAGTTGAAAAATGGGAGAAAGATAAAAAAGCTTGGTTGGGAAAGAAAGCAAAAATAGAAGAAGAAATTGCTCAACTGAGCAAAAATTTGCAAGAAATAGGAGAAAAAATTAAGGAGCAGGAGACTAAAAAAAATAACTTAGCAAGTTATGAAGATAAGCTTCGCCGAGAAGCTCTTCCTTTAGCTGAAGAGGCCAGAGCCATAAAGAGAGAATTGCAGGAATTAGAGAAGGATAAGGAAAGAATAAGAAAAAAAATAGAAGAACTGGAAATAATTCTGCAAAAAGAAGAAAAAGAAGAAAAGGAATTAGAGAGAAAAATTACTGAAGAAAAAGAGAAGATTAAAAAAGAAGAAGAAATAATTCAAAAAGTAGAAAAAGCAGAAGAAAAAATAGAACCTCTTCTTAAAGAGTTAGGAGAAAAGGAGAAAGAAATTTCTCTTATTGCTGTAGAACTCAAGAGTTTACAAAAAGACATTGAGCTAAGTAGTGAAAGATATAGAAAGTTAGAGAGAGAGTGGGAAAAGAAGAGAAAAAAACTGTCACTGTGGCAGGAAGAAAAGAAAGCAAGAGAAGAAGATTACCGCCAGATGGTTAAAAAGTTTGCTCTTTGGGAGTTGGAAAAAGAGTGGGAAGAAAAAGGATTTTGCCCTCTCTGTGGTAGCAATGTCCCTCCTCCTTCTGAGGCAGAAAACCTTCCGGAGGTAGATTGGGAAGGTTATCATTCTTTTCAGGAACAAGGAGAAAAATTAGTAGAAGAGGAAAGCTCTCTCCGTCAGGAAAAAACTCAGGAAGAAAGCAAAATAGCAGAGTTAAAAAATAAAGAAGAAGAAAAATTAGAAAAAAAGAAAAAATTAGAAGAAGAAAAGAACAGAATTTTAGAAGTTCTAAAGAACATTGATTTACCACCTCTTGTAAAGCCAGAAAGTATAGAGGGGTTTTTGAAGGAAAAAAGAGGAGAGAGAGAAAAGGCACTTTTTAATCTTTATCAATTGGAGAAAAACAGAGAGGTCAAGAAAGCTAAAATAGAAAGCAGGATAAAGGAGAAAGACGAAGAGCGAGTAAAGATAGAGAGTATAGAAAAGAACATAAAAGAAGAGGAAAAATTCTTAACCGAAAAAAGAGAACAACTTTCTCAAATTTTTGCTGTTTTACGATGGGAGGACGATCGGTTTCCAGAAGAAGCATTTAGTGATTTGTGGGATAAATTTTCGAAGCGATTACAAACTCTTTCGAGGGAATTAGAAGAGCTGGGAAAAGAAGAAAGCAGAAGTGAGGAGAAATTAAAGCTCCTTTGGCAGAACAAAGAAGAAGCAGAAGAGAAGGTTGCTGAGTTGCTGCAACAGGGAGAAGAGCTTCAAAAAGAAGAAGAGAAAAAAAGAAAGGTTTTTCAAGAAGAGCTATCTCGCCTGGGTTGGAGTGCAGAATATTTTGAGCAGTTACGGGATAAAAAGGCAGGTAACTGGCAAGAGATATGGCATAGGTTAGGGGGAGAAATAAAACAAACAGAGAACTCTCTCCAAGATTGCCAGGAGAAAAAGATTAGCTTAATACAGCAGTTGGAGATAAAAGAAGAGGAAGCAGAAGAGCAATTGATGCAAGAGAAAGAAATATTGGAAGAGCTGCAGAAAGAGCTGGGAAAAATCAGAGAAAAGAAAGGTAGCCTGGATAAAGAGATAGAGAACTTACAAGCTAAAATAGAAGAGCGAGACAGGCTAAGGGAAGGGCTACAAGAAAAAAGAAAAAATTGGGAACTTCACTACCAGCTGGATAAAGCTCTGGAGGCCCGGGGTTTTCGTAGTTATCTTCTGGGCTTTCTCTTTCGTGAACTGGAAGAAGAAGCTTCTTCGTTCTTAAGAGATTTATCTCAGGGACGCTATTTTTTACGAATGAAGATGGAAGAGGGAAAAGCAGAGATGGTGGTGGTGGATAACAATTATGGAGGGGAAGAGCGTTTACCCAGCGAATGCTCTGGTGGAGAAAAGACCCTGGTTGCTCTATCTTTAGCTCTGGCTTTATCCCGTATTCATCTTCGGGAGGTAGGCAGAGAAAGGGGGGCAGATTGTCTTTTTATCGATGAGGGTTTTTCTGCTTTAGACCAGGAACATTTAGAATTAGTGGCTGATGCTATTTTACGTCTAAGTCAGGATGGGCGAATGGTGGGGATAGTAACTCATGACCCCTCTTTTGCTCATTATTTTCCTTTGCATTTAGAAGTCAGGGGAGGGAAAGCTTTTTGGAAGAGAAACGAGGAAGTTATTTAACTTTAACCGATTTTTTGCGAGAAAAAATGGCGCAAGTCGACCATTGGTTTTATGAGGAAGATTCTTTCCCTCGCTTTTTCCGGGAAGAGAATGATGGTTCTCTGGCTGCTTCTGAGCTATGGGAGATAGAAGAAGGAGACTTTCCTTCCTGGTCAGGGAAACGCCCCTCCCCGGGTTTAGAAGAGATATATTTAGTAGATGGAAGAATGCGAATCCATGCTCGAATTATAGTGTTGATGAAAACTGCGCTTTTAGGGGAAGTGGCGGCAGGTTTTGCCTGGTGGCAGAAGGATAGGGGTCTATCTTTAGGTTTTTCTCCCCAAAATCCCCCTAAATTGGAGAGAGTTTTGGGAGCGCCAGAGGGTCTTTTTTCGGGAGAAATGGTTTCTCGCGAACTTTCTTTAGGACCGGGATTTGTCTTCCATGTTTGGGAATCGGCTCGTGCATCCCGATATCCTCAAGAATTAGAAGCGGCTCAGCAGGCCATTTTCAGTGCTATGCAGGTTTTAGAGAGCAAGGTGGTAAAAGACTTGCTTTCTCGCTCTTCCTGTATCATAAAAGATGGGACGCTACACGAGGGAGATCCAGAATTCCAACCCGGGGTAGGACCATGCGGTCTGGTAAAAAGAGTTGAAGATTTACACCTTCCTCATTCCTACCTGGAGTCTTTGTTTAAATTGGAGCGAGGAGAGCGGACTCCTTTTTTCAGCGCTTATCTAAAGAAGGACTCACCTACACTGCGAGTTTTTTGCTATACACGCCTGGTGGAAAGAGATGATAATTATCCCTGGAAAGGATTAGTGCGCCTGGAAACTCTCCTGAATAAGGAAAGATGGACAGAGGAAAAAGATAATCTTTCTCTGTTTTTTGATGGAGTGGTCTCTCTTTTACCATTTTTGACTGCTGATTTTCCGGCTAAAAGGCTACCAGAAAATATTTTTCCTGTAATTGCTCTGGAGGAGCACCTGGGGCAATATTTTTCGTCTCCTCCATTTGTGCAGGGGCTCATACGGAAAACTTTGGGGAGGAAGGAAAAAGATGAGTGAGTTTATTGGCACAGTCACCGGTTTAGAAGAAATTAATCCTTACTGCTTCTTTGTTCGAGTTAATTCTTCTTATTCTTCTACTGTTGCTCTGGACCAGGTGGTGAGAGTAGATTATCGTTGGGGAGATAGAGAATTTCATGCTTACGGGATGATTACAGAAGTGAAAGCTAAGTGGGATGGTACTATCTCCACCGGTTATCAGGAAGAAGCTTATAACGAAGGAATTTATCAAGGAGTGCCCATTTATCTGGGGAAAGTAGTGGTAACCAGAGTTTTAGAAAAAAAGGAGGAAGACCTCGTTCCTGTCCCTTATTCTTTTCCTCCCCCTGCCGGGGAAAAAGTGTTTGTGGCTTGCGGAGAAGAGCTGGAGGTAGCTTTAGGATTTTCAGAAATCCGAAAGGGGAAAAGGGCTCTTCCTTGCGGGATTTTACCTTCCGGAGACGTGGCTTATTTAGACCTTAAATATATATTGGGAGACAATGGAGCCCATATCAATATTAGCGGTCAATCTGGAGTGGCAGCCAAAACCTCTTATGCTACTTTTTTGCTGTGGATGTTGATGAACTACTCTCGTTATGTCAAGGACAATGCTTTTTCTAACCAATTAGTTAACAGCCGTTCTTTAGTTTTCAATGTTAAGGGAGAGAGTCTTCTTTTTCTGGATTACTGGAATGAAGAGTGGAAAAGGGCTCAGAAGAAAGACTCAGAAGAGGGAAGGCAGTTTGCCGAGTGGCAAGAAATGTTTCGCCTTTTTGAGGTAGAACCGCATCCTTTCTCTGAACTGGAGGTTTATGTTCCTCCTCGCAATGAGAAAGGCTCTCCCCATATTCGCCACAGTCGTCCAGAAGTAAAGGCCTACGGGTGGGATATTCTGGATATTGTGGAATTGGGACTTTTGCCTTTGATGTTTGATCCTGAGGAACTTTCTCAGAACCCCAATTTTCTATTAACTGTTACTGTGATTGAAGACTTCTTGCGAGACCAATACGATGGTCTGGTTGCAGATGCCCGCCGAGAATTGCGCAGCGGTAGTTATCCGGTGAAAATTGATTTGCAAGGGTTAACCGACCAGGAAATAGTGCGAGTTTATTTACAGGCTGCAGGAGAAGAGCCCCGTCTTATTCTGGAAAGCTTTAGTTTGCCTAATAACTTGATTTCTCTTATTACCATGCTTCGCTTATCTTTAGAAGGAGAGGGGAAATTAGGAGAGGAATTACAGAGAGAGCAGATTGACCCTCGCACAACTTTAGCTATTTCTCGCCGCCTGCGAGCTGCTCGCCGTACTGGCTTGAATCTTCTGTGGAGAGATATAACTCGCTTACCCTATCGGGAAGTTAAAGAAGTTCCAGAAGGTGGCTATCACCTGCGTTGGAACCGTCCGGGAGGAATATCAGTGGTAGACATTTCTAAACTCACCTATCAGGGGCAGGCTTTTGTAGTGGGAGCAGTGCTGCGAGAGATAATGCACTGGAAAGAGAGAGAGCGTTTGGCTGAACCAGTTTTTGTTTACCTTGATGAGCTCAATAAATATGCTCCTCGCACCGGAGGAGGGCCTTTAGGCAACATCTTTCGAGATGTGGCAGAGAGGGGACGTTCTTTTCGAGTGGTTTTAATTGGAGCAGAACAAACTGCTTCTCAGGTAGACTACCGGGTAATAACTCAGGCAGCAACTACAGTGGTAGGCAGGCAGAAGTTGGCCGAGCTGCACAAAGAAGAGTACGCTCATTTAGAAGGGAATTTACGGGATAAGGCGGCTACTCTTTTGCCGGGAGAGGTAATCATTGATCAGCCTTTTTTGCGTATTCCCCTTACGGTAAAGTTCCCTCTTCCTCCCTGGGCTACTTCAGAGGAAAACAGAGAAGAGCTATACCGAAAGGAAGTAGTATTTACTCCTGAAGAGGAGTTGAAAAAACTATTAGGAGAATAGGAGAGATAAAAATGCCCAATGAATTTACAGTGAGAACGCATTCTCAAGAAGAGTTTATAGATATCACCAATTCAGTTAAGGAGGTAGTTGCTTCTTCCCATATTCAAAAGGGAGTGGCAGTGATTTGTGTCCCCCATACCACTGCTGGAGTTACCATCAACGAAAGTGCCGACCCCAGCGTAGTAGAGGATATTTTAGAGGTCCTACGAAGAGTGGTGCCTTTTAATTTTCCTTACAGGCATTTAGAGGGCAATGCTTCTGCTCACGTAAAAACAAGCATAATAGGTTCTTCTATTTCGGTATTGGTAGAAGGAGGTAATCTAATTTTAGGAACCTGGCAGGGGATTTTCTTCTGTGAATTTGATGGCCCTCGCACTCGCCGGGTGTGGGTAGATGTTATAGGAGAATAGTTTATTTACTGGAATATTCAAGATCTTAGCCACTTGAGATACTTGTGAGTAAGCCAAGTATATATGTTATAATTCTGTAGTCCGAGCTTATAGAGATTATGCTTTAAAAAAGAAGGGGGTGAAGGTGTTTTGTTTACAGGCTCGGAGCTAGAAAATATTGAGAGGAGGCCTGAGAATGAGGAGATTTTCTAAGACGAGTATATTTTGGGGATTGGTAATTTTATTGCTTTTTTCTCTGAGCTTGGTAGCTTTTGCTCAAGAAGAAATGTCTGAATTAGAGAAGAAGACTGCTGATGAAGCTTTTGCCAAAGCAGATAAGGGACAGCCTGATCCGGACTGGAAAGGAAAGAAGTTCACCATTGCAGTTTTAGCTTCCGGTCCTCATGGTGCAATTTCTGGTCCTTTATACTTCTGGCGACCTTACTGGGAAGAGCTTACCGGAGCTACTTATGACATTGCTGAAATTCCCTTTGGAGAACTGCAAGCTAAAATATTCACTGACTTTGCTACTGGAACCGGAAATTATGATTGTATAGTAGGACCGAGCTTCTTTTATGGAGATTATATTGCCAATGACTGGATTATACCGATTGATAAATATTTTGATGACCCTCGTATGCCCGAATGGGATCGAGAATCCATTGCTCCTCCTATCCGAGAGCTATTACAGTGGGGAGATAGCTGGTACGGATTCAATAATGACCATGACGGTATGGTAATTTATTATCGTAAAGACTTGTTTAACGACCCTCGGTGGCAGGCTGAGTTCAAAGAAGAATATGGATATGATTTTCCTGTTTCTCCTGTTACCTGGCAAGAAATTCTGGACATTGCTAAATTTTTCAACGGTAAAGATTGGAATGGCGATGGAAAGGACGATTTTGGAATTACCATGCATCTTAAGGTAGGAGAGCAAGGCTTCTTTAACTACATTGCTTTAGCAGGCTCTTTTGTCTGTATGCCTGCTCCAGGGGACGATCCAGCTAAAATTACTCGCTATCATAACGTATTCTGGTTTGACCCTGAAACCATGGAACCCCTGATCAATACCCCGGGGCATGTCAAGGCATTAGAGATGCTCACTGAGCTCACCAAAGCCGGTCCTTCTGCCATGGTGGGATGGGGATTAGGGGAAGCCTGGGACGTTTTCCTGCGGGGTAATGCTGCTATGTGCTTTACCTTTGGAGATGTGGGCACGCTCTCTCAAGACCCCCGGGTTTCTGTAGTCCAGGGTAAACTGGGAGTAGCTCCTATTCCGGGGAGCAAAGAAGTATATGACTTGGAGAATGAACAGTGGATAACCTTAGAAGAGCCAAACTTAGTAGGTAATAAGTGTGGTGCCTCATGGCACGGAGTGATATCCAGCTATGCTGAAGACCCTGATATGATTGCTCACTTCCTTTCCTGGCAAGCTACTCCAGAGATTAACCACTGGAACGTGGCCTGGGGTTGGACAGGAATTGATCCTGGAACTACTTATGACTTCTTAGAACCAGCAGGCAAGGCCAAAATTGAGGACTATACCATCACAGGATATGACGCTGAAGATATAACTCAGTTTTTGGATGCTTATTATACTCTATGGTTTGAATATCCTCGTAGTGTTCCTTATCTTCGAATTGCCGGAGCGGCTGATTACATTGAGAGTTTAGATATTCATATGTCGGAAGCTCTCACCGGTCAGGCTACTCCTCAGGAAGCCTGGAACAGGGCAGCTCAAGATTGGAACAGGATTACCGATCAGCTGGGTAGGGAAGAACAAAAAGAGCTTTACAAGGAAGCCATTGGTTATAGTGGTGAGTAAAGCATTGAAAGAGGCGGTGAGCTCACCGCCTCTTTCAAGAGAAAGAAGGTGAACTGGGGTTGAATAGGGGAAAAAGAGTTCCTCTTAAAGAGCAGGGGAAACATTTTTTTATTTTTCCAGCTATTATTTGGCTACTGGTTTTTACTATTTTTCCTCTTCTTTATACCCTTTATTTGAGCTTTCATGGTTCCCGCTTTTTGCGAGTTACTAAATTTGTAGGTTTAGAAAATTATATCTATGTTCTTTCCGATTATCGTTTTTGGAATGCTTTCCGGGTAACTATAACTTTTGTGGTTTTAAGCGTTTTACTAACTGTAGGTCTGGGCTTATTGCTTGCTCTTCTTTTTAATCGGCAAATGAAAGGAGTGCAGTTTTTTCGCACTATTTGCACCACTCCTCTTTTCACCGCTCCTGTGGCTCTGGGATATATGTTTATGATTATCCTTTACGAGGAAGGAGGGCCGGTTAACAATTTTTTACACGCTTTAGGAGCTAATACTATTCCCTGGCTTTCTCACCCCCGCTGGGCTCTGGTTTCGGTCTTGATTGCTGATGTGTGGCAGTGGACTCCCTTTGCCTTTCTGGTTTTATTGGCTGCTCTGCAGGCCGCACCTCGGGATCTTTACGAAGCAGCTAGCCTGGATAGTGCTTCAGGTTGGGAAATATTTCGCCATATAACTTTACCTCTTATCAGTCCCACTCTTGGAACAGTAGTCATTTTGCGCACCGTGGAAGCTTTTAAAGTTTTTGACTTGCCTTTTGCTCTAACTAACGGAGGTCCGGGTCTGGCCACGCGAACTTTAACTTTTAATGTTTACACCAGTGGCCTGAGAGACCAAAATTTAGGCGTGGCTACGGCTACGGCAGTGATTCTGCTTCTTATGGTTCTGGCAGTCAGTCAAATCTTTTTCCGTCGTTACGGTTCAAACTATGATTAAAGGGGGAAGCGACTAATGAGAAAGAAACGTCGGTGGACTAATATTATCTTGTGGATAGCGGTAATTGTAGCTGTGGTCTGGATGCTTTTCCCTTTTTACTGGGCGGTAATAACCTCGATTAAAAAACCAGCTGATGTTTTTAGATTATCTTTTATTCCCTTTGTTCAATTTGAACCCACTTCAGAAAATTGGCGTTCTGAGCTTCAGCTGCGGGGTCAAGAGATCAAGCGAGGATTGAAAAATTCGCTCATAATTGGAGTATGTTCAGCTCTTGTTGCTCTTTTTATTGGTGCTTTAGCCGGGTATGGTTTAGCCCGTTATAAGTATCACCGGGTTAAAAACCGGGATATAACTATGTGGATTCTTTCCCAGCGATTTTTACCTCCCGCGGCAGTAGTTATACCCTTTTTCCTTATATTTAAAACCTTAGGCCTGATTGACTCAGTGGTAGGCTTAGTACTAATAAATGCTACTTTTGGCATTCCCTTTACTGTTTTGATAACCAGAGATGCCTTTCGAGACCTCCCTGAAGAGATAGAAGAATCGGCTTTAGTAGATGGTTGCTCTCGTTTCCAGGTTTTCAGTCGCATTGCCCTACCTTTAGCTGCCCCCGCTTTGGTTGCGGCAGGAATTATTTGTTTTGCTTTCGCCTGGAATGAATTTCTTTTTGCCTTCATTATGTCCTATTCTAAGGCTGTTCCCATGACCGTTTTAATTGCTGGTACTCAGGATACTCAGGGAATTCAATTCTGGTATGTTGCTACTCGTATGCTTATGGCTGTTGTTCCTCCTACTATTCTCGCTCTCACCGTGCAGCGCTACATAGTGCAAGGCCTCACTTTTGGTGCGGTGAAGGGTTGATAGCTTTCTATAGCAATAAACTTTGTTAAAAGTTTTTATATTTATTTTTTCGGCTCTTATGCTCATTTGTATAAAAGTAGCATAGAATAGGCACTATGGGGGTACTCGCCCCTCTCATAGTGCTCCGAATAAGAAGAATAAGCAGCCCGTGATACAGGGAAAAAGCTGGCTTTTGGTAGCGAAGCAAAATCGCGAGAAGATGCTACATCCTCGACCCACCTATCACTCTGGAAAAAATAAAGCAACCTATGGCGAAAAACCCATTTATTATCTTGACCAGAGAAAGAGAGCGAATTAAAATAGATAGAATAATTAAATGATTTATATAAATTGTGGGTGGTGGAAATGAGAAAGAATGCTGATTCTCTGTATGATTTAGCTCTCCGTTTTTATGAAAAGGGAAAGCGTGCTATTGTTCCTCTTTTTGGATACTCTGGTCTTCAGCTCACCGGAACTACCATCAAGCAAAATCAGTTTAATCACTTGGTGCAATTTCGTTCCCTGAGCCGTCTTTATGACCGCTTTCGTCCTGATGCCATGTTTTTTCTCATGGACTTATCGGTGGAAGCCAGCGCTCTGGGGTTGCCGGTTCGTTTTCCTTTAGAGGAAACTCCTTCGGTGGAAGCTCATCTCGTAAAGAGCAAAGACGATCTGGATAAATTTCGCAAAATTGATATTCTGGGTGATGGAAGAGTTATCGTTTATTTAGAAACCCTAAAGCATATGCGAGCCGCCTTCCCCTGCCCGGTGGGAGCTTACGTTATAGGCCCTTTAACCTTGTCGGGTTTATTAATGGGAGCTAATCAGTTAGCAATTAAAAGTATTCTGGAACCAGATTTTTTTGAAGAGGTTTTAGAATTTTCTCATCAAGTAGTTATGAGATATGCTCAGGCTTTGCGAGAAAATGGAGCAGATTCTATCATGGTTTTAGACCCTACCGCGGTAATTTTTGGTCCACAGCAATTTCGCCAGACCATTTCTCGCTTTTATCGAGAAATGGTAGGAATTCTGGATGATGTGGAGTTTACTCTCCATGTGTGTGGTAACACCTTCCATCTTCTGGAAGAGATGGTAGATTCAGGAGTAACAGGTTTGAGCCTGGATAGTCTGGTAGATATGAGGGAAGCATCTCAGGTAACGGGGGAAGACATTCTCCTTATGGGTAACGTGAGCCCGGTTAAAATGTTGTTTGGCTCCCCTCAAGAGGTTTATGATGAAACTTGGAGCCTTTTAGAAAGCATGAGAGATTTCCCTTCTTTTATTTTGAGTACTGGTTGTGATTTGCCCCAGGATGTACCTCTGGAAAATATCGATGCTTTTTTCCAGGCAGGGAGGGGTTGGAGGAAATAAAAGAAAAGAGCTAAAGGAGGAACACTCCTTGTGAATTCCCGAGATTGCCACGCCATGCGATGAGAAAGCGAGGCCTACAATGACCCCACGGGAAATGACAAAAGAGAACTATTATAACCCAACAAAAGACTAAAAAGGTTACAAACATAAAAGCTACCGGAATTAAGGGAGAGAAAGCCTCCCTCAGTGCGTGGTGGTCTCGCTCTTTGCTTTTATTATCACTACTGATCTTAAGTAGAACAACCTGCTTAGAAGCGCTGTTTTATAGAATCTTTCTCAGGAATCACAAAGGGATAATGGTGGGCTATCTCGAAGAACATACGGAAAAAAATAGCTTTCATGTAGTCCTCGCCCAACTTATTTGGGGGATACAGGAAAAATTCTTTTTATTCTCTTTTTAGCCAAAGTACTAAAAGAATTTCCAAACAGCCTCCCCGATTATCCTAAACTCTATAACAAAATACAGGGAGAAAACATCTAAAAAAGCAGGGCGATAAAAGAACAACAGGCCTGATTCTTTACCCCCTGTAAAAGTGAATAGCCTCCTCATCACCTTCTGGCAGCACTCGTTCATCCTTGATACTAATCTTTCTTAACCCAACTTGCGGCTTTTTCCCAGAAAAACCTCCTATTTTCAGGTATACTTGAGGTACAGATCCTTGATTTATCAGCCTTTCTTCTTAGTAAGTTCTTCAAAAACCCTTTGTAGTTCCAGAATTATTATGAGAGTTATAGAGTAGGTGGTAAACCCCGTCACCGGACTATCCTTAACCTGGGTTCTTTAGAGGAATTACCTAACCCAAAAGACCATAAGCTATTAGCCGATAGAATTGAGCGGATTATCCGGGGAGAACAACCTTTATTTCCCCCCGAGAATGAAACAGTAGAACGACTAGCTCACTACTATGCTCAGCAGATTATCGACCAGAGACTGGTAGATACCCCTTCCAGTAAATAACCAGGCCCCCTGAGGGGGCCTGGTATTATTTTGCGTGTTTATTTATTGCCTGTTGGTTCAAGAAATGGAAGCATGTATTTAAGGTTTGGCCAATGATGGTATGGAATAACATATGGATTTTCTGCGCCTGGCCAATTGGTCCAGTAATATTCATCCCAGGCTAGAACACCAGGATAACCAAAGGTGGGTATGGTGGGCATTTCTTCAACGAGTATTTTTAATCCTTCCATGCCCAGCTTAAGATTTTCTTCACTATCCCAATCAACCCTTTCCATTCCTTCAATTACTTTATCCATCCTGGGATCTTTCCATCTGGACGGAGCTCCATTGGCACTAACAGCTATTTCGTCTATTGGCTTGTAATACTTTGAATGAAAGACGCTAACTGTTCGATATAAGTCAGGATGTCCACCCCATGGTTCCATAGCTGGCCAGTTAGTTCCAACTTCGAAATTTCCCCGGTATACCATGTCATTAACCGCTTCGTTAGTATTTACTGTCACATCAATCCCAAAGTTTCTCCACTGCTGGGCCGCAGCGAGAGCATTTCTATGTTGTGGCTGAGCAGGATTAGTGCTGGTCAGTATGTTAATCTTCCAGGGTGCTCCATCAGGTAGGATCCATTTCCCGTCTGCATCATCTCTAGTAAAGCCATTTCTGAGTAATAATTGTTCTGCTACATCTGGAGCGTATTTCCACCATCCCGGTCCGAATGCCTCTTTTATTTCTTTCGGGTCTTCTGGCACCGTATAGCCTCTCTCTTTTGCATATTCAACAAGTCTGAAGGGTGCCTCAGGGTCATAGGGCTTGAAAGGTTCTCCATTTATTTCTATATCTAAGGCGAAGTTTTTCAACCATTCTTCCATGGGTTCATAGTACCATTTTTGATATACAGGCATTGGCGGAATATGTAGCACTCCCATAGGAGCTGCTCCATCAAATGCTATTCCTATGTAGTCTACAATGTCAATGGCCAGAGTCAAAGCCCATCTGACATCTTTCAGGTCATACGGAGGCACATCATTATTGAACATTAATCCTGTCATACAGGGATCAATATTGACTACCCAGGGATATTCTCTTCTGTAACCTCTTGAGTATTTATTTTGTTCTAAAAGGGCCCGGAATGCTTCCAGGGTTAAATCCGCCGAATCCAGATTATGATTGGCCTGGGCAATTACTTTATTAGTTGCATCTCCATAGTAGTAGAAAAGCACATATTCAGGTTGGGGCATGCCGTACAGTATTCCGGTGGGAGTTTTATCCCAGTCTTCTCTTCTCTCCCAGAGAGTCCAGTATCCCGCCTGGTCAAAATCTTTCAGTACATACGGCCCGCTGCTTATAGGAGGGTTAAAATCAAAAGCCAGAGGGTCCTCAACTTTTTCGAAGATGTGTTTTGGAGATGGTCTCCATGCTCCCCACCTGTCTAAAAAGTTAGTATGGAATCGACCATTAGGCTCTTTGAGTTCAAAAACTACTGTATAATCATCGGTTTTATACACTTTGTCAACATAGAGGTTCAACTGGTCGTGATATGCCATTCCAGGGTATTTCATGGCCATTTCTATTCCATATATTACATCATCTGCAGTTATGGGGACACCATCGCTCCAGTAGCAGCCCTCTCTCAGTTTTACTGTCATCTGAGTGAAGTCTTCGTTGTAGATAGGACCTTCTGCGGCAAGAGAGTTAATAACCTCTCCTGTCGCTGGTTCTATTGTCCAGAGGGGTTCTAACATTAACTGTTGTATGCCTCTATCTGAAGTTATACCGGTAGTAACGAAAGCATTAAATTTGTTTGGAGATCTTGCTCTTCCACCTAATACGTCAGCAATCACTGTTTTTTCTCTGGGAGTATCTTCGGCTAACTGGGCAAAACCTACCTGGGTAAAACCCATCACCAATACTAACAAAGATACAAAAAATATTAAAAAACTTCTTTTCACCAATCACACCTCCATTTTAAATATAGTGTTAGTGTTTTTACTTCTAGGGGTTCTATAAGTTTTTATTTTTTTACCACCTCCTTTTGTGCTCTCTACTAAAGTCTCGGCAGCTACTTTTCCCAGCTCTCCCAGAGGTTGTTCTACTGCAGGAAGGGGTGGGTCAGTGTATTTTGCTGCTTCAATTCGACCAAAACCTGTAATGGTAATATCATCATAAACTTTAATGTCTCTCTTTCACTACCTGTGGTGCACTTATGGCTGGAAGCCATGAGAGAATTAATCAATTTTCTGTAGAGAGAGAAGATAAAATGGTGTTGGTTTTACCTCTTACTGAATTTCGAGCTACAATGTCAGGACGATACCCCAATTTTTAGGTTGTTTTTCAACCTTTTCCGGGCTTCTCCTGATGCTTTAGTTTCCCCATCTAAAACTATTTATGCTGTGACTGGAGGTATACCAGCTAATTTTGTCACATCTTTAATAGTTTATAGACGCTTCCCCTCCTTTAAATAAATCATTTTAATAAACTGGCGTTAGTATAGATTATATTTAAAGTAATTGTCAACAACAAGCTGGCTCTATGGTAAAGTGGGTGGAAAAAATATTTAAAAAGAAGTATGGTGAGAGAGACCCTTTTAAATTATTTAAATCATGGGATTACTAATACCTGCACTGAGGTTTACCTGCTAAAATTAAAATGCTGAAGAGAATATCTTATGGTCGTCTGGTAAATGTAGGTGTGCATATTGACGTAGGGCCTACGTGTGGCTTAGCATAGCATGATTACTACAATCAAGAAATAGTGTTACAATAGGATGAAGGAGGTGCAATGATGAATAAATGGGTATGGATAATGACTATTTTGACCCTCTCTTTTCTAATGGCCACTCCGGCTATGGGAGAGAAACAAGATAAATTCTCCCAGGAAGAACTCCTTGAACTATCGGAAAATTTTTTCCAGTACTTGAGTGCAGGAAAATATCACCTGGCTGAAGAACTCTTTGCTCCCGAGGTGCAAGAAATGCTACCCGAGGGAGCCTTAAAGGAAATGTGGGAGAACCTGACCAGCGATTTAGGCCTGTTAGAAGAGGCGAAAGACTATCGAGTAACCATGGAGGGAGGATATCAGATGGTCTACGCCCGGTGCGAATTTGAAAAAGCAGAATTAAAAGCGAAATTAGCATTTAGCACAGAAGGAAAAATAATTGGATTTCAACTTCTCCCTTCTTCTCAGGTTGAGTATTCTCCGCCAGATTACGTGGAAGAAGATAAAATTATAGAAAGAGAAGTAGTTTTTGGAATTCCGGGATGGGAGTTACCAGGTACCTTAACCCTGCCTCAAGGAGAAGGCCCCTTTCCTGCTCTCCTTTTAGTGCATGGCTCCGGCCCAAACGATAGAGACGAAACCCTGTTGGCCAATAAACCATTCCGGGACCTATCCTGGGGTTTAGCCAGCCGGGGAATAGCATCTCTACGATACGATAAACGGACTTATGTCCACGGAAATAAAATTGAAGACTTATCCCGGTTTACCGTAGAAGAAGAGGTCATAGAAGATGCCTTAGCGGCTCTTGAATTTTTGCGCAGCCAGGAAGAAATAAACCCACAAGAAGTGTTTATTCTGGGACACAGCCTGGGTGGACAACTGGTTCCAGAGATAGCTCGCCGAGATGGTAAAGTGGCCGGTGTTATTATTTTAGCTGGACCCACTCGACCTCTATCGGAGATTGTAGTAGAACAGACGGAATACATTTTTTCTTTAGATGGTCAGATAGACGAGAAAGAAAAGAAGCAGCTGGAAGAGATAAAGAAAGGAAGAGATTTATTAAAAAACCACGAGCTTAGGGAAGATGAAATAGTGCCGGGATTGGGAAGCTATGCCAGCTACTGGTATGACCTGGAAAAAAGAAATCCAGTAGCTGAGGCAAGCAAATTATCCTGCCCTTTGTTTATCTTGCAAGGAGAAAGGGACTATCAAGTCACCATGGTCGATTTCAACAATTGGAAAGAGGGGCTTTCTTCTCGGGATAACGTTACGTTTAAACTTTATCCCCGGCTAAATCACCTTTTCGCTGCGGGAGAGGGAAAATCTACCCCCGGGGAGTATCAAAATCCTGGACATGTGGATAAACAAGTTATAGAAGATATCGCTCAGTGGATAAAAGAAATCTCTCAGGCGCTATAGGTGGCTTGTTATATCCTTTTAATTGAAATAGAGGAAGAGCTCTTATTAACCATAGGCAAATTGGGAACTTTCCAGTTTAAGCCAGGGTTTTACCTCTATGTGGGGAGTGCTCGAAAAAATTTACCAGCGAGAATCAATCGCCACCTGAGGTATGATAAAAAACTTCACTGGCATATAGACTATCTTTTGACTGAAGGAGAGGTGACAGAAGTTATCCTGATCGAGGAAAATGAAGAATGCCGCATAGCTAACGCTCTCCGGGGAATATCTGAAGTGTCTTTTCCCGTTCCTGGTTTTGGCTCTTCAGATTGTAGATGCCCGGGTCACCTCTTCTATATTCAGGAAAAAAATCTGTGGGAAACAATCCCCGCCTATCTTGAGAACCGGGGCTTTACCGTAGAAGCCAACTATAAGGGAAAAGGAAAAACCTCCCTATAATCCCTTCTTTTCCTATCATCGCGAGGAGCCTCTTTTTCTGTCTTTGCGAGAGGTAAATTACATTGGACTAAGAACTCGGGATTGCCACTCTTTATTCTTTCCCCTTCTGGGGGGGGAGAGGATTAGGGTGGTGAATCGCGCCGCTGCCCTATAGCCCCCGGAAAATACGAAAACACAAAAAGACAAAAGAAAAAGATAAAAAAATAACACGGAGGAAAGACCTTCGTCTCGTCACCCTTGAGTGGTTTGATTGCCTTTTTTCGTCACCCCTGAATGTATTTATCAGGGGTCCACAGTATTTAAAAGCATTTGGATTACCGATAAAAAATTTCAGGAATGACAGATGATGTGGATTTCCAATAAAAGATTTCAGGCAGATGAGAGAAGAGGAGGGAAAGCTATCGTAGTTGCCAAGCCCTGGCGCCACGTATGAAAGAGAGGTGAGGTGCTAATAGCGGTAATTAACGCGTCTTTTGCGGTCAAATATAAAAACTCTCAACCATTTTTGGAGCTCAAAAAACTTCTCCCCGCTTCCTTAATC
>ERZ795062.797-NODE-797-length-24335-cov-6.925700_pt1 | contig 24335 bp, 22 predicted proteins | sample MGYA00375146_ERZ795062 | MGnify/ENA primary metagenome ERZ795062 (study PRJEB30191, sample SAMN05720281) | activated sludge metagenome | isolation source: Anaerobic digester | place: USA | collected 2015-07-16 ... | reverse complement strand
TCACCCCCACAGAAGAAAAAATAAAATCCATGAAACTCTAATTCATGGATTTTTTGAATTATTCAAAGAAAACACTACCTATTTTTCTTTTTTCCCAAATGGTTTTGCAACAAACTTAGCTAGATTACCTACATTCTTACCAATTTCTTTATTTATGGTATTTGCATGTTTACCGACTTCCTTACCAAAATTATCGATACGTCTACCAACCTCTTTTTGAAACTTTTCTTGCTTTTGTTTCTCACGCACTTTTATTTCCTGAGCCTTTTCTAAGACATCATGATCGATATAAGATAGTTTCACCAAGGTTCCTGATTCATATTTTCCTGGTTTTGGATTCATTGCAACTACCGAATCATCACTATACTCTAAATATTTTTTATCTGCCTTCACTAGCATTGTTAAAACAACAAAACCTTTGGCTTCCAATACTTCTTTGGCTTCATAAACATTCAATCGACGAACATTTGGCAATTGAACTAACGATTTATTATGACTGATTTTAGCGGCAATTGCTTTTTCAACTGCTGGACCAACTCCTTTTACCAAATCTGCTCCTACTTCTGCTGCAACTGCAACTGCAACACCTTTAGCAACTTTTCCAAGGCCTTTTTTAGACATGTCAATTCCCCTTATCTTTTTTATATATTTTACCACAATAACATTGTTTTTTAAACTTGAAAATGAACCTACTCCGCCCTATCGATATCTTCCCTCACTTCTTTAGCATTGAATTTGGCGAAAAGATACTGGCGGTCTTGGACAGGAAAGCGTTGGTCCAGCTGGTCCACAGCCCCCACTTCGACCACCCCTTGGGTGATGACATAGTCCAATACGTGGCCGCCAAAGGTATGGTCATCGGAAATAAAGTGCAGATGGTAGCCAGCTACGCTGACCCCATGGAAAATCTCTGGCGTCCAAAATCCCACGATGGTACCAGTGATATCCTCAGTTGAAAATTCTGGCTGGTGAACCGCCACTTCTGCAAATTTCTTGTCACTTGTAGACTTGGGAATCATGCGGACATGCATTTTGGAAAAATGGCCATGTATCTTGATGGAGCGAAAGAGATTCTCCCCATCATAATAGGATTCGATCCGCTTTTGCAGTTCCTCATGGGTCATCTCAAAGCGTTGCTTAAAGATGACTTCGGCCTGATGAAAAATCACTGCGGCATAGGGAACCTTGACTTCTGGGTCCACCTCGATGACTTCTGGTTGCTGGCTAGAACCCTTGGCCTGGTAGGCTTTGCCATCCAGCACAATCAGCTCCCCATCGATGGAATCAAGGGTGCCAATTCCCAAATCACCATGCTGCAATAATTCGCCGACCGTCAGGGAACCCCCATACAGGCCAGCCATCAAGGCACCCAAGGTATTGTATTGAAATAATTTATTTGCTTCCATTGTCTTCTAATCTTCTTGATAATAAAATTCCTGCATGGCCATATCATCCGGCACCAAGTTCAGGTAGTGGCCTGCCCAGATTTTGGCTTCTGAAAGGGCACCTTCCTGGCGAAGGACTTCAATCAAATCCAGCAAAAATTCGGGATTTTCTGCCAAATCTTCCTTGAGTTGGTCAAAGAGATGAAGAGCCTTTTCATTCTCTTCCATAGCTTGATAGGCCTTGGCTATATTCCAGCGGGCCAGAACATTGTCCAGCTCCTCTGAGGCCAGGCTGACCACCTCTTCAAATCGTTCCTGCTCCAGATACAGATTGCTGAGGCGCAGACTAACTTCATTGATGTCTTCTGCATGCCCTTTGGCCTGCAAGAGATACCCTTCTGCCGCCTGAGGCGCATGGTTTTCATAGGCATATTGGGAGGCCAGGAGTAAGAGGGCCTGGTCAAATTGATTTTTTGCCAATCCCTTCTCCACCATTGCCAGCGCCTCTTCCAGCCTGTGTTCTGCATGGAGGGACTGGGCATAGGCATATTCATAGCCCTCAAAGTCAGGGTTGATGGTATCCAGCTGCTTGAAATAAAGATTGGCCTTCTGATACTCTCCTTGGTCAAAGAGCAAGGTGGCCAATTCGTAGACCGTCTGGTCATCGTATTCCAGCTCCACTGCCTTTTCTAGAAATTCGATGGCGGCTTCAAATTTGCCCAAACTAGCATAGGCAAGGCCAATCCGCTGGTAGGTCGAAACCCCTGTCTCTTCATAGATTTCCCTATTATCCAGCTGGGCATAGCCCTGGATGGCTTCTTGAAAGTTTCCCAGTTCCATATCTAATTCTGCCAGACCAAAGACCAAAATGGGCTCATCTGACAAGGCAAGAGCTTCTAATAATTTCTCACGTGCCACATCTGCCAAGCCTTCTGACTGGTAGAGGTCTGCCTTGACCACAAGGGCTTCCAAATAAAAGGGACTATCTTCTGAAAACTGATCCAAGTAGGTGAAAGCCTTTTCCACTTCCCCATCCTCATTGGCAATCTGAGCCAAATTCAAATAGAGTTCTGGACATTCGCTGACCAGCTGCAAAAAGATTTCCCTGGCATGGTCATAAAAACCATGGGATTCCAGATAGAGACCCAAATCATATAGGGTCCCATCATCATCCTTTCGGATGGCTTCCAGGAAATATTCCTGGGCCAGATCCAAATCTTGTTGCTCCAGAGCACGAAGCATTTTTTCACTATAGGTCACTGGCAACCTCCCCCTCATCCTTTTTCTGCACAAGCTCCTCTTCATATAAACCACTGTACTGCTTGTACCATTCAAAAATAGCCTTGAGAACCACCTTGATGGAGGCATAGATGGGGATTCCCAACAGTACACCCAAGACCCCATACATCTGACCAGCTGTCAAGAGGACAAAGAGGATGGTAATCGGGTGAATACTGAGGGAGCTTCCATGAATCAAAGGAGTTACAAATCGTCCTTCAATGGTCTGCTCGATCATAAAGACAATCAAGACCTTGATCAACATGAAGGGACCCGCCACCAAGCCCAGAATCACAGCTGGAATCATGGCTAGGAACGAACCCAGATATGGAATCAAATTTAAGAAACCAGCTAAAATTCCCAAGGTAATCGGATAACTCAAGCCAATGATGGAAAAGAGGATAGAAAACATGATAGCAACGATAACCGCCACTGTCACCTGCCCACGAACATAGTTGGACAGCTGACCATTCATATCTGATAAAACCGTACCAACTGGTTCGCGCCAAGCAGTTGGAAGAAATTTCGTAATATGCCCCTTTAAGTTCTTGCCATCTCGCAAGAGGTAAAAGAGAATAAATGGCATAATCAAAATAGCCACAATGATTTGAGAGGCTGTCGAAATCAAATTTCCAGCCCAGCCCACCGCACTGGATGATAATTTTTGCGCAAAAGAGACAATCTGCTCATTCAAGCGATTCATCATCTCAATAACGGTCGGTCGGAATTGCTCAAAGCGTTCATCCTGAAGCCAGCCATTAACCTGCTTCTCGATATTTTGGATGTAGTTCGGTACATTTCGCGCGAAAGAGACAATTTGCTCCTGTATATTGGGGATTGCCACCGCCAGCCCCCATACCAAAAGAATGACAATGAGAACAAAAACAATTGAAATGGCCACTGTCCGCGATAGTTTAAGTCTCTCTAGCCAGTTGACAATAGGATTTAACAAGTAATAGAGCAATCCTGTCAAAATCATGGGTAACAAAATAATTTCAACAAAGCTGACAATTGGCTTAATCACATATCCTACCTTGTTAAACAAGAACAAATTGACCAAGACTAAAAGACAGACGAGCAAAAAGGATGCTGCTTGGTTGTTCAGAAACCACTTATAAAACCAGGAGGTGAAAAATTTTTGTTTTTTCTCTTGCATAGAATACCTCTTTCATCATTTTTCTCTATTGTACCATTTTCTAGCCAAATCAAGGTAACTTTTACAAGAAAGCCCTTACTAAAAAAGATAAAAATTTACATTTTTATGATATAATAGGTAAAATTTGAAAAAAGAGGTGTGACCACATGAAAATTTACTTTGGTACTTACACAAAACGAGATTCCGAGGGTGTTTATGTCGCTGATTTTGATGCTACTACCGGTGAACTCAGTAACCTAGAGCTCCTCATCAAAGAAAACAATCCTACCTATCTTTCCTTTGCTAGAGACGGTGCTCTCTACACAGTCGGTGCAACAGAAGACGGCGGCGGTATTGCTGCCTATGATGCCAATGCCCAACTTCTCAACCACGTGGTTGAAGAAGGCGCACCCTTATGTTATGTTGCTGTTGATGAAGATCGAGGTCTTGTATACGGGGCCAACTACCATAAGGGACAAGTTTTGGTATACAAACGCCAGGCTGATGGCAGTCTTGTCCTTGCTGACCAAGTGAAACATATCGGTTCTGGTCCCCATGAAAACCAAGCCTCAGCTCATGCCCACTATGCAGATTTGACACCAGACAAGTACCTAGTAGCCTGTGATTTAGGTTGCGACAAGGTCTTGACCTATCAGGTGGATGCTGACGGGAAATTGGCACCATTAGCCAGTTACCAAAGTGCTCCAGGAGCGGGACCACGTCATATTGTCTTCCACCCAACCGCAAAAATTGCCTACCTCATCTGCGAACTCAATTCGACCATCGAAGTCTTAATCTACGACGGCCTTGGTCAATTTGAACTGCTCCAAACCATTTCTACCCTTCCTGAAGACCATACTGGTTTCAACGGAACGGCAGCCATTCGCGTCTCCAATGACGGTCAATTTGTCTATGCTTCAAACCGCGGCCACGATTCAATCGCCGTATTCAAGGTTTTAGGTGATGCCAGCCTTGAACTAGTCGAAATCGTATCCAGCCATGGTAAGATACCACGTGATTTCATTCTATCTCCAGACAATCAGTTTCTCATTGTTGCCCATCAGGATTCGGACAATGTGACCGTCTTCTCCCGCAATGCTGAAAATGGTAAACTAACAGAAATCAGTCATGATTTTCAAGTCCCTGAAGCTGTCTGTGTCCTTTTTTAAACAAAAGACTTTCTTTTCTTCCGGATTTATGGTTTAATAACTTGGATAAAAAAGAAAGAGGTGTCAAACTATGAACCCAACAGAGTTATTTAATCAAGTTAAGGAAATGATTGAGAAACAAGATTTCTCAGCTGCACAAAAATTTATCGAAGACAATAAGGACCAGCTTGGTGAATACTTTGACCAAGCAAAAGGACTCCTTGATGGAGCGGGCGGACTTGACGGTGTCATCAACAAGGTTAAAGGCTTGTTTGATGGAAAATAAACATTCAAAAAGACAGATGAGAAATGAATCTCACCTGTCTTTTTATAAGTTCTTTTTTCTATCGAAACTTGCTATAAAAATACGAATATTTTGAATATTTCTACCAAATTTCTCCCATTCTCTCCGAAAATTTGGTATAATTTCAGGTGGTTAGTTAATTTTTAGGAGATTTTATGGATTATATTTCACAGGTTTTACCCAGTTTATTAAGTGGAAGTCTAGTGACCTTGCAAGTTTTTTTCATTGTCCTAGTGCTTTCTATCCCCTTAGGAGCCATTTTGGCCTTTCTCATGCAGGTACCTTTCAAGCCCCTCCAATGGCTACTGACTGTCTATGTTTGGATTATGCGCGGGACACCTTTGCTCCTGCAACTGATTTTCCTCTACTACGTTCTTCCAGGTGTCGGTATTTCCTTTGAGCGGATGCCCGCAGCCATTATAGCCTTTACCCTTAATTATGCGGCTTATTTTGCAGAAATCTTCCGCGGAGGAATCGAAGCCATCCCAACCGGCCAGTACGAGGCAGCCAAGGTTTTGAAGATGACACAATTGCAGACCATCCGCTACATCATCCTGCCACAGGTCTTTAAGATTGTCCTTCCCAGTGTTTTCAATGAAGTTATCAACCTGGTCAAGGATTCATCTCTGGTTTATGTATTGGGCATTCGAGACCTATTACAAGAAAGTCAGATTGCTTCAAACCGTGATGCCAGCCTCATTCCAATCTTCTTTGCTGGTGCCATTTACCTGATTCTGATTGGATTGGCAACTGTCTTATCGAAACAAGTTGAAAAGAAATTTAACTATTACAAGTAAGAGGTCCTCATGTTAGAACTTAAAAATATTTCAAAAAAATTTGGTGATAAAATTATTTTTGACCAGTTCAATTTGACAGTTGAAGAAGGAAAGACTTTGTCACTGGTGGGACCTTCAGGTGGAGGAAAAACAACCCTCCTTCGCATGCTGGCTGGTCTTGAAAAATTAGATAGTGGCGAAATCATCCATAATGGTGAGTCTGTTTCCATCAGCCATTTAGAAGATGCCAATCTTCTAGGTTTTGTATTCCAGGACTTCCAGCTCTTTCCCCACCTATCTGTCATGGACAATCTCATTCTTTCGCCAACCAAAACACTCAATATGAGTAAAAAAGAAGCTCAAGATAAAGCGCTCCATTTGCTCGAACGGCTCGGACTTGCCGGATTTGCAGATGCTTACCCCTACTCGCTCTCAGGTGGTCAAAAACAACGTGTAGCCTTGGCCCGTGCCATGATGATCGACCCACAGATCATCGGTTATGACGAACCAACTAGCGCACTTGATGAAGCCCTTCGGCAAGAAGTTGAGAAATTGATTCTGCAAAATAAGGAAGCTGGCATGACACAAATCATCGTGACCCATGATCTTCAGTTCGCAGAAAATATCTCAGACCAAATTATAAAAATCAACCCAAAATAAAAGGAGAAATCAATGAAACAACTTAAAAAATTCATCTTGGCCCTTTCAGTCATTCTGATGGGATTGTTCTTAGCCTCGTGTGCAAAGACTAGTAAGGAAAAAAATGATGACCAATGGGATACCTATGTAAAAAATAAAAAGATTGTGATCGGCTTTGACAACACCTTTGTTCCTATGGGGTTTAAAAATAAGGAAGGCAAAAACGTTGGTTTCGATATCGACTTAGCTAACGCCGTTTTTGCGGAATACGGTATCGAAGTAGAGTGGCAACCCATTACATGGTCCATGAAAGAGGCTGAGTTAGACAATGGCACCATTGACCTTATTTGGAACGGCTATTCTGTAACAGATGAGCGAAAACAAAAAGTACTCTTCTCAGACATTTATATGGAAACGGAAGAAGTACTGATTGTCAAGAAAGACTCTGCTGTCACGAAACTGTCTGACATGGCAGACAAAATACTCGGTGCCCAAGCCGCTTCTTCTGGTTATGAAGCCTTCGAAAATAATCCAGAAGTGCTCAAGGATATCGTGAAAGATAATGACGCTGTCCAATACTCTACATTTACCCAGGCCTTTATCGACTTAGAAAATGACCGTATCGATGCCCTCTTGGTTGATAAGGTCTATGCTAACTACTACTTAGCTCAAAAGAATGAAACTGAAAACTATCGTGTCCTCTCAGCTGCTTTAGAGAGCGGGGACTTCGCAGTAGGTGCTAGAAAATCTGATGTTACCCTCGTACAAAAAATCAACGAAGGTTTCAAGAAGCTCTATAAAGAAGGAAAATTCCAAGAAATATCTCAAAAATGGTTTAATGAAGACACCGCTTCTCCAGCTGTCAAAGGGGAGGAATAAAAAGATAAGAGGATTCGTTTGAATCCTCTTTTATAGTATTTGCAGCAACTCTTGTACATTCGATACTTGCCAATCGCTTGGAAAAGTAGCATCTTCTGAACCATATTGTCCCAAACCCTGTCTCAAACGAATTGTCCGCATTCCCAGTTTCTTCGCTGGAACCATGTCATTATCAACACGATCACCCACATAGACGGCTTTACTTGGTTCAATATTAGCTTTTTCTAGGGCAACTTGGAATATCCTTAAATCCGGCTTAGAAAAACCAATATCTGTTGAATTAATAATGATTTCAAAATTATCCAAAATGCCAAATCGTTCTAACCTATCAAGTAAATCTTTTCCTTGATTTGCAATAATACCGAGACGGTATCTCTCTCTCAATGTTTTCAAAACAAATCTCACCTCGGGATACAAACTCTCTTTGTCATGGGACCAGCTCGGACGTTTTAAATGATTTGGTGCAAAACAAACTCCAAACCTCATGAATAGGATCCCCACCTTGTTCAGCAATACGCAAAAGTTGACTTTGGTAGTCGGCTGTTGATACGATAATCCCTTCTTGAGCCAATTTTTCGACACAGCGATTCACAAAATCAGTTAGAGATTGACTTTCATCAACTAGAGTTGACCCAATATCAAAAAATAACCAGTCTATCACCGATAGAGCCTCCATTCCATCTCAGCAATCAAATGTTAACTATTTATTTGACATATCCATACGATATGAAAAACAAGTCCGGTGATTCCCAGACTTGTTCTTATTATAACCCTCGCTATACTAGCTCGGGGATAAATTAGTACACTGTACTAATTTATTTTTTCAAGTTGTAGAATGCTTGAAGGCCTTTGTATTGAGCAACTTCACCAAGTTGATCTTCGATACGAAGCAATTGGTTGTATTTCGCAATACGGTCTGTACGAGACAAGGAACCTGTCTTGATTTGACCAGCGTTTGTTGCAACGGCGATGTCAGCGATGGTTGAATCTTCAGTTTCACCTGAACGGTGTGATACAACGGCAGTGTAGCCAGCTTCTTTGGCCATTTCGATTGCTTCGAAGGTTTCAGTCAAAGTACCGATTTGGTTTACTTTGATCAAGATTGAGTTAGCTGCATTTTCCTTGATACCACGTGCAAGGTAGTCAGTATTTGTAACGAAGAAGTCGTCACCAACCAACTGAACACGTTTGCCAAGACGCTCAGTAAGAGCTTTCCAGCCATCCCAGTCGTTTTCATCCATACCATCTTCGATAGTGATGATTGGGTATTTGTTTACCAACTCTTCAAGGTAGTCAATTTGTTCTGCTGAAGTGCGGACAGCTGCGCCTTCGCCTTCAAATTTAGTGTAGTCGTAAACTTTACGCTCTTTGTCGTAGAACTCAGATGACGCACAGTCAAAACCAATCATGATGCCGTTTTCGCCAGCTTCGTAACCAGCAGCTTCGATTGCAGCGATGATTGTTTCAACACCATCTTCAGTTCCTTCGAACTTAGGAGCGAAACCACCTTCGTCACCAACAGCTGTTACCAAACCACGTGACTTAAGGATTTTCTTCAAGGCATGGAAGACTTCCGCACCCCAACGAAGACCTTCTTTGAATGATGGTGCGCCAACCGGCAAAATCATGAATTCTTGGAAAGCAATAGGAGCGTCTGAGTGGGAACCACCGTTGATGATGTTCATCATTGGAGTTGGAAGAAGTTTTGTGTTGAATCCGCCAAGGTAAGTGTAAAGTGGCACTTCAAGGTAGTCAGCAGCTGCACGGGCAACGGCGATAGAAACACCAAGAATAGCATTGGCACCCAATTTACCTTTGTTAGGAGTTCCGTCTAATTCGATCATCGCACGGTCAATAGCTTGTTGTTGTGTAACATCAAAACCGATGATTGCTTCAGCGATGATGTTGTTTACATTGTCAACAGCTTTTTGAGTACCAAGACCAAGGTAACGAGATTTGTCACCGTCGCGAAGTTCTACTGCTTCGTGCTCACCAGTAGATGCTCCTGAAGGGACCATACCACGACCGAAAGCACCTGATTCAGTGTAAACTTCTACTTCAAGTGTTGGGTTACCGCGTGAGTCAAGGACTTCGCGAGCGTAAACATCAGTAATAATTGACATGTTATTACTCTCCTTTTGAGTTTAAATTTATTACATTACTATCATACTTCAAAAACGTTTTTTTTTCAAGGAAAAATGCGACTTCTACAAAAGAAAACGTTTGCTTTTTCTGTGCATTTTTCATCTTTATGGTACAATTTACCTATGACAGATTTACAAAAAACGATTTTACAAAAATCTAGCGGTGAGAATCGTCTGGACCCGGATCAGCAAAGACTCTATATGGGTACTTTCCGAGAGCGTATCCTTTTAACTCTCTCCTTCTCTGAGGCCACTTCCAAGGACCTTCAGGGACACTTTCCAGCCATCTGCCAAGATTTGAAAGAAAAGTATCCTCAGTTATTTCTGAAGATTTCGCCCAATCTTTCCGATTTAATTCAAATTTCCCTGATGAAGGAAGCACAGGCTGCTGGTATTACTACCACTATCGTGGATGAGAAAATCGCCAACAGCCCCTATGCCATCCTTTTTCATACGGACCATGCAGTGGACTTAGAAAATATTTCCTTGAACCATACTTTTCCAAATCTATTGAAAAAAGATCCAACAAAAAATGCTGAAAAGAAAGGATTATGGCAAAAGTTCTTTGGCGGCTAAGTGACAAATCGAATGGCTTGGCCTTCCTATTTGCCCCTAGCTATTCGATTTTTTCAGGCAGACCAAATCATCTCAAGGCAGGTCAGCAAGCCCTTGCCTGCTAGAAAGGAAATATTCCATGTATCAGACTATTTTATTTGACTTAGATGGTACGCTGACAGATTCAAGCCTTGGCATCATCAACTCAGTCTGTTTTGCCCTGGAAAAAATGAACTTGCCGTTTCCAGCACGGGAAGACTTGCTGCCCTTTATCGGGCCTCCCCTCAAAGAATCATTCAGCAAATTTTTCCACCTATCAGAAGTGGATAGTCAACAGGCTGTGACTTTCTACCGCCAATATTTTTCTAAGATTGGTCTGTTTGAAAACCAGCTCTATCCAGATGTTATCCCAGTCTTATCTGACTTGAGCGCTTCAGGGAAGAAGCTCATTTTGGCTACCTCCAAGCCAGAAATCTTTGCTATTCAGATTTTAGAACACTTTCAAATGAAGGATTTCTTTCAGGTCATTGCTGGCGCAAGCTTGGATGGTCACCGCTCTGCAAAAGCTGATGTGATTCAGCATGCCCTTGAAATGGCCCAGATAACCGATACCGGTCAATGCCTTATGGTAGGCGACCGCAAGCATGATATTGAGGGTGCAAAAGCCCATCAAATGGATTCTGTTGGTGTTTTACATGGCTTTGGTTCAAAAAAGGAACTTGCAGAAGCTGGGGCTACCTATATTCTTAACCAACTAGTCGATCTGCCATCACTAATTGCAACAAAAAACGACTGAGAGATGTCAGTCGTTTTCATTGTTTTTTTCTGAAAAAATGCAATGGATTAATTTGTATTAAAACTTTCAAAGTAGAGGCTCTGCCCGATTCTCCTCATTGTATACTCACGTACAACAGTGGATGGTCCTGATGACTTTCCATTCTTGTAATGGCTAATCACACTAGAAGTAACCGTTGCTCGAATGATATCCCCTTCAACGCTGTTTATGACAATACCAGTTGTCGTACTGTCATATCTGGATAATCCATTACTCCAAAGTTCCGGGAGGATATCATCCTTGATCTCGAGATAGGTAGAATTGCTTGAAGATGTAAAGAGATTCGAAATAGCAGATGGATTTCGATTGGCAATCGCATCATTAATAGCATTGCGATAGGCAAAAACCAATTCTTCAACTTCAGCCTTCAACTCAGACTCTTTGGCTGCATTTGCTGCATCTAGCTCTTCTTTTGCTTTGCGGGCAGATTTATCAGCCTCTATTTCTTTGATTTTTGAGAGTATATCGCTGGACAGGGTCAGATCTAGATGAATGTTGGATTTCTCATCGTCAAAAGTAACCTGACTTTTTTCTGTTGTCAACTCCTGACCTTCATAAGTAAATACAGCATGGACGGTCAACTCTTGACCTGAAAGAAGTTTCATTTCAGCTGTTAGACCTGTCCCAAGATTTTTACCGTTGACAATCAACTTAGGATTTGAGGCATTGGAAACCTGACTTGGCAAGTTTGCTGAAATCGTCACTTCCTGTTCCTCTAGTTCAATTAATAGATGGTTATCAGAAACATCCTCTAAGTGAATATCGTAGTTACTAGAAACCTGTCCGATGTCCGTTTTTGCAACCACTTTTAGACTTTGGGGAGTAAATCGCTTTTCAGGAAGAGCAACCTCTTTATCCTTTTCAATTTTCTGACCATCAATCTCTAAATCTGAAAGATTGCTCTTTACAGAAACGGTCAGAGGATAGCTAGTCACTCGGTATTTTTTGAAGATTCCGAAAGTCTTGCCATCTTCTTCCAAGCCCAATAGTTTGTTGCCTTGATTATCACTATATACTGCAGCTTCTGGATCATCCACAAGCGATTCTAAGACTTCTACAGGATTAATCTTTTTGTCTGACAGATATGCTAGGAATCCTCTCGCTTCCTCTTTTGACCATTTATCCGAATCATGTGAAAGGAGCTTTGCTAGTGCTTCAAAATCATTACGACTTGCCGCCTTCGAAAAAGCTTCAACCGCAACTTTAGGGCCAGACTGACTACTGAAATAAGTGTAAGCACTGAAGCCCGCAATAGCAAGCAGGGCTATTCCTGCCCAGAGGAACTTTTTCCCCTTACTCCAAGTTGCTGGAGTAGGAGCGGTTCCTGGAGTAACATTCATCTGGATAGCTCGATCTGACAATGAGGCAGAGTTTTCCAGCTGATCAAGCCCAGCAATTTGACGAATCGCCTTTAAGTCAAAATCAGTTTCTCGCCCTTTCAAAAATTCATCCGGAGTAGGCTTTCTCCCGACAACCTTTTCAAATAGACTAACCCATTTTTCTTTTCTCTCTTCCACTGTTAAAACTCCTTATATTTTCATACATTTTCATGTTACTCCTTTTTTTTATTCCTGTCAAATAATCATTAATTTTTACGAAGTGATTGAAAGAAAAAGCGAACAGCTCATTCTGGATACCAGATAACGAAGCTTGTTCACTTTGATAGGTGCCGACCTTCTTACTCTTCCTGCTCAGCCAACCAACGGTGATAGACCTCTACGATATTGATGGCCATCTGACTAGCCATAGCTACAGAGAAAGCTTCTGTCCCTTCCGCATGGTCATCAGCAATTTCCAGCTTTGTTTCATCATAGATAGCCTTTAAACTCTGTGGGCTCAAGGTTTTCTTGAAAGCTTCAAATCCCTTATTCATGTTGAATACCTCCTATTTTGTATGGTTCTTTTCTTTTATTATAGCAAAAAAAGAGGACAGTGGAGTCCTCTTCCAGAAAAGTTTTTTATTGGATGTCAAATACGACGGATTTGACCTTGGTCATGGCTTCAATACTGTACTTGATTCCTTGGACACCAGCTCCAGAACCCTTGACTCCCAAGAATGGGAAGTTATCTGGACCACGTTGTGTTTTTGCATTGATATGAACAGTACCCACTTCCAACTTAGAAGCAAAGTCAAAGGCCAATGGATAATTACTGGTGAAGATGGAGGATTGAAGACCGTATTCTGACCGGTTACAGATGGTCAAGGCCTCGTCAAGTGAGCTGACACGAATAATGGGCAGGACTGGACCAAATGGTTCTTCCCAGGCAATCTCCATGTCTGTTGTCACATGGTCCAAAAGGGTTGGCCAAATGAGGTTCTTTTCGCGCTTGTAAGGTGTTAGTTCTACAGCACCTTTCTGCTGAGCATCTCGAACCAAGCCTTCGATAAAGTCCGCAGAACTGTCATCGATGACTGGGGTAATATCCTTGTTTTCAAATGGATCACCAACTGTCAATTTCTCAACTTCTGCCTGTAATTTAGCTGCCAGCTGATCTGCGACAGCATCGATGACCAGGACGCGCTTGATGGCTGTACAGCGTTGACCAGAGTAGCTATAGGCACCGCTAACAATTTCTTTTGCTGCATGGTCCAAATCTGCATCTTCAAGGACAACTGCCGCATCTTTACCACCTAGTTCCAACATAATCGGACGAATCCCAGCTAATTTCCCAACTTTCTGACCGATTGGAGTTGAGCCGGTAAAGTTGATAAAGTTAACTTCAGGATGCTCAATGATATAATCCCCGATTTCAGAACCACGACCTGTGATGGTATTGAAGACACCGGCAGGTAAGCCTGCTTCTGCAAAAGCTTCTGCCAAAAGTAAGCCTGAAATGGAGCCCTGCGTTGGTGGTTTAAACATAACCACATTTCCTCCAATCAAAGCGGGAGCAATCTTGGAAGCAGATAAGTTAACTGGATAGTTATAGGGGGCAATGGCCAAGACAATCCCAACTGGTTCACGGCGAATCAAGGAAATCTTAGACTTAGCAGCTGGCTCGTAGGTACCCCCTTCTAAAGATGACCCATAGACCCTTAGGCCTTCTTCTGCTGCATAGCGGATAAGATGGGCGGAACGATCGACTTCTCCAATGGAAGCTTTGATACCTTTTGAAACTTCCTTAGCCAGAATTTCTCCAATCTCGTCCTTTCGAGCCTCCAAAATATTTGCGGCTTTATGCAAATACTGAGCACGTTCGTAGGCTGATAAGGCACGCCAAGCTGGCAGTGCTTCACGAGCAGCAGACATAGCCTTATCAACTTCTTCCTGTGACATTGCTGGAACAGTTCCCAATTCTTCCTGATTAATCGGAGAATAAATCGCAATCTTCTTCTCAGAACCTAACCATTCTCCATTGACATAATTCTTATAGTCTTTCATTTCTGTCTCCTTTTGTAGAATGTGATTATTGTAACATATGTAAGAATATTTTGCAACAATTTTTAGAAAATTTCCAATATTCTTTCATAGTATTCATGAGAATAAAAAAGAACAGGAATTCCTCCTGTTCTAAATGAAAGACTATTCAAAGTTTACGTATTCTTTTTGAAGTTCAAGTACTTCTTCGGCTGTTGCACATTCAGTGATGGCACGAGTAGCATACTCTTGCATCTTAGCGCTGTCGAGCTTCTTCATTAAGCTACGTGTACGAAGTACAGAGGTTGCAGACATGGAGAATTCATCCAAACCAAGACCCATCAAGAGCGGTACAGCTTGTTGGTCACCGGCCATCTCACCACACATACCAGCCCACTTGCCTTCTGCATGAGCAGCCTTGATCACATTGTTGATCAAGCGAAGGATAGATGGGTTGTAAGGTTGGTAGAGGTATGAAACTTGCTCGTTCATCCGGTCAGCTGCCATGGTGTACTGAATAAGGTCATTTGTACCAATTGAGAAGAAATCAACTTCCTTCGCAAATTGGTCTGCCAGCATCGCTGCAGCTGGGATTTCAATCATGATACCCACTTGGATATCATCAGCCACTGCTACACCTTCAGCCAAGAGATTTGCTTTTTCTTCTTCCAAGATTGCTTTTGCAGCACGGAATTCCGTCAGAAGAGCAACCATTGGGAACATGATACGAAGTTTACCATGTACAGATGAACGAAGAAGGGCACGCAACTGAGTACGGAACATTTGGTTGCCAGTCTCAGAAATAGAGATACGAAGGGCACGGAAACCAAGGAATGGGTTCATTTCGTGTGGAAGGTCGAAGTATGGAAGCTCCTTATCTCCACCGATGTCCATGGTACGAACCACAACTGGTTTACCATTCATGCCTTCAAGGACTGCCTTGTAAGCTTCGTATTGCTCTTCTTCAGTCGGGAAATCTTGAGAATCCATGTAGAGGAACTCTGTACGGTAAAGACCGACTGCCTCTGCACCATTATCATTGACACCTTCAACATCTTTTGGAGTACCGATATTAGCAGCCAATTCAAAGTGTTTACCATCAGCAGTGACTGTTTTAGCATCTTTTAGAAGAGCCCATTCTGCTTTTTGTTTGGCATAGGCCTCCCCTGCTGCTTTAAATTCAGCAATAATTTCATCAGATGGGTTGATGACAACTTCACCAGTGATACCATTCACAGCCAGCAAATCACCATCTTTTACGATTTCCGTGATATTGTTTGTACCGAGAACAGCAGCGATTTCAAGTGTGCGGGCCATGATAGCTGAGTGACTAGTACGGCCACCAATGTTGGTAACAAAAGCTTTAACGTATTGTTTGTTCAACTGAGCTGTATCAGAAGGAGTCAAGTCATGTGCAATCACAATGGCTTCTTCAGAGATAGCAGCTGGGTTGGGCAGGCGAACACCCAGTAAGTGTGCCAAAACCCGCTTGGTTACATCACGAATATCTGCAGCGCGCTCTTGCATATATGGATTGTCGTCCATACCTTCAAAGATTGCGATAAACATATCTGTGACTTCTTTCAAACCAGTTTCTGCATTGGTTTTCTTTGCACGGATTGTTTCTTTAATCTGACCAATCATTTCCGGGTCAGCCAGTACCATCAAGTGAGCATCAAATACAGCTGCCGCTTCTTCTCCAAGGCTAGCTACAGCGTTCTCGCGGATAACAGAAAGCTCGTCTTGTGATGCTTGTAACGCAACATCAAGGCGAGCCTCTTCTGCATTTGTATCTTCAACTGTTACAGTTTCAAATGACAAATCCGGCTGAACAAGTAGGTATGCCTTAGCAACAGCAACACCATCTGATGCTGCGATTCCTTTAAGCATATCTGTCATAATCTTACGCCAATCCTTCTTTGTCCATAGTTTCAGTGATAGCTGCGATAGCATCGTCAGCATCGGCACCTTCAGCAGTGATGGTTACATCTGCACCTTGACCAACACCAAGGCTCATAACGCCCATGATGGATTTCAAGTTTACAGATTTGTCTTTGTAGTTCAAAGTGATGTCTGAAGCGAACTTACTAGCTGTTTGCACAAGCAAAGTTGCTGGGCGTGCGTGGATACCTGTTTCTGCCACAATGTGGAAATCTTTTGAAGCCATAGTTGGATTCTCCTTTGTTTTTTCAAAATTGCGGGTTAGTGATAACCCTTACAAAGCACATTATACCATTTCTTGAAATCATTTTCAAGAATTTTTTGTCATACTTTCAAAATCAGTTGCTTTCATATGAAAAAGCTAGAAAAATCTAGCTCTCTTTAATATAGTCAATCAAGGCTTTACTAAACTGACTGGTGGAAGCAGCTTGTACACCTTTTTCCCCTGCCAAATCAGCTGTAAAGCAATCTGCTATGAAGTTGGCCTCAATGGCTTTGGTAATCAAATCAGCCACTTCTGTCCAGCCAATATAGTCAAAAAGCATGCAGCCTGAAAGGAGGACCGAGCATGGGTTGGCCTTGTCCTTTCCAGCAATATCAGGTGCTGTACCATGGGTTGCTTCAAAAATAGCATGTCCAGTCAGGTAATTGATATTGGCACCTGGTGAGATACCAATCCCTCCCACTTGAGCAGCCAGAGCATCGCTGGCATAATCGCCATTGAGATTGGTCAGGGCGACCACGTCAAATTTTTCTGGTTTGAGGAGGATTTGCTGGAGGAAATTATCCGCAATGATATCTGAAATCTCCAATTGGCCAGTTTCCAGTTCCTTGGCAAATTCACGCTGGGCCAATTCATAGCCCCACTTCCGAAAACCACCTTCGGTAAACTTCTGGATATTTCCCTTGTGAACCAGGGTCACCTTGGTCAAATGATTGTCAAGGGCGTAGTTGATAGCGGCTCTAATCAGGCGTTCACTTCCCTCGATAGAAATGGGTTTAATCCCGATGCTGCTGGTTTCTGGGAAGCGGATTTTTTGAACCCCCATCTCCTCCTGTAAAAAGTGAATGACTTTTTGCACATCCTCACTGCCTGCATCCCACTCGATACCAGCATAGATATCCTCTGTATTTTCACGGAAAATAGTGATATCTGTTTTTTCAGGGTGTTTGAGCGGACTTTCAATGCCCTTAAAATAGCGGACTGGGCGGACACAGGCATAAAGGTCCAGCTCTTGGCGCAGGGCTACATTGAGGGAGCGGATGCCACCGCCAACAGGTGTCTCAAGAGGACCCTTGATGGCGACCAAGTGGTCCTTGATAATGTCCAGAGTTTCATCCGGCAACCAGCTTCCGCTTTGGTCGAAGGATTTTTTCCCTGCTAGGACTTCTGTCCAGGCTACTTTTTTCTGGCCTGAAAATGCCTTGTCAACTGCCGCATCAAAGACAGCCTGGGCATTTTTCCAAATGTCCAAACCGACCCCATCCCCTTCAATAAAAGGAATGATGGGCTGGTCTGGTACGATTAAACGGCCATTTTCTAATACAATTTTTTCTGCCATTGTCTCTCCTTAGCGCTTTCCAATCGGTAAATATTCCAAACCAAACTGTCCCAGGTAGTTGGAACGCGGACGAATCAGTTTGTTGTTCTTCTGCTGTTCTTGAATATGGGCAATCCAGCCTGAAACCCGGCTCATGGCAAAGATGAGGGTGAAGATGGAACTGTCAATGCCCAAAACATGATAGACGGTCGCAGAATAGAAGTCGACATTGGGAATCAGGCCCTTGCTATGCTTCATGTAGTCTTCAATTTCACGGGACAGCTGGAACCAGACCTCGTTTTCGGTTCCGACTGTCAATTCCTCTGCCATCTGGCGCAGGTATTTTTCCCGCGGATCCTGGGTCTTGTAGACCCGGTGGCCAAAGCCCATGATTTTTTCTTGGGAATCCAATTTTTCCTGCAAATAGGCCTTGGTATCCCCATATTCTCGAATTTCCTGCAACATGTCGAAGACTTTTTCATTGGCACCACCGTGAAGAGGACCCTTGAGGGTACCGATGGCTGTGGTGACACAAGAGTAGATATCTGATAAGGTGGAGGCACAGACGCGGGCTGCAAAGGTTGAAGCGTTGAGTTCATGGTCCGCATGGAGGATAAGGGCTCTGTTGAGAGCCTTGACTTCCAGTTCAGAAGGTTTCTTGCCATTCAACATGTAGAGGAAATTGGCAGCAAAGCCCAAATCCTCACGGGGCTCAATTGGAGTCTGTCCAGTTCTCAATCTAGCAAAGGTGGCAATGATGGTCGGCATCTTGGCCATGAGCTGAATGGACTGCTCATAGGTCGCTTCCACCGAATTGTCCTCCGCATTGACATTGTAAACTCCCAGGAGGCTGACGGTAGACCGCAGCACACTCATGGGATGGAGATGACGGCGGGACTGGATAAGGATACACTGCTCCACCGCATCACTGATGGCATACTCTGCCCGCAGTTCCTTGACAAAATTTTTCAATTCGATGGCGGTTGGCAAATGCAGGTTCCAAAGAAGGTAGATGACTTCTTCAAAACTGGCATTGTTGTCCATCAGTTCGGAGATATTGTAGCCTGCATAAGCCAAATCATCCTCAATAATCGAGCTGATGCGGGTATTGCAGGCGATTAAATCTTTCAATCCACTTTCTTCTGCCATATTAAGCTCCTTCTAACTTTTTGCGAACAACCATCGGCAGGATTCCGCCATTCTTATAATAGCGAATATCTGCATCCGCATCAAAGCGGACGATAGCTTGGAAGTGTTTTTCTCCCTCTTCATTACGGGCAATAATGTCTACAATATCATTGATACCTGGATTTTCTGACAGGTTGATGTCATAGCTTTCATAACCGGTCAAGCCCAGGCTTTCGGCTGTTTGTCCTTCTAAGAATTGGAGGGGCAGGAGGCCCATCATGACCAGGTTTGAACGGTGAATCCGCTCGAAACTTTCCGCCAACACGGCCTTGACTCCCAAGAGATTGGACCCCTTGGCAGCCCAGTCCCGACTGGAACCCATGCCATAATCTTTACCGGCGATGACCAGGGTACCAACATTTTCAGCCTTGTAGTTCATAGCTGCATCATAAATTGGTAGGATTTCCCCCTTATACTTGGTGTACCCACCAATCTTGCCATCTGCCAACTGGTTGTTGATACGGATATTGGCAAAGGTTCCCCGCATCATGACCTCATGGTTTCCACGACGGCTACCATAGGAGTTGAAATCAGCATAGTCCACTCCGTGCTCATCCAGATAGCGGGCTGCCGGGCTATTCTTGGCAATATTGCCTGCTGGTGAGATATGGTCCGTTGTGACCGTATCCCCGAATTTTGCCAGAACTTGCAAGTTTTTCAGGGGTTTGATGACCAAATCTTCACCCAAGGCATCAAAATAAGGGGGATTTTGGATGTAGGTTGACGCCTCATTCCAGCTGTAAATCTTGCTCTCTTCAGTCGGAATTTGGTTCCATTTTTCACTGTCTGTGAAGACATGCTCATATTCTTTTTCGAAGAGTTCGCGGGTCACGTATTTATCGACATAGGCTGCCACTTGGTCGTTGGTCGGCATAATGTCGTTGAGGTAGACAGGCTGTCCATCCTTGTCCAAGCCAAGAGGTTCTGTGGTCAAATCGACATTGGTATTGCCAGCCAGGGCATAGGCCACAACAAGTGGTGGACTAGCTAGGAAGTTAGCCTTGACCAGGGGATTGATTCGGCCTTCAAAGTTGCGGTTACCGGATAGGACACCTGAAACCAAGAGATCTGATTCCACGATGGCCTTGGCCATTTCTGGACGAAGATTCCCTGAATTTCCGATACAGGTCGTACATCCATAACCCACCAGATTAAAACCAAGTTTATCGAGGTAGGTTTGCAGACCAGAATTTTCCAGATAACCTGTCACGACCTTGGAACCTGGAGCCAGAGATGTTTTGACAGTTGGTGAAACGCTGAGTCCTTTTTCCACTGCATTCTTAGCAAGGAGGCCGGCCGACATGAGAACATAAGGGTTGGAGGTGTTGGTACAAGAGGTAATGGCTGCGATGGCTACATGCCCTGTTTTGATTTCCTCCTCGTGGTCTGCAAACTGGACGATGGCAGTTTTATCTACTTCTTCTTTTGACAAACCAAAACCTTGTACACCAGCTTCCCGAACCAGAGACTCTTGGAAGGTCTGTTTGGCATTGGCCAAGTCTATCAAATCTTGAGGTCGTTTTGGTCCAGAAATGGATGGGGTAATGGTGGAGAGGTCCAGCTCCACAATCTTGGTATAATTGGCTTGACTGTTTGGATCATAGAAGAGATGATTTTTCTTGGCATAGGCCTCTGTCAAGGCAATGTGGTCTTCATCCCGGTTGGTCAGTCGCATATAGTTGAGGGTTTCCGCATCAATGGGGAAATAGCCACAGGTCGCGCCGTATTCAGGTGCCATGTTGGCAACGGTGGCCCGATCCGCCAAGGAAAGGCTGGTCAGACCAGGACCAAAGAACTCGACGAACTTTCCGACAACATTTTCCTGACGAAGGAGCTGAGTCACTTTCAGGGCCAAATCGGTAGCGGTTGCAATCTTGGGCAGCTGACCAGTCAGATGCACCCCGATAACTTCAGGAACAGGGAAATAAGATGCTTCTCCCAGCATAGCTGCTTCTGCTTCAATCCCTCCAACACCCCAGCCAAGGACACCGATACCATTGATCATAGTTGTGTGGCTGTCTGTACCAAACATGGAGTCTGGGTAGAGCTGGCCATCCTTTTCGATGATGACATCACTGAGAAATTCGATATTGACCTGGTGGATAATACCCGTAGCTGGCGGTACAGCCCGGTAATTGTCAAAGGACTTTTCAGCCCACTTGAGGAACTCATAGCGCTCATTGTTGCGCTGGAACTCCAAGTCAATGTTTTCTTCAAGAGCTGACTCTGTTCCGTAGAAATCTACCTGAACAGAGTGGTCAATGACCAAATCAACTGGAATTTCTGGATTGATGAGGTCTGGATTTCCACCATTTTTTACAATGGCATCTCGCATGGAAGCAAGATCCACTACTACCGGAACGCCTGTAAAATCCTGCAGAATAACACGACTAGGCTTGAAGGGAACTTCGCCTTCAGGTTTGGCTGCAGAATAGGCCACCAAATTCTGAATGTGATTTTTAGTAACATCTACTCCGTCATATTTACGCAAGAGACTTTCCAATAATATACGGATAGTATAAGGAAGACTCTGCACAGAAACAGACTTTTCTTGACAGGCAGCTGCGATGTCAAAATATTGGTAGCTTTTGTCCCCAAACTGATAGGACTGAATAGGTCTTTGTTCCATTATTGGCACCTCATCTTTCTATGACGAATATTATACATTAAATTTTCTGACAAATCAAGTAGCATACCAGGTGATGTTAGATTTTCTGACATATTTTATTTTTTCTGATACCGATGAAATTCCCAATAAATTTTCATAATATTTTCCGAATACGAGCAAAGCTCATGATATCAAGGGTTTGCACTATATATGGTATTTTAATCCCAAATACAACACAAAATATAGTGCTCATCGATTGACTTTTGCCTCGTTTCATTGTATCCTAATTAGGTGATTATATTTTAAAAGGAGATAGAAATGGTAACTGTCTATTCAAAAAATAACTGTGTCCAGTGCAAGATGACCAAGCGCTTCTTGGAACAGCACCAAGTCGAATTCAAGGAAATCAATTTGGATGAACAACCAGAGTTTATTGACCACGTCAAAGGTTTAGGTTTCTCTGCTGCTCCAGTTATTGAAACACTTTCTGAGACCTTCTCAGGTTTCCAACCCGCTAAATTGAAGGCCTTGGTATAGGACTTTCAATTTTTTTACCCACCTAACCACATTTTTGAAGAGAGATAAGAATTATGAGTTTGAAAGAGTTGGGCGACGTTTCCTACTTCCGCCTCAATAACGAAATCAACCGTCCTGTCAATGGACAAATCCCGCTCCACAAGGATCAAGAAGCCCTCCAGGCTTTTTTCAAGGAAAATGTCATCCCAAATACCATGCAGTTTGACAGCATGAATGACAAAATCAAGTATTTAGTAGAAGAAAACTACATCGAAAAAGAGTTTTTGGAACAATATAGCCCTGAGTTTATTGAGAAATTGGCTCAATTCTTGAAAGACCAACACTTCCAGTTCAAATCCTTCATGGCTGCCTATAAGTTCCACCAACAATATGCTCTGAAGACCAATGATGGTGCCTACTACTTGGAAAGCATGGAAGACCGTGTTTTCTTTAATGCCCTCTATTTTGCAGAAGGCAATGAGCAGTTGGCTCTGGATTTGGCCAATGAAATGATTCACCTGCGCTACCAGCCTGCAACCCCAAGTTTCTTGAATGCTGGCCGGGCCCGTCGTGGTGAGTTGGTTTCCTGCTTCCTCCTCCAAGTAACGGATGATATGAATGCTATCGGCCGCTCCATCAACTCGGCCCTGCAATTATCTCGTATCGGTGGTGGTGTGGGTATCTCCCTCAGCAACCTGCGGGAGGCTGGCGCTCCAATCAAGGGCTACGAAGGAGCCGCTTCTGGGGTCGTTCCCGTTATGAAGCTCTTTGAGGATAGCTTCTCCTACTCCAACCAGCTGGGTCAACGCCAAGGGGCTGGGGTCGTTTACCTGGATGTCTTCCACCCAGACATCATCGCCTTCCTTTCCACCAAGAAGGAAAATGCGGATGAAAAAATTCGGGTTAAAACCCTGTCACTGGGAGTGACCATTCCAGATAAATTCTATGAGCTAGCTCGTAAAAACGAAGATATGTACCTCTTCAGTCCATACTCGGTTGAACTGGAATACGGCGTACCATTTAGCTACATTGACATTACTGAAAAGTATGATGAATTGGTGGCCAATCCAAAGATTCGCAAGACCAAGATCAAGGCCCGCGACTTGGAGACAGAAATTTCCAAACTTCAGCAAGAGTCTGGTTATCCTTACGTCATCAACATTGACACCGTTAACCGCCATAATCCAGTGGATGGCAAGATCATCATGTCCAACCTCTGCTCTGAGATCCTTCAGGTTCAAACACCGAGCGTCATCAACGATTCCCAGGAATATGTTCAAATGGGGACCGATGTGTCTTGTAACCTGGGCTCTACCAACATCGTCAACCTCATGAAATCCCCGGATTTTGGTCGTTCTGTCCGCACCATGACACGCGCTTTGACCTATGTGACCGATCATTCGCACATTTCTGCAGTACCTTCTATCGAGGCGGGTAATGAGCGGGCACACTCCATCGGTCTTGGTGCCATGGGACTTCACTCTTACCTAGCTCAAAACTTGATGGATTATGGATCAGCTGCTGCAGTTGAATTTACCAATATCTACTTCATGCTCCTCAACTACTGGACCTTGGTAGAATCAAACAATATCGCCCGTGAGCGCAAGGCTACCTTCCATAACTTTGACAAATCCAAATACGCAGATGGCAGCTACTTTGACAAATATGTAACCGGTGACTACCAACCAAGTTCAGACAAGGTGAAAGGTCTTTTCGAAGGCATCTTTATCCCAAGTGGACAGGATTGGGCAGACTTGCGTGACAAGGTCATGGCAGATGGACTCTACCATCAAAACCGCCTGGCAGTTGCGCCAAACGGTTCCATCTCCTATATCAATGACGTCTCTGCTTCTATCCATCCGATTACCCAACGGATTGAAGAACGGCAAGAGAAGAAAATCGGTAAGATCTACTATCCAGCTGCTGGCTTGGCAACAGAAACCATTCCTTTCTACAAGTCCGCCTATGACATGGATATGCGCAAGGTCATCGATGTCTACGCTGCTGCTACCGAGCACGTGGACCAAGGTTTGTCTCTGACTCTCTTCCTTCGCAGTGAACTGCCAAAGGCCCTCTACGAGTGGAAAACAGAGAACAAGCAAAC
>ERZ795062.796-NODE-796-length-24341-cov-52.552294_pt1 | contig 24341 bp, 23 predicted proteins | sample MGYA00375146_ERZ795062 | MGnify/ENA primary metagenome ERZ795062 (study PRJEB30191, sample SAMN05720281) | activated sludge metagenome | isolation source: Anaerobic digester | place: USA | collected 2015-07-16 ... | reverse complement strand
CCCCAAAGGTGACCATGCGAGCGCTATCACCGGGTCAGGAGGGCCCGGCGACCCCACACATGACCATGCGAGCGCTATCACCGGGTCAGGAGGGCGAGGCGACCCCCACAAATGACCATGCGAGCGCTATCTCCGTGGCAGGGGGGCGGGGTTAGCTCGGGATCAGGCCTTGGGCCGGCGACGGGAGGCGATCCCGCCGCTCACCGAGCGCGCCAGGCCGCGCGGCACCACGTTGAGCGCCCCGACGAGCACCTTGTATGCCGTGCCCGGCACCGACACGACGCGGCCCCGGTCGAGGTCGGCCAACGCATCGGTCACGAGCTGGTCGGCGTCCAACCACAGCGCGTCGGGCAGCTTCGACATGTTCATCTCGGCCCGCTGATGGAACTCGGTGTGCGTGAACCCCGGGCACAGCGCCATCACCTTGACGCCCGTCCCGGCCAACTCGGTGGCCAGGCTCTCCGAGAACACCGTCACCCAGGCCTTGGCCGCCGAATACGAGCCCATCGCAACAAAACTCGCTACCGACGACACATTGATGATCGCTCCCTGACCCCGGGTCTTCATCGCCCGAGCCGCCGCATGCGACAGGACGAGGACTGCTCGGCAGAGCACGTCGAAGGCGTTCTCCTCGACCTCGACGTCGTTCTGCAGGAAGCCCCGCTTGAGACCGAAGCCAGCGTTGTTGACGAGCAGGTCGACCGGCCGGGCAGCGTCCGCGAGCCGGTCAGCGACGACCTGCACGGCGGCCCGATCGGCCAGATCGGCCACCAGCACCTCAGTCGCCACACCGAAGCGCCGGTGCAGGTCAGCCGCGACCCCCTCCAACCGTTGCCGATCCCGCGCGACCAACACGAGGTCGGAGCCTCGCTCGGCGAGTTGGCGGGCAAACTCCAGCCCGATCCCGGCGGTGGCACCTGTGACAAGAGCGGTCGGCATACCGCCAGCGTAGGGCGCGCGCCCGCGGCCCACCCCCTGTCACCGGCTGCACCTACGCTGGGGCCGTGCGCATCGCCACCTGGAACGTCAACTCCATCCGCAGCCGCATCGACCGCGTCGAGGCCTGGCTGGCTCGCTCCGACGTCGATGTCTTGGCGATTCAGGAGACCAAGGCCAAGGCCGACCAGTTCCCGATGGAGCGGCTGCGGGCGTGTGGCTACGAGGTCGCCCACCACGGCCTCAACCAATGGAACGGTGTCGCCATCCTCTCCCGGGTCGGTCTCACCGAGGTCCGCCAAGGCTTCCCCGGTATGCCGTCTTGGGGCGAGCCGCCCGCCCAGGAGGCCCGCGCGCTCGGGGCGACCTGCGGCGGCATACAGGTGTGGTCGATCTATGCCCCCAACGGACGGCACCTGACCGACCCGCACATGGACTACAAGATGGAATGGCTCGGCGCGCTGCGCGACGAGGCCGCCGGTTGGCTCGCGGCCGACCCCGCCGCCCAGGTCGTCCTCATGGGCGACTGGAACATCGCGCCGCGCGACGAAGACGTGTGGAGCATGGAGTTCTACGCCGACAAGTCCCACGTGTCGCCGCGCGAGCGGGCGGCCTTCGACGCCATCGTCGACGCGGGCTTCACCGACGTCGTGCGGCCGCACACGCCCGGGCCCGGCGTCTACACCTACTGGGACTACCAGCAACTGCGCTTCCCCAAGAAGCAGGGCATGCGCATCGACTTCGTCCTCGGCTCGCCGGCGTTCGCAGCTCGCGTGGACGGCGCGGTCATCGACCGCGAGGAGCGCAAGGGCACCGGGGCCTCCGACCACGCGCCGGTCGTCGTCCAACTCACCGACTGAAGCGGGCGGCATACCTCAGGGGTATGCCGCCCGCTCACCGTCCGCGTGTCGCCCACCACAGCGGTGGGCGCGATGTCAGACCGGTGTGGTCACTCGCCGCCGTCGTCAGGGTCGGCGTCGTCATTGTCACGGGCGCGGGTGAGGTCGATGAACAGCATCTGCGGTCCTCTCTGAGCGTCGGTCTGCTGCCCGTGCCGTCGGCGGGGCAATGCGCTCATGGTGACAGTCGGGGTCGGTCTCACGCCAGGGTTCCAGCAAGCTCACCGCCCCCGTTCGGGCCCCGCTCCGCCGGATGCCGGGCGGGCGGCATACGCTGTCGGGAAGCATCCGGCCAGGCGCGCTGAGGCGGGCCCTCGGTCCCCTTGCGGGGTGGGTCGGCACAGAGAAAGGTGGAGCCCGTGAGCAAAGCAACCGCCGCCAGAGAACTGTCGTCCGCACCGGTCCCCGCGAGCCCCGAGCAGATCCGCAATGTCGTGCTCGTCGGCCCCGGCGGTGCGGGCAAATCCACCCTCTTCGAGCACCTGGTCGCGGCGCGCGTGCCGGGTCGACGGCCCCACGAGGGCGAGCACCGACGCTCAGTGGGCGTCGAGGTTGCCGCCGTCGAGAGCGGCGGGCTGACGGTCAACCTCATCGACACCCCCGGATACCCCGACTTCGTCGGCGAGCTGCGCGCGGGGTTGCGCGCCGCCGACGCGGCCATCTTCGTCATCTCCGGCGCGGACGGCATCGACGGCGCGACCGCCCTGCTGTGGCAGGAGTGCGCATCCGTCGGTATGCCGCGGATCATCGCCGTGAGCAAGCTGGACATGCCGCGATCGGACTATGCCGACACCATCGCCACCTGCCGTCGGGTCTTCGGCGACGCCCAGCCGGTCTACCTGCCGGTCTACACCGACGACAAGACGGTCGTCGGGTCGATGGCCCTCATCAGCCAGTACGTCGCCGACGGCACGGGCAGCCGCCGCGATCCCTCCGAGGACGAAGCCGCCGCCATTGAGGAGCAGCGCGGCACGCTCATCGAGGCGATCATCGAGGAGTCCGAGGACGACTCGCTGTTGGACCGCTACCTGTCCGGTGAGGACCTCGACGTCGCCCAGCTCATCGCCGATACCAAGACGGCGATCGGCAAGGGCACGTTCTTCCCCGTCCTGCCCATCTCGCCGGCGACCGGTGTCGGCATGGAAGAGATCTTCGAGCTCATCGAGACGGCGTTCCCGTCGCCGGCTGCGCGCCCGGCGCCAGCAGCCACCACGCCTGCCGGCGGCGATGTCGCCGGGCTGGCGTGCGACCCGAACGGTCCGCTCGTCGCCGAAGTCATTCGCACGAGCAGTGACCCCTATGTCGGGCGGCTCTCCCTGGTCCGGGTGTTCTCCGGCACCCTGCGCGCCGAGGAGGTCGTCCACGTCTCGGGTCACCTCGACACCTTCCTCGGCCACGAGCTCGAAGGCCACCCGGCCCACGACGACGACGAGCGCGTCGGCCCGTTGTCGTCGCCGCTGGTGGATTCGTTGCGCACCAAGGAGGTGGCCATCGCCGGTGACATCGCGCTGGTTGCCAAGCTCGCCAAGGCCGAGACCTCCGACACCTTGTCGGCCAAGGACCACCCGGTGCTCGTCGAGCCGTGGGTGCTGCCCGAGCCACTGCTGCCGGTCGCGATCCACGCCAAGTCCAAGGCCGACGAGGACAAGCTCGCGTCGGCCTTGCAGCGCCTCGTCGCCGAGGACGTGACGATGCGGATGGAGCACAACGCCGAGACCCACCAGGTCGTCCTCTGGGCGATGGGCCAGGCCCACATCGAGGAGTTGCTCGGGCGGCTGGCGGAGCGCTACGGCGTGCAGGTCGAGGCCGAGCCGTTCCGGACCGCGTTGCGCGAGACGTTCGTCAAGAAGGTCATCGTCAAGGGCCGGCACGTCAAGCAGTCCGGCGGGCATGGGCAGTATGCCGTGTGCGACCTGGAGATCGAGCCACTCCCCCGCGGTGGTGGCTTCGAGTTCGTCGACAAGGTCGTCGGTGGCGCCGTGCCGCGCAACTTCATCCCCTCGGTGGAGAAGGGCGCCCGTGGTCAACTCGACAAGGGCGTTCTCGCGGGTTATCCGTTGGTGGACGTGCGTGTGACGCTCTTCGACGGCAAGGCGCACTCGGTCGACTCATCCGACATGGCCTTCCAGACGGCGGCGGCGATGGCCCTCAAGGAGGCCGCCAACGAGTCGACGGTGGCTCTGCTTGAGCCGATCGACGCGGTCGACATCACGGTGTCGGACGACTACGTGGGCGCGGTCATGTCCGACCTGCGCGGTCGCCGCGGCCAGGTGTTGGGCACCGAGCCGGCTCGCGAGTCGGGCTGGACGATCGTCCACGCCGAGGTGCCCCAGACTGAGTTGTCGCGCTACCCGATCGACCTGCGTTCGGTCTCGCACGGCACGGGGTCCTTCGCCCGCCGGCAGTTGCGCTACGACTACATGCCGGCTGACAAGGCCAAGGAATACGCCAAGCCGGAGAAGTAGGCCACCCCTGCCCACCCCTCCCCCGGCCACACCTCCGCCGGGTCGAGGTATTTCGCCATCGCCTCATGATGGTCGAATACCTCGACCCGGCAGGGGCAGGGCGCGGGGTTCGGCTATTTCGCCCGGGCCAGGATGGCCGCCGCACTCGCCAACAGGAATGTCCCTGCCGCGGCCATCGCCGGCCCGTCGCCCGGCAGGAACGCACCCGCAGCCATGACCGGCAGCGCCGCGACGAGGAGGCCAGCGCCGACCGATAACCGTCGATCACCACGAACGACCTGCCGGATGACGTTCTGCTGGCTCGGACCGACGAGATTCCGACGCCAGGCCACGACAAAGTAGATACACAAGGCCACGACGACGGCCAGAAGCCCGAGTTTCCCCCGCAGGGCCGAGGAACTGTCGAGCACGACTTTCCCCGGCCTGGACGGGAGGCCGCCGAGCATGAGGATCCCGACACATGCCGCTGCCATGACCATGAGGCTCTGCACAAGGACTAACCGACGCAACACGAGGCGGATGTTCTCCAACGCCCCCTTGCCCACCCCAATCGGGTCAGCGAGCACGGCTCCCGTGAAGCCGGCCAGCACCTCCGACGCCGCCCCGCCGCCCACCCCGTCCACCCCGGAGCGAACGAGCTTCAGCCGCGCCAGTTCGTGCTGGTAGGTCGCGTTCGAAGGCTCCAGGCGCAGCGCCTCTCGCATCGCGCGTTCGGCGAGGTCGAGCTGGGCCCGGGTGCTCGGCCCGACGGGATACACCACGCAGGCCACCTGGTAGTGCGCCAGCGACTCCTGCGGAGCCAGCTCCACGGCCCGGTTTGCCGCTTGCCAGGCAGCATCGCGGCTGTCGGGCATGGCCATGAGGCACTGTGAGTAGCGCAGATGGTTGACCCAGTTGTGCGGCGCTAACGCAGCAGCGGTGTATGCCGCCGACGTCGCCTCCTGCGCCCTTCCCACAGTGAGCAGGGCCGTCGCCAACGCTCGATGCGCGGAGTCGGAGTCGGGGCCTGAGGAGATGGCCATCATGGCGAACCGAATAGCGTCGTCGTGCTGCCCGAGACGGTAAGAGGCGATCGACGACAAGGTGAGCAACCCGGTGTCGGTCGGGTTGTGGGTGAGGGCCCGGCTGCACGCTGCGAGCGCCTCCGCGTCGCGGCCAAGCAAGAGATAGGTCCGCACCCGTTCGCTCGGGTCCGGCGTGACGTTTCTGGCCATTCGCCCTCAGAGCTTCTTCGTGCGCTTCATATACGTGCGCAACTCGTCGTAGGTCCCGTCGGTGTTGGCGAACTGCACGACGTTGCGCGCTGCGTCGAACCACGGCCCGGTCGACGGGCGGACCTCGCGGAGGGCGGCATACAGGTCGTCCATCCGGATCATCCGCACGGCGCCGCTGCGGATTCCCTCCATCATCGCCCGCTCGGCGGCACTCTCGCAGATATGGGCGAGGTCAGCCCCGGAGTAGCCGTCGGTTGCCTTGGCCAGGGAAGCGAGGTTGATGCCCTCGATGGGTCGATCCTTGAGGTGGTAGCCGAGGATCGCCTCCCGAGCCTCCTGGTCGGGAGGCAGCACCAGGAGGGTCCGATCGAACCGCCCGGGCCGGCGCAGCGCCGGATCGACGTCCCACGGCTGGTTCGTCGCGCCGACGACGTAGACCCCCTCGTTGCTGTCCGACACTCCGTCCAGCTCGGCGAGCAACTGGTTGACCGTTCCGCGCATCGCCGAGTGCCGGGTCAGGCTGCGCTTCTGGCCCAGCGCATCGACCTCGTCGAGGAAGATGACGACGGGGGCGTTGCGTCGGGCGATCTGGAACAGCTCGTGCAGGTTGCGCTCGGACTGGCCGATATACATGTCCAGCACGTCGGACAAGCCCACGTTGATGAACTGCGCACCCATCTCTCCGGCGATGGCCCGCCCGATGAACGTCTTCCCACATCCCGGCGGCCCATACAGCAGGATGCCGCCGCGCAGACTCTTGCCATAAAGCTTGCGCATCTCCGGGTTCTGCATCGGCGCTAGGAACGACACGAGGATGCGTTCCTTGACCTCGCGCATCCCGCCCACATCGGCCAGTCGCACGGTCGCTCGCTCGACGTCCCAGGCACCGACCTCCGGCTCCGCACCGGCGTCGCCCTCGACGAACATCGGCTCGGGTGCGATGTCCTTCACCTCGGACTCCGCTGCACTCCAATCGAATCCGTGCGCCTGTCCCGAATCCGCGGGCGTCGCCTCGGCAGGTGGTCCCGTCGGCGGTTGCGGTATGCCGCCCAGCGCCCGGCCCATGAGCTCCCGCGCTGGCCCACTGGCCGGGTCCTGTTGCAGAGCGGTCGCGCAATGCCCCAGCGCGGCATCGAGTTGGCCGTCAGCCAGCAGCAGCTCGGCCAGGTGCAGCCGCAGCGCAACATCGGTGGGGGCCGCCTCGACGGCCTTCGCCAACGATGCGATGAGCGGATTCGTCATGCCGTGATCGTAGAGCCGCTCCCCACCCCCGCCGGGTCGAGGTATTTCGCCATCGTCAGGAGATAGCCGAATACCTCGACCCGGCAAAGGAAACCGAGCAGAAAACGTCAGCGCAGGATGAGCGAGTCGGCCTCGTCGTCGCGATCCACGGTGACCGTCGACCCGTCCCGGACCTCGCCGGCCAACAGCGCCCGAGCCAACCGGTCGCCGATCTCGCGCTGCACCAAGCGGCGCAACGGACGAGCCCCATAAGCAGGGTCGTAACCCGTGACCGCCAGCCATTCCTTGGCGGCCTCGGTGACCTCCAGCGTGATCCGCCGGTCGGCCAACCGCGCAGACAGCGCCCGCACCTGCAACTCGACGATCCGCGCCAACTCCTCCGTCGACAGCGGGTCGAAGATGACGACCTCGTCGAGCCGGTTGAGGAACTCAGGCTTGAACGACGCCCGCACCATCCCCATCACGGCCTCGCGCTTGGCCTCGTCGGTCAACATCGGGTCGACGAGGAACTGGCTGCCGATGTTGGAGGTCATGACGAGGATGACGTTGCGGAAGTCGACCGTGCGCCCCTGCCCGTCGGTGAGCCGCCCGTCGTCGAGCACCTGCAGGAGGATGTCGAAGGTCTCCGGGTGGGCCTTCTCAACCTCATCGAGCAGGACGACGGAGTAAGGCCGACGCCGCACCGCCTCGGTGAGCTGCCCACCCTCTTCGTAACCCACGTAGCCCGGAGGCGCACCGATGAGCCGCGCGACCGCGTGCCGCTCGGAGTACTCCGACATGTCGATCCGCACCATGGCGCGCTCGTCGTCGAAGAGGAAGTCGGCCAGCGATTTGGCCAGCTCGGTCTTGCCCACGCCGGTCGGCCCAAGGAAGAGGAACGACCCGGTCGGCCGATCGGGGTCGGACAGACCTGCGCGCGAGCGCCGCACTGCGTCGCTGACGGCCCGCACCGCGTCGGCCTGGCCGATGAGGCGCGCGCCGATGAGCTGCTCCATGTGCAGCAACTTCTCGGTCTCGCCCTGCAACAGCCGCCCGGCCGGGATGCCGGTCCACGCCGAGATCACCTCGGCGATGTCGTCGGCACCGACGCGGTCCTTGACCATGACGTCCTTGTATGCCGTCCCGCCGGCTCCCGCGCCCGCCGCACCTTCGGGGCTGCCGGCAACTACAGCACCGGCGCGGTGGGCCGCCTCGGTCTCTTGAGCGCTGGCCAACTCCTTCTCCAATGCGGGGATCTCGCCGTAGAGCAGTCGGGCGGCATCCTCGTACTGAGCCTCGCGCTGCAGCCGGTCGGCCTGGGTGCGCAGATCGTCCAGGCGCACCTTGAGCTCGCCGACCCGGTTGAGGCCGGACTTCTCGGCTTCCCAACGGGCGTTGAGCGCAGCCAACTCGTCGGTCTTGTCGGCCAGGTCCTTGCGCAGTCGCTCCAGTCGCGCGACCGACGCAGCGTCGGTCTCCTTGGCCAGGTGCAACTCCTCCATCCGCATCCGGTCGACGGTGCGTTGGAGTTGGTCGATCTCGACGGGTGAGGAGTCGATCTCCATCCGCAGCCGCGAGGCAGCCTCGTCGATGAGGTCGATCGCCTTGTCGGGCAGTTGGCGACCGGTGATGTAGCGGTCGGACAAGGTGGCGGCAGCGACCAGCGCAGAGTCCTCGATCTCGACCTTGTGGTGGGCCTCGTAACGCTCCTTGAGCCCACGCAGGATCGCGATGGTGTCCTCGACCGATGGCTCGCCGACGTAGACCTGCTGGAAGCGCCGCTCCAGCGCGGGGTCCTTCTCGATGTGCTTGCGGTATTCGTCGAGGGTCGTCGCGCCGACCAGCCGCAACTCGCCGCGTGCCAACAGTGGCTTGAGCATGTTGCCGGCGTCCATGGCGCCCTCGCCGCTCGCGCCGGCACCGACGACCGTGTGCAACTCGTCGATGAAGGTGACGACCTGGCCCTCGGAGTTGGTGATCTCCTCGAGGACGGCCTTGAGTCGCTCCTCGAACTCGCCGCGATACTTCGCCCCCGCGACCATCGCCCCAAGGTCGAGGCTGATGAGCTTCTTGCCGCGCAGGCTCTCGGGCACGTCGCCGTCGACGATCCGCTGGGCCAGCCCTTCGACCACGGCGGTCTTGCCGACACCGGGCTCGCCGATGAGGACGGGGTTGTTCTTCGTCCGCCGGCTGAGCACCTGGACGACCCGCCGGATCTCGGCGTCACGGCCGATGACCGGGTCGAGCTTGCCCTCGCGGGCCCGCGCGGTGAGGTCGGTGCCGTATTTCGTCAGGGCATCGAAGGTCCCCTCGGGGTTCTCCGAGTCGACGCTCCGGCCGCCGCGCAACGTCGGAATGGCGGTCTCGATGGCGCGGGCGTCCAGCCCGAAGCGACCCGTCTTGGCCAGCGCCAGCAACAGGTGATCGGTCGAGACATAGGTGTCGCCCATGGCGGCCATCGCAGCCCGAGCGGCTTCCAGAACGGCCATCGCCGATCGGGAGAGCCCCGGTGCGCTGACCGACGAACCGGAGACGGACGGCATACCGGACAACGCCTGCTCGGCCACGCGGGAAGCGGCCTGGAGGCTGGAACCGGCTGCCTCGAGCAGCGCGGGCGTCGTCGTGTCGGACTGCTCGGTCAGTGCCTTGAGCAGGTGGGCGGGCTCGGTGTGGGGGTTGCCGGCAGCGGCTGACGCGCGGACGGCAGCCGACAGCGCCTCCTGGGCCTTGGTCGTCAGCTTGAGATCCATGGGTATGTCGTGTGCTCCTTATGAGGGGATGGGCCTTCTCTAGGGCAACTCCGTCAAAGTTGAGTCTATTCCGCTCAACCTCGGCCAAGGGGGTTCCGTCCCCTAGGGTTTGGGGCCCGGCCCGACATCACCTTCTGGACCGCGAGCGAGGGCGATGCAGTCGTGGGTTGCGCCGCACTGCGCGAGCTCGCGCCGGACGAGGCGGAGCTCAAGTCGATGCGCACGGTCCCCAGCGCGCGCGGGCGAGGCGTCGGCACCGCCCTCCTACGCCAGGTCCTCGACGAAGCGCGCGCCCGCGGCTACCGCAGGGTCAGCCTGGAGACCGGCACCCACGCGTTCTTCACGCCCGCGCATCAGCTGTATGCCGCGCACGGTTTCCTTCCCTGCGCGCCGTTCGGGACCTACGTCGAGGACCCGCATTCGCGGTTCTTCACTCTCGACCTCAGCGACGCGAGCGCCGCGGGCAACACGAGCAACGCATCGAGCCCCTGACGCGTCAGAGGTGCAGCACTCCCTGCACCACAGCATCCACCCAACGCCGGACGTCGGCCTCGGGCTGCATGTCGTAGAGCAACTGGCTGGCGACCCCTTGCATGAGGGCCAGGACCGACCACGCGACGCCCTCGGGATCGACGCTGCTCTCGATCTCCCCCTCGCTCTGGGCGCGACGCACCAGCCGAGCGAGCAGAGCCCGCAGCCGATCGTCGTCTTCGGCGATGACCTGACCGATCCGGTCGTCGAAGGGGGCCAACTCGGCGAAGGCGTGCCCTTGGCGCTGCATCGCGCGTCGCCGGTCGTCGAAGGGGGCGACCGCGATGACGAGTTCGACCAACCAGACGTCCAGCGTGGGACGGCCGGGTTCGCCCGGGACCTGCGGCTCCACCGACGTGCGCAGCCGCTCCAACATCGCCGCCTGAAGGTCTTCCTTGCTGCCAAAGGCCCGTTGGACGGCACCCAGCGACCATCCCGACTCGGCTGCAACGGCCCGGAAGGTCACGCCGCCCATGCCCTCACCTGCGACCAGACGCAGCCCCGCGTCGGCCAATTCGTTCTGTCGACCAGTCCGCTCCACGGGGTCACTCTATGGTCGCAAATCGCTCATTGTTGCCTAAAAGATCTGATCTCTACCGTCTCCCGGCATATCTGTCTAAACGGACGATGGCCACGATCACCTCTACCGTTGGGCGCAGGCCGCTATCGACACCCGAGGAGGAAGCCGTGACGTCCCGGATTGAGGCGATCCGCGCAGACCTCACCCGCGAGAGCCTGGATGCCATCGTCAACGCCGCCAACGCGACCCTGCTCGGGGGCGGCGGGGTCGACGGGGCGATCCACGCCGCGGCCGGCCCGCGCCTGCTGGAGGCGTGCCGCGGGGTGAGGCGCACGGCATACCCGCAGGGACTCCCCGTGGGGTATGCCGTGGCCACCGGCGCCGGGAACCTCCCCTGCCGCTGGGTGATCCACACGGTCGGCCCCAACTGGAACCGCGGCCAACGCGACGAAGCCGACCTGGCGGCCTGCTTCACGAACTCGCTGCGCGAGGCGGTCCGGGTCGGCGCCCGCTCGGTGGCCTTCCCTGCGGTCAGCGCCGGCGCCTACGGGTGGGCCGGACCGACGGTGGCGAGGGTGGCCGTGGCTGCCGTGCGCTCGGCACCGGAGTTGGCTGACCTCGACCTCGTGCGCTTCGTCCTGTTCAGCGACCGCCTGCTGGCCGACTTCCGCGCCGCCCTGAACGATGAGGCTCGCGCTTAGTCGGTCAGGCGGAGGCGGTCAGAGTCGAGGGGCGATGGTGACGCGGACCTCGGCGATGCGCTCGCCGAGGTCGACGCTCACCGTCCCCTCGCCACGTGCCGGAGCGTCGGCCGGCCGGAGGGCGACCTGGGCGACACACCTGCCGCGGCGCGTCATCACGTTAAGGGCTCGGGTCGGGCGAGACAGCACGACCGCGACCACGGCTTCACCGGGGAACCGAACCTGCTCGCCGGCGGTTAGGTCGACGGTGGTGCCGTCGATCGTCAGGCGGACCGACCCGAGAGGGGTGAAGTCCGGTCGAGGCCCGGCACCGAGGAGAACGACGCGCTCTGATCGAGGTCCGCGAGGCTGACCCGCCACAGGGTTTGGCCCTCGGCGTCGCGAGCAAGGGCCAGCTCCCGAGTGGTCCCGGCACCGTTGGCCCAGGGAACAGGGTCGAACGCCGCCGGATCCAGCATCACCGCAGGCTCCGCGTCGTCACGGCTAGGCGAGGGAGATGAAGAGCTTCTCCATGAGGGCGGTGTCGACCTCGTTGTCGCCCCTATCGTGGGCCTCGGTCACACACTGCTTGAGGCCGGTGGCGATGATCGAGAAGCCGACCCGGTCCACCGCTCGGCGGACCGCGGCCAGCTGCGTGACGATGTCCTGGCAGTCGCGACCCTCTTCGATCATCCGCAGCACACCCCCGATCTGACCCTGGGCGCGGCGCAACCGGTTGGCCAGCTTCGCCAGCTCGTCAGGCGTCAGTTCCACCTTTGTCATACCCGTCATCCTCCCACGACTCCTTCGGCTGATCGGGGGGTTCGCTTTGCTGCACGGCACACAGGGGAGGACCTTCGGCCCCGCTGGACAGCATACCCGCGGGGGTATTCTCTCATGTATCAGGTTACTCCGCGAGAACTACATAAGGACCAGGCAATGCGCACCCTCGTGATCCTCGGCGGGGGAACCGCCGGAACCATGGCAGCCAACAAGCTGCGGGCTCGACTGGCGGCCGAGGAATGGCAGATCATCGTCATCGACAAGGACGACAACCACGACTACCAGCCGGCCTACCTGTTCGTGCCGTTCGGCATCAACAAGGTCAAGCAGGTGCGCAAGTCCCGCCGGTCGTTCATCGATGACGGCATCGAGGTGCGGATGGCCGACATCGAGCGCGTGGACGCCGAAGCCCGACTCGTCCACCTCGGTGACGGCAGCGAGCTCGGTTACGACTACCTCATCATGGCCACGGGGACGACCCCCCGGCCGGATCAGACTCCCGGGATGCTCGGCCCCGAGTGGCGCAAGAGCGTCCACGAGTTCTACACGTACGACGGCATGTTGGCGCTGAAGAAGTCACTCAAGGACTTCCAGGGCGGCCGACTGGTCATGCACATCACCGAGCTGCCCATCAAGTGCCCCGTCGCCCCGCTCGAGTTCGTCATGCTGGCCGACGACTTCCTCACCAAGAAGGGCGTGCGGGCTGCCACCGAGATCGTCTACGTCACCCCGCTGGACGGCGCCTTCACCAAGCCGGTCGCCAGCCGCGAGCTCGGCCATCACCTGTCCACGCGCAACATCAAGGTCGAGCCCGACTTCATGATCGAGTCGGTCGACCAGGAGGCGAAGGTCATCCGCTCCTATGACGAGCGCGAGGTGGCCTACGACCTGCTGGTCACCGTGCCGCTCAACATGGGCGCCGACTATGTGGCTGCCTCCGGCCTGGGCGACGAGCTCAACTACGTGCCCGTCGACAAGCACACCAACCAGTCCACGGCATACCCGAACATCTTCGCGCTCGGGGACGGGAGCAACCTGCCCACGTCGAAAGCCGGCTCGGTGGCGCACTTCTCGGTCGAGGTCTTCGTCGACAACTTCTGCGAGCTCATCGAGGGCCGCCCGATGACCCACTCCTTCGACGGGCATGCCAACTGCTTCGTCGAGTCGGGCAACGGTCGGGCGCTGCTGCTGGACTTCAACTACGAGACCGAGCCGCTCACCGGACACTTCCCCCTGCCGGTCGGCCCGATGAGCCTGCTCAAGGCCACCCGCGCCAACCACGTAGGCAAGCTGGCCTTCCGGCACGTCTACTGGAATGTCCTGCTCCCGGGCCGGCCGCTGCCGTTGCACGCGGAGATGTCGATGCTCGGCAAGCGCGTCGAGCCCCAGCCCGTCGACGCCTGACCCACCGCCAGACAATCCCGCACCGACTCCCATCCACGACCATCCCCACCAGCAGAAACCCAAGGAGAACCGACCCCCATGCCCACCACCACGATCGCCGGCCGTCAGATCGACGTCGACGCCGAGGGCTTCCTCACCCAGCCGGATCAGTGGGACGAGGACCTCGCCCTGACCCTCGCTGCCAACATCGGCATCACGCTGACCGACGCCCACTGGGTGCCGATCCACTTCTTGCGCAAGGACTTCGAGACCCAGAAGGAGACCGCGACGTTGCGTCGCGTGTCGACCGTGGGTGGCATACCGGTCAAGGAACTGTTCGTGCTCTTCCCCGGGAAGCCCGCCAAGAAGATGTCCTACATCGCCGGCCTGCAGAAGCCCAAGGGCTGCGTCTGATCGCCCAGATCAGCCAGTTGACTACGAAGAGAAGAAGATCACGATGACCGACATGATCGTCCCGTCGTTCGACGACGAGACGCCGACCGGGCGCAAGCTCGCCATCATTTGCTCCAAGGGCAACCTCGACATGGCCTACCCCGGCCTCATCCTCGCCAACGCCGCCCTCGGCGAAGGCATCGAGGTGCACCTGTTCTTCACCTTCTGGGGTTTCGACATCATCAACAAGGAGACGATGGGCAACCTGAAGTTCTCCTACCTCGGCAACACGGCGATGCACATGCCCGGCCACTTCGGCATGTCGATGCCGCAGGGCATGGCTGGCCTGCCGGGCGTCACCGCCATGACGACCAAGATGATGAAGAAGCAGATTTCCGATCTCGACGTGCCTGAGGTGCCTGAGTTCCTCGAGCTCCTGCACGGCTCCGGCGCCAAGATGTGGGCCTGCCGGATGAGCGCCGACATGATGCACCTCGAGTTGGAGCACCTTTACGACGGGGTCGAGGCGATCATCTCGGCCACCGACTTCATCGAGCTCACCGACGGGGCACAGATGCTGTTCATCTGAGGTCGTCCCATGCGGGAGGTATGCCGCGCGCTCACCGTGAGCGGGCGGCATACCTGCGTCTGGGTTGGGCTGAGTTTGGCGGCAATTCGCCTGTCCTGCAATTCGATTCCCTTTGTCATCGAACGGGTGTTCGGGTAGAATCTAGAGCATGGAAGCCCCCGTCAGCACCCTCGCCGCGACTGAGGTCGTGGCGTTGGTCGGCACCACGGAGGCGTCTCCGGCAGCCGCCGCGCTGGCGGTGATCGAGGTCGTCGAGCGGATGAAGTCGCATCTGGACGCCCTGGTTCTGCCGGCCTGGCGAATGCTCCACGCGGCATACGTCGAGGCGTTGGAGTCGCCGGAGCGACCGCCGATGACCCCCCGCGAGCGAGAGCGCGAGACGTCCGTCGCCCGATCCGGAGCGGTCGACGAGGTCATGGCCGCGACTGGGCTCGGGGAGTCGGAATGCCGTCGGCGCCTCGGGCTGGCCCTGGCCGATCCGGTGCGGGTCGACTCCCTGGTCCGGCTGCTGGCCGCCGGGGAGTTGGCGCTCTGGCAGGTGCTCGGGCTGCACGACGACACTGCCGACCTGGACCCGACCGCGGCCGACGAGGTGGTGCAGGTCGTGTCCGCGCCGACCCGTGCGGGTGATCGCCCGTCGGCCCAGCTTCGGCGACGCCGGCTGCGGCGCGAGTTGGCTCGGCGGGGCGCCCAATCCGCCTGTGGATCACGGCGACTCGCGGCGCGGGACGCGCGCGCGGAGCTTGAGCCGGACGGCACGGGCCGCCTCTGGATCACCGGAGAAGGCGGCCGCGTCGTGGCGGCGATCGAGCGGGTCGACCGGTTGGCCCGCGGGATCCGGGCGTCCGGCCAGCACCCCGATCGCACGCTCGCCCAACTGCGCTCCGACGTCGCCATCGACCTCATCCTGCACGCGACCTCCGTCGAGGGCGCCGAGTGGAGCCGGTTGGGTGACCTCCCGCCGGCGCAGGTGCAGGTGGTCATCGGCATCGACGTCCTCTCCGGTGCGAGCGACGGCGTGGCCGAGATCCCGGGCCACGGATGGGTGCCCGCCGACGTGGCTCGCGACCTCGCGCACGCACCGGGCAGCGTCTGGCAGCGGCTCGTCATCGACCCCGCCACCGGGGCGTTGGTCGAGTTGTCGTCGACCCGCTACACGCCGCCGGCCCGGTTGCGCGCGCACGTGGTGGCCCGCGATCGGGTATGCCGTGCCCCCGGATGCGTCGTCCCGGCCACGACGTGCGACCTCGACCACGACATCCCTTGGCCGATGGGCGTCACCTCGGCCGACAACCTCAGCGCCAAGCACCGCCGACATCACCAACTCAAGACCGTCGGCCTCTGGAGCAGTCGTCACGACCCGACGACGGACGCGCTCACCTGGACCACGCTCGCGGGCCGCGCCTATCGCACCGACCCCTTCGACTACCGCGAGGTGCTCGACGCTGACCTCGATGACGGACCGCTCGTGCGCCGCCGGGGCCCAGTCCCGGCCGAGCGGCACCTCGGTGCCACGGCCAACGGCGGGGCCGGCGGGATCGGCATACCTCATCTGGCTGGTGGGGAACCCGTGCGGAACGGCGCGAGCGACCCGCCGCCCTTCTGACAGGGCCGGTCCTCAGTGGCCAATCCTCAGTGGTCGGTCCTCAGTGGCCGGCGGGTTGGGCGAGGACCGTGGCGCGGCCGGCGATCAGGGGCCATTCGGGAAGGAGCCGCACCTGCAGCGGTGACGGCACCCGCACCTCCTCGACCCGCGCGGCCCCCAGCCCGGCGATCGCCCTGGCGAGGTCGCGGTCGTGTCGACACCCACCGGCATACCTGATGGTCAGGGGCGTGATCGCGGTCTGGACGAGCCGTTTCACCCCACGCCCGCGGCTGTGCTCGAGGTAGGCGAAGACCCCGCCCGGCGCGAGGACCCGACTCACCTCGGCGAGCGCGCGCTCCACATCGGCTACCGAGCAGAGCACCAAGGTGGAGACAACCGCGTCGAGCGACCCATCCTCGAAGGGCAACGCCTCGGCCCTCCCGTCAACGGCCTCCATCGGTATGCCGCCCTGCCGCCCATCGAGGCGACGCTGCAGGTGCGTCCGCATCGCCGGGAACGGCTCAACCAGCGTCACGTGATCCGCTGCGGCGTAATGGCGCACGTTGGCCCCCGTGCCGGCCCCGATCTCGGCTACCCGGCCGGTGAGTTGCCCCACCAGCCGAGTGCGGATCGGCCCGAGGAACGTGCGCTCGACCTCGGCGAACACCCGGTCGTAACCGTCGGCGAACCGGCGGGAACGCCGGTCCTCGGCCAAGGGCGGAAGGCTCATCTCACCACCCTCTCATCCCCCGGGTCGGTCAGATGGGCAGGGACGGGGGTTCGCGGCGGAGCTCGACGAGGAGGTCGTCGTCGATCGAGATCAGCAGGTCGTAGGAGCCGGCCAACTCCCGGATGTCACCGAGCAGACGGGGCAGCAGCGACCCAACGGGCAGTTGGCCGACCATCGTCACCGACCCCACCCGGCCCCGATGGTCAGGACGAAGTCGCGCATTGACCCGCGAGCCGATCGGGGCGACCTCAAGGATGCTGCCGAGGATCCCTCGGAACTCCGCCAGGCCGACATCGCCTTCGCGTTCCTCGGCGGTGACGGCGACTACCACGCCCCGCTGTCGGCAATCGCGCAGCGCCGCAATCAATTCGGGAGTAAGCAGCGGCGCGGCAACTAACCCATCGCGCACCTCGGCCTCGGCCAGAAGGCACCGCTCGCGGCCTGCCGCGTCGAAGGCCTCCCTGGCGGAGATTCGCTCCAGCAGGGGACCCGCCACGGCAAGGACATCCCGGCTGCGGGCCTGGGCGACCTCGGCCGTTTCCTCGGCCTGAGCGTCGGCCAGGCGCACCTCTCCCCCCGCGGCGGCAGCCTCATTGATCGCGCTCGTGGCGAGGTCGAGAGCCCGGCGGACCCCCCAGATCGCGCACACGAAGGCAACTTGTTGCGGCACCAGGGCCGTGATGACGCCGAGGTGGACGACACCGGCCGCCAGAACTTGGCCCACCGCAAGGCCGAGCGCAGCACTGGCGACGGCGAGGAACCCCCACCGGGTCCGGAACCGCCCGGTCAGCACGACGACGGTGGCGTTGAGGGCCCCGACGAACCACGTGGCCCACCCCTCGTCAAACGGTCTGCGCAGATTCCACATCCCCAGTGCGCAGACCACTCCCACCCCGACGACGATCAGTGCGGCCACGTCGTCCCGATGGCCCGGGGCCAACGAGGCCGTCAACCCCAGCGCCACGACCAAGGCAAGGCAGATCGCGACAACACCTCCCGACCTCGTCCGGTCGACCGTGGCGATGGCGGCAGCGGCATAGACCCCGGTGAGGGCAACACCCATGAGGAAGAGCCCGACGAAGTCCTGCTGCCGCCACGTCTCGAGTGGTGGCGGCAGCTGAGGCCGGAGATCACGACCAGCAGCGGGCACCACCAACCGGACCGTCGTGCCATGCCCGGGACGGGTGAGGACCTGAGCGGACCCGCCGACCCGGGCCAGCCGTCCGATGATGCCGCGGTCGATGCCCAGGCGACCCGGGCGCGGGGCCAGCAGGTCGAACCCCGGCCCGGCGTCGATGATGTCGAGGCGCAGGTCACCGCCGACCGACCCTGCGATGGTAACGGCCTGGGATCCGGAGTGTCGGGACACGTTGACCAGCGCCTCTTCAGCAGCGGCCGTGACCGCTGCTGAAGCAGCATCGGACGGCCCCGAGCCGTCGCGTTCCTCCACCGTCCACCGCAGCTGAAGTCCGAGCCGATGACAGACTCGCTCAACGCGGGATCGCAAGGCGCGCCCGGAGCCGACGCCGCCGAGGGGCGTCGGGGCACTACCGGTGATGAGTGCCTCGCGCGCCAACTCCCCGGCTGCCCGTCGGTCACTGTCGTCCCGGGCCCGGGCTGCCAGCCGCAGGGCACCCAACACCTTGTCGTGAACGAGTCCATCCCACAGTTGGGTCTGCTCGGCCCTGACTGCAGAGCGGGCGATCGCTTCGCGGGCATCCCAGCGCTCGTCCAAGGCTTGCTCGACCTTGGCGGCGGCTCGGTAGAGCAGATCGATGGCCCCACCCGCGAGCAGCCCCGACCCGAGGACGACCAGGCCGGAAGCCACGGCGGGCAGCCCCGGATCGACGCCCCACTCGCTGACCGCGAACGCCGTGCCGCAGATCAGCCCGATGGGAACCGCCGCGCGGGGGGACAGCGCAAACCCCACGACACCGAAGGCGGGGGCCATGGCTTGCAGCAGCGGAGGGATGGTCAACGAGTCGCTGTTGCGCCAGCCCCCCACCATCTGCGTCAACCCCGCAGCGATGGCGACCGCGACTGCTGCTCTCAGGCCCCAAGGGACGCGAGCGCAGCGGTACGCGTCCCACAAGGCCCAGCCGAGCGTTGCGAGGGCCAACACCAGCCACACTTCGAAGAGCAGCGGCGGATACGCCACCGGATCGATGAACTGCAGACCCGGGACCGCGACGACGAAGACACCCGTCAGAGCGCACGCGCCGCGATGCAACCACCGGCTGAGGACCTCTTGCGTCAGGATCATCGGGCCGGGTCGGCGGGCGGGCTCTCCCCCGGGGGCGGCAGGTAGCCGTCCTCCACCGCCCGCTGATAGAGGTCCACCTTCGTGTATGCCGGTCGGCCGGCTCGCGTGTATTTGCGCCGCACCCGATCGAGGTACTCCTTGACCGTGTCCTCCGACAGGTGCATGCGCCGAGCGACGGACTTGAGCGGAAGGCCCGTGGCGTAGAGCCCCAAGGCCTCGCTCTCGCGCGGAGCCAGCTCGGGGACTGGCCAATCGTCGGCGTCCTCCACCGCTGCGGCCCAGCCCGAGCTGAGGTAGGGCTCTCCTGCAGCGACGACGCGGATCGCCGCCGCGAGGACGCCCGGCTCCTCGCTCTTGTCGACCACGCCCAGGGCCCCGGCTCGGAAGCACCGGGCCAGCACACCGCGGCGTTGCTCCTGCGTGTAGAGCAGCACCGGAAGGCCGGCGTCGACCACCGCCGCCACGTTGGCAGCCGGGTCGCTGCCGTCGGCCAGGCGCACGTCGAGGACCACGATGTCGAGGCTGCGATGAGCCCCGAGGAGCGCGGGGACCGTCGAGGTCGTGAACGTCTCGGTGATCTCCGGGCACAACTCAACAAGGATCGTGAGGATTCCGCGCAAAATCGCCGGGTGATCGTCAACGACACCGAGCCGCAGCCCCTCGCTCATACTGCGAGTCTGCCATTAGCGACAATTCTCATAGCACGTGGGAATGTCCCTGAAACGGGGGACTTACTCCAGCGCGGAGATTGGAGCAGGCTAGGTATTGCGTCGCAGGGGGGATTCGAGCCTGCGGAGGCGCTCGAATCTTGAGACGACGTGACGGTCGGAGGGTATGCCGCCCCGCTGGTGCTAGCCGGGCGGCATACCCTCTGCCACGTCGAGGGAGCTCCGACTCGCAGGCTCGCTGCCTGGACTCAGCCGACCACGCTGTCGGACATCGGCGACCCAGTGTTGTGAGTGTCGGGGACATCCGGGCCGGCCGCTTCGACCGGTGTGTCCGGGGACGCCTGGGTCACCGGGATCGAGGCCGTCACGATGAACCCGCCGCTCGACGGGCTTGACCACGTCAGGTCACCGCCGAGCAGTGCGACCCGCTCAGCCATCCCGGACAAACCGTTCCCCGGGACCAGGGTGGGGGCGCCCCGGCCGTCGTCGCGGACCTGCAGCCGCAGCCCGTCGGGCGCGCGACTCACCACAACCCACGCGTGCTCGGCACCCGCGTGTCTGGCGGCGTTGGTCAACCCCTCTTGAACCAGTCGGACGACGGTCTCGGCCACGGGCTCGGGGGCCTCGTCGAGGGCTTCGGTCAGGTCCAGCGAGGTCTGGGGTCGGGGCATCGAGCGGGCCAGGCGAGCGATCTTGTCGCGGGGGGACACCCGCGTGTCGCGCAACTGGCTGACGACCCCACGGGTGTCACGGATCAACTCGGTGGTCAGGGCCTTGGCCTGGTCGACATGGGTGACCGCGGCGCCGTCGACGAGCCGTCCGATCAGGTCCAGTTGCAGTGACAGCGCAGTCAATTGGTTGCCCATGCCGTCGTGCAGGTCGCGTGAGATGCGCAGGCGCTCCTCGGCCTTGCTCGCCTCGGCCAGCCTGCTGTGGGCATCGCGCAAGGCATCGTTGGCGCCGAGCAGGCGGGCGTTGGCCACTTCGAGTTCCGCGGCGACGGTGGCGGCGATCCTCCGAGCGGCCTGCTCGCGGACGACGACCGAGACCATGAGCGAGGCGAAGAACAGCAGGCTGCCGTAGAGCAGCGCCCACACCACCGTGGAATCCGCAATCCACATGAAGTAGGCGAGGATCGCCGTCATCGCCAGCATGAGTGGGATCGACACCTTGGGCGGGACGACCCAACCAGCCACGCCGGCGACCAGGACGAGCAGGACCCCCGACATGAGCTCGGCACCCCACACCCCGCAGGCGGCGACCGCCGACACGGTGAGGATCACGAAGAGCACCCGATCGCGGGTCGACGTCCGGGGGGTCGAGCCACCGAGGGCCAAGAAGGTCACCAGGACGATGACGCAGAGTACCCACCAGATCAGGGGGACGGAACCCCGACGGTAATTCAGGGCGGCGCTGGCCACGACCCCCAGCCAGGTCACCGCCCCACCCAGGACGGAGCCCCAGGCGACGAAATCGTTCTTTCGCCACGGGACCGCCCGCCATTCACCGCCCGCCACAGGGCCAGAGTAGGAGGCGGCACGGGGAATTACCAGAGCACTCAGACCTATTCGCGGGCGCCTTTGCAGGCCGTCCGGGTCAGCCGCGCTGGGGACGCCAAACGACGAGCGCCTGCGACGGCCCCACAGGGCGCGACGGTCGCTGACCCGGACGCATCGCGACGATGTCGCCCGCCGGTCCCGCTGCGAACACCCGGTGCCCGACGGTATGCCGTGCCGCGCCGAGTTCGTCGGTCAGCTCACTTACTCGCGCCCGCAGCGCCGCGACCTCATGCTCGAGGCGCAGGATCCGCTGGATGCCGGCCAGGCTGATGCCCTCTTCCTGCGAGAGCCGCTGCACCTCGCGCAGGAGGGCGACGTCGCGCGTGGAGTAACGCCGCCCACCACCTCTCGTCCGCGACGGCGTCACGAGCCCGAGCCGGTCGTACTGGCGCAGGGTCTGCGAGTGCATCCCGGCCAGTTGCGCAGCGACCGAGATGACGAACACGGGAGTGTCGTCGGACGGTTGGTATGCCGCCCGCCGACCTCCCGCGCGCTGGTCACTCAACATGCTGGTCACCGAGCATGGGGGTCACCTTCCGGGCCTCAGTGGGCGGCCTTGGCGAAGAGCTCGGCCCGGGGGTCGAGGCCCTCCTCCTGGTCGCGAAGCCGCTCGAGGGCCTCGCGGGCCTCGTCGGTGAGGCGTTGCGGGACGATCACCTGGACCTTGGCCAGCAGATCACCGTCACCCTTGGCGTGCTTGACCCCACGACCCTTGATGCGCAGCACCCGGCCGCTGGGCGTGCCCGGCGCGACCTTGACCCGCACCGCGGTTCCGCTGAGGGTCGGGACCGACACGGTGGCACCGAGCGCCGCCTCGGCGAAGGTCACCGGCAGGTCGACCGTGAGGTTGTCACCGTCGCGCCCGAACACCGGGTGCGGGGTGACGGCGACGGTGAGGATGAGATCGCCCCGCTCAGCGCCGGGTCCCCCCGGCTGACCCTTGCCGCGCAGCCTGATCTTCTGACCGTCCTTGACCCCGGCCGGGATCCGTGTGGTGAGCCGATCACCGTCACCCGTTGCCAGCGTCACCGTGTCGCCCTGGACGGCCTGACGGAAGTCGAGCGTCGTGCGTGCCGACACGTCGGCGCCGCGTCGCGGACCCCGAGGGGCGCCGTAGCCGCCGTAGGGGTCACCGCCGAAGCCCCCGTAGGGGTCACCGCCGAAGCCGCCGGCGCCACCCTGTCCGGCCCCGCCGAAGAGGCCGCCGAGGAGGTCCTGTAGGTCGGGCGTCGGACCGGCGCCACCGGCACCACCCCGCCCACCCGTGTTGAACCGCATGTTTCCGCCGTTGCCGAACATCCCGGAGAAGACATCCTCAAAGCCACCGCCGGCGCCACCTGGCCCGGCCGTGAATCGAGCACCGCCGGTGGTCATCGCCCGCAACTGGTCGTACTGGTGACGCTCCTCGGGATCGGACAGCACGGCATACGCCTCGCCGATCTCCTTGAAGCGCTCCTCCGCCTTGGGGTCACCGGCGTTCTGGTCGGGGTGCAGCTTGCGGGCCAGCTTGCGGTAGGCCTTCTTGATGGCGGCCTCGTCGGCCTCCTTGGGCACGCCGAGCACTGCGTAGAAGTCCTTCGACAACCAATCCTGACTAGCCAATTCGACGCGCCCTCCTCTCAATGAAAACGGTTGGTGTTATTGGGGATCCGCGACCGCAACGCGGGCCGCGCGAACGATCCGTTCGCCCAGTCGATAACCGGGTTGGAGCACCTGGACGACCGTGGTGGTCGTGGCGCCCTCCGGCAGGTCGGCCTCCATCCGCATGAGCGCCTCGTGGTGGTTGGGGTCGAACTCGTCCCCCGCCGCCCCGAACCGCTCGATGCCCAGCTTGGCCAGCACCGCCTCAAGCTTGTCGACGATCGTCGCCGCGGGCCCCTCGCCGAGATCGCCATGCTCGCGGGCGAGATGGATCTCGTCGAGCACCGGCAGCATCGACTCGAGGACATGGCTGATGCCCTGGTCGCGCGCAACGGACCGGTCCCGGTCGACGCGCTTCTTGTAGTTGACGTATTCGGCCTGCAACCGACGCAGGTCCTCGAGGCGCTCGGCCGCGAGGGCCGCGTCGCCCGTCAGGGGCGCAAGGGACGGCTCGGCACCGTCACCTTGGGCGGCGGTCCCGTCAGAGACCACAGGTATGCCGGTCCCCTCGGGGTGCTCCTCCCGCAGGCTCGCAGCCGCAGCCGCCGCGATGTCGGCGAAGTCCGGGTGGTCGAACTCGTCGAAGCCGCCGGGCTCGGCCGAGCCCGAGTCGCCCGGATGGGCGGGGCCGTGATGGCCCCGCCCCTCCGCGTCGTGCTCGTGCCCGTGGGTCACTTCTTGTCCTCGTCCTCGACGACCTCGGCGTCAACCACGTCGTCCTGCGGACCGGCAGCGGACTCGGCGTCCTGCGGGCCGGCGTCGGCGGAACCGTCGCCCTCCCCGGAAGCCGCGGCCGCGGCATACATGGCCTGCCCCATCTTGGAGCGCACCTCGTCGAGCGTCGCGACCTTCGCCTTGATGTCCTCGACGGAAGCGGTCGAGTCCTTGGCGATCACCGTCTTGACGTCGGCGAGCGCGGTCTCGACCTCACCCTTGACGTCGGCCGGGATCTTGTCGGCGTTGTCGGCGAGGAACTTCTCGGTGGAGTAGACGACCTGCTCGGCCTGGTTGCGGGTCTCGATCTCCTCGACGCGCTGGCGGTCCTCCTCGGCGTGCTGCTCGGCCTCGCGAACCATCCGCTCGATCTCCTCCTTGGGCAGCGCGCTGCCGCCGGAGATCGTCATCGACTGCTCCTTGCCGGTGCCCATGTCCTTGGCGGACACGTGCACGATGCCGTTGGCGTCGATGTCGAAGGTGACCTCGATCTTCGGGATGCCGCGGGGAGCCGGAGCGATGCCGGTGAGCTCGAAGGTGCCCAGGGGCTTGTTGTGCTGCGCGATCTCGCGCTCGCCCTGGAAGACCTGGATGAGCACCGACGGCTGGTTGTCGGCCGCGGTCGTGAAGATCTCGGACCGCTTGGTCGGGATCGCCGTGTTGCGCTCGATGAGCTTGGTGAACCGGCCACCCTCGGTCTCGATGCCCAGGGACAGCGGCGTGACGTCGATGAGCAGGACGTCCTTGCGCTCACCCTTGAGGACACCGGCCTGCAGGCTGGCGCCGATGGCGACGACCTCGTCCGGGTTGACGCCCT
>ERZ795062.795-NODE-795-length-24357-cov-102.457576_pt1 | contig 24357 bp, 25 predicted proteins | sample MGYA00375146_ERZ795062 | MGnify/ENA primary metagenome ERZ795062 (study PRJEB30191, sample SAMN05720281) | activated sludge metagenome | isolation source: Anaerobic digester | place: USA | collected 2015-07-16 ... | reverse complement strand
TTGTTCCATAACGTGTCTCGTCTATGGTAACGTCGTCTCCCGAAAGGACGTTTACGTAGGAAAGCCTCAAGTAAGGAGAAAACCTCGAGCCGTCCTTGGAGATAAACTCTCCCTTAAACCTCACGCCTATTACACCTTCTGTAACGGTCGTATCGTAGTCGCCGTAGGTGTAGCCGTTGGTCTCGGTATAACCGCCTCGGCATTTGTACCCGTTACGGTTATGATGCCGCTGTTAGTGACTTTAGCTCCATTTCCGTACATTCCAAGGGCATTAACTCCGTACGTGATTATTTCGCCCTTATTATCGATATTAGCGGCATAACTGGCATACATTCCGTGGGCACCTTCGCCATAATTAGAGTCGCCTTTCATACCCGTGGATATACTACCGCTGTTCGTGGCAATTGCTCGGTTACGGACGTACATGCCCAGGGCAGAAACCTGGTCTACGTACAGGGTAAGAACAGTGTATCCAAAAAAGTATTTTCTTTTCCTCCTGAGGCAAAATCATTATAGCAGTTTTGCCCAAAATGTCCTTTATCCCTTAACAGGCAATACAGTATCCAACCCCAATGTTCGCCGGCTTGAGAGCGCCATCAAGCCGGCGATTAAAAGCAATGTTACTTTCTTAGTATGATTTTAAAGCTGCCTTCCGGCAGTTCCTCGTATTCGGCCATCCAACCGTTGCTTTTGGCGAACCTGCTCACGTTCATCACCGACGTCATTGTATCCACAAGCACGTGTATTTCACCGTAAGGCGTTTTTTTAATGGCTTTTTTCGTCTCGACGACCGGCTGCGGACATGAAAGCCCTCTGGCATCAACAATTACCGCTTCCGCCATTTTTGTTCACCTCTTCCTCAGCACTCTAGATTTTCTCCCTCATAAGGAAACCCACGAAAAGACAAAACACGATGCCAACCACTGTCGCCGCGGGGCCATATGCGCCGGGGCCTGCCGGCGAGCTGGCCAGGTTGAAGTTGTGCGCAATGGCAGCGCCAAACAACATCCCGAGAACAAACACGGCGGCATCGCCGTCCCCTTCTCCGCTCATTATGAACTGCCTTCCCGGACATCCACCAGCAAGGGTGAAGGCAAGGCCTGACAACACCATTCCCATGGCATTCCACAAGGCCTTTGTGTGGGCGATCGGTTGTCCTTCAAAGCCGAGCTTAAACTGTCCGAGAAACAGGTTCGTGATGAAAGCCGCAACTATAAAGGCCAAAATCCCGTTAAAGAGGTGAAAGTCCTTGAACATTATCAGATCGCGCAATGCTCCAACAGTGCAAAAGCGGCTCCGCTGGGCTAACCACCCGATAAGCAAACCCACCGCAAGCGACAACGCCACGGGCGCTGCCATGGAACCAGGGCCTTCCTTGGAAAAAAAGATTGCCGACGATCCCTCGGGGCCAAAGCTCGGACGCAGCAACACGAAAACGATGAGCATCACAGCAATGGCGGGCATCACGTAGCCCATCGCCCTTTTAGCGGGAAAGTTGCGCCCCAAGTTGAACCCACGCCAGAGGAACCCTATACCGATGACGATGCCAATGGCCAGCCCTTCGATGCCTGGTATGGCGTTTAAGTCCCCGGCGCTCAAGCGGATGTACGCCCTCCATGGGCATCCCAAAAACACCAAAGCCCCAATCATGGCAAAAAAACCAAGGAAAAAACGGATAATCGGAGAAGACCCCGTCCTTGGCTTGTATTCCCCATACATTAAGGAAGAAACAAAAGAACCCAACATGAACCCGGCAAGTTCAGGCCGAACGTACTGCACCGTAGCTGCCCTGTGAAGCCCCAAGGCTCCAGCAATATCTCTGGTAAAGCAAGCTACGCAAATTCCCATGTTGCCCGGATTGCCCCAGAAGGTCAAAAGCGGTGCAAGTATGCCGACGGCAACACCCGTCAGGATCGGGCCTGTACGCGACATGAGTAAGCGATTTAAAGCACGAAACATCTTCAAATCCCACCTTTCTCGAAGTTAAAAGCAAAGGACATCTCCACCATCGATGCACCCGTTTTGGAGAAAGAATGGGACTTTAGGAATCAGATGACCGGCGAGCAGATAATTACAGAAAATAAGGAGTTCTCGCCATGCATATTTGATCGGCCAGGCAAGTTATCATCAAAACGCCGGGTGCACGAATGCGGAACCCGCATTCCAGTCGAAACTCACCGTCGGCCAAATGCGAACATCATGAGCGAGACCTCCTTTCTTGCATGAAGTGCCAGAAACATACTAACACAAATCCGAGGTGTTGCGTCAATTTCAGGAATTGTCTGACAAAACCAGGAGGGCTGTAAGAGATATATTCTTTCATGCGAGGATGCGATCAAACCGTTTAGTTTCCATTCCTTATGAGAAATATAAAAAGGGCTGTTAACCATCTCTTAATTCGTGGGTTAATTTGAGGCGTTCCCTTGGCAGGGGAATTTCTCCTCTCGTACGCAAAAATTACACACAGAGGGCCTGCCCCTACGCCGATTGTAGGTATAACGAGCCCCTGAGAGGACATGAGATCGGCGTACCCCATCTTTTTGCCCTATGAGTAGCTCTTTCAATTCCCTTTTTGGTTATGTCGCTTTTCAATAATTTCGTCCCCTTATTTTTTTAAATATAACAATGCTAAATAAGCTTAATATACATCTATAGTTAATACGGAATACTGTGAAATTGCATGATATAACATAACCACTAAAATAAGCTCCATCGAACAAAGTGCTTTATTTGTTTGCTATTTTCAAAATCTTTAATTCAAATTAACAAGCATTATTAAATTATTCTCTCAACAAATCACCTCTTTATTGCTAAATCAACGTCTACCCAAACGCCCCTGATTTTACATTGCCTTGCCAGCCTAACGAACAGGAAAAACGTCTGGCTGTATCGCGCACGAGAGAATAGAGTTCTTCTCTTTTTGGATTTTCATCGAATCTAAACTTGGGAAGTGCTATGCTCAGAGCAGCAATTACGCTACCGCTCGCATCAAATACCGGGGCACCTATGCAATAAATATTTTTGATATGTTCCTCGTCATCTATGCTATATCCTCGTTTCCTAACCACTTCCAGATCCTTTAGAAGGGCCTCCATATCTGTCATAGTGTTTGGGGTATACTGAACAAATGTTTCATTGCTTAAAAGTTCACGAATACTATTTTCCGGGAGAAAGGCAATAAGAGATTTACCGAGGGCCGTGCAGTAAAGGGGAATAGTCTGTCCCAAATTCATGCAAACCTTAATGGTATCTGTAGATTCGATTTTACTGATGTACAATGCCTTTGAGCCATCACGGACAGCCAAATTTACAGCCTCTCCGGTAATTCTCGACATATCAAGCATAAATGGGTAGGCCATTTTAGGGAGCCCTGTCTTTCTTGCAACATTACTTCCAATTTCAAAGAGTTTGTAGCTGTTCGAATATTTAGAATTTGATGGATTTTGAACTACATATCCTAGTGATTTTAAAGTAGAAATGGTGCGAAATACTGTGCTTTTTTCTAAAGAAAGCTTTTCGCTAATTTCAGTAATCCCCAGTTCGCCACACTCATCAAGGAGTTCCAAGATAGAAAATGCCCGCACTACGGACTGAAGGATTTTCTTATCAGACATGCAGTAACCTCCAATTCGCCAGCATATTGTCAATAAAAACACGCTTTTTTAAGACATCAAATTTCTTACTTTTATTCACGTCTTGTGCCGCTATGCGATACGGGTACTCATTGGAATGCCCCAGGATTGACATATACTAAAATTCTTGAGGGAAGAAAGCCTCAAAAAATAAAGAATTATGTTTAAATGTTAACTTCATCGTAGGTTTTTTCTCTAACTCTTACTAAGTTATAGAGTACTTTATTTACAGGTGTACTTATTCCAAGTTGAACTCCTTCTTTTACAATTGCTCCGTTGATAACTTCAATTTCTGTTTTGCGTTTCTTCGTTACGTCCTGGAGCATGGAGGAACGATTTTTTCCGGTCATTCTAGCCACATCCCGCACATGCTCAACAGGATCTGCCAGCTCGAGATCGATTCCCTTAGCATTCGCTATAGAAACAGCCTCACGAACTGCCACCCTGAGCAATTCGTCTGTTTCTTCAAGTTCGATCAGTCTTCCGTTTCTAAGCCCGGTTATTGCCGTAAGGGCATTTATACCAACATTTACAAGTAATTTACGCCACAAAGCACCCATTACATTATTTGAATAACATACCCCTAGACCAGCTTTTTCAAACACAGAACCTATTTTCCTAAGACTGTTGCTCAGTTTCCCATCAAGTTCTCCTATGATTGTATCCCCTGTCCCGGCATGTTGAACTCGGCCAGGGGCAAGCATATTTGCCCCATGTTCGGTAACACCAGCCAATACTTTTTCCTTTCCAACTACCTTAATGAGTTTTTCGATATTGCCCAGCCCATTCTGAAGGGTGAGGACTCTGGTGTTTTCTCCAATAAGGCTTTTTGCCCCTTCCATTGCTTGTTCCGTAACTGTAGCCTTGACAAGTACAATTACCAAATCTACTTCGCCCACTTCTCGTGGATCGGTTACGGCCTTAATATTCTTAATGATTATGTCGCTTCCATTTTCATTTATTATCAGGCCATTTTTCTGTATAGCCTTAACATGTTCTGCCCAAACATCAATTAAAGTTACATCATAGCCAGCCTTTGCGAGGATACCACCATATACACATCCCATAGATCCGGCTCCTAAAACTGCGATTTTCAATCAAGCTTCTCCTCTCTTTTAATTAATAAAATGTAAGTTTCATTTACATATATTCCTCTAACATACGCTTGTATTCCTCTGCCCTGTCGGCAAGAATATGGTAGCAATGGTCATCGGTAGGAAATTTGCCGGTCTTTACATCGTTGACATACTCTTTAAAGGCATTAATCTCTATTTCTGCAACGTTGGCATATTTTTTTACAAATTTGGGAGTAAAAGCCTGAAACAGACCAAGCATGTCTCCACATATGAGAATCTGACCGTCGCATGGACCCCCTGCGCCTATCGAATATACGGGTATCTCTAACTTTTTAGTTAGAAATTGAGAGAGTTCCGGCGGAACCGCCTCAAGGAGAAGCGCCCATGCCCCTGCATCCTGAATTGCGATGGCATCCTCTATGAGATCTCTGGCGCTTTCAGGATCCCTTCCTTGAGCCTTGAAACCACCCAACACGCCTGAGCTTTGTGGAGTAAGGCCTATATGACCCATTACGAGTATCCCGGCATCGGCTATGGCCTTTATCCTCGTTAGGACCCTTCTTCCTCCTTCGAGCTTGACGGCATCCATATCGGCTTCCTTCAGGAATCTTCCGGCGTTATATACGGCGTCTTCGTCAGATATCTGATAAGACATGAAGGGCATATCTCCTATGCAGAACGTGTTGGGGGCGCCGCGGCGCACAGCCTGGCAGTGTCTTATGCAATCATCCATGGTGACCGGAATCGTGCCGTGATAACCTAAAACCACCATGCCAAGCGAATCTCCGACCAACAGCATATCCATTCCGGCCTGCTCAGCAAAGGAAGCGGTCGGGAAGTCGTAAGCTGTCACCCAAGCAACCTGCTCTCCTTCTTTTTTCATCCTTATGAAATCGAGCCTGCTCTTTTTCTTAGCCATCAAAACATCTCTCCTTATGTTATATTATGTGCCGCATAGAAGAACATTGTTTATCATAGCAAAATATAACAAATTTTCATACATCATAGTATTTTGATTTAAAGATGTCAAGCTAAATCAATTAGACACGAACTATAGCCTCTTGCCACTAGCCGCCCTACGACAGCCTGGACGTTATCTGACCCCCAGCCCTAATACCATACCGGGTAAGGTTGACAAATATACCTCCCATGCTATATAATTCATGGTAGATTGTGCATATTTTAACATAGTGTACTTTAAAGAGTGTACTTTAAAAAGATAGAGATAATGAACTCGTTCTTTTACTAACGGCACAACATGACCTTTAAGGACATATAAAAGAAGGCCGTTCATAAACGCGCATGGAGGGAAGCTTTGCATGAAAAAGGTTGAGTATGCCGCCGGTTTTCTTGTAATCTTATGTGTAGTGATCGGAGGCAAGATATTTTTAGGCAGTAGTGACCTTTATTTCAGATTGCTAATAGGTGCAGGGTTAGGGTATACATTATCGAGGGCTTATACAGGCTTTGCCGGTAGCGTCTACAGGGCGTATAAAACCGGATCCACCAGGCTTATGAGAACGATGACGCTCATGTTTTTAATTACCGCTTTCTTGACGGCAGCCTTTTTGTTCGGATCAGATCCTGCTTCCTATAATCTTTGGATCAATCCTATAAATCTGGGATTAATCATTGGCGCCTTTCTTTTCGGCTTTGGAATGTCCCTTTCTGAATGCTGTGCAACCGGAGTACTTACAATATTTCCCTCTGCCCTTCCAAAAGCATTCATCACGCTCTTTTTCTTTGGCCTCGGAGTTTTCCTCGGTTTTCCCATACAAAGAACGGCAAGTTGGGTCAACGACTCCTGGTTTTCGACGGAGGTTGGCCTCAAGCTCGCCGGAGGAGTATTTCTCCCCGATCTTTTCAAGGGCGACGGCTTTGGAGGATATTTAGGAGCTATTTTGATTACAACCTTGTTTAGCGGGATAGTTGTATATGCGTGTTATACATACGAAAAACACAGGATTGAAACCAATACATACACAGGTCATCCCCTTGAAATCATGCAGGAACAACTTAAACCGATGAACGCAAAAACATTCAAGCTTTTTAGCGCCCAGACATACGAGCACATCTTTGTAAAACCATGGACACTAAGGGAGGGTGCTGTTGGGCTTGCTTTGCTTTTCATGTTCCTGATGGGTGTCACTAAAGCCGGTTGGGGGGCATCCACTCCTTTCGGAATATGGGTAGGTAAACTGTTTATGCTATTTGGCATGTCGCCCGAATCTATCGCCAATTTTACACATATGTCCGCCGATACATTCACACTACCCTTCTTTCGGCATGGCGCTTCGGTACAAAACTTCGGCATTCTCGTGGGCGCTTTCATATATTTGCTAACAGCCGGGCAATTTGTACAAGCGTTTAAGTCAGGGCTGCGCATGAGAAAGAAAGAGGCGGCAGTGTTCGCATTAGGCGGCATCTGCATGGGATTGGGCACTCGTCTTGCAAATGGATGCAATGTCGGGGCATTATATAGCCCTATAGCTAATCTTTCGCTATCGGGGTGGATATTTTTAGTTTTTATGGTTGCAGGTGGCATCCTTAGCTGCAAAATTAGGGGCAAAATCACCGAGTAAGTAATGCCAACAAAGTGCAAACTATTAATAAATCTGCACAGGCAAATTTGTTAATATTTTAAATTACCAGGAGGTAAGTATCGATGGGAAAAAAGATTTTAATAATAGGCGGAGTGGCTGGAGGAGCTTCCGCGGCGGCAAGAATCAGAAGATTAGACGAGACTGCCAAGATCATTATATTTGAGAAAGGCCCACATGTTTCTTTCTCAAATTGTAGTCTACCCTACCGTCTTAGCGATACCGTCAATAAAACCGAAGATCTCATTTTAATGTCACCGGAAAAGTTTTTAAAACAATATAACATTGAAGCCAGAGTTAACAGCGAAGTGGTAAAAATCCAAAGAAACGAGAAAAAAATATTGGTAAGGGATCACGCAAGCGGCAGAGAATATGAAGAAAGCTACGATAAATTGATCTTGTCTCCCGGAGCACGCCCCATTTTGCCAAGAAGCATCGAAGGAATTGATAAAGAACATGTATTTACAGCAAGAAGCGTGGTAGATATTGACAGGCTATACACATATCTTAAAAAGAACAACATTGAAGACGTCGCGGTAGTCGGCGGCGGTTATATAGGGCTGGAAATAGCGGACAACTTACATTTGGCAGGTAAAAAGGTTTCCATAATAGAAGCCTCAGAACAAGTAATGGCACCTTTTGATAACGATATGGCCCAAATACTTCATAAAGAGATATACGACAAAGGCGTCAACCTCATCTTAAACGATGCCGTAGTGAAGATTGACAGCGACCACTTGGTCCTGGAATCCGGAAGAAAGGTCAACGCTAAGGCCGTAGTCGTGGCTGTTGGCGTTGCGCCGGATACGGCTCTAGCCAAAGACGCAGGGCTTGAAATCGGGGCTACAGGTGCAATCAAGGTCGACCATAACTACTTGACAAGCGATAAAGACATATATGCTATAGGCGACGCTATCGAAGTATACTCCCGCTTAGAACACAGGTACTTCACATGCGGTCTGGCCGGGCCGGCGCAAAGGCAGGCAAGAGCCGCAGCCGATCATATTTACGGCATCCCCTACAGAAATAACGGACATATATGTACTTCTATAGTCAAGCTTTTCGATCTGAACGCCGCATCGACCGGATTGAACGAAAAGCGGGCAAAGGCCACCGGGATTCCCTACGATTTCGTTTACATAATACCCCATGATAAGGTCAGCCTGATGCCAGACAGCAATATAATGCATTTTAAATTAATATACGAGTATCCAACAGGAAGAATACTGGGTGCCCAGGCTATAGGAAAGGGAAACGTCGACAAAAGGATTGATGTCATAGCTACGCTAATATTGATGGGCGGCACTTTAGAAGACGCAAAAGAGCTTGAGTTGTGTTATGCTCCTCCCTTTAGCACGCCTAAAGACGTGATCAACCACGCCGCGCTAGTTGGTTTAAACCTCTTGGACGGCAGATACGAACAGGTTCCTGTCACGAAGGTGAGGGAATTGGTGGAAAATAATGCCTTCATCGTCGATGTTCGCGAGAAAGATGAATACGATAAGGGACACCTCATAAATGCCATCAACATTCCTTTAAGCGAGCTCAGATCCAGGGCAAATGAAATACCCAAGGATAGACCCGTTTATTTGCACTGTCGTACAGGCCAAAGAAGCTATTACGCCGTGATGGCCCTACAGGGTATGGGATATAGAAATGTCTACAACGTCTCCGGTTCGTTCCTCGGTATTTGTTACTACGAGTATTACCAAGACCAAATCACAGGAAGAAAGAAAATCGTTACAGAATATATTTTCGAGTAGATAACGAAAAGGTAATTGATAAAAATCTAGTCAGCTTTTGCAGGGTTGGACCAGGAAATACGAGAAAGCCGGGAGCAAGCTAAAGCTCCCGGCCTTTTACGTTACCTGATGCTTTTTGCCTTATATATTATGATATACCCCTAGTTGGCCTACTGTCCTTATGCTGTCCTTGAAATAGCACCTTCAATCAAATCACCTGTAAGATCAAGGCAATTTTATTGTATTCGCTTGCTGAAATAAAATTCAAGATTCAAGATCCGACCCCATTTCATAAAAGGAAGTGATATCATGTTCACGAATGAAAATAATATTGAAGATAGTTTCAAATTTGACTGGGAAGGCGGATTATCTGATGCAAACATAAAAATAAGTTCTGTTGACCTTCAGCATAAAGCTTTAGATTGGAGATAGGATCGATGTTTTTAATAGATACTAATATATTTTTGGAAATTCTTTTAGCTCAAGACAAAAATGAATTGTGCAAAAGCTTCTTAACGGACAACATTAGAGATTAAACCTCTAATCTAACAGGGTCAAAAGCTTCGACATTACTTCGCTGATAAGATCTTCATCGGCCTGTTCAATGAATCTGGCATTTCGAGCCCGCCAATCTATGTTTCGAATGGCATCTGCAAGAACAACTCCGCTCGTTTTCATGGAGTATTTCTCACAGTCTACCTCAAAAGGATAACCCTTCTTTTGACTTGTGAATGGGACAACGAGGCACAGCCCTGAACGAACATTATATTCGTAAGGAGAAAGAACAAGGACAGGACGAGGGTTTCCTCCCTGCTCGTGACCCCTTACAGGCTTTAAATCTATGATTACAATATCGCCCCGGTCCGGAAAACGGCTCTTACCACCACTCTTTTCCCTCATCGTTGCCCCAATCCGTTTCTCCGTGCCTGTTCTCCTCGGTTATTTTGGATACCAAATCGTTTAAGCAATATTTATGAGCGGGATAAAGCACGATGCGATCGTTCTCAAGCGAAACATCGACGGTAAGCCCAGGTTTCAGCCCCAATGCATCTACCACATATTTTGGCAGTCGTACTCCAACGCTGTTGCCCCACTTTGAGAGTCGAACTGAAGAAGTCATCTTAAACACCTCTTATATATGATACACATAGTATATCACATATATGTTGGATTTATATGCAAGCTAAGTTAAAGTCCTGAACATTCTACACCAAAAATTCAAGATTAAAGATCCGACCCCCATTCATTATTAACCTGCTAGCCTAAAATTCAAGATTAAAGATGCGACCCTTGTGCTTTTATTCTACCTTTTTTCCCTTTTTGGCTTGGGAAGGTTAGAAATACCGGTTTTGTTTAGATTTTCATGAATCCGGCGCTTTAACATCAATGAATAACCTCTGGAATGACATATCTTATCATAAATTTCTCGAAGCTTTTGATCAGATATTTTACCTTTAATTTGGATTTTTTGAGACTCCAGGTTCTCTAAAAAGATATCTTGAGGAACTACTAAGTCTCTATGAGCTAAATCTAAGATACATTCTTCGGTAAAACCAAATCCCTCATTTGGGCTAAACCGAACGAAGGGATTTTCCGCCCGCCTTTCGCCTGGCTCGTAATATTGCGTCTGAGTAGTTGTGGTTGGAGCAATTATCATAATAGAAGAGGTATCATCAAATGGATCCGGGTTATCTTTATACTCCCCTAAATAGACAAACCACCGTCGCTTCGTCTCTTCATTTGAATAAGGATACTGATCCCACGTAAAGACATCACCCACATCCATGACATATCACTGGCAGGAAACTAAGAAATAGTTTTTGCTTCTTCCTTCTCTTTCATGCCCTTGTAAACCAAAAAATACTCTTCTTCAGGCGTTAATTCATTCTCGCTCTTTTTAGAAAGATCATCAAATTCGTCTTCATATCTCATTGGCATTCTACCCCTTCCATACTTTACGGCAATATCCCAGGCCTTATTCCAAGCTTTGATCTCCTTGTGAGCATTTGCTATTAGGTTATCAAGATTGACGCCATCCTTTGTATAGTCGTCCAAAATCTCTTCCATTAAATCTATTTCATCGTCAGAGAAATAATCAAGGTTTGGCCTACCTGCCGGTTCAACTCTATATCCCCCGTCAGCCGTCTCAATAAATTTAAACTTTTCAAATCTTAAAGAGGAGCGAAAATCGTATAAACGGTATGGAACGGGCCCAAATTTCATAGCATCATACTCCAAGCCAATACATGGAACACCTGTCTTTTTAAGCGAACGAAAATCGAGAAGTGCAAGAAACTTATATATCCAAGTTTGGCGTGGATAATATCCTTTTCTCCTATTAAATTCGAAAGCAAAATAAGCTACAGCATTCTGAAACTTCTGCTTCCTAAAAGGGATCATTTTGTTATATCCCCCTTTCCTACATATATACAATTATACAATTATGATTATATTTAAGAGGCAAGTCAATAAAAAGCCGAATAGCCAGCGCTAACTTTAATTCATCATCATTATCGAGGTTTATCTCCGGAAGCTTTAGCACCCTCATAGTATCTCCTCCAGCGACATATATAACCCAAATAAAAATCGACTAAACCAGCCCTCGCTGGTTAACCTTGCTGTGATCTATGCCACGTTCATTTCGTCCCCTTATAGCCCAAGCAGCTTTAAAACCTTGTCCTTTGATCTGGCGTCAAGTACGGCTTCGGCTGCGGCGTCGAGTTTAGATTCGTCGGTGACGGAGCGGATCATCTTCTCCTCAGATGATGACAGGCCGAATTTGCGGCGCAGTTGTTTTATAAGCACATCTTGTTTGCCTTTGATTTCGCCTTCTTGTTTACCTTGTTGTTTACCTTGTTTTATCAGCTTCTCTGCCAGAGACGGCATGATTTCTTCACCTCCAAGTTCTTTTACTATCCGTTGCATGGTGGTTTAAGCATATTAAAATTCAAGATTAAAGACCCGACCCTGTATTGCTATTCCAACCCAATAATGCTTCTAATTTTTCTGCAAGGATTTTTGTGCTGTGGTGCTGTTCTACGTAACGCCTTCCGTTCATTCCGAGTTCTTTTCTTTTTTCCTCGGGCATATTGTAAATTTCGATGATGGCGTCGGCGAGGGCTTCGGGGTTTTCCGGTTCTACTGCAATGCCACAATTTGCTTCTTTTACAATGTTGTTGCGCGGATTACCGGCCATTACTACTGGTTTTGCACTTGCGAGGTAATCAAAGGATTTGTTGAGGCTAACGCCATAGCGATATATATCAAAAGAAGGAATGGAAAATACCAAACAATCAGAACTTAGCAATACTGTAGGAACTGCCTGTTTTGGTACAGGCTCGCAGAAGATAATATTTGTTATTTCCAAATCTCTAGCTTTGTTCACTAGCCTGCCTTTTTCGGCGCCTTCTCCCACCATTATGAAATGAATATCTGCGTTCTTGTCTTGTATAAATTTTGCGGCTTCTAATATTATATCTAAGCCATTGGGTACCCCATGTGCCCCTATATAAACTACCTTAAACCTATCGCGGTATCGCTCAAAGGCCTTTGCAACCTCAGACTCAGGATCAAGAGGTGAGGGATGATCGAACCTATCCAAATTTACGCCGTTGGGCAGCCAAAAGACCTTTTCGGGGCTTATTCCTCTGCTAACTATATACTCTTTAGCATATGGCAGCAGCACGATGATCTTTTCTGCCTTTTCATACATGAATTTTTCCCAGGCATAAAGCAGCTTGGCAGGAAAGCTATTTTCTTTCATTGCCCCCATATCTATCGCCGTTTGTGGCCACAGATCTCTAACTTCAAAAATAAACCTGGCTTTATGCCTGCGGGCCAGCCGCCAGCCGGCCAAAGCCGCAAAGGGGTGCATGGAAGACCCGATGACCACGTCAGGTTTAGGAAGACCCCGGTCGCACCTCAATACCCGCCAGCCGTAGGAAATCATGTTCATTACTCTGCGCCAGTCGTTTTTGCTGTAGGGCGTGGTATTGATCCACACAAAACGCACCCCGTCATATTCTTCAACCCTTATTTTCTCCTTGGGATCTATTTTTATATACCGGTGAGTATGATGGTCAAACCCGGAAGCAAAAATCGTTACATCGTGTCCTTTTTTAACAAGCTCACTGGCCAAATCAAAATGCCTGGTGCCCCCAGGCATGTCTGGGCTAATGGCATAATGATTCAATATCCAAAGCGTTTTTCCCACTTAGCTGCCTCCTCGAAACAAAATCATTTGATTGTATTTATATTTATAAGATAATCTACGATTTTTGCAGCGCTATGTCCGTCGCCGTAAGGGTTTTCTTCAGCGCCGCTAAATGATCCCAGCCTCGACCTTACGGCATCAACTATCCCGCCGGCAGAAAAGGGAGGAACTACTAAATTCCACCCAAGCTCGACCAATTCCACCCATTCCGTCTCCTCCCGCAAGGTAACGCAAGGCACGCGGTAGAAAAACGCCTCCTTTTGCACGCCGCCGGAATCTGTGGCGATAAGACGGGCGTTTTTTTCAAGCATCACCATATCAAGGTAGCCAACCGGCTCAGTCAGGCAAATGCATGAAGCCACCTTATCGTACATACCGCTTTTTATCAACGCATCACGGGTTCGCGGATGTAAAGGCAAGACCACCTTTATTTCACAGGCTATTTCGCATAAGGCGTCAAATATAACCCGAAGCCTTGAAGGGTCATCCGTGTTTTCGGCGCGGTGCACAGTGGCAAGGATGTATTCCTTAGGCTTTAACCCCAATTTATTTAATATTTGGCTTTGCCGCTCGGCCTTTTTGCCATAATAAAGGGCAGCATCATACATCACGTCTCCGACTAATTTAATCCTTTCTTCGGGGATGCCTTCGTTTCGCAAGTTCCCAACGGCCGCCTTCGTAGGAGCAAAGAGCAAATCTGAGGCGTGATCCGTAAGTACCCTGTTGATCTCCTCGGGCATTCGGCGATTAAATGAACGCAATCCCGCCTCAACGTGCGCCACCGGAATATGAAGCTTGACGGCTGCCAGTGCGCCGGCCAGCGTGGAGTTTGTGTCGCCATAAACCAGGACCCAGTCAGGTTTTTCTTCCAATAAAACTTTTTCGATGGCTTCTAACATTTTACCGGTCTGCGCGCCGTGCGTGCCGGAACCGATACCCAGGTTGTAATCGGGCCTTGGAATTTCAAGCTCCTCAAAGAATACGTCAGACATATTTGCGTCGTAATGTTGACCTGTATGCACCAAGACTTCTTCAACGCCTTCTGTTGCCCTAAGCACCCGCGATACAGCGGCAGCTTTGATGAACTGCGGACGGGCACCGACGATGGTAATGATTTTCATGTCATTTCCTCCAAATTCAAAAATTCTCTATAATTTTTAAAAATACAAAACAACTACTTGGCCAGCAAGGTTTTAGTTATGTAAAATACAGTGCCGTAATGATGGATCAAACGTAAGAAATGTATCAAGTCAAAATAAAAGAGCAATTTCCTCTGTTGCAATGTATTCATGTAAGAAAAGCCTATATTTTTGGCAAATTTTCACATATGTTAGCCTTTTACCCTTATTTCTAACACTACACATCTCAACGCAGTTCGTAACAGTTTAACTACGTGCGGCGGTAGCGCTCGAACAATTTCACGTCTCTAGTTGTAGTATGACCTCCATAGCTCCTCTGCTTTCACCTCATAAATTCCCTTATAGCCTCCGCCACTTCCCCCTGTACATCCTCTCCTATATTCGGCCAGATGGGAAGGCTTAAGACTTCGCCGCTAAAGTTTTCTGCGACGGGTAGCACGGGTGCGCCCTCCTTGTAGATAGGGAGCCTGTGTACGGGTACCGGGTAGTAGACCATCGTGCCAATGCCTCGGTCGGCCAGGTATTTTTGAAGCTCGTCTCTTTTGCCGTCCAAGACGCGAATCGTGTATTGATGGTAGACGTGTTTTGATCGTGCGTCTTCGAAGGGGGTTATTATTCCAGGGATATCCTTTAGTAAATCGTTATACCTGTGTGCGGCCTTTCTCCTGGCCTCGTTTGCTTCGTCTATGCGGGACATCTTTACCCGTAGTATCGCGGCCTGTATTTCGTCCAAGCGAGAGTTGTAGCCGACCGTTTCGTTGTAATATTTTTTCTTCGAGCCGTGGACTCGAAGCATCTTGGCCGTCTCTGCCACTTCGTCGTCGTTTGTTGCTATAAGGCCGCCGTCGCCAAAGCCTCCAAGGGTCTTTGAGGGAAAGAAGGAAAAGCAACCCACGTGGCCTATGGTTCCAAGCTTTCGGCCCTTGTAGTCGCCGCCAAAGGCCTGGGCGGTGTCTTCTATGACCTTTAGGCCGTAGGCGTCAGCCAACTCCATGATGGGGTCCATGTCCGCGGCCTGACCATAAAGGTGCACGGGAAGTATCGCTTTGGTGCGCTTCGTTATGGCCTGTTTTACGAGGTCGGGGTTGATGTTAAAGGTGCGTTCGTCTATGTCCACGAACACGGGCGTCGCACCCAAAGCCGTGATGGACTCAGCCGTGGCAAAAAAGGTAAAGGGCGTCGTTATGACTTCGTCATTCTCCCCTATCCCTGCTGCCCTAAGGGCAATAACCAATGCGTCGGTGCCCGAATTTACGCCTATGGCGTGTTTGACGCCAAGGTAACGGGCGACTTCTTCCTCAAAGGCCTTTACGTTTGGTCCCATGATGAACTGGGCGGATCTCAGGACTTCCTCTATAGCCTTCATGTATTCGTTTAAGTGCTCGTTTATCTCACTCTTTAGGTCCAAAATGGGAATCTTAAGCTCGCTCATGTCTTCACCTCATTTGATTCGAACTATGCACGCTTCGTTTTCCTTGCGGTATTCCTTCAGGCATTCAGGGCATAAGGCATGTGCATTGGCAAAGTGCAGCGGAACTCCGCACTCACAGGCCCAGCCAATTATCTTTGCGGGCACGCCCGCTACCAGCGCGTAAGGTGGCACGTCTTTGGTGACGACGGCGCCGGCGGCAACAAAGGCCCATTCGCCAATCGTTACACCGCAGACTATTGTGGCGTTTGCGCCTATGGAGGCGTTTCTTTTTACCAATGTCTTTACGTAATCTTCGCTTGTGTTTCGTGGGTAGGCACAGCGTGGAGTCCTTACGTTGGTAAAGACCATGCTCGGGCCGCAAAAGACGTAATCTTCCAGGATGACGCCCTCATATACCGAGACGTTGTTTTGTATCTTCACGTGACTTCCTATCTTCACGTTTTTTGCCACGTAGACGTTTTGCCCGATCGAGCAGTGAGAGCCTATCTCGCAGTCGCCGCTTATGTGGCAGAAATGCCATATCTTGGTACCCTCTCCGATGTGCGCTCCGTCGTCTACGTAAGAGGATTCGTGCACAAAGTAATCGCTCACATCTTCACCCCCAGCTTATTGCTTGCTTCTTCCAAAATTTTGACTACCCCAACGGCGCTTTCGCCATCAGAGTAGGGCCTTTGCCTGCTTTGACAGCACTCTATGAAATGTTTGAGCTCAAGCTTCAAAGGTTCGCTGTTTCCTTGATATACGACTTGCTGGCCTTCGTCCATGTTTTCTAACTTAGAGTTTATGTATTTTTTATGAAGCGTCACCGTCTGGGCAATTTCGTCGTAGACGAGCATGCCCCGTTCAAATACGGCAGTTAATCTGCGGTGTTTTTCCGGCCAAAGCCACGAGGCGTGAAGGTGTGCCGCTACGCCGCCGGAAAAGGCAAGGTGAAGGTATACGTCGTCTTCGACGTCTTTCTGCAAAACGGGCTGGCCCACTACTTCGACTCTTTGGGGGTTTCTTCCGACGAGGTCTAAAAACACGGCCACGTCGTGGACGCCAAGGCTCCAGAGGGCGTTTTCGCCCCTCCTTGCACGCCCCAGGTTTAACCTCTCCTGATGAAGGAAATACAACTTTCCCAAGGTATTTTTTAGGATGCAGTCTTTGATCCACCTTATGGCGGGCTGGTAAAGAAGGAGATGGCCCACCATGATTATGCGGCCTGAAGATTTGGCTAGCGTTACAAGCTCTTCTGCTTGACTTGCGTTTAAGGTAAAGGGCTTTTCGACGAATACGTCCCTGCCCTTTGAAAGGGCTGTTTTTGTTATTTCGTAGTGGGTAGGCGCTGGCGTAGCTATTGCAACCGCGGGTATGTCCATCTTCCATAGGTCGTTTAAACTGGTAAGCAAATGCACACCTTTGTAGTCTTTGCCTACTTTGTTTAGGCGGCCTTCGTCCTCGTCTACGACGGCAGAAAGCACGCCGAGTTCGTAAAAGTTTTTAACTAAGTTTTTGCCCCAGTTTCCTGCGCCAATTACGGCAACTTTAATCGAGTCCTGCAACTTCGGTATCTCCTTTGGCGTAAAAGTTTAAAGCAAATGAAGCTTGGGGCAGCTTTTAATGTCAACGCCGGTGACTTTTGAAATTATGTTTTTGGTGTCAAGTATGAGCGGTGAAGCTTCTAACACCAAATTGTAATCCACGCCCTTGGTGTGGGCGCAAGTTACGACGACGGCGTCGGCTTTTTTAAGCAACTCTTCGTCTAAGGCGCATGACTCAAAAGCTTTGCCCTTTAGCTTTACCGACCTGCAGTAGGGGTCAAAATAGGTGACGTCTGCCCCCTTGGCCTCAAGCTGTTCCCACACCTTTAACGCGGGCGATTCGCGCACGTCGTCTATGTCGCCCTTGTAGGCGATGCCTAAAAGTATGACCTTGCTTCCCCTTAGGGGCTTTCTTTCGTCGTTAAGCAGGTCCTGCAGCCTCGCGGTCACGTATTCGGGCATGTAGTCGTTTATCTCGCCTGCCAGCTCTATGAGCCTCGTGTGATAGTCGACAGACCTTGCCTTGTAGGTCAGGTAAAAGGGATCTATGGGGATGCAGTGGCCACCCACGCCCGGGCCGGGATAAAAGGGCATGAAGCCAAAGGGCTTGGTCGAAGCAGCCTCTATGACCTCCCAGATATTTATGCCAAGCTTCCTGCACACGACGGCCATCTCGTTTGCCAGTGCGCAGTTTACTATACGAAAGGTGTTTTCAAGTATCTTTGCCATCTCGGCTTCCTTTGGAGAAGATACGGCAAATACGGGAGCTTGTAAGACTGCCTCGTATAAGGCCTTGGCATGTTTAAGACACTGGGGCGTGCACCCACCTACCACCTTTGGCGTGTTTTTGGTCTTATAAAGCAAGTTGCCGGGGTCAACGCGCTCGGGCGAATAGGCAAGGTAAAAGTCTTGGCCTACCTTTAAGCCACCTTTTGAAAGGATGGGAAGAAGCACCTCTTCCGTGGTGCCGGGATAGGTCGTAGATTCTAGGACGACGAGCATGTCTTCGTGCATGAATGAAGACAGAGTATCAGCCGTATTTACTACGTAGCTTAAGTCGGGCTGCTTGAAGTTGTCCAGAGGTGTAGGAACGCATATCGCCACGACGTCACATTCGCCAATGCGGGAAAAGTCGTCCGTGGCCGAAAGGTGTCCGTTTTTGGTCAAAGCCGCCAGGTCTTCGGGGACGACGTCACCTATGTAGTTTTCGCCGCGGTTGATTTTGTCCACCTTTTCGCGTTGGATGTCAAAGCCCAATACGCGAAAGTCCGCCTTTGCCTTTTCCACCGCCAGAGGAAGGCCCACATATCCAAGCCCGATTACGCCGACATTCGCAGATTTCGTAGTGATCTTTTCGTACAACGTTGACATAAGTTTTGCTTCTCCTTCCAATTTGGTCTAATTATATTACGATTCCATTTTTGTTGGCTAGAAAGCTATCCTTGTTTGTCACTTTTTCATATCAGCAACTGTACCATCATTACTATGGTAAATTACAGAGCGGTACTGGTAATAATAAACAACTTTTATTCACTATCTCCTGGATTCTTAATCAACTCTATCAATTTTTGCACAACTGAATCTATCGCGAATTCTTTCTTAACCTTCTCCCTGCCTTTAATCCCTATTTCACGCCGAATCTCTGGATCTTTAAGCAGTCGCTCAATAGCGTTAGCTAGCGCTTCGCAATCCTCTGGTGGCACTAGGATACCTGCTCCATTACCCAGAAGTTCCGGGATACCACCAGTGGTCGTTGAAATTACAGGCACTCCGGCAGCCATAGCTTCCATGAGAGAAACAGGAATACCCTCTTTTTCGCCATCTTTCGTTTCAATGCTTGGCAAAACTAAGACAGAGACAGCGCCAGTTGAATATAATTTCAGGATTTCATCATGAGCAACTGATCCGCAAAAATTAACAACGTCGATTAAGTTAAGCTCCTTTGCCATTTGCTGAAGTTTATCCCGTAACGGACCATTTCCAAAAAGAAGGCAACGAAAGTTTGCATTTCGTCCTTTTAATATAAAACATGCCCCAAGCAAAAATTCATGTCCCTTTACTGGTAGCAAGTTGCCAACGGATGCAATAGTAAAAAAGTCCTGATTTGCATTACTAATGCTTTCAGATAAGTTCACACCCATATGTATTATATGCACTTTATCCCATAGTTCATTTGGTAGTTGTCTTTTAAGCTCATTTGCTCCTCTTAAGTTAATAGTCCTGGCAAATTTACTTGACTTTACTTTCACTTCAAGCATATTTCCTTCTCCGATATCCCATCTATGAGCAGTAAAACTCCAGGGGACCTCGCTATACAAGGCTGCGATATACGCTGCAGTAGAGGGTGTCGAAGCCCAATGAGCATGAATGTGATCAACACCTCTCTTCTTTACTTCTTCTCCAAGCACCAATCCTTTAGGAACTACAGTAAGGTTTTTAAGAATCTTTTTAAAGTTCCCAGAGTCTCTGAAAATGCCGCCCCAAATACGGGCGACTAGCCCCGGGCGCAAGGTAGCCAGTCTAAGAGCACGGAAAAACACTGATAAATCAAATAGCGGAATGCGCACAGTAACCCTTCCAACCTCAGTGGCCTCCTGCCCTTGTGCCAACTCCTTTTCCGGGCGAAGTGGAAAAACTACCACATCGTGTCCCTGTTTTTTTAATTCAATTACCTCAGGGAGGACAAAGGCCTCTCCCTTACCATAAGGCGTCTGAGCTGTGATGTAAGCAATTTTCATCGGATGATCACCTCTTCTCCTGGCTCTCTAAGTTTTTGGAACGTCTTAACGCTTAACGCCCTAAATCTATTCAATCTACTATGTTGATAAGTTCCCAACGACTCAAAATTTGAGTTAAATGCGAACTGTTCTCAACCCATCGCCAGAGCTCTTAGTTGGTGAATATGAAGGTCATGGTAAAAGGGGCTAGCAAGGTGTTTTTGTATATCATAGTAGGACCAATAACCGGCATCATACTCGCCCAAATGCGCCAATAGACTGTACAAGGATTGCTTAAATATCTCGTAAGTTTGTTTATCATTAAAAACTAACCAGAAATCATAAAGACCAAAAAGAGCAAAAATCCATCCGTTAAGGATAGATACGCGTCGATTATGAGGAACCTCTTCCAAAAAAATATCCTTTCCTACGTATATTGCAGGGCCTCCTTCTTCTATGGGCTTGCGCATAAGGGTCAATGCTCGTTTAGCCCATTCTGCATAAGCGTTGTCTTTCGTAAGCTTCCACTCTCGAACAAATGCCGATATACACTCTCCCTTTGGAACCATATCAAACATTTGACATCCATACCTTCGCATTCACGACATACCAACGACTAAATTACTTGACAATAATACTGGCAATATTGGTCTTGGTAAAGACTTCCCAATTGATAGCAGGGAAAAGAAGAACCGCAAAGCAATGATCTTGTCATTCATAAATTTTCTCCCTAATTAAGCTTTTTAGCATAATCCCGTTCATCCTAGGAGAATTTACAATGGATACCCACAGAGTCTCCAGTAAAAGTAAGCTTTTTAAAGGCTTAGAGACTATGAGCACATTATTACTCCAGCAAACATAAGGTATATTGTAACCCGCTACGAGAATGATGAATTATTCGGAAAACATCCTTTATTAATACAAATAGCATTATACTAATTTATATCATTGATAGATTATACTAGAATAGATCTCATATGAAACATTATCGTATTTATGTGAATAAAGAAAAACATGTTTGGCAACTCTTACAGCTTCTTTTACGCTTTTTTTCATGGAACAAATCTTGATAAATATCGCAATAATATATAATAAGCTCCATAGCTGCCATTTAAGGGGGCTGTAAAATTCTTTTAAATCAATAATCCTGCTGGTATAATAAAGTATCATATTATTGCTATCTCTTGACGTTACTCTTGAAGATCCAACTTTATGATAAATAACCGCATCGAGAAGCGTTTCAACTTTAACTTGGTTTTTAGCAAGTCTTTTGCAATAATTAAAATCCTCTTCTCCTAAAAAAAATTTCTCCGAGAGCATTCCATATTTTTTTGTAATCTCCTTCCTTACCATTAAGACACAACCACTTATATACGGACTTTTGATTGCCATGACGCCATTTTTCTTGTAATTATCTATTTTTTTTTGTTTAAAATATTTTCTGTCGCCATACCACGCAAAATATCCACCTGCAATCCATAATTGTCCAGGTTTATTATACAATCTAATATCACAACTAATGGCTCCTGTATCTGGATTGCTATCCATATAGGCTAACATTTTTGTGAATGCATTCTCAGATATTACTGTATCATTATTCAATAATAGAACATAATCATAAAAATCCATTATCTTATTCCATACGAAATTGTTGCCTTTTGCGAAACCTAAATTAGTTTTGGCTTTTATGAAGAATAAACTACAATTTGAGAAATCATTACATTGTATAAATTCATCGTCAGTCATAATTCTATAGGATAATCCGTATTTTTCTACAAGCCATTCCTCGATATTCTCAACAGATTGTTTTTCAGAGCCATTATCCAATAGAAATATTGGATATAACCCTACTTCATTATTCCGTATCGAAGTAATGCATTCTATAGTATCATGATGACTATTCCAATTTATTATAATAATACCAAGTTTATACATAGTATCACCTCTCAAACCTTGTCATGAACCTAAAATTAACTAAGAACAAGTATCAGTCACTGCTATGCACAACTTTGTGCCTTTCATTTAGTAATTTACTAACCCTATTTGCCCAGAAAAACAACCCTAAAGTGGTGTAATAAACGGGGAACTCTATTGCTGGTAAAACAAAAAAATAATAATCAAACCAACCAAGCGATAGCATCGCAGCTATAAATGACCACACCACCATAAACCAGCAATTACTCGATACATTTGCTAAAATAAAAAAGAAATAACTTAATACTCCTAAACATATCACAAATCCCACACTACCAAAACAACCAGAGTTGATTAAGATAGTGCCAAAAAAAGTATGAACATTAGAGGTTTTAATTCCATCAAGGGAAATTATAGAAAAATAACTTTGTATTGGACTAATCGAATCACCCGAAGTCAAGACAGCCCACAAATTATATAATGGAGCTAATAGGACTTTGGGGTCTCCCATTAAATTATATATAGTCCCTTTTTGCATAATATCTCCAAGAGATAATATTCCTGCAAAAAGATACGCTCCAAAATGTCGAAGCAATTCAAGATATATCCTTGAATCAAACAATATTTCCATATTTTTAACTCCAAATTCAATAAGATAAAATACGAAAAAGGCGACCAATCCAAATACAAAGATTAACATAACGAAATAAAGACTTATTTTTGATTTTCTTGAGGCAATACGGTAAATTAATCCGCCAAGTATTGGTATTATTAGCCAACCTTTTACAGGATAGAATATATACAAACACACAAGAACAGCTATGGTCAATATATTCAACGCTTGGTGCGTATTAGAGCGAAGATTTCCGATTAAAAATATCATCAATCCCATAGAAAACACCCTTGCATGTCCAGCAAAGCCATAACCGTATAATTTCGCAAAATGATCTGTACCAACACTTTGTAAACCTAAAGTCTTTAGGGTGAATAAAAGCTTACCACCTATAATTAATATGCAGATCCAGGCAAGTAGCAATACAACTATTTCGGACGCTTTTTCATATCTTAACGGTAGCTCCACATCAGTTCTTTTACGAACTAACTCCATATGCGGAAGAGCCACAAATTGGCCTGATAACCAAAAGAGGAAAAGACCAATCATCCAAACTATCACAGATTTTGTGTATAGCGGAATAAAACCAAGAGAAGGACCAAATAACTCAACTATCATTACAATAAAAGTGTATGGTAATGCTAGTACACACAATGGAGTTACCCATGTTCCATACACATACCTTTCATATATAGCAAGCAGGGAAACTTCGATTATTAAAAACGTAATCAAAAGGCAATCCAACATCATTGTATAAATCTACTCCTTTTTCAAAACAATCATAGATTGTTACAAAGTAATTTACATACATTTATGAGTCAACTGAAAAAGCCTGATCGCATTACATTATTAACTGAAATATCACAAAAGAATGCTAAATATATTTTGGTAATTGCTAAGCTTCATTGGAAACTGTAGTTCATTTAAAAGAGAACTGAGCACTTTTCAGCAACCTCAGTAAATTGCTTATTCACTCCATCCCAAACTCATTATCTTCTTTCTCCTCATGCCTTATTTCATCCACCTCTTCGCTCCTTTTCCAGCCCATAAAGAGTTTGTCGGGATAGTTTAAGACCATGCCTCTGGTGGTCTTTGATACGTTTTTATAGCCGTGAATGACTCCGGGAGGAACAATGACGGTCAGGGGGTTATCTTCTCCTGCGAAAAACTTCATGTATTTGCCGTAAGTCTTGCTGTCGCGCCTGTTGTCCCAAAGCTTTACCACGAAGTTACCTGGACCTATGAATGAAAATATGTCAGTTTGAGCCTTGTGTTCGTGTGGCCCGCGGGTTATGCCCGGTTCTGTGTAAGATACGTAGCTCATGAGGGGTTGCAATCCTTCAGGGAGTTCATCTATCCTAAAGGTCTCCACCAAAAACCCGCGTTCGTCAACGTGTTTTACGAGCTTTTTTATCACTACGCCTTCTATCTGTCCCTTTGTCCATTCCATGGCTATCAATCCTTTAAAGTAAAGTCAACAGGTAATCTCTGTAAGCGCCCTTCGGTAAACTTTCGGCTAACTTCCTTAAGTCGTCTTTGGTTATAAAGCCCATGTTGTAGGCCACCTCTTCTATGCAGGCTATTTTTAAGCCCTGCCTTTTTTCTATGGTGGCTATGAAGTTTGAAGCCTCAAGCAAGCTGTCGGGCGTCCCCGTATCAAGCCAAGCCACGCCTCTTCCTATAAGCTCCACGTGAAGGCAGCCTTGCCTTAAATATACCATGTTAAGGTCAGTTATTTCCAGCTCCCCACGAGGGG